>Ga0228699_1000149_pt1 | contig 65328 bp, 57 predicted proteins | sample McNCre217_Aug_MG_FD_178016 | JGI IMG/M metagenome (GOLD analysis project Ga0228699, IMG submission 178016) | Freshwater microbial communities from McNutts Creek, Athens, Georgia, United States - 2-17_Aug_MG | ecosystem: Environmental > Aquatic > Freshwater > Creek | place: USA: Georgia... | reverse complement strand
ATCTTTGGGTAAATTGGCGTGCACCCATGCACGCACCTCTTGGCGAAACGCCTCTTCTTCGGGAGTGAAGGCCAAATCCATTGCGGTTTTCCTTTGACGAACGATGAACAAATACACCACGCATTTTCAAGCGCGAACCCACCGTTTTTAGCACGACCGTGCACTTTTTTTTGTCGGCACAGCGACAACCACGGGCAAACCCCTGTCTGTATGCACATGCCTGTCGGCGCGACACGATAATTTGCCCCACATGAAAAACATCGTGATCTTGATTTCTGGCAGCGGCTCCAACATGGCCGCCATCATGCGCGCCGCCCAGGCCCAGGGCTGGGCCCAACACCATCAGGCGCACATCCGCGCTGTCATCAGCAACCGCGCCAACGCGCAGGGCCTGGCCTTTGCCAAAGAAAACGGCATCGCCACCGCCGTGGTCGACCACACAGCCTTCGCCTCAGCCCCCCAACCGCGCGAGGCCTTTGACGCCGCCTTGATGGCCCAGATCGACACCTACCAACCCGATTTGGTGGTGCTCGCAGGCTTTATGCGCATCTTGACCCCAGGGTTTGTGGCGCACTATGCGGGCCGCTTGATCAACATCCACCCCTCGTTGTTGCCGGCTTTCCCAGGCCTCAACACCCATGCCCGGGCCATCGAGATGGGTTGCCGATTCGCAGGCGCCACCGTGCACCGCGTGACCACCGAGCTCGACCACGGCGAAATCCTGGCCCAAGCCGTCGTACCCGTACTACCCGGCGACACCCCCGACAGCCTGGCCGCACGCGTGCTGACACAGGAGCATGTGATCTATCCCCAAGCGATCGCGGCGCTCTTGAATCACTGAAACACGTGACGCATATCAGCCAAACTCACGAGGTGCTTTGGCAATAGATACCCATTGACGGGTTGAAGTCAATCAAACTGGCAGCGAACAAAACACAAAACGCTGAACCGATTTGATTTATCGCAAATATGCTATATTCAGAATTCGATTGGGATATCCGGTACCACAACGATAGGTTGCAGGCAGAAATTCTTGCCTTGCCGCCAGGCCTCTTAGCCAGGTACTTTCATTGCACAGATCGGATGTTGAAGTTTGGTCCCGATTTAGGCATGCCCCACACGCGCGCCATGCACGGCGGCTTGTTTGAACTGCGCTTGAAATCACGTGAAGGCATAGGACGCGTGTTTTATTGCACGCAGATTGGACAAAAGATTGTGATGCTTCATCAGTTTGTCAAAAAGACCGATAAGACCCCAGCCAAAGAATTGGCAGTTGCGCGCAAGCGCATGAAGGAATGGAAAAATGCGGACACATCAACAACTGCGTGAACAGGCGCTTGCAAAACCCGAGGTCAAAACAGAGTTTGACCAGTTGAGCAGCGAATACGCGCTCTTGGACGAATTCTTAAAGGCACGTGCCGCGCAAGGACTCACACAAGCACAGCTGGCAGAAAAAATAGGCACCACGCAATCTGTCGTTGCACGCATGGAGTCAGGCCGCGGCAAACACTCCCCTTCGCTGGCAACGCTGTCCAAATACGCCGAAGCCTTGGGATGCCGCCTAGAGGTCAGATTAGTGCGTAAAAAAACTCGCAGCTGAGAAGGGGGGCAGCTGACGATTTCTGGTACATCAGCCGGTTGATATCGATGGCCCGAAGGCGAGGTGGCTGGCTGCGGCTGACGATTTCTGGTACTCCAGCATGAGAAAGCCGCAGTCAGCCACCTCGCCGGAGCGGATAAGAAAATCAGGCCAACAACCGCGAACTCTTAGGCACATGGGCCATCAAAAACTCCATCTGGTCCGCCAAGATCCGGCGGTTACGCAAAATAAAGTCTTCCCACAAGCTCGGCTCGTAGGGCGCATAGAGCAAAGGCATGTTGGCCTGCTCCGGCGTGCGGTTGCCTTTGCGATGGTTGCAAGCTTTGCAGGCCGTCACCACATTCATCCAGTGGTTGGCGCCGTTTTGTCCGAACGGCTGAATGTGCTCGCGGGTCAGCTCTGACTCATGGAAATGATCGCCGCAGTAGGCGCAGACATTGCGGTCGCGGGCAAACAGCTTGTCGTTAGTCAGCCCCGACTTCAACTCAAACGGATTGATTCTGGGCACGCCCTTGGTGCCGATGATGCTGTTGACCGTGATGATCGACTGCTGGCCCGTGATGGCATTGGTGCCGCCATGAAACACCGCCACTTCGCCGCCGGATTCCCAGCGCACCTCGTCGGCCGCGTAATGAATCACCGCCTGTTCGAGCGAGATCCATGACTGCGGCAGCCCTTGGGCAGACAGTTTCAAGACTTTCACACCTCACCTCCATTCGCTGAAAAACGACCGATCGGGAATGCACATCTATCAAGGACAATATACCTTCATTCAGTGACAGTTTGATATCAGTCGCCACGCACTCACACCATGCAGATCTTCAGAGGTTTTCAACATCCGGGCTTGGCCCAGGCCTGCGCCTTGACCATTGGCAACTTTGATGGCGTGCACCGTGGCCACCAGGCCATGCTGGCCCTGCTCAACAACGAAGCGCGCCACCGTGGCGTGCCCAGCTGTGTGATGACGTTCGAGCCTCATCCACGCGATTTCTTCGCCGCCCAACACCACCAGCCTGACTTAGCCCCCGCACGCATTGCTACCCTGCGCGACAAGTTCAACGAACTCAGCGCCTGCGGTGTGGACCAATGCGTGGTGCTGCCCTTCAACCAACGCTTTGCTGCACAACAACCGCAAGACTTCATCGACCAGGTGCTGGTCAAAGGTCTGGGCGTGAAATACGTCTTGGTCGGTGACGACTTTCGCTTCGGTGCCAAGCGTGCTGGCGACTACGCCATGCTCGACGCGGCAGGCAGCGCGCAGGGTTTTGATGTGGCGCGCATGAACAGCTACGAGGTGCGTGGCCTGCGGGTGTCGAGCTCGGCCGTGCGCGAGGCCTTGGCCCGTGGCGCCATGCAAGAAGTGGCGCAGCTGCTGGGCCGCCCCTACGCCATTTCGGGCCATGTGGTGCATGGCCGCAAACTGGGACGCGAGCTCAACTGCCGCACGCTCAATTTGCGCTTCAGCCATTGGAAGCCTGCGGCCAGTGGCATCTTTGTGGTGCAAGTGCATGGCTTGACCGAACAACCCTTGGCGGGTGTGGCCAATTTGGGCATTCGCCCCTCGCTCGACCCCTCGGATGTGAACGGTGGCCGCGTGCTGCTGGAAACCCATTGCCTGGACTGGCCGGCCCACCTGGGCGCCGAGGGGGGCTACGGTAAAATCATCCGGGTGGAACTGCTGCATAAATTACACGACGAGCTGAAGTACGACGGTCTGGACGCCTTGATGCAAGGCATTCACAAAGACTGCGACGACGCACGCGCCTGGCTCGCGGCCCGAATTTGACGGGGCGTGCAGCCCCACGTTCTGCACACGGCCCCGCCTTTCTTTCTTCTTGCCTGCCTTCAAGCCCGCTTTTTCAATGCGGCGTTCGCAGCCACCGCCCTGATTCAAGCCTCCGATCTGAGATAGCCATGACCGACAAAGCCACCCCCTCTTCCACGGACTACCGCGCCACCCTCAACATGATGGACACCCCGTTCCCCATGCGGGGGGACTTGCCCAAGCGCGAACCCGCCTGGGCCAAGCAATGGAGCGAGCATGGTCTGTACAAGAAACTGCGTGTCGCCCGCCATGGCGCCCCGCTGTTTGTGTTGCACGACGGCCCACCCTATGCCAACGGCAAGCTGCACATCGGCCACGCGCTGAACAAAGTACTCAAAGACATGATCGTCAAAAGCCGTCAGCTGGCAGGCTTTGACGCGCAATACATCCCCGGCTGGGACTGCCACGGTTTGCCGATTGAAAACGCGATCGAAAAACTGCATGGCCGCAAATTGAGTCGCGATGACATGCAGGCCAAGAGCCGCGCCTTTGCCACCGAGCAAATCGACCAACAACGCGAAGACTTCAAACGCTTGGGCGTCTTGGGCGACTGGGAACGCCCCTACCGCACCATGGACCCCGCCAACGAAGCCGGCCAACTGCGCACCTTCAAACGCGTGATGGAGCGCGGCTTTGTCTACCGTGGCTTGAAGCCCGTCTACTGGTGCTTTGACTGCGGCTCCTCATTGGCCGAGTTTGAAATTGAATACGCCGACAAAAAGAGCGACACGCTGGACGTGGCCTTCTTGTGCGCCCAGCCCGAGAAGCTGGCTGCAGCCTTTGGTTTACCCAAGCTCGACAAAGACGCGTTCGCTGTGATCTGGACCACCACCGCGTGGACCATCCCGGCCAACCAAGCGCTCAACATGCACCCCGAAATCAACTACGCCTTGGTGGACACCGAGCGTGGCTTGTTTTTGTGCGCGGCTTCGTTGGTCGAGAAATGTTTGGAACGTTGGAAGCTCGAAGGCAAAGTGGTCGCCACGGCCACGGGCGACAAGCTCGGATTGATTGAGTTCAACCACCCCCTCGCACACGTGGACGCCGGCTACCAACGTACCGCCCCCGTGTTCTTGGCTGACTACGTGGGCGAAACCGACGGCACAGGCATCGTGCACAGCGCACCGGCCTACGGTGTGGATGACTTCAACTCCTGCATGGCCAACGGCATGAAGTACACCGACATCTTGAACCCGGTGCAAGGCAATGGCGCTTATGCCGCCGACTTCCCGTTGTTCGGTGGCCAACACATCTGGAAGGCCGTGCCCGTCATTCTGGAAGCGCTACAAAACGCCGACCGATTGATGGCCACCCAACCCATCACGCACAGCTACCCGCATTGCTGGCGTCATAAAACGCCCGTCATCTACCGCGCTGCGGCGCAGTGGTTCATCCGCATGGATGCGTTTGACAGCACCACCGAAAAAACCACCGGCAAGTTCATCACGGACAAATCAGCCAAGTCGCTGCGCGAACTCGCGTTGAACGCGATTGACCAAACCAGCTTCTATCCCGAAAACGGCCGCGCGCGTTTGCGCGACATGATTGCCAACCGCCCCGACTGGTGCATCTCGCGCCAACGCAGCTGGGGCGTGCCGGTACCGTTCTTCTTGCACAAAGACAGCGGCGAGTTGCACCCACGCACCATGGCCATCATGGACCAAGCGGCAGACATTGTGGAAAAAGGCGGCATCGAAGCGTGGAGCCGCGTGACGGTGGAAGACATCCTGAATCAACCCGGTGACGACGCCGCCAGCTACACCAAGAGCACCGACATCTTGGAAGTGTGGTTTGACTCTGGCAGTACCTTCCAACACGTGCTGCGCGGCAGCCACAAAGACGCTTACGACCGTGCGCCCCATCACGACCAAGGCCCAGAAGCCGACCTCTACTTGGAAGGCCACGACCAACACCGCGGCTGGTTCCACAGCTCGTTGCTGCTGGGCTGCGCCTTGTACGACCGCGCACCCTACAAAGGCCTGTTGACCCACGGCTTTGCCACCGACGGCCAAGGCCGCAAGATGAGCAAGAGCCTGGGCAACACCGTGGCGCCACAAGAAGTGAGCGACAAGATGGGCGCCGAAATTGTGCGCTTGTGGGTGGCGTCCACCGACTACTCGGGCGACCTCAACATCGACGACAAAATCTTGGCCCGCGTGGTCGATGCCTACCGCCGCATCCGCAACACGCTGCGCTTCTTGCTCGCCAACGTGAGCGACTTTGATCCCGCCCAGGACGCTGTGGCGTTTGACGACTTGCTCGAGATCGACAAATACGCCCTGTCACGCGCTGCGCAAGTGCAAGCCGACATCTTGAGCCACTTTGACAAGTACGAGTTCCACCCCGTGGTGTCGAAGTTGCAGCTGTACTGCTCGGAAGATTTGGGCGCGTTCTATTTGGACGTGCTCAAAGACCGCCTGTACACCACAGCGCCCAAGTCACTCGCACGCCGCAGCGCACAAACGGCGCTGCACCACATCACACACGCCATGCTGCGTTGGATGGCGCCTTTCCTCAGCTTCACGGCCGAAGAAGCCTGGACCACGTTTGGCAAGTCGGAATCCATCTTTTTGGAAACCTTCACCGACCTGGGGTCTGTGAACACTGCACTGATGGACAAGTGGCACACCGTGCAGCAGGTGCGTGAAATCGCCAACAAAGAGATTGAAAACCAACGCACCGCCGGTGTGGTGGGTGCCTCGCTGCAAGCAGAGCTGGTCATCCACTGCGATGGCGCGGCGTATGACGCACTGGCTTCCTTGGGCGACGACCTGAAATTCGTGTTCATCACCTCCAAGGTGGCGCTCGTCAAAGGCGAAGGCTTGCGCGTCGAGGTCAAGGCCAGCGCAGCCACCAAGTGCGAACGCTGCTGGCACTACAGCGACGACGTAGGCCACAACCCTGCCCATCCCACGCTGTGCGGTCGTTGCGACAGCAACTTGCATGGCACGGGTGAAGTGCGTCATTGCGCTTAACACCCTCACCTCAGCAATCCCATGGCACGCAACACCTTCATCCGAAACACCACCTCTCATTGGGTGTGGCTAGGGCTTTCCTTGGTGGTGTTGCTGGCGGATCAGTTCACCAAGGTGTTGATCGTTAGCAGCTACCCATTGGGTGAAGGCTTTGCGGTCACCTCTTTTTTCAACATCGTGCGGGTACACAACGAAGGCGCTGCGTTTTCGTTTCTGGCCTCGGCCGGCGGCTGGCAGCGTTGGTTCTTCACCGGATTGGGCGTGGTGGCGGCAGCGGTGATGGTGTGGATGCTCAAAAAGCATCCCGGTCAAAAGTTGTTTGGCTTTGCCATTGCCTGCATCTTGGGCGGTGCCATCGGCAATGTGATCGACCGCGTGCTCTACGGCTATGTGGTGGACTTTCTGGACTTTCATTACGCAGGCATTCATTTCCCGGCCTTCAACATCGCCGACAGCGGCATCACGCTGGGCGCAGCCTGCTTGATCTTGGACGAGGTCTTGCGCGTGCGACGCGGCCCTTAAGCCTCCCTCTTAAGCCCACTTAGGCCTCTTCTTAGCATGCACGAACTCGCACCCCGCACCGTCGCGCCCACTGAGCTCATCCACACATTACAAAGCCAAGGCTACGCAGTGTTGCATGCGGCCGATGTGGCGCAATGGGCACATGGCACCGTCGAGGCCTTGCACGCCCTGTCGCCCGACTGGGACCACATGCCGCCCGACAATTACCTCAAAGACGGCGGCCACTACCGCCGTCGCCGCCACAGCAGCTTTGTGTTTCAAAACAACACACTGCGCCAAGTGCCGCACCGCGCGCATTGGCAGCCGCTGGACTACAACGCGCTGCACGGCGGCATGGAACGTTGGTTTGAGCCCATGCACGCCACCACCGTGGCCACGCCGATCTGGACCGAGTTGCTCACCGCATTGGCCCGCACAGCCAGCGCCCTGCGCGGTCATGCCGTCACGCAGTGGTGCATTGAGGCCCATCAGTTCCGCATTGACACCACCAACGGCATTGGCCGCCCCACGCCGGAAGGCGCCCACCGCGATGGGGTGGATTTTGTGGCGGTGTTCATGGTCAACCGCGTGGGCATCAAAGGCGGTGAGACGCGCGTGTTTGACGCACACGGTCCCCAAGGCGAACGCTTCACGCTGAGCGAGCCTTGGTCGTTGTTGCTGTTAGACGATGCACGGGTGATCCACGAAACCACGCCCATTCAGCCCTTGGCAGAGGGTGGCTACCGTGACACGCTGGTGCTGACCTGCCGCGCAGACAGGTTTCAAGACGCTGTCCCCAGCGCTTGAAACCTCTGCGCATCCATCACAAGGTGATGATGGTGCAACCCGTGGTCTTGCGGGCTTCCAAGTCGCGGTGCGCTTGGGCAATGTCGGCCAAGGGGTAGGTTTGGTCGATGTGGATTTTCACCTTGCCGCTGGTGACGGCTTCGAACAAATCGTCGGCCATCTCTTGCGTGGCTTCGCGCGTGACGATGTGGCTGAACAAGGTTTGGCGGGTAAGGTAAATCGAACCTTTGGCACCCAAAATGCCAGGGGCCATGGGCGCAGGCGCGCCCGAGGCATTGCCAAAGCTGGCCATCAAACCAAACGGTGCCAAGCAATCGAGCGACTTGTCCCAGGTGTCTTTGCCCACTGAGTCGTAAACCACTTTAACGCCTTTGCCGCCAGTGATTTCTTTCACACGGGCCAAAAAGTCTTCGGTGTTGTAGTTGATGACATGGGCTGCACCATTGGCCTTGGCCAGTGCGCACTTGGCATCGCTGCCTGCCGTACCAATGAGTTGGTAGCCCAAGGCCTTGGCCCATTGGCAGGCGATCAAGCCCACACCGCCAGCCGCTGCGTGGAACAAGATGAAATCACCTTTGTGCAAACCGCCTTGTGGCAGGGTGCGCTTCAACAAATACTGGGCGGTCAGGCCTTTGAGCATCATGGCGGCGCCGGTTTCAAACGAAATCGCATCGGGCAATTTGCACACGCACTTGGCAGGCATCACGCGCACTTCGCAGTAGCTGCCGGGTGGATTGCTGGCATAGGCGGCACGGTCGCCCACTTTCAGGTGGGTCACGCCTTCGCCCACGGCTTCCACAACACCCGAAGCTTCCATGCCCAACTGCAAGGGCATGGGCAGTTGGTACAAACCGGTGCGCTGGTACACATCGATGAAGTTCAAACCAATCGCTTTGTGACGGATACGAATCTCGCCGGGGCCTGGCTGGCCGACGGTCACGTCGACAATCTTCAACTCTTCAGGGCCGCCGTTTTTTTCGATGATGACTGCTTGGGTCATGGGTGATGCTCCAGATTTAGGAATGGTGTAAGACGTTGAATCCTGCCACGAAACTGGTCGCCCACATGTCACCTGGGTTATCGCCCCTCGGGTAGAGTCCAGCCCTTATGTCTTTTGCTCCCGGTGCCTTGACGCCGCGCACCGCAGCGCTTTTGTTGGTCCCGCCCCTGCTGTGGGCCGGTAATGCCATCGTCGGCCGCTTGGTGCATGAGCTGATTCCCCCGCTCACCCTCAACTTCTTGCGCTGGCTGTTGGCCTTTGTGTTGCTGATGCCGATCGCACACCAGGTCTTACACCGCGCCAGCCCTTTGTGGGCGCACTGGAAGCGCTATGCCTTGCTGGGGTTCTTGGGCGTGGGCTGTTACAACAGTTTCCAGTACATGGCCTTGCAAACCTCCACGCCCATCAACGTGACCTTGGTGGCTTCCAGCACGCCGGTGTTCATGCTGGGCATCGGTGCGCTGTTTTTCAAACAAGCGATTCGCAAGCGGCAACTGGTGGGCACCGTGCTGTCGATAGCCGGTGTGTTGCTGGTGCTGTGCCGCGGCGATTGGCATGCCTTGATGCAAGTGCAGCTGGTGCTGGGCGATGTGTTTGTGCTGATCGCCACTGCGTGCTGGGCCTGGTACAGCTGGTTGCTGGCCCAAACCACCGAACCCAACGAGATCCGCCACAACTGGGCCTACCTGCTGATGGCCCAGATGGCCTTTGGCTTGGTGTGGTCAGGCTTGTTCACCAGCGCCGAATGGTCCAGCGGCCATGAGGTGCACTTGGTATGGGGCTGGCCCTTGGCCGCAGCCCTGCTGTATGTGGCGGTGGGGCCTTCCTTGCTGGCTTACCGTTGCTGGGGCTTGGGCGTGCAACAAGTGGGCCCCAGCATGGCAGGATTTTTCGCCAACCTCACGCCCGTGTTTGCCGCCACCTTGTCGGTGCTCACCTTGGGTGAATTGCCACAGGCTTACCACGTGGCCGCCTTTGTGTTGATTGTGGGCGGCATCGTGGTGTCATCGCGCAAATAAGCGCGATGCCCCTGCGCGATCAAACGACGTGATCAATAGGTGCCAGGGTAAGCGCCGCCATCGGTCAACACGTTTTGGCCCGTGATGTAGCTGGCCTGGGCCGAGCACAAGAACGCACAGGTGTCACCAAACTCTTGCGGGTTACCAAAGCGTTGCGCTGGAATGGTTTTCTTGCGTGCGTCGGCAATGGCCTCAATCGATTGACCGGTTTTCTCAGACGCACCTTTCATGGTGCCCTTCAAACGGTCGGTGTCAAACGCCCCAGGCAGCAAGTTGTTGATGGTCACGTTGTTCGACGCCAACTTGGTGGTGCGTGCCACGCCCGCCACAAAACCGGTCAAGCCTGAGCGCGCACCGTTGGACAAGCCCAAAATGTCAATCGGCGCTTTGACTGCGCTGGAGGTGATGTTGACGATGCGGCCAAAACCGCGCTCGGCCATGCCGTCCACCGTGGCCTTGATGAGTTCAATCGGGGTCAGCATGTTGGCATCGACCGCCTTGATCCACGCCTCGCGGTCCCAGCTACGGAAGTCGCCGGGAGGTGGGCCACCGGCATTGGTCACCACAATGTCAAAGTTTTTGCCAGGGCCACCCGCCACCGACCAAATCGCTTCGCGGCCTTCGGGTGTGGTGATGTCCACCGCCACAGCCAAGATCTGGGTGCCCAGCTTGCGCAACTCCACCGCAGCCGCTTCAAGCGCCTCAGCACCACGCGCCACGATCACCACATTGGCACCTTCACGCGCCAGCGACTGCGCACAGCCAAAACCCAAGCCCTTGCTGGCGCCACCGACCAATGCCCATTTGCCTTTGATACCTAAGTCCATCACTTCACTCCATATCTTGAAACAATAAACACACCACCCAAGACCAGCAGGGTTCCCACCCCGATCCAGGCATTGAGTGGCTCACCCAAAATCAACACGCCCAACGCAATGGTGGACATAGGTCCGATCATGCCAGTTTGTGCCGCCAGTGCTGCGCCGATGCGCTCCACCGCCATCATCACCATGAGCACCGGGGCCACAGTGCAGGCCAAGGCGTTGAGCACGGCCAGCCACAACACATCCACTGGCACATCAGCCGCAGACAGCGGTCGCAGCAGCACAAACTGCAACAAGCAACACACACAGGCCACGCTGGTAGCCCAACCCACCAAGCGCAAGGACCCCACGCGCTGCACCAGCTGGCCGCTGTAAATCAAATACAGGGCGTAGCTCAGCGCGCTGGCAAACACCAAACCGCCGCCCAGCACCACGGCGTCACCTGCAAACGAGACCTCGTGCGCAAACACCAGCAGCACGCCGCTGTAGCTCACGCCCATGGCCAACATGCGGATGGGATGGATCGGTTTTTTGTAGAGCACCCATCCCAACACCACCACCAAGGTAGGGTTGAGGTACAGAATCAAACGCTCCAAGCTGGCCGTGACGTACTGCAAGCCCAAGAAGTCCAAATAGCTCGACAGGTAGTAACCCACAAAGCCCAGCCCCACAATGCCCAGCACATCGCGTCGGGTCAGGGGGTTCTCGCGTGCCGAGGGTTGGCGTTCGGCCCACAGTCCCATCAGCACAAAACAAGGCAGCGCAAACAGCATGCGGTACATGATGACCGTCACCGCATCCACACCATATCGGTAAGAAAGCTTGACGATGATGGCTTTGCCACTGAACGCGATCGCGCCAGCAGCAGCCAACAAAAGACCCGACAAAGCCGGGCGATGCGCAGAAGTCATGCGTGGGGAAGGAGGTGGTGTATCGCTCTAGAAAACCACAGTTTATGTGACCTCGCAAAAACAAGTTGTCACCAACGCTCGTTACCATCGACACATGAACGCACTCGAACTCACGCTCCTCTACCTGTGCGCTGCCGTGATCAGCGTGGTGGCGTGCCGTTTGCTGCATTTGCCTGCCATGCTGGGCTATTTGTTTGCGGGCGTGGTGATTGGCCCCAATGCTTTGGCCTTGGCCAAAGATTCGGCGGTGATTCAACACTTGGCCGAGTTTGGCGTGGTGTTTTTGATGTTCGTGATTGGCTTGGAGTTCAACTTGCCCAAGCTCATGCGCATGCGTCGTTTGGTGTTTGGCTTGGGGCTGGGCCAAGTGGTGCTGACCTTGCTCGGCGCCCTGCTGTTCAACCTCGCACTGGGCTTTGCGCTCCAACACCTGGGCTACCGCTGGCAACTCAGCTGGCAAACCGCCCTGACCCTGGGCAGCGCCTTGGCCATGTCGAGCACCGCGATTGTGGTCAAGCTCATGGCCGATCGGGTGGAGCTGGAGTCGCCCCACGGCCAACGCGTCATGGGCGTGCTGCTGTTTCAAGACTTGGCTGTGGTGCCGCTGCTGGTGCTCATCCCAGCCTTGGCCGACATGGGCGAACACAACCTGTGGCGCGTGCTCGGCATTGCCATGCTCAAAGCCACGGTGCTGGTGGGCTTGCTGCTGTGGGGTGGTCAACGCGTGATGCGCGAATGGCTGATGCTGGTGGCACGTCGTAAAAGCGATGAGCTGTTCATGCTCAATCTCTTGTTGATGACCTTGGGTTTGTCGTGGCTCACCGAGCTGGCCGGCTTGTCGCTGGCCATGGGCGCCTTCTTGGCCGGCATGCTGATTGCCGAGACCGATTTCAAACACAAGGTGGAAAACGACATCCGCCCCTTCCACGACGTGTTGTTGGGCTTGTTCTTCATCACCATCGGCATGAAACTCGACTGGGAAGTGCTGATCGACAGCTGGGGCTGGGTGCTGCTGCTCAGCGTGGTGCCCGTGCTGCTCAAAGCCGGTGTGGTGTTTGGCTTGGCGCGCCTGCAAGGCGCCCCTGCGGGGGTGAGCTTGCGCACTGCTTTGTATTTGGCCCAAGCCGGTGAATTCGGCTTTGTGCTGCTGACCTTGGGGTTGGAAAACAGACTCATTCCTCCCACATGGATGAGCCCCATCTTGGCGTCGATGGTGCTGTCCATGATTGCCACACCCTTCCTGGTGATGAAGGCCGACGCCATCGTCAACCGCCTGATCAGCAACGACTGGTTGCTGCAGTCGCTGGAACTCACCGGCATGGCGCAGCGCACCCTCAAAACCGAGCACCATGTGATCGTGTGTGGCTACGGACGCAGCGGCCACAACCTGGTCGATTTGCTCAAACTCGAAGGCATTGCCTATGTGGCACTCGACTCGGACCCCGACAAGGTGCAAGCAGGTCGCAGCGCGGGCCATCCGGTGGAGTTGGGCGATGCCACCCGATTAGCGAGCTTGATGGCCGCCGGTTTGGTGCGCGCCTCGGCGGTGGTGGTCACCTACCCCGACACCGCTTCGGCCCTCAAGGTCTTGGCCTGGGCCCAAGAGCACGCGCCCCAGGTGCCCGTGGTGGTGCGCACCCACGACGACAAAGACCTCGAACAACTGCGCGCCGCTGGCGCGGCCGAGGTGGTACCCGAAGTGATTGAAGGCAGCCTGATGCTCGCCAGCCAAACCTTGGCCCACATTGGCATTCCGCTCAAACGCGTGATCCGCTTGGTGCAAGGCCAGCGGATGACGCGCTACGCCCTCATGCGCGACGCCACATCGCCTCGCACCGACGAAGACGCCACCAACCCCTGAGCGTCATGCACGTGACTGCGCTGTGCGCTCACACAGCCTAGACTCAAGCGCAATGAAGTTCTCACTCGGGCGTCGCCTCTGGCTCGCCAAACGCCTGACCCACCGCAAAGCATTGCGCCTGCCACTCGCCTGGCAAGGCATGTTGTGGATGGCCATGGGTGGGGTGATGTTCTCGCTGCTCAACACCATCGTGCGCGGCATTGCGCTGCAACTCGATGCGTTTCAAACCCAGTTCTTGCGCTACCTCTGCGGCTTGCTGATCATGCTGCCCTTGGTGCTGCGCTCAGGCGTGCGGGCCTATTGGCCCACCAACATCCGAGGTCAGTTTTGGCGCGGTGGTGTACACACCTTGGGCATGACCTTGTGGTTCATTGCCCTGCCCAAAATTCCGCTGGCCGATATGACGGCCATTGGCTTCACGGGACCCATCTTCATCATGATCGGTGCGGCCTGGTTCCTGGGCGAACCCATGCACCGCGACCGTTGGATTGCTGCCCTGGTTGGATTTGCCGGTGTGCTGGTAGTGGTCTTGCCCAAACTCTCGGGCGGCGGCGGTTGGTTTCACTTGGTCATGCTGGCTTCATCGCCGGTGTTTGCAGCCTCGTTTTTGATCACCAAGGCCTTGACCCGCTATGAAAACGCGGGCGTCATTGTGCTGTGGCAAGCCATCACGGTCACGCTGTTCAGTCTGCCCATGGCCTTGCCGCATTGGCAAGACCCCAGCTTGGTGCAATGGGTGGGCTTCACGGCAGCGGGCATCTTGGGCACGACCGGGCACTACTGCTTGACGCGTGCCTTTGGCATCGCCGATATTTCGGCCACCCAGTCGCTGCGATTTTTAGATTTGGTTTGGGCTTCCATCCTGGGCTGGCTGGTGTTCAGCGATGTGCCCAGCCAATCCACCTGGTTGGGTGCGGTGGTGATTTTGATGTCCACCGTGTGGATCGCACGGCGCGAAGGCCGACGCCCACCGCAGGCGGATTGAGCCAGCCATCGCGCTCAGCCCGCGCCTTCACCTCACTCGCCCAACACCACCCCTTCACGCCGTGGGTCTGCACCACTGACCCAAACGGCTTGGCCGTTCTCTGTCTTGCGCACAATCGCTTGCAAACCACTGGTCAAGGCTTGTTCGCGCACGTCACTGCCCCGCGCACGCAATGCGGCAGAAGTGGCAGGGGCCAAGCGTTTTTCTTCCAACACCACCGGGCCGCCCACTGTTCCAAAGTTGGGCAAATCAATCGCTTGCTGTGGGCTCAAGCCCCAATTGAGCACACCGTAGAGGGTTTTGGCCGTGAAGTGAATGATCATGGCGCCGCCAGGGCTGCCCACGCTCATCACCAACTGTCCCGTCGCTTTGTCGAACACCAAGGTCGGCGACATGGACGAGCGGGGCCGCTTGCCGCCTTGCACACGGTTGGCCACTGGGCGGCCTTGTGCATCGCGTGGGATCAAACTGAAATCGGTCAACTCGTTGTTCAGTAAAAAGCCTTTGACCATTTGGCGCGCACCAAAGGCATCTTCGATGGTGGTGGTCATGGCCAGTGCGTTGCCCTGCCCATCGACGATGCTGATGTGCGAGGTGCCGTACTCGGGCTGCTCGGGGTTGGGGGCGTAACTCATGCGCTCCCCACGCACCGGCACACCCGGAGTGACCTGCAGCATGCGGCTGGGACCGATCAACTTGGCACGCTGTTTCAAGTAGGACGGCTTGAGCAAGTTCGACCAATCCCCGCCAGGCGCCATCACAAAATCTGGGTCGCCCACATACTGCGCGCGATCGGCAAAAGCCAAACGCGAGGCTTCCATGTACAAATGCAACCAGCGCGGATCAGGCACACCGTTGGCCAAAGGCGTGAGCGAGGCAGGTGTGCGATGCAACAGCCCCAAAATTTGTCCAATGGCCAAGGCCCCAGAGCTCGGCGGCGGAAAACCACACACACGGTACTCACGCGCTTGCGCGATGTGGTCAAAGCACAGAGCCTCACGTTGCTTGCTGGTGTAGTTGGCCAAGTCTTCTTCACTCAGGCGGCCTGGGTTGCTGGGGTGCTGCTGCACTTTGCGCACCATGGCTTGCGCCACCTCGCCACGGTAAAACGCATCCACGCCCTGCGATGCAATGGCTTGCAACACCGCTGCCAACTCTGGATTGCGCAAACGGTAGCCCACAGGATGAGGCTCACCATTAGGTTGGTAAAAATAAGCGCGCGCCGTCGGGTCTTTGCGCAAATGGCGATCGGCCTTCAGTTGCGCATGCAAACGCGGGCTGATCTCAAAGCCGTTGCGCGCCAGCCCAATGGCGGGAGCGAACAACTGAGCCCACGGCAGCTTGCCATGCTGTTGGTGGGCTTGCGCCAACATGCGCAGCACACCCGGGGTGCCCACCGCACGCCCACCTACCACCGCTTCTTCAAACGTCAACGGCTGGCCCTGGGCGTTGAGAAACAGATCTTCGGTGGCAGTGGCTGGCGCAGTTTCGCGCCCATCAAAGGCTTGCACGTTGCCATTCGCGCTGTGCAACAAAAACGCCCCACCGCCCAAGCCACTCGATTGCGGCTCCACCAGGCCCAACACCATTTGCACCGCGATGGCGGCATCCACCGCCGAACCACCTGCTTTGAGCATCGCCAAGCCTGCTTGGGTTGCCAACGGGTTGGCTGCGGCCACGGCATAACGCTGGGTCACCACATCGGTTTTGCTCTGCCAGCCCGTGGCCATTTCGGGTTGAAACGGGGCGCTGCTTGCGGCTGCGTTGGGTGCAGGTGGAGTCGATGGTGTAGGTGCTTGAGGCGCTGTGGTGCATGCGCTGAGAAACAGCAGCACACAGGCCACGGTGCGCTTGTCAGCGCGAGGATGATGGCGCATGTGCGGGTCCAGCGTGTTGTGTCGCATCACGTCAAAAGCCCGCAGCCAAACCATCGCGTCGCGCATCGCTGGCGACCACATAGCCTTCAACCTTGGGGTCACCCGCACGCCAAATGAATTGACCGGCTCCAAAGTCTTGGTAGCTGTCGTTGATCACCCCCACCTGATGGCCACGCGCTTGCAAGCCTGCAGCCGTGTTGGCGTTGAGCGAAGCCTCGACATTGATCTCCATGCCCGCGTTGTAACGCCAACGCGGCGCGTCGCAGGCGGCTTGCGGGTTTTGGCCGTAGTCGAGCATGCGCACCAGGGTTTGCATATGGCCTTGTGGTTGCATGTTGGCGCCCATCACGCCATAGCTCATCACGGGCTGGCCGTCTTTGCTCAAGAAAGCGGGAATGATGGTGTGGAAGGGGCGCTTGCCCGGCGCCACCAAATTGGCCGGGTTCAAGCCCTGGGCGTCCAAGTTGAAACCGTGGCCACGGTTTTGCAGGCTGATACCAAAGTTGGGTTCTACACAGCCCGAACCAAAGCCCATGTAGTTGCTTTGGATGAAGCTGACCATCATGCCGTTTTCGTCGGCCGCGCTGAGGTAAATCGTGCCGCCCTTGACCGGGTTGCCCGCACCAAAGTCTTGCGCACGCTTCATGTCAATCAACTGCGCGCGGCTTTTGAGGTAGGCCGCATCCAGCATTTGCGCAGGCGTGACGGCCATTGCGCTGGGTTCGGCCACATAGCGGTACACATCGGCAAAGGCCAGCTTCATGGCTTCAATTTGCAGGTGTTGCGAATCCACACCGTCCACCGCCAAGCTGGCCAGGTCAAAGTTTTCCAAGATGCCCAAGGCAATCAATGCGGCAATGCCTTGGCCATTGGGCGGAATTTCGTGCAGCGTGTAGCCACGGTAATTTTGCGCAATCGGTGTGACCCATTCGACCTGGTAGTTGGCCAAGTCACGGGCGGTGATGCTGCCACCGTGCTCGGCTGAAAAACGCTCAATCGCCTGCGCAATCTCACCCCCGTAGAACGCTTGGCCCTTGGTTTTTGCAATCGCGCGCAAGCCCTTGGCTGCGGCAGGAAAGGTGAACAACTCGCCCACCTGGGGTGCGCGGCCCCAGGGCAAAAAGTTGTCTGCAAAGCCAGGTTGGTTGCGCAACTCCGGCGTGGCTGCGGCCCACTTTTGCTGCACCACCACGGGCAGCAAATAACCGCGCTCGGCAATCTCAATCGCCGGTTGCAACAGGTCTTCAAAAGGCAGCTTGCCAAAGCGCTCACTCAAGGCCACCCACGAAGCCACCGCTCCTGGCACGGTGATTGAATCCATCCCGCGTTTGGGAGGCGTTTGGGCACCGTCGCCATATTTGCGCTTGAAGTACTCAGGCGTCCATGTCTGCGGCGCAGGGCCCGAGGCATTCAAGCCGTGCAAGCCTTGGCCGTCCCACACAATGGCAAATGCGTCAGAACCCAAACCACAGCTCACCGGCTCGGTCAGCGTGATGGCAGCGGCGGCTGCAATGGCGGCGTCCACCGCATTGCCACCTTGCCACAGCATGCGCAAACCGGCTTGTGCGGCGAGGGGGTGCGAGGTCGACACCACATTGCGCGCAAACACGGGCAAGCGTGTGGAGGTATAGGGGTTGGTGTAATTGAAATTCATGCTTTGAACACTTTGTTGTGAAGACGGCGCATCGACAGCCACACCACCAAGCCCACCAAGGGCAAGGCGCAGGCGGCCGTGATGTCTGCGCCAAAAGGCCAGCCGAGCTTTTCGCCACCTTTGGCCAAGTAGCTCACCAAGCCGGTGAAGTAATACGTGATGGCGGCCACCGACAAACCTTCCACCGTGGATTGCAGCTTGAGCTGCAAGTCTTGGCGTTGGTTCATGGCGGTCAACAGCAGTTGGCTGCTGTGTTGCTGCTCAAAGTCCACCCGCGTGCGCAACAAATTGCTCATGCGTGAGACACGCTCTGACAAAGCGTTTTGGCGCCGTGCCGCCCAATCGCAGGTGCTGCGGGCGGGGGACAAACGCCGGTCCATGAACTCGGCAATGGTTTGCATGCCTGACATGCGCGACTCGGCAATGTCGCGGATGCGGCGATCCACCAACTCAAAGTAAGCGCGTGTGGCCGAGAAGCGCGAATGGGTGGCGGCGTATTGGCCCTCCACCTCACCGGCCAAGCGCGTGAGGCGGTCGAGTAAGCCTGCTTCATCGGCGCTGTCAGCACTGCGAATCGCTTGCGCCAAGGCGGCCAATTCGCGCTCGGCATCGGCCAACACATGCGAGGCTTCGCGCGCCGCCGGCAAGCCCAGCAAAGCGGCCATGCGGTAAGTTTCAATCTCCAGCAGTTGCTGCACCAAACGCCCTTGGCGACGCGGCGTGAGCGAGCCTGCCAACAACACCATGCGGCCATAGCCATCGGGGTGCAACTGAAAATCGGTGTAGACCTCGCCATGGCCGTCGGCCACGGTCGAAGCGACCAAGGTGTCTTCGTGCAACACCTGGGGCAGCACCGCATGCATGTCGTGGGTGGACGAGGCCAGCAACCACAGATGCAAGCGCGCCAAGCATTCGCCCGGCAACTGCGACAACCACTGCTGCGGCACAGCTTGGCTGGCCGTCAGTGGTGCGGTGCTGGTGAACTGCGGGTCGGTGATGGGACGCATGAACGTCCACGACACAAACTCGGTGTGCAACTCCCAGCGCAAACGGAAAGACCCCAAGTCCATGCGCACATGGTTGGTGTGCGCATCGGGCGCAGGCAAATGGTGGTCGTGCAGCAAGCGGGCCAAATGGGCACGGCTGGCGGCGGCCGCATCGCGGTCCACCCACATCACCACATGGGCAATGGCCATGGGCGATTGCATGGGTTCAGGTGGGCGTGCATGCACTTCGTTGTGCAGCGCCAGTCGTTGGGGATGGTCCATCATCGAGCACCTTTCAAGCTGCAAAGATTGTGACGCAAAAGACACCCTCGCCCCATGAAAAACGGCACCCGAAGGTGCCGTCATTCACAGGGGTTTTGTCAAAAGTGTTGTGATCACTCTTCGACAAATGCCTCTTCACGTTTGGACTTGACCGAGGGCAGCAGCACGATGATGAGCAGCACCAAGGCAGCGCCCAACAAACCGGCCGACAACGGACGAGTCGCAAACACCGACCAGTCACCGCGCGACAGCAACAAGGCGCGACGCAGGTTTTCTTCCATCATGGGGCCCAAGATGAAACCCAGCAGCAACGGCGCAGGCTCCACACCCAACTTGACGAACAGGTAGCCCACGAAGCCAAAGGCCGCGACCATCCAGATGTCGAAGGTGTTGTTGTTGGTCGAGTACACACCGATCGCGCAGAACAGCACGATGGCGGGGAACAAGAAGCGGTAAGGCACAGACAACAGCTTGATCCACATGCCGATCAAAGGCAGGTTCAAGATCACGAGCATCAAGTTACCAATCCACATCGAGGCAATCAGACCCCAGAACAACTCGGGGTTGCTGGTCATCACCTGGGGGCCAGGTTGGATGTTGTGAATGGTCATCGCACCCACCATCAAAGCCATCACGGCGTTGGGTGGAATACCCAAGGTCAGCAAAGGAATGAAAGAGGTTTGTGCACCGGCGTTGTTGGCCGACTCAGGCGCTGCCACACCACGGATGTTGCCTTGGCCGAAAGGCACTTCGCCAGGGCGCAGCTTGGTTTTCTTCTCGATGGTGTAAGCCGCAAACGCAGCCAACAAGGCACCGCCGCCTGGCAACACGCCCAGCAGCGAACCCAAGGCCGTACCGCGAATCACCGCAGGCAGCATGTTCTTGAAGTCTTCCTTGGTGGGGAACAAACCTTCCACCTTGGCGGTGAACACCTCGCGTTCGTCTTCGGGTTGCGACAAGTTCGAAATGATCTCGCCGTAACCGAACACGCCCATCGCCACCACCACAAAGCCCACACCGTCGGTGAGTTCGGGGATGTCAAAGCTGAAACGCGCCACGCCTGAGTTGACGTCGGTACCGATCAAGCCCATCAAGAGGCCCAACACGATCATGGCAATCGCTTTGAGCAAAGAGCCCGAAGCCAACACCACCGCACCAATCAAGCCCAAGATCATGAGCGAGAAGTATTCGGCAGGGCCGAACTTGAACGCGAGTTCCGTCAAAGGCGGCGCGAAGGCTGCCAAGATCAAGGTACCCACAGAACCGGCGAAGAACGAACCCAGACCAGCAGCTGCCAAGGCAGGACCTGCACGGCCTTTGCGTGCCATTTGGTAGCCGTCAATGGTGGTCACCACCGAAGACGATTCACCAGGCAAGTTGACCAAAATCGCGGTGGTAGAGCCACCGTATTGGGCGCCGTAGTAAATACCGGCCAACATGATCAGCGCCGACACAGGGGGCAACGCATAGGTGGCAGGCAACAACATGGCGATGGTGGCGACAGGGCCAATGCCTGGCAACACGCCAATCAGCGTGCCCAAGATACAACCGACCAAGGCGTACATGAGGTTGATGGGCGTGAACGCCACACCAAAACCCAATGAGAGGTTTGCAATCAAATCCATTTTTTAGTTCTCCCGGCTCAACCAGTGATGAAGGTGGGCCACACAGGCATCTGCAATTTCAGCAGCACGATGAAAGCCAAGTAGCTACCCACCGACAAGATGGTGGCCAGCAACAACACTTCTTTGAGGACAAAGTTTTCGCCGGCTTTGCTGGCGATGATGACCAAGGCAAAGATCGCCATGATCAAGCCCATGGCGGGCAAGCCAATGCTGGGCAGGCCGCCCAACAAAATACCAAATGCGACGTTGGCACCGAGCACATAGCCGATGGGACGCCAAGCGAACTTGCCGACCTTGTCACCGTCTGGGGTGTTCTCGACAAACGAGTAGAACATGATGAGCGCACCCAACACGGCCAACACAATGCCCAAGAGCAAGGGGAAGTAACCCGGTCCCATGCGTGCACCGTTGCCGATGGTGTAGCTCGTGGCACCCCACGCAAAACCACCACCGACCACAGCGAACATCAGGCCAGAGAAAAAGTCTTTCTGACTTTTGATCATTTCGTCTCCTCAAACAAAACAGCAAAGATGACGCGAATTGTGACGGGGGGCTCAGGGTGATCAGATGTGGGTTTCACCTACCCGGTGTCACCCAGGGTTCTAGGGTTTACCCGCGAATGGAATGGTTTTAAATCGCCTTCAACGGCTTGAAAACACGCAACCATTTGGTCGCAGGCAAAGGCCAACGCGCTTGGATGGCCTCGGCACGGGCCATCAGCTCCGCGCGCTTGGGCAGGCTCGGTGTGCGCTGGGCCAACACAATGGTGTTGCCTTCGCGGGTGGGCTTGAACGCCCACAAGGCGTCAGCCCCAAACGCCGCCGCAATCTTCTCCACACTCTGCGCAAAGCTCGAACTGCGGCCAAACAGGTTGACCGTCATGCAGCCCTCGTCGGTCAACAGCTTGCGGCAATCGGCATAAAACTCCGCGCTGTCGAGCACGGGCGAAGCCGCTTCGTGGTCGTACAAATCGACTTGCAAGGCATCGATCTGCCCATGCCAATGGTCGTGCTTGGCCACCTCGGCGGCGTCACCCAGCACCACCTGCAGCTTGGCGCTGTCAGCGGGCAGCTTGAACCACAAGCGGCACGCCGCCACCACTTGGGGGTTGAGCTCAATCGCGGTGGTTTTCATACGCAGATGCTTGAATGAAAACTTAGTCAAGGCCGCCGAGCCCAAGCCCAGTTGCATGGCGTGCAGCTTGCTCACTTGGTCGATGTCCACAAACAAAAGCCAAGCCATCATGCGCTGCACATATTCGAGATCGATGTCGAACGGTTTGTCGATCTTCATCGAGCCCTGCACCCAGGGCGTGCCCAAGTGCAAGTAGCGGGTGTCGCCGTAGTCAGAGAAATTGACTTCGGGGAGCTGGATTTTTTTCTTCGTTGCCATTTTTTATCCCGCCATGCCTTCGACCACAAAGCGCACGCGCTTGTTACCCTGCCATTCATCGGCCTCCAAGCGAAACGCCAAATGCGCCTTGGCCGGCAGCGGGTCGACCCGGCCAAACCAAATGCCGTCCACCGGTTGTCCTTGGTGGCGCAGCTTCAAAGCCAAATGCTTTTCCCCCACCAAGCGCTGGCCCAGCACTTCCACCTCTTCGCTGAAGGTGGGGGGCGCAAAGCCTTGCCCCCACACCTCGCGCGCCAAGGTGTCGGCCAACTCGGGGCGGCGGTATTCGGGCAACAAGGGGCCATCGGTCTCTAAGCGACGCTGCAAGGTGGCCGCGTCCAGCCATTCGGCAGCGACTTGCTGCAAGGCTTCTTCAAAGGTCGCCAGATTTTCTTCATCCAAGGTACAACCTGCGGCCATGGCGTGGCCGCCAAAGCGCAGCAACACACCCGGGTGACGCTTGGCCATCAGATCGAGCGCATCGCGCAAATGAAAACCGGGGATGGAACGGCCCGAGCCTTTGAGCTCATGGCCTTTGCCCTCAGCTTGGCTGGGCGCAAACACAAAGGTCGGGCGGTGGTGCAGGTCTTTGAGCTTGGACGCCACGATGCCCACCACGCCCTCATGAAAGTCGGGGTCGAACACACACAGCGCGCTGGGTGGTTCTTCTTCCGGATCGAACATCTCCTGCGCCAATTCCAAGGCTTGTTCGCGCATATCGCCTTCAATCTCACGGCGTTCACGGTTGATGCGATCGAGCTGGGTGGCCAGCTCGGTGGCACGTCCCACATCGTCGGTGGTGAGGCACTCAATGCCCAAGGTCATGTCCGACAAGCGACCAGCCGCGTTGATGCGTGGCCCCAAGGCAAAGCCAAAATCTTGCGAGGTGCAGGTGGCGCTTTGGCGTCCCGCTGCCGCAAACAAGGCCAACATGCCCGCAGGCATTTGCCCCTTGCGCACACGCGCCAAGCCTTGCGCCACCAAGCGGCGGTTGTTGGCGTCGAGCTTGACCACATCGGCCACCGTGCCCAAGGCCACCAAAGGCAACAAGGTGTCTAACTTGGGCTGCTGTTCTGCAGTAAAAATCCCGCGTGTGCGCAACTCCGCACGCAACACCAGCAGCACATAAAACATCACCCCCACGCCCGCGAGTGCTTTGCTCTCGAAAGTGCAGCCGGGTTGGTTGGGGTTGACGATGGCGTCGGCCTCAGGCAACACCGCAGCGGGCAAATGGTGGTCGGTCACCACCACCTGCAAGCCGAGTTGGCGTGCCCGTGCCACGCCATCCACACTCGCAATGCCGTTGTCTACGGTGATCAACACATCGGCGCCGCTGGCTTTGACGCGTTCGGCAATCGCGGGCGTGAGCCCGTAGCCATCGACCACACGGTCGGGCACGATGTAGCTCACCTGGCGTGCGCCCAACAAACGCAAGCCGCGCAAGCCCACGGCGCAGGCGGTGGCACCGTCGCAGTCGTAGTCGGCCACGATGCACAGTTTTTTGTTCGCAGCCATGGCATCGGCCAGCAGCACGGCTGCGGCTTCAATGCCTTTCAAGCCTGTCGGCGGCAGCAAATGCGCCAGCGAGGCATCGATGGTGGCCGCCTCTTTCACGCCACGCGCTGCGTACAAACGCGCCAGCAGCGGATGCACGCCCGCTTGTTCCAGCGCCCAAATGCTGCGCGGTGGCATGTCCCGGGGAATGAAGTGCATGGGGCTTAGTCTTTCAAGGGCGCAACGGCCAACACGGTGTCTAAAGAAGTGGGCGCGAAGTGCCGACGCACACGTTGCCACAGGCTGGGCGTGGCGGTGTCGTACACATGAAATTCATGCTCGGCGCACAGCACCAAGCGCTGGCGTTCGCCTGCCAACACACGCTCGCGCAGAGGCGCCATGACCTCGGCATCGACCACGCGCCAAGCCTCCAACCAACCGATCAGGTCTTGCTGCAAAGCGCTGCTGCGCAAGCTGTTCACCACCTGCGGTGCGGATGTGGCATCGGGCGCCGTGTGTGCAGGCAGCGCGCCTGTGCCATGGACCCAAAACGAATTGAGGGTCAGGCCACGACCTTCGTTCACAGGGTGGGTGTAGAGCAGCATCTGCACTTCGTTTTGCAAACGGCGCAACTGTTTGGCCGCGCCACTGGGCGACTCGCCGCCCACCAACCAGGGGTCGATGTTGCGGCCAATCACCCGGTCCAGCGAGGCGGTGGGCAAATCGGCAAACCAGTGCGATTGCGCCAGCCATTGCCCAGGCCGATAGGGATGCAGCTGAACGCCGTCCTCGGCCAAAAACGGTTGCAGGCTCGCGAACAAAGCGGCATCGGTGGCCGTGTCAATTTGCAAATGTGCGGGGTCGCCCAAGGTCACTTGGCCGTTGCTGACATGCCAGTTGCACAGCGAGATGAACGCCCATGCCGCGTCTGGGTTGTGGGTTTGCAGGCCCTGCGCGTGTGCGGCCTGCGCGGCCCAAGGCAACATGCCATCGGGCAAAGACCAGCCCATGGCCTGGGCCCCCGCGCGTTCATGCGGGGGTGAGAGGGTGGCCAGCAAAGGTGCAACGGGTGCGTCCACATCGACCGCCACGCGTTGGGCCTGTTGCAACCAGGCCCGCAAATGCGGCAGTTCGGCCTTGGCCAACACCGACGCTTCAGCGCCATGAGCCGTCCACATGGAAAAGGGCAGCAAGAGGGTGGACGCCACAGGCGTGGAAAACACAGAGGACATAAGCGCTATTGTCCGTGATGACACAATCGGTCTTGACATGCAACGCACCTCTTCCAAACTCCCCTACGAACTGCTGATTGGCTGGCGTTACACCCGTGCCGGCCGCGCGGCGGGACGCAACGGCTTTATCTCTTTCATCTCGGGCGTGTCCATGCTGGGCATTGCCTTGGGCGTGGCCGCGCTGATCATTGTGCTGAGCGTGATGAACGGCTTTCAAAAAGAAGTGCGCGACCGCATGCTGGCCGTGGTGTCACACATTGAGCTGCTCGCCCCCGGTGGCGAAGGTTTTGCCGATGTCAACGCCTTGATGGCCCAAGCCCGCCAAAACACAGACGTGGTGGCTGCTGCCCCCTTCGTCGCACAACAAGCGCTGATGGCGCGTGGCGAAGACATGCGCGGCGCCATGGTGCGTGGCATTGAGCCCGAACTCGAAACCCAGGTCACCGACTTCACCTTGCAAATGCCAGCGCAAGTGCGCGCCACCTTGCAGCCCGGCAGCTTCAACGTGGTGCTGGGCGGCGAGTTGGCAGTCTCCATGGGCGTGCGCGTGGGCGACCACATCACCTTGGTGGCACCGGGTGGGCAAGTCACCCCGGCCGGTGTCATGCCACGCCTCAAACAACTCACCGTGGCTGGCATCTTTGACTCCGGCCATTACGAATACGACGCTTCGTTGGCGCTGTTGCACATCGATGACGCGCAGCGCATCTTCCGCCTCGAAGCCCCCAGCGGCGTGCGCTTGAAACTCAAAGACAGCCAACAGGCACGCAGCGTGGCGGCTGACTTGGCCGCGCAGCTCGGGCCCGATGTGATCGTGCGCGACTGGACGCGGCAAAACCGCAGCTGGTTTGCGGCTGTGCAGGTCGAAAAACGCATGATGTTCATCATCCTCACCCTCATCGTCGCGGTGGCGGCCTTCAACCTCGTCACCACCTTGGTGATGACGGTCACCGACAAACGTGCGGACATTGCCATCTTGCGCACCTTGGGTGCGAGCCCACGCAGCATCATGGCTATTTTTGTGGTGCAAGGCGCCACCGTGGGCGTGCTGGGCACTTTGAGCGGTTTGCTGCTGGGCCTGGGTGTGGCCTTCAACATCGACGTCATCGTGCCCGCGATTGAACAACTGTTGGGCGCGAGCTTTTTGCCACGCGACATCTACCTCATCAGCCGCATGCCCAGCGACCCGCAAGCCGCCGACATTTGGCCAATTGCCCTGATCTCCTTGGCCTTGGCTTTCATCGCCACGCTCTACCCCAGCTGGCGCGCCAGCCGCATCAACCCTGCACAGGCGCTGCGTTATGAATAACCGGACGTCCTCCATGAACACCGCACCCGTGCTGGTGGCCCACCACCTCAGCCGCCGCTTCAGCGAAGGACCGCTGGACGTGACCGTGTTGCAAGGCGTGGACCTGTCGGTCCAGGCTGGCGAAACCCTGGCCATCGTGGGCTCCTCGGGCTCGGGCAAAAGCACCTTGCTGCACATCCTGGGCGGCTTGGATGCGCCCACCACAGGCACCGTCTCGTTAATGGGGCATGCGTTGGCCGGACTGAACCCCACCGCACTCGGCGCCCTGCGCAATGCGCACCTGGGCTTTGTGTACCAGTTTCATCACCTGTTGCCTGAGTTCACCGCGCTCGACAACGTGGCCATGCCCTTGTGGATTCGCCGCATGGACCGCGCACAGGCCAACGCCCAAGCGCAAGCCATGCTCGAAGCCGTGGGCTTGGGTGCACGCCTGCACCATCGCCCGGCAGAACTCTCAGGCGGCGAGCGCCAACGGGTGGCCATTGCCCGTGCTTTGGTGACCCGCCCCGCTTGCGTGCTGGCCGATGAACCCACGGGCAACTTGGACCGTCAAACAGCCGATCAGGTGTTTGCGCTCATGTTGCAACTGGCCCGTGAGCAAGGCACGGCTTTTGTGGTGGTCACCCACGACCACACGCTCGCCGCGCGCTGCGACCGCCAACTCAGTTTGGTGCAAGGTCACTTGGCGCCAGCGCCTGCCTTGGCGGCCTAAAGCGACACAAGCGAGTGGGGGCCGCCACATCATGCCTTTGTTGACGCCCACCTTCATCGACACCCACTGCCACCTCGACGCTGCCGAGTTCGATGCCGACCGTGCGCAGGTGCACGCACAAACGCGCGCCGCAGGGGTGAGCCAGTGCGTGATCCCCGCTGTACATGAGGCCAACTTTGCCAGCGTGCGCGCACTGGCGCACGCACAAGGCGATGTGTACGCCCTGGGCATCCATCCCTTGTACACACCGTCAGCCAGTGACGCAGATTTGGCACAACTCGACAGCGCGCTGCAACAACACCGTGACGACCCCCGTTTGGTGGCCGTGGGTGAAATTGGTTTGGATGGGTTTGTGCCCAGCCTCAGCACGCCCGAAGCCTGGGCGCAGCAGCAACGCCTTTACACCGCACAGCTCCAGCTCGCGCAAAAGTACGGCTTGCCCGTGATCTTGCATGTGCGCAAATCGGCCGACCCGCTGCTCAAAGGCTTGCGCGCCACGCCCGTGGTGGGTGGCATTGCCCACGCCTTCAACGGCAGCCTGCAACAGGCCCAAGCCTTCATCGCCCTGGGTTTCAAACTCGGCTTCGGTGGGGCGCTGACCTATGACCGCGCCTTGCAGCTGCGACGCTTGGCGGTGGAGCTACCGTTGTCGGCCATCGTGCTTGAGACCGATGCACCCGACATTCCACCGCATTGGCTTTACACCACCGCCGAGCAACGCCGTGCTGGCCAGCCCCAAGGACGCAACAGCCCTGCCGAGCTGCCGCGCATCGCCCAGGTGCTGGCGGATTTGCGTGGCATCTCGGTGGCTGAGGTGGCGGCTGTCACCTGCGCCAATGCACGCACCGCCCTGCCCCGCCTACAATGAGGGCGTGAGTACTTCCATCCTCAACGCTGACCTGCACTGCCATTCCGTGGTTTCGGATGGCACTCTCACCCCCGAGGCCTTGGCTGCACGCGCCAAAGCCAATGGTGTGGAGTTGTGGGCCTTGACCGATCACGATGAAGTGGGTGGCCAAGCCCGCGCCGCCGCCGCCGCCAAAGCGCAGGGCATGAAGTACCTCACCGGCACCGAAATTTCTGTCACCTTCGCCAACCAAACCGTGCACATCGTCGGGCTGGGCTTTGACGCCGAAGACCCCCGCATCGTGCAAGGTCTGCATCGCACCCGCGGTGGACGCAGCGAGCGTGCGCAAGAAATGTCGGCAGGCTTAGCCCAAGTGGGCATTCACGGTGCTTACGAAGGCGCGCTCAAGTACGTGGGCAACCCCGAGCTGATTTCACGCACCCACTTCGCCCGCTTTTTGGTCGAAGCAGGCGTGTGCCAAGACACCCCCGAGGTGTTTCGCAACTACCTCACCGAAGGCAAACCCGGCTTTGTGCCGCACCGCTGGGCCGCGCTCAAAGACGCGGTGCAATGGATCACCCAAGCCGGTGGCGCGGCCGTGATTGCCCACCCAGGCCGCTACAACTTCACCGCCAACGAAGAGTACGCCTTGTTCACCGAATTCAAAGCCCACGGCGGCCAAGGCGTTGAAGTGGTGACTGGCAGCCACACCCCGCCCGAATACCTCAAGTACGCCGACATGGCGCGCGAGTTCAACCTTGTGGCCTCGCGCGGCAGCGACTTTCACAGCCCAGACGAGAGCCGCATCGACTTGGGCACCTTGCCTTGGTTGCCCGGACAGCTGACGCCCGTGTGGGAGCTGCTGTCCCACCGCATCCAATGACGCCCGCCAGCCGCCAACTCGCTTATTCCGGCATGGCCTATGCCTTGATCGCCATGGCGTGCTTCGCGGTGCTCGACACCACCAACAAATTTCTCATCGCCAGCGTGCCGCTGCTGATGGTGCTGTGGTTTCGCTACGCCTTTCAAGCCGTGGCCACCACAGCGGTCATGTGGCCACGACGCGGCATGACGCTGTTTCAAACCCAGAGCTTCAAGCTGCAAATGCTGCGTGGCTTTTTGCTGCTGATTTGCAGCGTGTTGGCCTTTGCCAGTTTGCGGCGTATGCCGGTGGCCGAGTTCAGTGCCATCGCCATGCTCACCCCCTTGATGGTCACCATCTTGGCGCGCTGCTTCATGAAAGAACATGTCTCGCGTCTGCGCTGGCTGTTTGTGATCGGTGGCTTGTTGGGCGCCCTCTTGATCGTGCGTCCTGGGGGCAGCATGGATGCCAGCTCAGCCTGGTTGCCCTTGGTGATGGTGATGTGCTACGCCTGCTTTCAAACCTTGACCAGCCACATGGCCAAAACCGAAAACCCGATCACCATGCACATCTACACCGGTTGGGTAGGCACCGTCATTGCGTCGGTGATGGTGCTGAGCACATGGACCACCGAGCTCACCCTGTTTCAATGGGTGTTGATGTGCGTGGTGGGTTTGATGGGCACCATGGGCCACTATTTGCTGATCGTCGCGTTCTCGCGTGCGTCTGCGTCTACCGTCACACCGGTGCTCTACAGCAACATTGCTTTTGCCACCTTAGGCGGCTGGTTGGTCTTCTCGCATGTGCCGGATCACATCGCGGTGATGGGCATGTTGCTCATTGCCGTGTGCGGCCTGGGCGCCGGCTGGCTGAGCACGCGCGAACGCCACACCCCTCACTGACACGGCTAGCGCATGGCTCAGTTTTTACAAGTTCACCCGGACAACCCGCAACCGCGCTTGCTCAAGCAAGCTGTCGCCTTGCTGGAGCGCGGCGGTGTGGTCGCTGTCCCCACCGACTCCAGCTACGCCTTGGTTTGCCACTTGGACGACAAATCAGCCGTCGAGCACATGCGCCGCATTCGCCAGGTCGACGACAAACACCACCTCACCTTGATGTGCCGCGACTTGTCAGAGCTGGCTAACTACGCCCGCGTCGACAACCGCCAATACCGTTTGCTCAAAGCCGCCACGCCCGGGGCCTACACCTTCATTTTGGAAGCCACCAAAGAGGTGCCACGCCGCGTCAGCCACCCCCAGCGTAAAACCATTGGTCTGCGTGTGCCGCTGAATCAAACCCTGCTGGATTTGCTCGAACTCCACGGCGCCCCGCTCTTGGCCACCACGCTCATCCCACCGGGTGACACCGATCCCATGAACGATGCCGAAGAAATACGCGACCGCTTTGAACACGAACTCGCCGCCGTGATCGACGCCGGCGCTTGCCCCCTCGAACCCACCACCGTGGTCGACCTCACGCCCATGGATGGCGGGGGCGAACCCGCCTTGATCCGTCTGGGGCGCGGACCGCTTTCTGCCTTGGGTTTGTGACCCAACTGTCATCCGAAGCACCGTGTGTGGGATGAGACAATGGCGGCGTGAATTTTCCTGACCTGATCCAAACCATTCTGATTTATGCCCTGCCCGTGATCTTTGCGATCACCCTGCACGAGGCAGCACACGGCTATGTGGCGCATTTGCGCGGTGACGACACCGCTTGGATGCAAGGCCGCGTCACGCTCAACCCCATGCCCCACATCGATCCCATGGGCACCTTAGTGATGCCCGTGGTGCTCTACCTCGCCACCGGCGGCAATTTTTTGCTCGGCTATGCGCGTCCTGTGCCGGTGCGTTTTGGCAATTTGAACCACCCCAAGCGCGACATGATTTGGGTCGCCTTAGCCGGTCCGGCTGCCAACTTTGTGCAGGCTTTTGTCTGGGCCATCGCGATGTATGCCTTGGTGGGCTATGGCGTGGAGGAACGCTTTTTCGTTGAAATGTGCAAAGCCGGCGTCAAAGTCAACGCCGTGATGTTTGCCTTCAATTTATTTCCCCTGCCCCCACTCGATGGCGGGCGAATTTTGGTCGGCTTGCTGCCTTGGAAACAAGCCGTGTGGTTGTCCAGGGTGGAGCCCTGGGGCATGTACATCGTCATCGCCCTGGTGGTGTTGAAGGTGGTCGACGCCCTGTGGATGAATCCGCTGATGAGCCTGACCTTTGAAGTTCTGAGCCTCATGCTCAGCCCCTTGGCATTTTTGTTGAAGTAAAGAAATCCCATGAAAGAACGCGTTCTCTCTGGCATGCGCCCCACCGGCGCCTTGCACCTTGGCCACTACCACGGCGCCCTGAAAAACTGGGTGCGCTTGCAGTCGGAGATGGACTGCTACTACTTTGTGGCCGACTGGCACGCCCTGACCACGCACTACGAGAGCCGTGAGGTCATTGAGAAAAACGTCTACGAAATGGTGATCGACTGGTTGGCTGCGGGCCTAGACCCCAACCAATGCACCATCTTCTTGCAAAGCCGTTTGCCCGAGCACGCCGAACTGTTCACCCTCTTGGCCATGGGCACCCCCTTAGGCTGGTTGGAACGCGTGCCCACCTACAAAGACCAACAAGAAAAGCTCAAAGACAAAGACTTGGCCACTTACGGCTTCTTGGGCTACCCACTGCTGCAAGCAGCCGACATCTTGATTTACAAAGCCAAGTACGTGCCGGTGGGCGAAGACCAAGCCAGCCACGTCGAGCTGACCCGCGAAGCCGCGCGTCGCTTCAACCATTTGTATGGCCGTGAAATCAACGCCGAAGACAAAGTACAAGCCTCGCTGGCCAAGCTGCCCAAAGAAAGCGTCAAGCGGTTTGAAAAATCACGCAAGACCTACCAAGAAACCGGTGACGCCAAGGCGCTTGAAGGCGCCATGGGCTACATCGCCTCCGCGCCTGAATTGGACGCACAAGACCGTGAGCGCTTGGGTGGCTACTTCAAGGGCACAGGCAAAGTCATCTTGCCCGAGCCCCAAGCCTTGCTGACCGAAGCCAGCCGCTTGCCCGGCCTCGATGGTGCCAAGATGAGCAAGAGCTACAACAACTCGATCGCCATTCGCGAAGACCGCGCCACCTTGGAGCACAAGGTCAAGCGCATGCCCACCGACCCTGCGCGCATCAAGCGCACCGATGTCGGCAATCCTGACAAATGCCCGGTCTGGCAATTCCACTTGGTCTACTCTGACGAAGGCCAGCGACAGTGGGTCTCGCAAGGTTGCACCACCGCAGGCATTGGCTGCTTGGACTGCAAGCAACCCATCATCGAAGCCATCTTGCGTGAACAGCAACCCATGCTCGAACGCGCCGAGCCCTACATCAGCAACCCCAAAATTGTGCGTGAGATCGTCGATGCAGGTACTGAAAAAGCTCGCATCACAGCGCGGGAAACCATGAAGGATGTGCGTCAGGCAATGGGGCTAAACTACTAAGTATTCAGCAGGAGTAATGAAAATGAGTATGTACATCATCGACGACCATCCTTTAGTTCGCCAAGCGATCGCCATGTTGTTGCGTCGCATGCGTTCTGCGGCCAAAGTTGTCGAATTGGAAAAGTTCAGCGAATTGCAAGCCGCCATCATCAAAAACGGCGAACCCGAATTGTTTGTGCTTGACCTGCTGTTGCCCGGTGTCAAGGGCACCAGCGCAGTGAGCGAAGTCAAAAAAATGTACGGCGAAGTGCCGTTGGTGGTGATCTCGTCCATGCCTGCGGGCGAGGCCGAAGAAACCTGCATCGAAGCCGGTGCCGATTTGTACATCGAAAAATCTACCCCTGCTGCTGATATCACCGCAGCCATCCAAGGTTTGTTTGCTGCCGACAATCCTGATGAGGAAGTGGTCGTCTCAGGCGACACCAAGCTGTCCAAGCGCCAAAAGCAATTGATCATCATGCTCGACCGTGGTTTGAGCAACCGTGACATCGCCGCCGAACTCGACATCAGCGAACACACCGTCAAGGTTCACCTGTGGCGCTTGTTCCGCCGCTTGAACGTCAAGAGCCGCACCCAAACGCTGCACTTTGCACGCACCCACGGCCTGCTCTGAACCCGCGCAGTGCCCACAAAAAAGCCCAGCATTGCTGGGCTTTTTTTCATGGTGAGCTTGGCTTGGGCTTATTGCAAAGCCTCACGCACCATCAGGTTCAACCCGCTGCTGCCGAGTTTGACCGGGCTCACGCTCACGCCTAAGTCACCGGGTTGCGCCATCGCCTGACCGCTCTTAGAGATACGCACACGCACCGTCACCTCCGGCAGGCTAGAGAGCTTGGCGCTGGGGTTCATGGAGGTGCTGTCGTCGAGCACAAAGTCAAACGGCAAGTTGGCCACCGTGGTGCGCACAATCGCCACCGGCATGCGCGAACCGCTCACGGGCGTGGCATACACAAACACGGTGTCGGTGGGAGCTGCTTTGTCGGCCAGCTCTTTGATCAAGCTCACGCGTCCGCTGATGCGCGTTTGTGCATTGGCAACGGTGGTCGCACCGGCATCGGCCGCACGGGGAGGGCTCGAAGGCAAGCCCATTTTGTCGCGGGCTTCGGCAATGGCACGATCGAGCTCAGGTGCATCGGGTGAATCGGCTGGCACCACTTCACGCGCGCGCTCCCAAAACCGCAGGGCTGAACGGAAGTTCTGTTCGGAGTAAGAGGCACTGCCGGCCAAGAACAAGGCATTCAGGTGGTGCGGGTCGGCCGTCAACACACGCTGGATGATGGCCCAGGGCTCACCCGCAAAATCGCCGCCATTTTTTTGCGCCAAGACCTCGGCGCGCTCAATCGCCAAGTTGTCGTCTTGGCTCAGGTTGAGGGCTTTGCGCAAGGCTTCATCGGCTTCGGCAAACTGCCCACGCGCGCGTTGCACACGGCCCAGCATGACCCAGCCTTCCACGCTGTTGGGCTCGTCTTGCAAACGACGCGTCAAGGCGGTGGCCATCTCGGTGAGTTTTTCGGGGGTGACTTCTGCCGTGTTGTCCATGCCTTGTTTCAAAGCCATGGGGTCGAGTGCAGCAGGTTGACCCAGCACGGCATACATCAGCATGGCCGAGACAGGCACCACAAAGACCAAGCTCGAGATGAGGATCCAAGGCTTGCGCCACACCAGCGGCGTTGCAGCACGCGGGGTGTCATGCGGCGTGTCGTTCGCAGCCAAGGCCTCGGGCCCCACGTCTTCCAACAAACGGCGCGCCAACTCGTCACGGGCGATCTGTAATTCTTCGTCGTTCAAATTACCAAGCTGGTATTCGCGCTCGAGCTCGGCCAATTGCTCGCGGTAGACCGCCGCATTGGCTTGGGCAGGTGCGGCGGCGGCATCTTGCAAATGCGCGGCCAACTCAGCGCCTTGGCGCGAACCACGCCACAGACTGACAGCCAACACAGCAATCACCACGAGCACCAAGCCCATGGCCGACAGAATAAAAGCAAGCGCGGGGTTCACATCAACCTTTCAGCCATTGCTGGGCACGGGCGCGGTCTTCGTCACTCAACACCGCAGGCGCAACCTGCTGGCGACGTTGACGCAAATACACGCCCAAAAACACAGCGGCCACCAGCAACAACACAAAGGGGCCAAACCACAGCACCCAGGTCAAGGGCTTGACCTCGGGGCGATACAACACAAAGTCACCGTAGCGGGCGACCAAAAAGTCTTTGACCTCTTGATCGGTTTTGCCTTGGCGGATCAGCTCACGCACCTCGCGGCGCAAATCATCCGCCAGCTCGGCATGCGAAGACGCCAGCGATTCGTTTTGGCACACCAAGCAACGCAGCTCTTGCGAAATGTCGACCAAGCGCGCTTCGAGTTGAGGGTCTTCGGCCATCGGAGCCGCTTCACGCACGGACGGTGTCTGTGACATCGCTGGCGCCTGTGCAGCAGCGGTGGGCGCAGCAGGCTGGGCATGCAAAGCACTGGACATGCTGGCAGCGAGCAGCCAAACGCTGCACGCCATCACGCCACGCACAAAAAGCTGTTTCATGATTTGTTCAACTCGTTGATCAGCGGCAAGATTTTGTCGGCCAGCAACTCTGGCGTGACCACCCCCACGCGCTTGTAGCGAATCACGCCTTGCTTGTCGATGATGTAGGTCTCGGGCACGCCGTAGACGCCGTAGTGAATGCCCACCCGGCCATCCAGGTCCATGACCGAGGTGACATAAGGGTTGCCATGGCGTTTGAGCCACACCACGCTGCGCTCACGCGCGACTTGCAGCTTGACCTCGGGGCTGGCTTTGGCCGCCTCGTCTTGCGGCTGAATTTCTTTGTAGCTCAGGCCCACAATCGGCACGTTGTACTTTTGCGCAAAGGCCACCAGCACCGGGTGTTCTTCGCGGCATGCCACACACCAAGTGGCCCACACATTGAACATCCAGACCTTGCCCTGCATTTGCGCAGGCGAAAACTTCTCATCGCCTTCCAACGTGGCCAGGCTGAACTCAGGCGCAGGCTTGTTGAGCAATGGCGATGGAATTTCACGCGGGTCACGCTTTAAGCCAATGGCTAAAAACACCACCAAGCCCAGAAACACGATCAGAGGAATAAATACTTTTTTCATGCGTCCACCCGTTGGGTAGATTTGCGATAGCGACGGTCCAGCGCAGCCAACACACCGCCCAGCACCATCAGCAACACGCCGCCCCATAGCCAGGGCACAAAGGGTTTGTAATACACGCGCATGCTCCACTCAGTACGTGCATCGTCGAGCGGCTCGCCCAGCGACACATACAAGTCGCGCATGAAGCCCGAATCAATACCGGCCTCGGTCATGGGCATGGCTGACGAGAAATAACGGCGCTTTTCAGGCTGCAACACCTCGATCAACTGCCCGTTGCGCAGCACCTGCACATCGGCGCGGACGGCCTTGTAGTTGGGGCCGCGCACTTCGCTGAAAGAATCCAAACGGAAGGTGTAGGGCGCAATCGTCACCACATCGCCCACATGCATGCGCACATCACGCTCGACCTCGTAGCACTTGACGCCCGTGATGCCGATGACCAACACCGCCATGCCAAAGTGCGCCACATGCTGACCCCAAAACGATGCGCCAATGCGACCAGGCTTGCGCACACGCGCCAGCACTTGCTGCAACGTGCCCAAGGCCACCCAGCAGCCTAAAAACAAACCAAACGCCGCACCGATGGACCAACCACCCAACACAAAGGGCAGCAGCACGGCCAACACCACCGCACCCAATGCGGTCCAACGCAAGACGTGGGCAATCTCGCGCACCTTGGCATCGCGCCAGCGCGCCACCGAACCAGGAATCATCAAAAACACCGTGGGCACCAACAGGGGCGCAAACACCGCATTGAAATACGGCGGTCCCACCGACAGCTTGCCCAAGTTGAGCGCATCAATGATGAGCGGGTAAATCGTGCCCAACAGCACCGCTGCCGTAGCCACCACCAACAGCACACTGTTGGCCAGCAAGAACGACTCACGCGACACCAAGCCCATGCGCCCACCCAGGGTCACACGCGGCGCACGCCAGGCAAACAAGGTGAGCGACGCGCCCACCACCACGGCCAAAAAGATCAACACAAACACACCACGCTTGGGGTCTGACGCAAACGCGTGCACCGAGGTCAGCACACCGGAGCGGACCAAGAAGGTACCCAGCAAGGAGAGCGAGAAGGCAGCAATCGCCAGCAACACCGTCCAGGCTTTGAAGCTGCCGCGTTTTTCAGTCACCATCAGCGAATGGATCAGCGCAGTGCCCACCAACCATGGCATGAGCGATGCGTTTTCCACCGGGTCCCAAAACCACCAGCCGCCCCAGCCCAACTCGTAATACGCCCACCACGAGCCCAAGCCAATGCCAAAGGTAAGGAAGGTCCAAGCAATCACCGTCCAAGGGCGCGACCAACGCGCCCAGGCTGCGTCTAAGCGGCCACTGAGCAAAGCTGCCACCGCAAATGCAAACGCCACAGACATGCCCACATAGCCCATGTAGAGCATGGGCGGGTGAATCACCAAACCCGGGTCTTGCAGCAAAGGATTCAAGTCGCGGCCATCCAAAGCCGCAGGCAGCAAGCGTTCAAACGGATTCGAGGTGGTCAAGATAAAAAGCAAAAAACCGACCGAGATCAAACCGAGCACGCCAATCACACGCGCCACCATGTCCAGCGGCAAGCTGCGCGAAAACACCGCCACCGCCAGCGACCAGACGGCCAGCAGCAACACCCACAGCAAAAGCGAGCCTTCATGGCCGCCCCACACGGCGGCGAACTGGTAAGGCTTGGGCAGCAAGGAGTTGGAATGCTGCGCCACATAGCTTAGGGAAAAATCGTTGCTCAAAAACGAAGTGGCCAGCGCGCCAAAGGCAAACGCGACCAAAGCACATTGCAAGGCTGCGGTGGGGCGTGCCAGGGACTGCAACACCACTTGTTGTTGCGGATCGCGCAGCAGCGTGCCCGTCAACGGCAACACGCCCTGAATCAAGGCCACCAAGGCGGCCAAGATGAGTGCGAAATGACCGAGTTCTGGAATCATGGCTTGGCCTTCACGGACGTGGGCTGCTGCACCGACTGAGCCGCCTTGGCCGCAGCGGCTTGGTCCATGGCGTGCTGGGCTTCGGGGGGCATGTAGTTTTCGTCGTGCTTGGCCAACACCTCGCTGGCCACAAACACCCCGTCATCGCCCAGCTTGCCTTGCGACACCACGCCTTTGCCTTCTTTGAACAAATCGGGCAAAAGGCCCACATAGGTCACCGGCATTTCATGCACGGTGTCGGTGATGACAAAGCGCACGTTGTTGCCATCGCGCACCACACTGCCCTCTTTCACCATGCCACCCGCGCGGAAGGTGCGACCCTGGGGCGCTTCGCCCTTGCTGACTTGCGTCGGTGTAAAGAAGAACACCAAATTGCTTTGAAAGGCATTCAACACAAAGGCGGCGGCGGCACACAACACCACAATGCCTGCGGCAATGAGTGCAAATCGTTGGGTTCTTGGTTTCATCACATCAAATCCTCAGCCGACGATTGGGCCACAGCCTGTTCAGCCTGGAGCTGCGCAAGGGTTTGTCGGTGCGACCAGCGCGCTTGCAGCACCTCCAGCGCCAGCAGCACGGCGGTCACGCCCACACTGCCCCACACATACACGCCATAGCCGCCCATGGCCCAAAACTGTGCCCAGCTGTCCCACCTCATGGCTTCACCTCGTCGAGTTCGTGCACCCAGCTGGCATGGCGTTCGCGCTGCAAGATCAGCGTGCGCACCCGGTACAGCACCAGCGCCACGGTGTAAAACCAAAACGCCAAGGCCATCAGCAACATGCTCCACAGCATGATCTCGGCCATGCTGGGCGCCTTGGTCAACGACACCGAAGCCCCTTGGTGCAGTGTGTTCCACCACTTGACCGAGAAATAAATGATCGGCACGTTGATGGCGCCCACAATGGCAATCAAGGCCCCCGCACGGTCGCTGCGGCGCGTGTCATCAATCGCCGATGTCAAGGCGATGTAGCCCAGGTACAAAAAGAACAGAATCAGCTCCGACGTCAGGCGTGCGTCCCACACCCACCACGCGCCCCACATGGGCTTGCCCCACAGCGCGCCTGTCCACAGGGATAAAAACGCAAACAAGGCGCCAGTGGGTGCCAAGGCACGGGTCATCATGCCCGACAAACGGGTGTTGAAGGTCAGACCCAACACGCTCCAAAACGCCATGGCCAAGTAAATGACCATCGACATCCACGACGCAGGCACATGCACAAAGATGATGCGGTAGCCCTCTCCTTGCTGAAAATCCGTCGGCGCCACCGCAAAGCCCAGCCACAAACCGGCAGCAGCCAACACCGTGGCCAGCACCGCGAACCACGGCCACGCGCGGCCCGCCAGCCCATAAAAGGTCTGCGGTGCTGCGTAGTGAAACCAATTGATGTTTTTCATAAACCTGTGTGTGTTGCCATGGGGTGTGCTGCGGTCATTCCAGCGCAATGCGCACTGCCGCCGCACAGGCCAGCGGACTGAAAAATGCTGCGGGCAACAGCATGGCCATCAAAATTGAAAAATGCGCTTGCGCCCCCAGGCCACTGGCTTGCGCCTCCACTGCACCGGCACCGAACACCAGCACAGGCACAAACAAAGGCAGCACCAACAGCGACAACAGCACCCCGCCCCCGCGCACGCCCAAGGTCAATGCGGCACCAATGCCGCCCACCAAAGACAAAATCGGGGTGCCCAACAACAGGGCCAGCGTGAGGGTGACCAGGGCATCGGCCGAGAGGTCAAATTGCAATCCTAAAACCGGGGCCAATAATACCAATGGCACCCCAGACACCAGCCAGTGCGCCAGCAATTTGGCACTGATGAGTAAGGGCATGGATGCGGGCGACAAAGCCATTTGCTCCAGCGTGCCATCGCGGTAGTCGGCCTCAAACAAACGCTGCAAAGCCAACATGCTCGACAACAAGGCCCCCACCCACAACACGCCCGGCGCCACCAAGCGCAAGGTGTTGAGCTCAGGCCCAATGCCCAGCGGGAACAAAGCCGCCACCACCACAAAGAAAAACACCGCAGTCAGCACCTCGCTCTTGCGGCGCATGGCCAACAACAGGTCGCGGCGCAACACGGCCATGAAAGCCTGGGTGTTCATGCCACACCTCGCAAACGGTAGTTCTGCACGGCCACAGTCGCACCATCGGTCGTGGTCAAACTCACGGGCTGGTGGCTGGTGAACAGCACCATGCCGCCTTGCGCCACATGATCGGCCAGCAAGCCGCGCAAACCGTCTACCGCCCGGGTGTCGAGCGCCACAAAGGGCTCGTCCAGCACCCACAACGGCGCTTGGCTGGCCAGCAAGCGGGCCAACGCCGTGCGGCGCTTTTGGCCCTGCGACATCACCCGCAAAGGCAAATGCTCGCGCCCACGCAAGCCCATGCGTGCCAAGGCCTGCATGGCTTGCGCTGCGGTCAGTGCGCGTCCTGCCACCGCGGCGTCTGACAACAAGTTCTCCAGCGCGCTCAACTCTTCTTTGAGCGACAGGCCATGGCCCAAGTAAAACAAGGCCGAACGAAACACCTTCGCCACGTCTTGCATGGGCTGGCCTTGCCAACGCACCTCGCCCGCATCGGCGGGTGACAAGCCGCACACCATGCGCAGCAAACTGGTTTTGCCCACGCCGTTGTCGCCCTCTAAATGCAAGGCTTGACCGGGCTGGAGTTCAAAACTGACGTCAGCAAACAAAGGCTTGTTGCCTCGGCTGCACGACAAATGGGAGACCGTCAACATGCGCTGGTCGCCCTTTAAATGAAAGTGCCCGCATGGGTCAGCACCTGGCCGCCCGTGCTCATTTTGAAACGCGCAATGCCTGCGCTGCGGATGGTGTTGACACCGCCCAAATCGAGCATGCGCACGCCGCGTGCGCGCAGCTCTTCAATGCCCTTCCACAAAATCAGGTTGTGGGCATGCAAGTCGCGGCCTGCGTCGCTGGTCCAACCCACTTGGTAGGTGGCGGCTTGGCCATGGATCAAAAACATCATGCCCGCCACACGGTCGCGGCCCACATCGGCACGCACCGTCAACATGGTTTGTGCGGGCTGTTGGCGCGAGGGCACATACAAATCAAAGAAGTGGAGTGGCAGGCCATACAGGCCACGCTGCTCGCGTTGCTGCATTTCGGCGTCCAGCAACCAACGGTATTGGCCTGCGTTGGTGCCCACACGGTGAATCGTGAGCGCCGAGTTTTCAGCGCCACCCAAGCGGTGGCGCCAACGCTTGTCGAGCTGGGCACGCAAGGTGTCCATTGAGGGCGTGATGTCGAGCATGATCGTGCTGTGCCCCGTCATCACACGGCGCCAGCGCGACAGCCCCAAGTCGGGGCCCTGTGCCTCTTGCGGCGTGAACGCCACCAAACGCAACTTCGTCAGCGCAATGCTGCGCTTCAAAGCTTGGTAGACCTGCTGTTTCTCGGCACCTGAGAGCGGCTGCAGCCACACCGGCCCCAAAGAGCACAAGGCCATGCTGGCCAACTGCCCTGCAAAGCGTCGCACAATGAATTGCGCCAACGCTACGGGCGCGCCGTCTTGCGCCACATACGCGCGCAACACCGTCACGCCCATGGCCTTCATGCAGGCGCCATAAGCCCAGTCTTGCTGCAAGGCAGCTGCAGCGCGGGCATGGTGCGCGTCCCACTCGGCTTGCGCCAGCGTGTCCCAGTGAATGTTCATCGGCCTAAAATCCTTGCACCATGCTGAACAAACTTCGCCTGCGCCGCAAAGAACAAACCGTGATGGGCTACCGTCTGGAAGAACCACGCCTGACGCTCATGGTCGTGCTGTGGGCCTTGGTGTATGTCGGCCTGCCCTTGATGGTGGTAGGCAGCTTGATCGACCTCGGCGTGCAAGCAGTCACCGGCCAATGCGTCGGTTTTTGGTGTTGGTTCTAGCATCACACTCATTGCGGTACCGTGCATGGCCCTGTGATGTGCATGCGAATCGTGCGGCCCCGGTAGTCCATGTCGTGAAACGCAAACAGCGTCACCGTCTCGCGGTCGATGCGAATTTCTGACTCTTGCCCCGTCGCCTTGTGCTTGCGCGTGGCGCCCATTTGTTTTTCGGTGGTGAGGTTCTTGCCCACGAACTCTTCGGTGGTCAGGCTGCTGGCCTGGGTTTGGTAGAGCTTGGAGCCGTTGATCTTGAGAAAAATGTTTTTTCCCATCGACTGAATCTCCACCACCACCTTCTCGGCCTTGACTTTGCGGTCTTCCAAATCGGGAATCACGCCTTCTACTTCACACGGCATTTTGAAGGTTTGCGCCCACGCTGCGCCCGTGCCCATGAGCACCAGCAACACGCATGTACGAAATAGGTTGAAAGCAGTCATTCGGTGCATCCTGCCGATTATCGACTTAAGAAACGTTCGCATGAGTGGATTGCGCAACAAGCCGTACCCCTAATGCGGCACAAACACGACTCACTGTTTCAAATCTAGGTTCACTGCCAGGTCGCAAGGCTTTGTAAAGCGCCTCGCGTGTAATGCCTGAATCCTTGGCAACTTGTGTCATCCCCCTTGCGCGCGCAATGTCTCCAAGTGCTGCAGCAAGTAGTGAAGAGTCGTTTTCTTCTATGACTGCTGTCAAATAGGCAGCAATGTCTTCTTCGCTATTGAGATATTCGGCAGCATCAAATTCGGGCAATTCAGATATTTTGATTTTTTTGGACATGCTTTAACCCTCTAAAGATTTTGCGAACTCAATGGCTCTGTGAATGTCTGCTTGCTGGGTAGATTTATCACCCCCACCCAGCATGATGACAATCGTTTTCTCTCGAACAACATAGTACAAGCGCCAACCGGGACCAAAATGTTCGCGCATTTCAAACACACCGTCACCAACAGGTTCAACATCGCCTAGATTGCCAAGACTGGCTTTTCGCAAACGCTTAATCAATCGTTGACGAGTCATGCCGTCTTTCAAACCTTTTAGCCAGTCTGAAAATTGCGGCAATTGTTTTATCGTGTAATTCACAGCCTTACTGTAATCGATCGACTACAAATAGTCAAATAAATGCCATGCGAATGACCTCCATACTTTCACGGGCCGCCTCAATGGAATGTAGGCAAACGTAGGCTTTGGTAAAGACGATCGTTAGCATCGCTATCTCATGATGATGACACCCACATATTTCTATACGACATGGCTGAGGTTTTTGTTATGCCTCACCTGCCTCTGCGCAGGCGGGTTGATGCTGCCCGCACAGGCCATCGCCAAAGACTATGTGGCGGCCAGCGGGTATTGGGAAGACCGCAGCGGCCAAGCGACGCTGGAACAAGCTCAGCAACAAAACTACACGCCTTATCAAGGCACTTTGAGTCGCGGTTACTCCCAGTCAGTCCATTGGGTGCGGTTGCGTATCGACGGGGCAGACACCGCCTTGGTGGGCGACAAACTGGTGTTGCGCATTCGCCCCGTATTTTTGGACCGCATCACCCTGTTCGACCCCGCAGAGCCTACGCCTAAGCGACCCCGCATCACGGGCGACCTCACCCCTTGGAACGAAGCCGAATGGCAGTCGAGCAACCTCGGCTTTGTCATTCCTGTGCAACCTCAGGCGCGCGACATCTGGCTCAGACTGCAAAGCACCAGCACCCACTTCATGGTGGTGCAAGCCGTCAGCTTGCCCGAAGCCAAGCGGTTGGACCACATTCAAGAGTTGCTCTACACCATCAGCCTTGCGGTTTTGTTTGTCTTTTGGGCCTGGATGCTCATTGCTTGGCTGAATGACCGCGACACGCTCAACGGCGTGTTTGTCGTCAAACAAAGCATGGTCATGATCTACACCCTGGCCTACTTTGGCTACCACCGCACCTTGCTCAGTGACTGGCTGGCGCCCGAAACGCTGGACCGCGTGTTCAACTACGCCAACATTGCGGCAGCAGGTGCCTCCATCTGGTTTGAACGCTATTTGCTCTGCGAGTACACCCTGCCTGTTTGGGTGCAACGTTTGATTCGCAGCGTGGTCTGGCTTATCGTCATTCCCCTGGCGTTGCTCATGTTCGGATACACACAACCCGCCTTGCACGCCAACCTCATTTTGCTGGCCCTGTTCATCTGCCTGCCCGTGGTGTTGGCCATTGTCTTCATTCACGATGAACCCTCAGCGCTGGTCTACCGCTTACCCAAGAAGATGGTGATTGGCTACTACGTCGTTCTGACCTCGTTTGTGGTCTTCAGTGTGCTGCCTATCCTGGGCTTCACCCAGGGAGCGAGCTGGGCTATTTTGAGTCTGGTCGTCCACGGCTTTTTGTCGGGCGGCTTGATGACTGTCCTGCTGCAATTCCGAGCCAAACGCATCGAACAGCAGCGCAACGAAGTCGCCAACCAGCTCTACCTGTCGCAACAACAAGTCGTCATGGAGCGCGAGCGGCGCGAAGAACAAACCCACTTTTTGCACATGCTCATGCATGAGCTCAAAAACCCACTCGCCGTCATCGACATGGCGCTGCACACACCCGCCGGGCATCAGCAATCCATCACCTACGCCAGCCGTGCCGTGACCGACATGAAAGCCATCATTGAGCGCTGCGTTGACGCCGACCAGCTCGAAGAAGGCAACCTAGAAACCCAACACAATGTGGTGGACATTCACCGCCTCATTCAAGAGCTGATCCAGGTACAACACGCGCAAGACAAACGCTTGCAGCTGCAGTTAGACAAAGTGTTCAACGTTGAGACCGACCAACAGTACCTGCGCATCATCTTGGGCAACTTGATCGACAACGCCATTCGCTACAGCGACCCCCAGTCGGCCATTCGCATCCAAGTCGATCCGGCCCAAGGCCCCGACGGTGAACATGGCATTGAAGTCAGCGTGTCCAACCATCCGGGCATGGCCGGATGGCCCGATGCCGAACAAGTGTTTCGCAAGTACTACCGCAGCGCCGGCGCGCTCAGTCAATCGGGCACAGGCCTGGGGCTGTTCTTGGTGGCCAGCTTGGCCAAACGCATTGGCGCTGTGGTGCGCTACGCCCCTGATGAAAAACGAGTGAGGTTTTTGCTGTGGCTACCTGCTTGAACATTGTGGTGGTCGAAGACCACGACGACTTGCGCGAACTCACCTGCTTGGCCCTGTCGCACCGCGGCCACCAAGTGGTGGGCCTGTCATGCGCCGAAGAATTGGAAGACGAAGCAGGCGGCGGCCCCGTCGATGTGTTTGTGATTGACCTCAACCTCCCCGGTGAAGACGGCATCAGCTTGGCCAAACGCTTGCGCCAGGTCTACCCGCTGGTCGGCATTGTGATGCTGACCGCCCGCTCGCAGAACAAAGACAAAGTGCTCGGCTACGAAAGCGGCGCCGACTTGTACATGACCAAGCCCGTCAACTTTGAGGAGCTGTGCGCAGCCATGCAAAGCTTTGCACGCCGACGCCAAGCCACCAACGCCAACACCTCGGCGTTGGGCGACGATGCACAGGCCTCGCCCCTGCGCTTGAGCAAACTCTTGCTCAGCGGCCCTGCGGGCGAAGTGCGGTTGTCGTCGGCAGAAGCCGACATGCTGACCGCCTTTGCACGCGCCCCTGGCGGGCGCTTAGAAACCTGGCAATTGGCGCAAATTTTGGACATCGAGATGGCGCAGCTCAACAAAGCCAGCCTCGAAGTGCGCATTGTTCGCTTGCGCAAAAAACTGCAAGACGTGGGCACCGCTGGCGTGGTGATTGAGTCCATTCGCAACGTGGGCTACCAAATTTGCGTCTCCCTACAAATTATCTGAAAACCTTTGCATTCAAAACGTAGGTATCTGTAGGCTCTGACACGGCTGTTTTTCAACAATGCACGCTCGTCAAATTCCGGCCTGCTTGCATGCGTCACTTCACACCCACCGTTTTCACGCTTTCGGTTCATCTGCTGTTCGCCACCGCTTGGGCCCAAGCCGTGCCCGACGCGGGCGCTCTGTTGCGTCAAACTGAGCAAGGCCTCCAGCTGCAAACACCGCCTGCCGCCGTGAAGCGCCGCGAAACACCGCCGCCTCCCATGGCCAAGCTCGACCAAGCCACCGTCACCGTGCAACGCTTTGTGTTTGCGGGCAACACCTTGGTCAGCAGCGACACCTTGGCCCAAGCCCTGAGCAGCTACCTCAACCGCCCCCTGGGCTTTGACGATTTGCAAGCCGCCGCCGCGGAAGTCACCCAAACCTACCGCGACGCGGGCTGGTTGGTCACCTCGTATTTGCCCAAACAAGAAATTCAAAACGGCGTGGTCACGATTCAAATCGTTGAAGCCGTGTTTGGCAAAGCCAGCGTGCAAGAGCCACACCCCCAACGCATGGCCGCACAGCGTTTGATTGAAATTTTTCAAACCCAACAACAACCTGGCGAACCCTTGAGCGCCCAGCGCGTCGACCGCGCCCTGCTGCTGCTTGACGACCTGCCTGGCGTCATGGTCAGCGGCAATTTGCAAGCCGGCGCCTCGGCCCACGAAACCGACATGGCCTTGAACGTCATTGACGAACCCTTGCTTAAAGGCGATGTGGGTGGCGACAACAACGGCTCCCTCTCCACCGGCGTCACACGCGCCAGCGTGAACGCCAGCCTCAACAGCCCCTTGGGCTGGGGCGACCAACTGTCGCTCAACGCCATTCGCTCACGCGGCAGCGAATACACCCGCCTCGCCTACAGCGTGCCCGTGGGCAACGACGGCTGGCGCGCCCAAGTGCGTGGCTCGGGTTTGAACTACCACCTCATTGGCGACCTCGCCAGCACCGACGGTCATGGCAAAGCCAACACCTCGGGCGCCGAACTCAGCTACCCGCTGCTGCGCAGCCAAACCACCAACCTCAACGCCCTCTTGGGCTTTGACATCAAAGACTACGACAACTACAACAGCTCGGGCGTCACCTCGCGCTACAGCACGCGTGCGGCCAGCGTGGCCCTGTCGGGCAACCACATCGACGCAGCAGGCAACACCCACCAATACGGCCTCACCTGGGTCGACGGCAAATTGGCCTCCACCGTGGGCACCCAAAACGATGGTCGCTACCAACGCTTGGCACTCAACCTCAGCCGCTTGCAACCCTTGACGGCTGACACCCAGCTCTCACTCGCCTACGCCATGCAAGTGGCCAACACCAACCTCGACTCGTCTGAAAAGCTCTACCTCGAAGGCGTCACCGGCGTGCGCGCCTACGCCAGCGGTGCCACCCGCCTGGGTGGCTCGGAAGGCCAAAACTTCACTGCTGAGCTGCGCCACAACCTTGACATCAACTGGCGCCTCAACGGCTTTTACGACTACGGCAAAGCCCGCGTCAACCGCAACAACTACCAGGCTGATGGCGTCACCCTGCTGAGCACCGTCAACGACTACCAAATTCGTGGCTACGGCTTCTCGCTCGGTTGGCAAAGCATCAAAGGCGTGGACCTCAAAGCCACCGTGGCCAAACGCATTGGCCTCAACCCCAACCCCACCACCCTGGGCATGGACCAAGACGGCACCTACAAAAACCCACGCTACTGGCTCAGCGCCACCGTGGCTTTTTAAACCCCGCGCATGAAAGAGCACGGAAGTTTCAACCGCTGTTACCGGCTGCTGTGGTCTGGCACCACAGAGCAATGGAAACCCGTGCCCGAAACCGCCCGCACCGCCAAAAAAGGCGGGCGCGGCAAAGCTGCTAATACCTTGACGCTGGCCGGTGTGCTGCCCGGCGTGGCCATGAGCTTGTTTGTCATGTCCAACCTGGCGGCCCAACCGCCACCTGCGCCACCCACCGCACCTGCCACCACACAGTTGCCCACCGGCGGCAACGTGGTGGGCGGGCAAGCCACCATCAGCCAAAGCGCCATTGCCACCGCTGCCAACATGGTGGTCAACCAGAGTAGCCAACGCGCCATCATTGACTGGAGCAGCTTCAACCTGGGCGCTTCGGCCACGGTGCAGTTTGTGCAGCCCAATGCGCAGTCGGTCATCTTGAACCGTGTGTTGGACCCCAACCCCACGCAGGTGTTTGGCCGCATCAACGCCAATGGGCAAGTGTTTCTCACCAACCCCTATGGCGTGTACTTTGCACCCAGCGCCTCGGTGGACGTGGGTGGCTTGGTGGCGACCACCTACAGCATCAGCAACGACGACTTCATGTCGGGGCGCTACACCTTCAACCGCAATGGCAGCACCGCCAGCGTGATCAACCAAGGCAACCTCAGCGCCAGCTTGGGTGGCTACATTGCCCTGCTTGCGCCCGAGGTGCAAAACAGCGGCGTGGTGCTGGCCCGTGCGGGCACCGTGGCTTTTGCAGCGGGCGAACAAGTCAGCCTCACCTTGGCCGATGGCAAAGGCTTGTCGGGCATTACCACCACCGCATCGGCCATTGCCAGCCTGATTGACAACAAGCTTGCCGTGCAAGCGCCCGATGGGCAAATTATTTTGTCGGCCGTGGCGGTGAACAAGCTGCAAGGCGGCGTCATCAAAAACAGCGGCAGCCTGCAAGCCACCAGCCTGAGCAACCAAGGCGGCAAGATTGTGCTGGAGGGCGATGAGATTGAGCTCGCCTCCACCGCCAGCATTGATGTGTCGGGCCGCACCCGTGGCGGCACCGTGCTGATGGGTGGCGACTGGCAAGGCAGCGGCAACCTGCGCCAAGCCACCAAGGTCAGCATGGCCGCAGGCGCCACCATCAACGCCAATGCCACCGACAGTGGCGACGGCGGCAAAGTGGTGTTGTGGAGCAATGTGAGCGATGCCAACAGCACCACCACGGTGGCCGGCAGCATTTATGCCAGTGCAGGCCCCAACGGCGGTAACGGTGGGCAAATTGAAACCTCGGGCCACTACTTGAATGTGGATGGCATTCAAGTGTCCACACTGGCGTCCAAAGGCACCACAGGTGAATGGTTGCTGGACCCTTCGGATATCACCATCAGCAGCGGTGCAAATGCAAATTACACGAACACCACGGGGACCTTCACGCCCAACACGACCAGCGCAGCGTCGGTTGTGAATAACGCCACGCTTGCAACAGCCCTAGCCAGCACCAACGTCACCATTACCACCACCAACAGCGGAACAGCAGGCAGTGGCACGGGCAACATCAACATTGCCAGCGACATTGCTTGGACCAGCAACAAAGCCTTGACCCTGGTTGCCGCAGGAGAAATTTATGGCACAGGCAATATCAGCTCAACCAATACCAGTTCTTCCGTCAACTTCAATCAAAGTGGCACGTCAACAGGCAGTGGCTACGCGGGCAACATCACAGGGGGGTTGGCGGTCAACATCTCTGCTCCGGGCAAGTTTTTGCTCACAGGAACCAACACCTACAGTGGCATTACGAGCTTGACATGCGGCACTTTGGCTATTCAGTCAGAGTCGGCACTAGGCACTAACGCAACCGTTAACCTAGACCCCGGTGTGGCTGTTGATTTTCAAAATCCGGGAACTCTCACCAAGGCCTATTATTTTCGTAACTCTGGTAATCGGACATTCCAACTGAGTAGTGGCAATGCCGATTTAGCCTCTACATTTGCGAATTCCTACAGTGGAAACCTGACTTTAGATATTGCCAGTGGCTCACTGTTGACATGGAGCGGCAACATTACCTCTGGCGGAAATGTGCCTTTTATCAAAGAAGGTTTGGGCAATGTGCTGCTAACCAAAGGCGTGGGTACCACCAATCAATCGATAGGCCCCTTATCTGTCAACAATGGCACGATGACTGTGTTTTCAGATGTAGCAAGGAGCATCAGTTGGACACTCAATGTGAGTTCTGCTGCAAAACTGATTATCAAAAACTATGCAGTCGTCGCCGGCAATGGCTTCACTTACGGTTCGGCAACGACAAAGCTGAACGGCACTCTGGAGTTTGATCCGTATGCCAGCGGATTGGTTATCGCGAGTGGTGGCAATCTCACGGGCGCAGGCAATCTCGTTTTATCGAACACAGACACCACACCAAGAACATTCAGCTGGCCCGGCTTCAACACGACACTTTCGACCTTTTCAGGGAATATCACCATCAATTCCGGCATTACCTTGGATTTGTATAACACGGGCATCCCCCAAACCGGAGTCGCAAACATCAAGTTATATGGCAACTTGAGTATGTCTTCGACCTCTTCTTCCACGCCACCGATTACCGCAAACATATCCGGTAACGGCAACATAAATGTTACGGGTATTGCCGCAACCATGGGAACCCCATACAGCGCGTACGTCGCGAGTCTGTCTGGTAACAATTCAGCCTTCACGGGCGCGATCAATATTGATACCTATGGGCGTATGGGTGTGACTTCCAATCTGAGTTTGGGCTCGGCCACGATCACGAACAACGGAAGTTTGTATTTCGACAGCAGTACGGCATCGACATTCACGGTTACAAACACCATCACAGGTACAGGAAACATCTTCAAATGGGGAGCCAATAGCACATATGTAATTGATGGATCAACCAACATTACAGGCAACTTATGCATCACTGGCGGCACCCTGAAACTGGGTAGCCACGCTGTGTTTGGCAACGTCAGCAATGGTACTTATGCAGGAGGCATCAACATCACGGGTGCCACCAGCGTGTTTGACGATGCCAATGCCTCACCCTACAACTTGACCGGCGTGATTTCGGGCAACGGCACCTTCAATGTCAGCAATGCCAACACCAACCTGACCTTGATGGCGACCAACACCTTCACTGGCAGTACCAACTTCAATGGCAACACCTTGTTCATTGGCGCGGGGGGTAGCTGTGGCTCTTTGGCCAGCAGTGCCATCAACACCAGTGGCAACCTGGTCATCAACCGCACAGGCATCTCGGGCTTAGGTGCGGTAGCTGGCAATATTTCAGGCACAGGCAATGTGACCATCAATTCATTGGATGGCACCACCTTCTCGGTCAACAAAACCATCGGCCTGACCGGAAGCAGCAGCGTCTTGAATATCAGCACGGCTGGTAATTTGACCTTGGACGCATCTATTTCGAGTAATGGCACATTGGGCGCCATCACCCTCATTGCAGGCACCAATGGTGCCAGCGCCACCAGTGGCAACGTCAACATCAGTAGTACCTCCATTTTCGTCAACCTCAGCAGTGGCGGCACTTTGTCAGTGCTGTCAGGCAACAACACACGCGGCGCCACGGTTAACTTGACTTCTTTCATCGAAGGTCGCGTGAATGGCGCCGGTACCTCCAGCACCAAAAAATACAAAACCTACAACGCCACCAGCAGCAGCTTAAGCAGCGCAGTAGCTGGCACCAGAAACTATTTTTACCGGCTCGCGCCAGCATCCCTCACAGCCAGCAACGTGACCGCCACCAAGGTGTACGACGGCAGCACCAGCTTTACAGGCAATATCTCCGGCACCCTGAGCGGCACACTGAACGCCGAAGACGCAGCAGGCATGAGCCTGTATGCCAACGCAGGCAGCTTTCTTACCAAAGATGTGGGCACAAACAAAGCACTGAGCCTGTCCAGTGTGTCGCTGAGCAACAGCACTTGGGGCATTTCGGGTTACAGCGTCACGGTCTCAGGCAGCCCGTTGGGCAATATCACCGCCAAAAACCTATCCCTCAGCATTCCGGGTGGCACCAAGGTGTATGACGGCAACACCAACATCACGCTCACAGGCCCTGTGTCTTTGAGCGGTATTGTGAGTGGCGACAACGTGACCTTGAGCACAGGCAATGTGACAGGCTTTGTGGACAAGAACGTCGGCGTCAACAAGACGGTGTATTGGACAGGCTTTGCTTTGTCTGGCACCGACTACCTGAATTACAACTTGCCCACCACGGCCAATTCGACCGAGAGCATCACCGCCAAGCCCATCACCATCACCGGCATCACAGCAGCCAACAAGGTGTACGACGGCACAAACACCAGCACCGTCAGCACGGCGGCGGTGACCAATGCTTACTTGTTAAGTGCAGGCGTGGTGGCGGGTGACGTCCTCACGGTTTCGTCCACCGGTGTGTTTGATGACCGCAACGCGGGAAACGGTAAAACGGTCACGCTGAACACCACTTATGGCGGTACCGATGCAGGTAACTACAACATCACATCACCGGCCAGTGTGCTGGCCAACATCACGGCCAAAGCCGTGACGTTGTCGGCACCCAGTGTCTCGCGTGCCTATGACGGCACCACAGACTATGCCGCCAGCGCAGCACAACTGACAACCCTCAGCGGGCTGCTCGGCGTTGCAGGAGATGGTGTAACGGCCATTACCCTAACCTATGACAACAAGAATGCAGGTACGGGCAAAACGCTCACGCCCAGCAGCGCCACCATCAGCGATGGCAACAACGGCTTGAACTACAACATCAGCTATGCCAGCAATTCAAACTCTGTCATCACGGCCAAGGCCATCACGATTTCGGGTTTCGCCGCCGTAGACAAGGTGTATGACGGCACAGCCAATGCCACGATCAACACCTCGGCCGTGACCCGCGCCACCTTGATTGCCGCTGGGGCGCTGGGTTCTGACGATATCAATCTCAGCGCGGCAACAGGCCTGTTCCGCAATGGTTTGGACACCGCCAACGACAAAAATGTGGGTACGAACAAGCTCGTTGCGCTCACGGCCAACTACAGCGGGGCAGATGCTGGCAACTACAACATCACCAACCAAATCAGCAACAGAGCCAACATCACCGCCAAGGATGTAACGCTTGCCGCCCCCCAGGCTTCTCGGGCCTACGACGGCACCTACAACTACACGGCCAATGCCACCGACCTGGCCGCGCTCACCACGGCGCTGGGGGTAAGTGGCGACAACGTGTCGGCCATCACCCTGGTGTACGACAACAAAAATACAGGCACAGGAAGAACGCTCACGCCCAGCAGCGCCACCATCAACGACGGCAACAGCGGTGCCAACTACAACGTGAGCTACGCCAACAACACGGCTTCTGTCATCACCGCCAAGAACGTGACGTTGACAGCACCCCAGGCATCTCGCACCTACGACGGCACAGTCGACTACACCGCCAATGCCACACAGCTTGCGGCGTTGAGCACGCAACTCGGCGTTGCTGGCGACAGCGTGACAGCCATTACCCTGACCTACAACGACAAGGCAGCCGCCACAGGCAAAACGCTCACGCCCAGCAATGCCACGGTCGCGGATGGCAATGGCGGGGCCAACTACAACATCAGCTTTGCGACGAATACCGCATCGGTGATCACCCAAAAAGCCATCACCATCTCTGGTTTCACAGCCCTCGACAAGGCGTACGACGGCACCGCCAACGCGACGATTGACGCATCAACCGCCAACAACATGACGGCCTTGGTAGCTGCCGGGCTGATTGCGGGTGACAACGTGTCTGCATCTGCCACAGGCGTGTTCCGTAATTCAGGCAACAATGCCAGTGACAAAAACGTGGGCACCAACAAGCCGGTGCTGCTCACCTCAGCAGCCACAGGCGCTGATGCAGGCAACTACAACATCACGATTCAAGGATCGACCACGGCCAACATCACAGCCAAGAATGTGGTGCTGACGGCGCCGCAAGCGTCGCGTGAATATGACGGCACAGTCAACTACACCGTCAATGCCACACAACTGTCTGCACTGAGCACACAACTTGGCGTGACGGGCGACAACGTGACCGCCATTACCTTGGCCTACACCAACAAGAATGCCGGCACGGGTAAAACACTGACAGGCAGTCATGTGGTGATCAGCGATGGCAACAGTGGCTTGAACTACAACATCAGCTACGCGGACAACACCACCTCTGTCATCACACCCAAAAACCTGACCCTGGTTGTTCCTGGTGGCACACGCGAGTACGACGGCACGAGCAACATCTCGTTCAATGGCACGGTGAACATCACGGGCATCATTGGCGCAGACAACGTCAGCCTGAGCACGGGCAATGTGACGGCGTATGTCGACAAAAACGTGGGCACCAACAAAGCGGTGTACTGGAATGGCTTCCAGCTGACTGGTGCTGACGCCATCAACTACAACTTGCCGGTGGCAGCCAACTCGACCGAGAGCATCACCGCCAAAGCAATCACCATCTCTGGCATCACGGCCGCCAACAAGACCTACGATGGCAACACCACTGCGGTGGTGAATGTGAGCGGGGTAAACAGCACCACACTGATCGGCATGGGCATGATTGCGGGTGATGACCTGAGTGTTTCAGCCACAGGTGTGTTCAATAACAAGAATGCAGGCACAGGCAAAACCGTGACGCTGAGCAGCAACTACACGGGCGCCGATGCGGGCAACTACAACATCACCTCGCAAGTCAACACCACGGCTGCGATCACCGCCAAAGCTGTGACACTGGCTGCGCCGCAAGCCACACGCACTTACGACGGCTCGGTGAGCTACACAGCCAATGCCACTCAGTTGGCTGCCTTGAGCACGCAGCTTGGTGTGACGGGCGACAGCGTGACCGCCATCACCCTGGCCTACGACAACAAGAATGCAGGCACGGGCAAAACACTGACCGCCAGTGGTGCCGTGGTCAGCGACGGCAACAACGGCGCTAACTACAACGTCAGCTACTCTGTCAACACGACCTCGGTCATCACCCCCAAAGACGTGACACTGACTGCACCGCAAGCCACGCGCGCCTACGATGGCACGATGGACTACACCGCCAATGCCACGCAGCTGGCTGCGCTGAGCACACAGCTGGGTGTGGTGGGTGATTCGGTTTCAAACATCATCCTGTCCTACAACAGCAAGAACGCAGGCACGGGTAAAACTCTGACTGCCAGCGGCGCTTCCATCAGCGACGGCAACAGCGGCGGCAACTACAACGTCAGCTACACGACCAACACCACCTCGGTCATCACGCCCAAAGACGTGACCCTGGCGGCACCGCAAGCCACGCGCGCCTACGACGGCACGATGGACTACACCGCCAATGCCACGCAGCTGGCTGCGCTGAGCACACAGCTGGGTGTGGCGGGTGACTCGGTTTCAAACATCATCCTGGCCTACAACAGCAAGAACGCAGGCACGGGTAAAACTCTGACTGCCAGCGGCGCTTCCATCAGCGACGGCAACAGCGGCGGCAACTACAACGTCAGCTACACGACCAACACCACCTCGGTCATCACGCCCAAAGACGTGACCCTGGCGGCACCGCAAGCCACGCGCGCCTACGACGGCACGATGGACTACACCGCCAATGCCACGCAGCTGGCTGCGCTGAGCACACAGCTGGGTGTGGCGGGTGACTCGGTTTCAAACATCATCCTGGCCTACAACAACAAGAACGCAGCCACGGGTAAAACACTGACTGCCAGCAGCGCTTCGATCAGCGACGGCAACGGCGGCGGCAACTACAACGTCAGCTACACGACCAACACAAACTCTGTCATCACCCCCAAAGACGTGACACTGGCTGCACCGCAAGCCACGCGCGCCTACGACGGCACGGTGGACTACACAGCCAACGCGACGCAACTCGCGGCCTTGAGCACGCAGCTTGGCGTGACGGGCGACAACGTGACCGCCATCACACTTGCCTACAACAGCAAGAACGCAGCCACGGGTAAAACACTGACTGCCAGCAGCGCTTCCATCAGCGACGGCAACAGCGGCGGCAACTACAACGTCAGTTACTCTGTCAACACCACCTCGGTCATCACGCCCAAAGATGTGACACTCGCGGCACCGCAAGCCACACGCACCTACGATGGCACGGTGGACTACACCGTCAATGCCACGCAACTCGCTGCGCTGAGCACACAGCTGGGTGTGGCGGGTGATTCGGTTTCAAACATCACCCTGGTCTACAACAACAAGAATGCAGCCACGGGCAAAACACTGACTGCCAGCAGCGCTGCGATCAGCGATGGCAACAGCGGCGGCAACTACAACGTCAGTTACACCACCAACACAAACTCTGTTATCACACAGAAAAACCTGAGATTGGTTATCCCCGGCGGAACCAAAGAATACGACGGCACAAGCAATATCACGTTCAATGGAGCGATAAGCATCACAGACATCATTGGCACTGACAATGTCAGCCTCGGGACTGGCAACGTGACATCGTATGTCGACAAAAATGTAGGCACCAACAAAGCGGTGTACTGGAATGGCTTCCAGCTTTTAGGTGTCGATGCGGGCAATTACAACTTGCCCGTGACAGCCAACTCCACCGAGAGCATCACGCCCAAAGTCATCACCATCGCAGGCATCACAGCAGCCAACAAGGTGTACGACGGCAACACAACTGCCGTGGTGAATGTGAGCGCGGTCAACAGCACCTCGTTGGTGGGTATGGGCATGATTGCGGGCGATGACCTGAATGTGTCAGCCGCCGGCGTGTTTGACACCAAGCACGCGGGCACAGGAAAAACGGTGACGCTGACCAGCAACTACACGGGCACCGATGCGGGCAACTACAACATCACCTCGCAAGCAACCACGACAGCCGATGTGACGCAAAAGTCTTTGAGCATCTCGGGCATAACTGCTGCAAACAAAGCCTATGACGGCAACACCACCGCCATAGTGAATGTGAGCGCGGTAAACACCACCTCGTTGGTGGGCATGGGCATGATCAGCGGTGACGACGTGTCGGTGTCGGCCACCGGCGTTTTCACAGACAAAGAAGTTGGCACCAACAAAATCGTGAACATCAGTACGGTGTACCGAGGTGCAGATGCTGGCAACTACCACTTCATGTCGCAAACCAGCACGTTGGCAAACATCACATCCGACTCAAAAGCTGGGCAGGCTGACAGCGGAGCGTTGTACAAAAGTCTTCCCCCAGTCACCACGCCACCAACAACGCCTGTCACACGTCCTGCGCCACCGACTGTGCCGCCCTACACATCCTCCGCATCCACTTCAGCAGTTTCGGCTACGGTTGCAGAACCCGTTGCAGCGCCAAGCCCAACCACAACAGCGCCCACAGTGGTCGCATCCGTAGCACCGGCCAGCGAATCGCGCGCGGCATCAAATGCAATGCCGGTGAGCCAGGCTTCAACCGCATCACACGCTGGTGTGTTGCCTGTCTCGGTGCTGGGTGACACACGAGTGTCGAACCTGGGCATGGCTTATGAAGAGCAGCCCAACGACATCCGTATTCAAATGACGACGTCACCTGACGTTCCGAAGCTGACAGCGACCGCCATTCGTTTCACGGGTAATTTCAAAACCTTCATCGTGAACAACGATCGCGGCGAAATGGTGCCTTACCAAGGTGCCATGATTGGCAAGCGCATTGTGATTTTGGCGGAGACTGAAGCATCCAAAAACTTGGCACGCCAAGAAATGCAAACCGTGTTGGCGGCAGCAATTACAACTCTAGGTTCATCTGGCTCAATTTCTCTGGCTCAGGTGGAAGGTGTGGTGCTGGACTTGCGCTGAGCTGGCTACCTTGATTGAGGTGATCAACATAACGCTGCAAGGTATCAGTAGGCACAGCAGATTGGTGTTGCAGCAAGTCGATGCAACGGCCCACCAAATCCACACTGGCATAACAGTGGTGCATGAGCAAAGCCAGGTGTTTGAGTTGTTCGCTGTTCATCGTGACGGGATCGATGAAGTCTTTGACATACACCACATCGGCTTCTAGCAATTGATGCGGCGGTGGTGCGCCCTCTCCCTGCGGCATGCCCAACGGGGCGATGGGCCAGTTTTTAACGCCAGCAAAACAATGCGGCACAAAGCCCATGCTGCGCAAGGTTTGGTCAATCACGCCAAAAGTGGGCTGCCCTTCGTACAGCGCCACGAACGAGACTTCGGTTTGAATCGCCACTGCGTGTTGCAAGTGTTGACGCGCACCTTCAAACACATCGAGCTCGGCGCCTTTCACATCAATTTTTAAAAAGTCAAAAGGCGCAAGCTCAGCCACCTCGTCCAAGCGATGGGTGTGCACAGGCACATACGAGGTCACGCTGGCGTTGCTTTGAAACTGCGGAAACACCTGCAAAGCGGCTTGTCGCGGCTGGAGCAAGCTGGTCCAGCCCGGGTAACGGCACACTTTGAGTTCAGCCGGGCCACCGCGTCCGATGACATAGGGCAAATAGGTTTCTAAGCTGCCTTTGTTGCGCTTGAGTTTGGCCAAGGCATCGGGTTGGGGTTCAAAACCGGTGACGCTGCACAAGCTTTGCGCCAGCATGTGTTTGTAGGGCGGGTCGCCGTCAATCGGATTCGCGCCCACATCGACCACATGCGTGGTGCGTTGCGGTGCCAGCAGTTTTACAAGGAAGTCAGACATTCCAAAATCTTTTCACCCATGATGTGTGCTCGCCCTTGAAACAACACATCTACCTTGCCTTCACCAGAATGCTGCTGACGCAAGGCCACGCGTTCTTGGTGGTTGGTGGCAAGTCGGACCGCAGCAAGCACGTAGTCGTCTTCGGTTTGGGCAATCATCCAGTCGGGCAGCCCGAGGCGACGGAACAAGCCTTCGTCAATGTGCTCATGCACTTCGGGCCCGCTTTTGCAAATGCCTACCAAACCTGCGCTGATGGTGTCGATGATGCCGTTGGTGTTGCCAAAGGGGAAGGGGTTGATGAACATGTCGCAGCCCGCAATGATGTCCATATAAGCCACATAGTTTTGATGCGGATAGACGGTGACATGGTCGCCCAAGTACTGCGCCACGACGCGCTGCACATTGGGGTAGGTCAAGCCTTGGGCTTGGCCAATCAAGAAACGGAAATGAACCGGCACCGGGCATTCCTGCACGATGCGTGCGCACGTGTGCAAGAACTTAGGATTGAGCTTCATGGTGGTGGCGCACATGGCAATTTGCACCACGTCAGGGTTCAAGCGCGGTTTGACGATGACCTTGATGCCCTCGGCTGCAGCCGAAGGCCGATACGGCATGCCGTCGCTGGGGAGCTTGAGCAGTTTTTCGCTGAAGCAGGCATCGCTGCCGACATAGTCCTCTTCCACCACCACGTAGTCAATGGCGTGCGAATGGGTGGTGGCGGGGTGGCCCAAGGCCATGAGCTGCAAAGGCGCCACGCGCAAATTGGTCAGCCACATGGTGAGCGGGAACATGCCCACACTGGGCATGTAGCACACGCTGGCTTTGCGCTTTTTAGCTTCTTGCTGGATTTGACGCAGCTGGTCGAGCAAGCTGTTGTTGCGCGGGATGACCACTACTTCGTCGAACACTTTGCGGGTGGTTTCGTCGGTGCAGTTTTCATAAGCCATGGCCACCACATGAAAGTGCTCGCGTGCGGCCTCCATGGTGAGCGAGTGGGTGCGGTAGATTGAGTGCCCGCTGGTGAACCATTCCAACACCACCAACAACACGGGTTTGCCTGTTTTCTTTGGCTTGTAGGCAGCAGGGTCCCAGTCGTGAAAACCATTCAAGATGAGTTTGCGTTTGATGAGGCTGTTGATGGCTTTTTTAATGTCGTGTTTGTCGGCGCGGTCGGCGTAGCTGCAGTGCATGTACAGGTCGTGCAGCACGCCCATGGGCAATTGCTCAATGTCGTCAATGTGGTCCAAGCGTTTGGTGAGCCACGGCAAAATTTGTTCGCGTTTGCTGTGGGCCGCAGGCGAGCCCAAAAAGCGTGGCGACAACAACACCAAGCACAAGCCAGCGGCCAACACCTTGTCGGCCTCCCACAAAGCGTCTAAGTCCAACGGCACTTCAGACTCAGGGGAATAGAGCAAACAAAACTTCAACAAATCCGCTTCGCCAATTTGCAATTGGGTGAGGTCTGATTTGTCATCGCCCTCGCGCGCATTGAGCGCCCGCATCACGTGGTCGGCATTGCGAAACGGCGTAGCTGCAAACAGGGTGGACAGCCAACGGTGATGCGCCAAGATGTTTTGCCGCCATTCGGGCGCAAAAAATAATTGTTTGTCGGCCAGCAACGAAGAAGCGGCAGCGGCGGCCCGAGTCCACAGGTGAATGTTGCGATCTTGCTCGGACACAGACTGCAGAGGCTGCGCCTTGAATTGCTCACTCAGGTTGCCGTAGTTGGCATCTAAATCTTGCAACAGCGCGAGCAACTCACGCATGCCCAATTCACGGTCGTGGCTGTAGGCCAGAGCCTCAAATTTTTCCAATGAAAATGCCATCTTTTTGCGCTGCTTAAGTGAGGTTTTTATTTTCGGTCACAAACAGCAAAAAAAATAAAACCATGGGAAATATTCCCTGTTTTTTAACAACAATCGAGGCATGAGAACTGCGCTTCATTTTGAATTTAATTTCCGTCAAATTGGGCGCGTTGTTCTGACCTTGTTAGCGGCATGGCTCGCAGCGCAGGCGTGTGTGGCGATGCACACGCCTCTGCCCTGGATGATTGGGCCTTTGTTGACCACCGCCGTGCTGTCCATCGCTGGGGTCAAAACCCTGAGCTGGAACCCTTTTCGCAACACCGGGCAATGGGCCATTGGCGCCGCCTTGGGGCTTTATTTCACGCCACACGTCAACGCCATGGTGGTGAGTTTTTGGTGGCTCATCGTGGTGTGCATTGTGTGGTCGCTGGTACTAGGTTATGGCTTTGGCTTGTGGTTGTATGGCTTCAATGCGCCGCGCTTTTCGGGGCTGGACAAAGCAACCACGTATTTCGCCAGCTTGATTGGCGGGGCATCCGAAATTACCTTGCTTGCAGAGCGCAAAAACGCACGCACAGACTTGGTTGCTGCCGCACACAGTTTGCGCGTGTTGCTCGTGACAGTGACTGTGCCGTCTGCCATTCAATGGTTGGGTTGGCATGGGGTCGATGTTGCGCCGCCCAACGCACAGGCGTTCAGCACCACGGGGTTGTTGTTGCTTGCGGTGTTGACAGGGCTGGGGGCGGTTGGTGCCAAGCTGCTGGGGAGGACGAATCCCTGGTTTCTCGGCCCACTCTTGGCATCCATTGCATTGACTGCCACTGAGGTTGAGCTTTCTAGCGTTCCCGTCGTCATGACCAACGCCGCGCAATTGGTGATTGGCGTGAGTTTGGGCGTGCGCTTCACGGCTGAATTTCTACACACCGCGCCACGCTGGCTGGCCAGTGTGGCGATTGGCACATTTGCCATGATGTTGCTGTGTGTTGGCTTTAGCTTTGTGTTGTGTGAACTCACACAACTGCCGCTGGCGACCATGGTGTTGTCCACCGCACCCGGAGGCATTGCCGAAATGGCGATCACCGCCAAAGTGCTGCAACTCGGCGTGGCGGTGGTGACCGCCTTGCAGGTGTGCCGCTTGATTGCGGTGTTGCTTGTCGCGGAGCCGTTGTTTCGTTGGCTGCACGCCAGAGGGCGATTCAAAATAGAAAATTGACTGCCAAACAGATAATGGCTAGAATTTTTCATGGCCATTCAGTCTTTCTCTTGCGCAGACACCCAGGCTCTTTTTACGACGGGTAAAAGTGCAAGATTTGCCAACATTAAAAAGGTTGCCGAACGGAAATTGGCTCAGCTTGATGCTGCACCTTCTCTGGCATTCATGAAGGCTCCGCCTGGTAATGATTTGAAAGAGTATGACGGCGCGTGGCATGTACGCATCAATGACCAATGGCGCCTCACCTTCAAATGGGGTGCCAATGGTCCATTTGATGTTTTGATTGAAGACCCACACTGACGAGCGTACTGGAGTACATCATGTTCAAAAACGGCATGCGCCCCATTCATCCCGGCGAAATTTTGCTGGAGGACTACATCAAGCCTATGGGTATGAGCGTGCGTGCGCTTTCATTGGCCTTGCACGTTCCCTATTCGCGCCTGCGTGAAATCGTGGATGGAAATCGTGGCATTTCAGCAGATACAGCACTGCGGCTTGAACGGTATTTTGGTAGCGAGGCACAAGGCTGGCTTAACCTTCAAGCGGCCTATGACTTGCGCATCGCTGAGAAGCGCAGTGCGAAGCTGATCTTGAAAGAAATTTCACCTTTGGCAATGGCTTAATCAAAGCAATGGCAGCCAGTCATAGACTGGCCCCAACTCTTCAATCAATGCTCATTGCGTTGCGTTAGCGCCTTCTGCAGACGCCTGCCGCCAACGCTCCTCGGCCTCGTCCCAAGCCCCCAGGGCTTGCAAATCAGGCACCCAGGCCAAGCCAGACTTGGCGTCGGACGATGCGGCTTCAGGCGTGACCACCACGTCCAGCAAAGCGGGCAGGTTTTGCAAAGCGCGGGCGATGGCACCCGCTAGATCTTCCACGCGCTCCACACGTTCGGCATGCAAGCCAAAGCCGCGCGCCATGGCGGCGTGGTCGGCGTATTGCAGGTGGGTGCCGACCACCTTGCCGTGGGTCTCTTGCTGGTCGCGCACTTCAATGGCCCAAGAGCCGTTGTTGGCCACCACGATCAACACGGGGGCTTTGTGGCGCGCAGCCGTGTCAATTTCCATGGCGTTGAAACCAAAGGCGCCGTCGCCCGTAGCCACCACGACGGTGCGCCCAGGCAAGGCTAGGCTGGCGGCCACACCAAACGGCGTACCCACGCCAATGCAACCGAGTGAGCCCGGGTCGAGGTAGGTGCCGGCAGGCAAGCCCACGCGGGCAAAGCTCAAAAAGTCGCCACCATCGGCCACCACCACGCTATCGGCAGGCAGGGCTTTGCGCAATGCAGCCAACACACGGTTGGGGTGCATGCGACCGTCGCTGCCCGCAGGGGCTTGCTCCATGGAGGCCAAGAGTTTTTGCGAACGGGCTTCGTGCTGGGCACGCGCTTGCTGCGCCCACTGACGGTCGCTGGCGGGTGAACGGTTGCCAGCGGCGGCCAGAATGGCGTCGAGCGCGGCATCGACCGAGCCCAGCACTTCGGCAGCACCACGGCGGTTGTCGCGCATTTCAGTGGGCGTGTCGGCAATGCGCACAAAGCGTGCGTCACCAAAAATGGCAGGCGAGCCATAGGCCAGCTGAAAGTCGAGTTTGCGGCCCAGGGTAATGACCACGTCGGCCTCGGTCATCACCGTGCCACGCATAGCAGCCACCACCGCAGGGTGCGACTCGGGCACGAGGCCACGGCTTTCGCCGGTGTCGAGGTACACCGCGCCCAGGCTGTCGAGCAAACGGATCAGCGAGGCACTGGCACCGCGTGCGCCGCGACCACTGATGACCAGGGGGCGGCGTGCCGACCACATCACCTCGACCGCTTCAGCCACAGCGGCTGGGTCTGGTTGCAGACGCGGTTTGCGGCGCGGCGCCAGCCATTCGGGCAATTGCATGGCGGGGCTGGGTTCGGCGCGCAAGGTGTCGACCGGAAAGTCCAGATAGACCGGGCCTGGCTCGCCGCCAATGCCTTGGGCACGGGCCAGGGCTTCGTCCAGCTCTTGCATCACGAGGTCGGGCTCGCGCACGGTGCGGGCATAGCGTGTGAGGGGGCGCACAAATTCGGTGTGCACCATGTCTTGCAGGGCGCCACGGTTTTCCTGTGCACGCGGTGGCGTGCCCGAGAGCACCAGCACCGAGGCGCGTGCCACATGGGCGTTGGCAATACCCGTCATGGCATTGGTCACGCCGGGGCCGGCCGTGACCAGGGCCACACCCACTTGCCCAGTCAGTTCGGCATGGGCATGGGCCATGTAGACGGCAGCGCGTTCGTCACGCACGTCGATGATGCGGATGCCTTCGGCGTCCAGCCGCATCCACAGCGGCATGATGTGCCCGCCGCACAGCGCAAAGACGCGGTCAATGCCGCGCGCCTTCAAGCAGCGGGCAATCCAGGCAGCCGTGCTGCGTTCGGTGACTTCGGGTGAGCTCATAAATCGGGGCCTTGTGGGTCTGTGTATTTTTGAAAATGACCAAGTATTCTGAATTCAGAGTTCTATTTCATCGGTAATTTCCCTAGTGAATTCTGAATTCAGAATACTATGATTTCCAGCCAATCGGCGCTTGCGCCACAGTTGGAGACACCTATGAACCGCCTGAACACCTTGAGCGACGCCGTCGCTACCCATGCCCGCCTGAGTCCTAACAAACTGGCCGTGCGCGATTCGCGCCGCAGCCTGAGCTTTGCCCAATGGCACGACCGCACCGAGCGGCTGGCCGCTGGCCTGCGCGCACTGGGCCTTGAAAAAGGCGACCGTGTGGCCCTGCTGGCCTACAACTGCTTGGAATGGATGGAGATGTACGCCGCTCTGGCGCGCGCCGGGCTGGTGGCCGTGCCACTGAACTTTCGGCTCACCGCGCCCGAAATTGCCTACATTGCCGAGCACAGCGAAACCCGCGCTTTCATCGTGCAAGACGTGCTGGCCTCGGTGGTGGAGCCGCTGCGCCAGAGCATGGGGCTGGAGCCCGGCGCTTGGGTCGGCTTTGGCAGCGAGGTGCCTGCGGGCTGGACGCGTTATGAGCAGCTGATCGAAAGCGCTCCCACCGACCTGCCACCGGTGCAGGTGCTGCCGGGCGACATGAGCGCGCTGATGTACACCTCAGGCACCACGGGGCGGCCCAAGGGCGCGATTCGCAGCCACGAAGGCAGCACGCTGATTGCACTGGCCACCGCGCTGGACATGGGCTTCACACCCAACGACACGGCCTTGCTGGTGATGCCAATGTGCCACGCCAACTCGCTGTACTTCAGCCACACCTTTGTGCACCTGGGTGCCACCTGCGTGATCGATGACCGACGCAGCTTTGACCCCGAAGCTTTGCTGGCCACACTGGCCGCCGAGCATGTGACCTTCACCTCGCTGGTGCCCACCCACTACATCATGATGCTGGGCTTGCCCGACGCGGTGAAGGCGCGCTACGACGTGCGGGCGGTGGAAAAACTCATGATCTCCTCGGCCCCGGCACGCAAGGAAACCAAGCTGGCCATCATGGACTTTTTCCGTAACGGCAAGCTGTATGAGTTGTATGGCTCCACCGAGGCAGGCTGGGTCACGCTGTTGCGCCCGCACGAGCAGATTGATCGCCTGGGCACCGTTGGGCGTGAATGGGCGGGGTCTGGCCCGATCCGCTTGTTGGATGCAAAAGGCAACGAAGTGCCCGATGGCGAGGTGGGCGAGTTGTATTCGCGCACGCCCTATGTGTTTGACGGCTACTGGAAAAACCCCGAGAAGACGGCCGAGGCCTTCCACGGCGATTGGTGCTCGGTGGGCGACATGGCACGACGCAATGCGGATGGTTTCATCCACTTGGTGGACCGCAAGAGCAACATGATCATCAGCGGCGGCGAGAACATTTACCCCTCGGAGGTCGAGGCGATTTTGGGCCAACACGAACAAGTCAAGGACGTGGCGGTGATCGGACTGCCGCACGACAAATGGGGCGAAGCCGTGCATGCGGTGGTGGTGTTGCACCAGGGTCAGTCGCTGACGCAGGATGCGTTGATCGACTGGTGCCGCGATCGCATGGCGGGCTACAAGCGCCCGCAGTCGATCCGCTTTGTCAGCGATGCCGACATGCCACGCACGGCCACGGGCAAAATCTTGCACCGCATTCTGCGTGACCAGATGTCCACGGCCGCCGCATGAAGCCCAGCATAAAGCGCGACCTTGTGCTGGCACACGCTAGACTATTTGCCTTATGAAAGCTTTATCGCCAACCCCCAATCTCGTCGAGCAGGTGCGCGATGCCCTGTTGACAGAAATTGCCTCGGGCAAACTCAAACCGGGTGAGCGCATCATTCAGGAACAGATCGCCCAAGCCTTGGGTGTGTCGCGCCAGCCTGTGCAACAGGCCCTGATGCTGCTGCGCAACCAGGGCGTGTTGCGCGACGCGGGTGGCCGAGGGCTGATCGTCACGCCGCTGGACCCCGATCGGGTGCAACATGTGTATCAAATTCGTGCCGCCATCGAAGGTCTGGTCTGTCGCTTGGCAGCTGAGAACCATGCCGAACTGGCACGCAAACAGGGCGCAGCCCTGATTGATGCGGGTCGCAAGGCCGTGGCCAGCGGCTCTGTGCCCAAGATGATTGCGGCCGACATTCGCTTTCATGAATTTCTGTATGTGCTGGCCGACAACCCGCTGGTCGCGCCCACCTTGGACACGCACCTCACCTACACCCAACGCGCCATGGGCGAGGTGCTGGTGCAAGACCAAAACCCACGCGACATCTGGGATCAACACGCCGCCATTCTGGAAGCCATCGCCAGTGGCGACGCCGATGCAGCTGAAAAGCTGGCACGCGAGCACCTGATGCAAGCATCAGGCTTCATGGTGTCGCGGCTGAAAGAACTCAACGCCATGGCCGAAGCGGGCAGCACCGAAGCTGCGCTGTAAAAGTAGGACAATGCCCCAAGCAACCGCTTTTGAAGACCTATAAGGAGACTTTTCGATGCAACTGACCCGCCGTTCCCTGATCACCAGCGCTGGTGCACTGGCTTTACCTACCAGCAGCGTGTTCGCGCAAACCAAGGCCGAGTTCACACTCAAGTACGCGAACAACTTGCCTGCCACGCACCCCATGAACATCCGGGC
>Ga0228699_1000148_pt1 | contig 65500 bp, 59 predicted proteins | sample McNCre217_Aug_MG_FD_178016 | JGI IMG/M metagenome (GOLD analysis project Ga0228699, IMG submission 178016) | Freshwater microbial communities from McNutts Creek, Athens, Georgia, United States - 2-17_Aug_MG | ecosystem: Environmental > Aquatic > Freshwater > Creek | place: USA: Georgia... | reverse complement strand
AACGCAGCGATCGCGCCTTGCAGCTCGGCTTCCGCGTCCTTGTCCATCGCCTTGTTGTCTTCGAGCTTCTTCAGCAGCGCACCGTGGCTGGTCTTCAGGTACTGGTGCATGCCGCTTTCGAACGCCAGAATCTTCTTGACTTCGACGCTGTCCATGAAGCCCTTGTTGACCGCGTAGAGCGTGGCCGCCATCAGGCTGATGGGCTGGGGCGAATACTGGGCCTGCTTGAGCAGTTCGGTGACGCGGGCGCCACGGTCGAGCTGCTTGCGGGTCGATTCGTCCAGATCGGAAGCGAACTGCGCGAACGCGGCCAGTTCACGGTACTGCGCCAGGTCGGTACGGATACCGCCGGACAGGCCCTTGATCAGCTTGGTCTGCGCTGCACCACCCACGCGCGACACCGAGATACCGGCGTTGATGGCGGGACGGATACCGGCGTTGAACAGGTTGGTTTCCAGGAAGATCTGACCGTCGGTGATCGAGATCACGTTGGTCGGAACGAACGCGGACACGTCACCAGCTTGCGTCTCGATGACCGGCAGGGCCGTCAGCGAACCGGTCTTGCCCTTGACGGCACCCTTGGTGAACGCTTCGACGTAGTCGGCATTCACGCGGGCTGCACGCTCGAGCAGGCGGCTGTGGAGATAGAACACGTCGCCGGGGAAGGCTTCGCGGCCCGGAGGACGGCGCAGCAGCAGCGAGACCTGGCGGTAGGCAACGGCCTGCTTGGACAGGTCGTCGTACACGATCAGGGCGTCTTCGCCGCGGTCGCGGAAGTACTCGCCCATCGTGCAGCCGGTGTAGGCCGACACGTACTGCATGGCAGCGGATTCAGAGGCCGAGGCCGCCACGACGATGGTGTAGTCCATCGCGCCAGCCGCTTCCAGCGAGCGCACCACGTTCTTGATCGACGACGCCTTCTGGCCGATCGCGACGTAGATGCAGGCCATGTTCTGGCCCTTCTGGTTGATGATCGCGTCGATGGCCACGGCGGTCTTGCCGGTCTGGCGGTCACCGATGATCAGCTCGCGCTGACCACGGCCGACCGGCACCATCGAGTCGATCGACTTCAGACCGGTCTGCACCGGCTGGTCGACCGACTTCCGGGCGATCACGCCCGGAGCGACCTTCTCGATGACGTCCGTCATCTTGGCGTTGATCGGGCCCTTGCCGTCGATCGGCTGACCGAGGGCGTTGACCACGCGGCCGAGCAGTTCCGGGCCGACCGGCACTTCCAGGATGCGGCCGGTGCACTTGACCGTGTCGCCCTCGGAGATGCCTTCGTACTCGCCCAGGATCACGGCGCCGACGGAGTCGCGCTCCAGGTTCAGGGCCAGACCGAAGACGTTGCCCGGGAACTCGAGCATTTCGCCTTGCATGGCATCGCTCAGGCCGTGGACTCGGACAATACCGTCCGTCACCGAAACCACGGTGCCCTGGTTGCGAATGTCTGCGGCGACGCCAAGGCCCTCGATACGGCTCTTGATCAGTTCGGAAATTTCTGCGGGATTCAGTTGCATTGCTTGCTCCCAGTCTGGTCAAGCGGCCTCTTTGCAGAGGGCAGACGTGACGCAGGGATGAATTCGATGCGTGTCGTCACGCGCCTGTACATAAGCCTCAAGCGCTCAGCGCCACCTTCATGCGTTCCAGTCGGGCCTTGACGGAAGTGTCGAGCACCTCGTCGCCCACCACCACGCGGATGCCGCCGATCAGCTCCGGCTCCAGCTGGACGCTGGCCGAGAGCTTGCGCCCGAAGCGTTTCTCCAGGCTCGCCACGACGTCCGCCAGCGGGGCCGGCTCGATCGGGTACGGGCTGTAGATCACGGCATCGGCGACGCCGGAAGAGGCGTTGACCAGTGCGTGGAACTGCTCGGCAATCGCCGGCAATGCCACGAGGCGTCCGTTGGCGACCAGTGCGCGCAGGAAATTCTGCACGCCGGGCTCCAGCGGAAGCTGCGCAGCGGTGGAGACCAGATCGACCACCTGCTCGTCCGACGCCTTGGGGCTGTCGGCGAACTGGCGCACTTGCTGGTTCTGAGCCACCTGGGACAGTGCCTCGATCTGCCGGCCCCAGGCTGCCACGTCACCCTTGCGGGCCACCTGGAAGAGCGCTTCGGCGTAGGGGCGTGCGATGGTAGTGAGTTCGGCCATGGTTACAGCTCCGTCTTCAGGCGGGTCAGCAGGTCGGCGTGGACGCCGGCGTTGACTTCGCGCTTGAGGATCTGCTCTGCACCCTTGACAGCCAGGACGGCGACCTGGTCGCGCAGGACTTCGCGGGCCTGGATGGCCTGCTGGTCTGCTTCAGCCTTGGCGGCGGCGACGATCTTGGCGCCTTCCTCCTCGGCACGACGCTTGGCTTCGTCGACGATGGCCTGTGCACGCTTTTCGGCGTCGGACAGCAGCTTGGCGGTCTCGTTGCGCGATTGAGCCAGCTGTTCCTCGACGCGCTTGTTAGCGCCCGCCAGTTCCAGCTTGGCCTTGTCGGCCGCAGCCAGACCGCTCGCGACCAGCTTGGCCCGATCGTCCAGCGCTTTCGTGATCGGTGGCCACACGAATTTCATCGTGAACCACCACAGGATCACGAAGACCACGATCTGCGCCAACAGTGTTGCGTTCAGATTCACGGCTTCGACCTTTCTCGTTTAGGGGAATGACGTACGACGAGAAAGACCGATTACTTCAGGACGAACGGGTTCGCGAAGGCGAACAGCATCGCGATACCGACGCCGATCAGGAAGGCGGCGTCGATCAGACCAGCCAGCAGGAACATCTTGGTCTGCAGCTCGTTCATCAGCTCCGGCTGGCGGGCCGAAGCTTCGAGGTACTTGCCACCCATCAGGGCGATACCGATACAGGCGCCGATAGCACCCAGACCGATGATGATGCCGCAAGCCAGAGCGACGAGACCGAGGACGTTTTCCATGATTGCTCCTAAGAGAGGTTGTTGACGAACGGGAAAGGGAAAAGGGGAACGGGAACGTGACCGAGGGTCAGGCGCAGCCGCACCGGCTTCTGAAGCCGGCGAGACTGTGCCAGATTTCTCGACTGGATCAGTGCTTGTCGTGCGCCTGACCCACGTAGACCAGGGTCAGCATCATGAAGATGAAGGCCTGCAACGTGATGATCAGGATGTGGAAGATCGCCCAGGCAGTGCCCGCGATGACCTGACCCACCCACAGGGCGATGCCACCGAACGAGCCGAAGCCCACGGCACCCATCAGCGCGATCAGCATGAACACCAACTCGCCGGCAAACATGTTGCCGAACAGTCGCATGCCGTGCGAGATGGTCTTGGCTGCGAACTCGATGATCTGCAGCGTGAAGTTGATGGGGGCCAGCAGCAGCGCGGCCGGACCGTGTGCATGGAACGGCGCCGAGAACAGCTCGCCGACCCAGCCGCCCAGACCCTTGATCTTGATGCTGTAGTACAGGCAGGCCAGCAGCACGGTGACCGACATGCCCAGCGTCACCGACAGGTCGGCAGTGGGCACCACACGCAGGTAGGCATGGTGCGGGTCATGGCCCATGGCGCCGTAGACCTTGGCCCACAACGTGGGCAGCAGGTCCAGCGGCAGCAGGTCCATCGCATTCAGCAGGAAAATCCAGACGAAGGACGTCAGCGCCAGCGGTGCCACGACCTTGCGCGATTCCTCGTTGTGCACGATGCCCTTGGCCTGCGTGTCCACCATCTCGACCAGGAACTCGATGGCTGCCTGCATGCGCCCCGGCACACCGGAGGTCGCACGACGCGCCACGCTCCACAGCAGGAAGCAGCCCAGCACGCCCAGGAGGATCGAGAAGAACAGCGAGTCCAGCTTCAGGACCGGATCACTCAGCGAGAAATCGGCAATCCCGGTCTGGGCACGACTGGTCAGGTGGGTGAGGTGGTGGGAGATGTACTCCCCCGCGGTCGGTGCATGCTCTGCAACGTGTTCTTCGGCAGCCATCGTCTTCTCTCGAACGTGTGTCTTGTCTTAAGACCGAGTGGTTGTCACCCGACCCCGCCAGAGCAGGGCCAGCCAATTCATCTTCATGCACACGACCAGCGTGACCAGCATGGCTGGCCAGTTCAGGTCCGGCACGACTTTTGCCGCGGCAGCCAGCATGGCCACCGAGACACCAATCTTCAGGAACTCCCAGAACATGAAGTTGAATGCCGCAACATTCGCCTTCACCTCCGACAGCCGGTTCATCCGGGCCATGCCACGCGCCAGCAAAGCCGTTGGCACCACCACGGTGGCTGCACCATACAGCGCAGACCAGACCGCCGCCCCCGTTCCGGTGAAGCCGCCGCAGGCAGCAGCCATCACCAACCCAGCCGCCGCTTGCGCAGCCACCACCCGCCACGGAGACACCAGCGGGAGTCGAGCTCGAAGGGCTTGCGCCTCTTCTCGCGTCAGGCTCTTGAATTCTGTTTCGTCAGCCTCAGATGCACCGTCATCCGGATCGGTGCACAGGCCGTTGTACATGCGTGTGCGCTGATTCACGTTTGTTATCGAGCAGTTGCGGCAAAACCATCGAATTATACGTGGAAACCCCCACTGATTTGCGACGTACCGATCAAACGATGCGCCGGCGCGTCAGCGCACCTGAAACGTGCACTTGAAACAACACCCGATCAGATGTGCGGACTGTCACGCCACACAGGGATTCATGGCCTGCGAACCATGATCATGCTCAAGTTCATTGACACTGCGCTTGCGCCGGCAGTGCACCAGCGCAGGGCATTCATCCCACGGACAGGTGCACCGGCAGCCCCGGCACGTCCACCCGGAAGGCCAGCACGCAGCCGGCCAGCGGCTGCTGCGCCAACTCCTCCGGTGGGCGCTTGTCGCGGGCCGTGGTGACATAGAGCGTCTTCAGATCCGCACCACCAAAACACGGCATCGTCGGACAACGCACCGGCAGGCGCACCTCGCGCAGCACCTCGCCTTGCGGTGACAGGCGCAGTAGCCGCTGCCCCTCGAACATCGCCACCCAGTAGCAGCCCTCGGCATCGACCGCCGCACCGTCCGGCCGTCCTCCATAGGTTTCCAGCGGCCGCCCGGCCTCACGCAGCGTAAAGGCCTTGAAGACCCGCCGCCCCGACAGCCGCCCGTCCGCAGGATCGAAATCGAAGGCAAACACCGTGTGCGTCTTGGTGTCGGACCAGTACATCGTCCGGCCATCCGGACTCCAGGCGAGCCCGTTGGACACCGTGATGTCATCTGCCCGGCGAACGAGCGTGCCCTGGTCCCAGCAGTACAGCGCCGCCAGCGGCGGATCGCGCGGCTCGTAGATGGTGCCGACCCAGAAGCGCCCTTGCGGATCGCACTTGCCGTCGTTGAACCGCTCGGTCGCCGGGTCATAGGGCGGCCGGGCCAGCAGGCTGCGGGCCCCGGAGGTCGGGTCGAAGCGCCACAGCCCGTCGCGCATCGCCAGCAGCAATCCGCTGCCCAGGACGGGCGCGCAACTGGCCGGCTCGACAGGGAAGTCCCACTGCCGGGTCGCGCCCGAGACCGGATCGAGCCGGTGCAGGCGACGCCCCGGGATGTCGCACCAGTAGAGGGCCTGCTCCTGCGGATGCCACATCGGCGATTCGCCCAGCAGGCAGGGTGTACTGACAGCGCGGATCAGGTCGGCATCCATGGCGGCTCACTCGAAAAGGGGGAAAAGTCGGGATCGGGCCGCGATGCTAACGCCGTACCGCGCTGTAACCCGGCAGACCACGCACGACCGTGCCGCTCAGTAGCGGCTGTGCGTACCGTCGAGATCGACGCGGAGGTAATGCGCACCAGGCAGCGGATTGAAGTAGAAGGGCGGCACCTCCACGAAGCCCAGCGAGCCGTACAGCTCGCGCGCGGCCTCCATGTCGTCCAGCGTGTCGAGCAGCATCGACGAATAGCGGGACCGGCGGGCATCGTCGATGAGCGCCTGCGCCACCTGCCGCCCCAGCCCGAAGCGGCGGAACGCCCGGCGCACATAAAGCCGCTTCATCTCGCAGGCGTTCGGGTAGTCGACATCGGTGATGCGGCGGTAGGCGCCGCAGCCGGCCACGGCATCGTTCACCAGCGCCAGCAGCAGGCAGCCATTGGGCCCGGCATAGTCCCCCGGCAGATCCTGCAACTCCCGGTCGAAGCCCTGGAACGACAGATCGACCGCCAGGCTGGCGGCGTATTCGCGGAAGATGGCGCGCGTGGCCTCGATCAGGGCCGGCGTGTCCGGCACGATCAGGCGAATCTCGGGGGCGTGCATGGCCGCAGTCTAGCCGCCTTGCGCCCGCACCCACAACGCCAGTGCAACACCCAGTGACAAGGCGATCAGCGCCAGCATCCAGCGGCCGGCGTGGTCGGCCGAAGCGGGCACGTCGGGTGGCAGCGGCTTGTCGCCCACCAGCATCGGCGTGACCAGATCGCGCCGGTGTACCAGCCGGTAGACGGCGATCGCCGCCACGTGCAGCGCGACCAGCCCCAGCAGCAGCCACTGCCCCCAGGACTTGTGCCAGGACGTGGCCGCCAGCGAGGTGGCCGACGCGACGAATCGGATCAGCGGCCCGGTGCTGGCGATCTCGTCGTCGGCCACCAGCCCGGTCACCACCTGCACCGCCAGCAGGCCCAGCAACGCGAACACCGACAGCGCGCCAGTGGGGCTGTGGCCGACGTCCAGCAGCTCCTGCGGGCGGGTCTGCCCGCGGACGTAGCGCAGCAGTGTCGCGGGGCCATGGACGAAGCTGGCAAAGCGCGACCAGCGCCCGCCGACCACACCCCAGAGCAGGCGGAACACCAGCAGCGCCAGCACCGCCAGTCCGAGCCGGAAGTGCCACTCCATCGCATTGCCGCCCACCTTGGCACTGACCACGGCCGCGACGACACACAGCGCCAGCGCCCAGTGGAACAGGCGTGTCGGCCAGTCCCAGACCCGCACCGGATGCAGCCCTTCGGCGACGTCGTTCCTGGTCGATCCCATCGCTTCACCTCGCATCAAAACCAGTCATGGTCGCGAGGCTACACTGGTCTGGCGACCATGTGGCCGCGCCAGCCCACCCGGAGTTCTGCCCATGAAACGTCTGTGCATCGCCCTGTGCGCCACCGCCGGCCTGTTCGCGGCCCTGCCCGCCAGCGCCCAGTTCCAGAAGCCCGAGGACGCGATCAAGTACCGCAAGGCCGCCTTCACGGTGATGGCCAACCACTTCGGCCGCATCGGCGCGATGGTGAACAACAAGGTGCCCTTCGACGCCAAGGCCGCGGCAGAGAACGCCGAACTGCTGACGCACCTGTCCGCGCTGCCTGCGGCTGGCTTCATCGCCGGCACCGACAAGGGTGACACCCGCGCCAAGCCGGAGATCTGGAGCGAAGCCGACAAGTTCAAGGGCGGAATGACCAAGATGCAGGACGAGATGGGCAAGCTCAGCGCCGCGGCCAAGACCGGCGATCTGGCGCAGCTGAAGACCGCCTTCGGCGCCGCCGCGCAGACCTGCAAGGCCTGCCACGACAACTACCGCAAGGAATGAGCCCCTGCGGAACGCCCGCGGGTCACAGCCGCAGCGTTCCGGCGAGGCAGCGGGTCAGGTCGCCGGCGATCCAGACCCCGACGTTGAGCCCGCGGATTGCCGTGCGGCGGTCACGCGGGGGGCTGTTCACGGCGTCGACTCCGGCTGATCCTCGGTCAGGTGGCGTTTCAGCACCGCGCCGAGGATGGCCACGGCGGTGTGGATCTGGTCCGGCGTCAGTGTCACGAAGGACAGGCGCACCGTGCGCGGATCGGGCGCGTCGGCATAGAACGCCGCCCCCGGCACGAAGGCCACGCCCTCGTCGACCGCCTTCGGCAGCAGCGCCACGGCGTCGCAGCCCTCGGGCAGCCGCACCCAGCAGAACATGCCACCGCTCGGGGCCGTCCACTCGCTGCCGGCGGGCAGGTGCTGCAGCAGCGCCTCGCGCATCGCGTCGCGCTGGGTGCGGTAGCGGTCGCGGATGGTGGGGACGTGCTGGTCGAGGAAACCGTCGCGGATCACCTCGTGCACGACGCGCTGGTTGAAGCCGGGCGTGTGCAGGTCGGCGGCCTGCTTGGCCTGCAGCAACTTGGGGAAGAGTTCGCGCGGCGCCACCACATAGCCCAGGCGCAGCCCCGGCGCCAGCACCTTCGAGAACGAGCCCAGGTAGATCACGCCCTCGGGCCAGCGCGCGGCCAGTGGCTTCGGCGGCGGGGCGTCGTACCAGAGGTCGCCGTAGGGGTTGTCCTCGACCAGCGGCACGCGGGCCCGCTTCGCCGCGGCGATCAGCGCCTCGCGCCGTGCCTCGGGCATGACACGGCCGCTCGGGTTCTGGAAGTTGGGCAGCACGTACATGAACCGCGTGCCGGGCGCGTCGTGGGGCAGCGCGGCCACCGCCTCCGGCAGCGGGCCGTCCGCGTCGCTGGGGATGCTGGCGAAGATCGGCTCCATCGGCGCGAAGGCCTGCAGCGCGCCGAGGTAGGTCGGTGCCTCGACCGCGACCGGCGCGCCGGCATCGACCAGCACCTTGGCCACGAGGTCCAGCCCCTGCTGCGAGCCGGTGGTGATGAGGACCTGGTCGGCGTCGACGGTCATGCCCTGTCCGCGCAGGTGGCTGGCCACCCACTCGCGCAGCGGCGTGAAGCCCTCGCTGGCGGCGTACTGCAACGCTTCGCGCGGCGTCTCGCGCAGCACCTTGTCGCAGGCGGCACGCATGGCCTCGACCGGGAAGGTGTCCGGCGACGGCAGGCCGCCGGCCATCGACAGGATGCCCGGCCGGTCGGTGACCTTGAGGATCTCGCGCAGGATGGAGGGATTCATCCGCGCCGCGCGGCGGGCGGGGTTCCAGAGGGGGAGTTCGAAAGTCATGCGCGTGGTTCCTTGTGGACCGCCATTCTCTTACCGATGAACACCACCGCGAGCACCGCGATGGCGAACACCAGCGTCGACATCTGCAAAGGCTCGCCCAGCACCGGCACCGCCAGCAGCAGTGCCAGGAAGGGCTGCACCATCTGCACCTGGCTGACCCGCACCATGCCACCCAGCGCCAGCCCGCGGAACCAGGCGAAGAAGCCCAGCCACATCGAGAACACCGTGACATAGGCGAAGCCGCCCCAGGCCGCTGCAGAAATCTCGGTGGGCACGGCTGGCCGCACCCACCATGCCACCGGCAGCGTCAGCGGCAGGCTGATGACCAGCACCCACGAGATGACATGCTCGGCCCGCCAGCGCGCCGAGAGCTGCGCCCCGGCGACATAGCCGATCGCGGCACTCAGCATCGCGCCCAGCAGCAGGCCGTCCGCCGCGACCAGATGCCCGCCGCCCTGCACCGCCGCAAACCCCAGCACCAGCGCGCAGCGCCGCGCCCGCCGCCCGCCCGGCGGTGACGAACAGCGGCGGCAGTTGCGGCGCCTCGCCGGGGCCGACCGCCAGCCGCGTCATCGGCAGCGTCAGGGCGAAGATCACCACGCCCAGCAGCCCGAGCAGCAGGCCGCGGTTCTCGACCGACAGGTTCTTCATGCCTGCCCCATCCACACAGTGGTCAGCACCAGCACCGCCGCCATGCCACGGTTGAACCACAGCAACCGCGCCCAGCCCACCGGCACCGCCATACAGAAGCGCAGCGCCCGGCGCAGACCGAGGTTCGCCGCCAGTGCGGTCGACAGCGTCGTGTTAGAGCCGGGCGTGAACGACATGGCCGTGCCCAGCGCCAGCCACCCACCCGCACCGCCCACCGTGCCCTTCGACGCCAGCGCGCTCATCCGCGGCATGCTCGGCCGCAACAGCCAGCGCCCCGGTCCGGGCCCGGGCACGCTGCCGCCGAGCTGGCTCGACCTGCCGATGCTGCACAGCGCGCTGCGCAAGGTGCTGACCGAGGACCGCGGACTCGGCGACGCCGCTGCGTCCCTGCAATATGGCGAGCCGGCCGGCGATCCGCGCCTGCGCGCCGCGCTGTCCGACCGCATCGCCGACTTCGGCGTGCACGCCGCACCGTCGCAGATCCTCACCGCCGTGGGCGCGACGCAGGCGCGGGAACACCACCCGCGGCTGTACGTGACCGTCTCGGTGCTGCACAACCCGACCGGCGGGATGCTGAGCCTGTCCACCGCGCACCGCCTGCTGCAGCTCGCGCAGGACCACGACCTGCAGATCCTGGAAGACGACACCTACGCCCACCTGGCACCAGCACACGCGCCGCGCCTGGACACGCTCGATGGCCTGCGCCGCCACGCCGAGCGGGTCTGCGCCCGGCTGGATGCGGCGCGCAGCCGCAGCGTGCAACTGGCGCTCGGGGCGGGTTGCGGCTTTGTCTGTCCGCCACAGGGGCTGTTCGGCTGGGTCGAGACTGGCGTGGACACCGAGCAGCTCGCCCAGCGCCTGCTCGACGCCGACTGGCTGATGGCGCCCGGCAGCCTCTTCCACGCGCGCCGACAGCCGAGCACGCGAATGCGGATCAACTTCGCGACGGCGCAGGATGCCGGGTTCTGGCAGGCGTTCAGCGCAGCGCGTGATGCGCTGCAGCCATGAAATCAGGCGGTCTCGACCAGCGCCTTCTTCATCTTCTTCATCGCCGCGACCTCGATCTGGCGGATGCGCTCGGCGCTGACGCCGTATTCGGCGGCCAGGTCGTGCAACGTGAGGCCGCCGGAGCCGTCGTCGTTGACCTTGAGCCAGCGCTCCTCGACGATGCGGCGGCTGCGGGCATCCAGCGCATCAAGCGCACGCAGCAGACCGGGGCCGGCGAGTTCATCGCGGTGGCGGGCCTCGATCGCCTGCGTCGGCTCCTGGCGGTCGTCGGCCAGGTAGGCGATCGGGGCGTAGGCGTTGTCCTCGTCGTCGTCCCCGCTCGGATCCAGCGCCACATCGCCACCAGCGAAGCGGGTCTCCATCTCGATGACCTCCTCGCGCTTGACGTTGAGCTGCGCAGCGACCTTGTCGATCTCGGCGTCCGACAGGCTGGCGCGGTGGGTATCGCCCTCGGCGGCCTCGCCCTTGAACTGGCGCTTCATCGAGCGCAGGTTGAAGAACAGCTTGCGCTGGGCCTTGGTGGTGGCCACCTTGACCATGCGCCAGTTCTTCAGGATGTAGTCGTGGATCTCGGCCTTGATCCAGTGCAGCGCGTAGCTGACCAGCCGCACGCCCTGCTCCGGATCGAAGCGCTTGACGGCCTTCATCAGGCCGACGTTGCCTTCCTGAATCAGATCGCCGTGCGGCAGACCGTAGCCAAGGTACTGGCGGGCCACCGACACCACCAGCCGCAAGTGCGACAGCACCAGCCGGCCGGCAGCGTCCAGATCTTGCTTGTGACGCAGCTTGCGCGCAAGGTCGGCCTCTTCCTCGGCGGTGAGCATCGGCAGCCGGTTGACGGCGCTGATGTAGGCCTCCAGATTACCGAGCGAAGGCACCAGCGCCCACGGGTCGCGCAAGGAAAGAGCGGTGGAAGATGACGATTGCAGTTGCATGGTGGACATAGACTGTGCTTGCGTCCTGAAGTTCCTGTTCAGTCTAGCACTCGCACCCAGTGAGTGCTAAAGCCAAGAACGCACACAAAGACCAGGCCTGTGAGCATGATCAATCCAGAGAGAAACCGAACGATGGGCTGGTGGCAGTCGGTCGGCCTGCTCGCGCGGGCCGACTGGACGCTGCTGGCGCAGGACCGCCGGTTCGCGTTGGCGGTGGCGGGCGCGCTGTTCATTCCGGCGCTGTACGCGCTGATCTATCTGTCCAGCATGTGGGACCCGAGCACGCGCACCAGCGCCCTGCGGGCCGGTCTCGTCAATGCGGACACGGGCGTGACCTTCCGCGGCCAGACGACGCACATGGGCGAGGACGTCAGCCAGACGCTGCTGCGCCAGGGGCTGTTCCAGTGGCAGCGTTTCGACGACGCCGAGTCGGCCAGGCGCGCCGTGCGGCGGGGCGAGCTGAGCTTCGCGGTGCTGATTCCCCCCGATTTCAGCGAACGGGCGGTGCCGGGGCGCGAAGCCGGCGCCGCCAAGCTGGTGATCTACACCTCCGAAGGCAACAGCTACAGCGGCGCCGGCTTCGCCAAGCGCTTCGCGCCGGAACTGGCGCACCGCGTCAACGAGGCGCTCAACGAGCAGCGCTGGGACCTCGTGCTGACCACGGCGCAAGGCTCGAAGCTGAACCTGGCGACGCTGCGCGAGCGGGTCGGACACCTCCATGCAGGCAGCCGGCAGCTGGCCGACGGCAACCGCCAGGCCCGGCAAGGCGCGGACGAGCTGGCCCTAGGGCTGGACAAGGCGGGCGAGACGGTGCAGCAGGTGCAGCGCGGCGCGACCCAGCTCGCCGATGCGAGCACCCAGTTCGCCGGTGGCTGGCGACAGCTGTCCTCCAGCCTACGCACGCTGGACAGCCGCCGCCCGGCCGACACGGACCTGGACCCGCTGAAGGTCGGCGCGCAGCGTCTGGCATACGGCCAGACCGAGCTGGGCAAGGGTCTGGAGCAGCTCTACCAGGGCACGCGGCAGCTCCAGACCGGCACCCAGGCGCTGCAGCGCAGCACGCAGCCCCTACCGCTGATCGGTGATGAACTGGCCCAGGGCGCGCAGGCCATCGAGGACGGCATCGAACTGCTGGGCCTGGGACTGGTGCAGGCGCGCGACAGCAACCAGCGGCTGATCAACGGGTCGCAGCAGCTGCAGACCGGCATCCAGAGCGTGACTGGCAGCTTCCTGCAGTTCGGCGGCGCCGTGCACCAGATCACCACGGCCTTGCCCGACGACAGCCGCGTCGAGGCCCTGCCCCACGGTGCCCAACAGCTCGGCAGCGGCACGCTGGCACTGGGCGACGGACTGCGCAAGCTGCAGGGCGGCCACACCCAGCTGCATGCCGGGCTCACCCGGCTGGAGTCTGGCAGCGTCCAGCTGCGCGACGGGCTGGCCCTGCTGGCCAACGCCCTCCCCGGCGATCTGCCGCTGCCAGACGGCAGCGCACGCGGGCTGGCCGACTCGGTGGAGCCGGTGCTGGACATCGTCGCCCCGGTGGGCAACGACGGTGCCGGCTTCGCACCGAACTTCGTGCCGATGTCGCTGTGGGTCGGAGCGGTGACGGCCGCACTGCTGTTCAGCCTGCGCCACCTGCCCGACACCGCGGCAGGGCTGCGCCGCTCGGCACAGGTCACAGGCAAGCTGGTCTGGCCGGCCGCGGTGGTGCTGGGCCAGTCCGCGGTGATGGCCGCGATGATGATGGGTGTCCTGAACATCCGCGTGCACGACCTCGGCCCCTTCGTCACCACGGTGGCCGCAGCGTCGCTGACCTTCCTGCTCATCCTGTTCGCGCTGGTGCGCTGGTTCGGCGAGCTGGGCAAGGTGCTGGGCGTCATCCTGCTGATCGTGCAGCTGTCGTCGGCCGGCGCGACCCTGCCGATCGAGCTGGCCACCCCCTTCTTCCAGGCGCTGCACCCGTATCTGCCGTTCACCTGGGTCGTGCGGGCCTTCCGGGCCAGCATGTTCGGCGCCTATGACGGCCAGTGGCTGGCGCACTGGGCGGTGGTGGCAGGCTGCGGTGGCGCAGCGCTGCTGGGAGCCACGCTGGCCGGGCGCTGGAAGATCATTCCGGCCGCCGATTACCACCCCGGCATCGAGATCGATTGACCACGGACCGGACCGCCGCGGCTCAGACCACGGTGCCGGCCAGCGCGCGCAATTCGTCCACGTCGCGCACCTGCACCTGGTACCCGCGCACCGACAGCACGCCGCGCAGCTCGAAGCTGCGCATCAGCCGCGACAGCGTCTCGGGCGACATGGCGAGCTGCTGGGCGATGTCGCGCTTGCGCTCCTGCAGGCGCAGCTCGGCCTGACCGCTGCGCTGCGGCAGACGCTGCAGCAGCCACTGCGCCAGCCGGGCCGGCGCATCGTTGTGCAGCAGGTTGCGCGAGGCCAGCGTCATCTGCTGGACCTGCTGCGCCAGCGTCTCGCAGAACTGCCGGGCGAGCGTCGGGTGGATCGCCATCTGGTCGCGGACGGCATCGAGCGGCAGATCGGCCACCACCACGTCCGACAAGGCCTGGGCCTCCATGGCAGGGGGCTGGCCCAGCCAGGCGGCGCTGACATCCAGCCACGCCGGACCGGTCACGCTGCGCTCGGTGCGCAGACTGCCATCCGCAGCGCGAGAGCCGAGCACCACATCACCGGACAGCAGCAGCACCAGCGCCTGTGCCGGCGCGCTGCGGTCCAGCACCGCGTCGCCAGCGAGCACCGTGCGGCGGTGTGCCAGGCGCATCAGCAGATCCACATCGGCGGGCGCGAGAATCGATGCAGACAGCACCCGCAGCCAAGGCGCCGGATCGGCTGCCGCCGGGGGGGCGCCGGCGAGGCGACGACGGGGCCGGGGCCAAGGCCCCGCGAGAGGGGGATACATCTCCATGGACGGCAATCAGTGCAAGTCGAAAAAAGCAGGTGGACAGAACCTGCTTGCACTGTCGCCCAAGTCGACCACCCGATTGTTGAGCCAAGTCAACACCGGCAGGCTCAATCCAGCCCGAGTTCCTGGATCTTGCGGGTGATCGTGTTGCGCCCGATGCCCAGCTTGTGCGCGGCCTCGATGCGCCGGCCCTTGGTGATGGCCAGCGCGGTCTGGATCAGGCGGCCCTCGAAAAGCCGGGTCAGATCGTCCCAGACCTGCGGATGGCCCTGCTCCAGCCGGACACGGGCTTCGCGCTCCAGATCGTCGAGCCAGGTGTCGACGGGCACCACCGGCACCTCGCGCACGGGCGGCACCGCGCTGGGCAGCCCGGCACCGGCCGGCACCGCGGCCGGCAACGACTGTCCGACCGCCGCCGACGGCGACACGGCGGCAACCGGCAACAAGGCGGGACGCTGCCCTGCCACGGCCAGGACATGCGCCTGGATCTCGGGCGGCAGATCCTTGGGATCGATGGTCTGCGCCGGCGCCATCACGGTCAGCCAGTGGCAGAGGTTCTCGAGCTGCCGCACGTTGCCGGGGAAGTCGAACAGCGCGATCTGCTGCAGCGCCAGATCCGAGATCCGCTTGGACTCGACGCCCAGCTCCTTGGCGCTGCGCTGCATGAAGTGCCGGGCCAGCGCGGGGATGTCCTCGCGCCGCTCGCGCAGGGCCGGCAGGCGCAGCCGGATCACGTTCAGGCGGTGGAACAGGTCCTCGCGGAAGGCGCCGTCGCGCACCCGTGTCTCCAGGTTCTGGTGGGTCGCGGCGATGACGCGCACGTTCGACTTCAGCGGCTGGTGGCCGCCGACACGGTAGAACTGGCCGTCCGACAGCACCCGCAGCAGCCGGGTCTGCAGGTCGAAGGGCATGTCGCCGATCTCGTCGAGGAAGAGCGTGCCGCCCTCGGCCTGCTCGAAGCGACCGCGCCGGGTCGCCTGCGCGCCGGTGAAGGCACCGCGCTCGTGGCCGAAGAGCTCGCTCTCCAGCAGGTCCTTCGGGATCGCCGCGGTATTGATCGCGACGAACGGCCCGCCTGAACGCAAGCTGTGCTTGTGCAGCGCCCGCGCCACCAGTTCCTTGCCGGAGCCGGACTCGCCGGTGATCAGCACCGTGACGTTGCTCTGGCTGAGCCGGCCGATGGCGCGGAAGACGTCCTGCATCGCGGGCGCCTGGCCGAGCATCTCGGGCACGTCGGCGGTGGTCTCGTCGACACTCTCCTCGCGCAGGCTCTCGTCCACCGCGCGGCGGATCAGCGCCACGGCCTTGGGCAGATCGAAGGGCTTGGGCAGGTACTCGAAGGCACCGCTCTGGAAGGCCGAGACGGCGCTGTCCAGGTCGGAGTAGGCCGTCATGATGATCACGGGCAGGCCGGGATGGCGCGCCTTGACCTTGGCGAGCAGGTCGATGCCCGTGCCGCCAGGCATGCGGATGTCGCTTACCAGCACCTGCGGGGCATCGTCTTCCAGCGCCGTCAGCACGTCGCGCGCGTTGGTGAAGCTGCGCACGGGCAGGTCCTCGCGGGCCAGTGCCTTTTCCAGCACGAAGCGGATGGATTGGTCGTCGTCAACGATCCAGATGGGTTTCATGCAATGCCTGTCAGCAGGTCGGTCGGTGCCTCGACTCCGCTGGCGCAAGCGCCACAAAGGTCAAGGCAGCGGAATCTGTATCTTGAACAGCGTGCACCCGGGTTCGCTCTCGCATTCGATCAGGCCGTGGTGCTGCTGGATGAAGTCCTGTGCCAGCGTCAGTCCGAGACCTGAACCGCCATCCCGGCCGGAGACCAGCGGGAAGAAGATGCGATCACGGATCTCGGGCGGCACGCCGGGTCCGTTGTCTTCGATATGCAATTCCAGTGCCAGCCGATAACGCTGGCGCCCGATCGTCACCTGCCGGGCCGCGCGGGTGCGCAGCACGATGCGGGCATCGCCATCGTCCTGCCGCCGCGCGGCCAGCGCCTGCGCCGCGTTGTGGGCGATGTTGAGCACGGCCTGGATCAGCTGTTCGCCATCGCCGCGGAACTCGGGCAGCGAAATGTCGTAGTCGCGCTGCACCGACAGCCCCTTGGGGAATTCGGCCAGGATCAGCGCCCGCACCCGCTCCAGCACCTCGTGGATGTTGACATCAGTGACCATGTGCGGCCGCCGGTGCGGGGCGAGCAGCCGGTCCACCAGCGCCTGCAGGCGGTCGGCCTCGTGGATGATGACCTGGGTGTACTCGCGCAGGGCCTTGCTCTCCAGGTCCATCTCCAGCAACTGCGCCGCACCCCGGATGCCGCCCAGCGGATTCTTGATCTCGTGGGCGAGGTTGCGGATGAGCTCCTTGGTGATGCGGGCCTGGTCGAGCGTGCGGGTCTCGCGGTCCTGGCGGGTCTGCTGCTCGATCTCGACCAGCTCCAGCAGCACCTGCTCGCCGTGGTCGATCTGGGTGACGATGGCGTGCACCGGCAGCGGCTCGGTGGACGCCGCACCGGGCGGACGGCGCAGCATCGCCTCCAGCCGCGCAGTGGAGAACTCGTTGGCGACGACCGCATCGAAGGTGAGCTTCAGCGTGGCGGGATCGACGAACCAGTCGAACACCCGCCCGCGCTGCAGCGCCCGGCGCGGCAGGCCGAGCACGCTCTCGAAGGCGGCGTTCACGTAGACACAGCGGCCGTCACGGCGCAGCACGGCCACCATCGTGGCCAGGTGGTCGAACGCATCGAAGGCGTGGGCGTGGGTGCGCGTCAGATTCATGGGGCAGGCAGCTTGGCGAGTTCGCGCTTGAGCGCGGCGATGTCGGCTTCCTTGCGGGCCATGGCCGATTTCATCTCGGCCACACGCTCCTGGTAGCGCGCGAAGTTGCGTTCGTCGCCGCGGCGCTCGGGCTCGCCCTGGTTGTAGTCCTTCTGCAGCGCGGCCAGGCGCTCCTCTTCCTTGCGCAGCTCGGCTTCGAGGATGCGCCGGGCGTCGCTGTCGCGGGCACGCTGCTGGGCCGGATCGACCCGCATCTCGCCGCTGGCGCGCACGGCCGGCGCAGCCGCACCGCTGGCAGCACGGCCCGCCCCCTCGCCACCGCCAACCAGGCGCCGCGCCGGCGATTGCACCACCGTCACCGGGGCGCCATCGAGCGTCTTGCAGCCCAGATCAGCCGCCTCCTTGGGACTGTACTGGTCGGTGTAGAGGTTGCCGGGGCAGCGGTAGACCGGACGCTCCTGGGCGCTGGCCGCAGTCGCACCAGCCACCAGGGCCATCGCCATCGTCGTGCGCAGGAGGCGCGGAAGGAAGGTCGTGCTCATCGCGCTGCAGTATGGACCATAAAAAAGGCGACCCGCAGGCCGCCTTTCGTGCAATCCAGGCTGATCAGCAATCAGATCCCGGAGTGATCACAGGGTGTAGTACATGTCGAACTCGATCGGATGGGTCGTCATGCGCATGCGCTGGACTTCCTGCATCTTCAGATCGATGTACGCGTCGATGTACGAGTCGGTGAACACGCCACCCTTGGTCAGGAACGCGCGGCCCTTGTCCAGGTACTCCAGCGCCTGTTCCAGCGACGAGCAGACGGTCGGGATCAGCGCGTCTTCTTCCGGCGGCAGGTGGTACAGATCCTTCGTGGCGGCTTCGCCCGGGTGGATCTTGTTCTCGACGCCGTCCAGACCGGCCATCAGCAGCGCGGCGAAGCCCAGGTACGGGTTCATCAGCGGATCCGGGAAACGCGCTTCGACGCGGCGGCCCTTCGGATTGGCGACGTACGGAATGCGGATCGAGGCCGAGCGGTTCTTGGCCGAGTAGGCCAGCTTCACCGGGGCTTCGTAGCCCGGGACCAGGCGCTTGTAGCTGTTGGTGCCGGGGTTGGTGATCGCGTTCAGCGCACGGGCGTGCTTGATGATGCCGCCGATGTAGTACAGCGCGAAGTCGCTCAGGCCGGCATAGCCGTCACCGGCGAACAGGTTGACGCCATCCTTCCACACCGACTGGTGGACGTGCATGCCCGAACCGTTGTCGCCGACGATCGGCTTCGGCATGAACGTGGCGGTCTTGCCGTAGGCGCCCGCGACGTTGTGGATGATGTACTTCTGGAGCTGGACCCAGTCGGCGCGCTGGATCAGCGTGCTGAAACGGGTGCCGATTTCCATCTGGCCGGCGTTGGCCACTTCGTGGTGGTGCACTTCGACCGGGATGCCCATCGATTCGAGGATCAGGCACATCTCCGAGCGCATGTCCTGGCCCGAATCGACCGGCGGCACGGGGAAGTAGCCACCCTTGACGGTCGGACGGAAGCCCTTGTTGCCGTGCTCGTAGTCCTTGCCGGTGTTCCAGGCCGCTTCTTCCGACTCGATCGAGCAGAAGGAACCGGACATGTCGGCGCCCCAGCGCACGCTGTCGAACACGAAGAATTCGGGTTCCGGGCCGAAGAAGGCGGTGTCGCCCAGGCCGGTCGACTGCATGTAGGCCTCGGCGCGCTTGGCCAGCGAGCGCGGGTCGCGCTCGTAGGCCTTGCCGTCGGCCGGATCGATGACGTCGCAGGTCAGGATCAGCGTGGTCTCTTCGAAGAACGGGTCGATGTTGGCCGTGTTGGCGTCGGGCATGAGCTGCATGTCCGAGGCTTCGATGCCCTTCCAACCTGCGATCGACGAGCCGTCGAAGGCGTGACCCGACGTGAACTTGTCTTCATCGAAGTGGGAAACGGGCACGGAGACGTGCTGTTCCTTGCCACGGGTGTCGGTGAAACGGAAGTCGACGAACTTGACTTCGTTTTCCTTCACCATCTTCATCACGTCGGCGACGGTCTTGGCCATCAGAGGCTCCTAGCGAGATGGGAATTGCAATTGAATGAGGGGATGTTTTCAGGCGCTCAGCCGGGCTGAGAACCGCTCGGGAATGTAGCAGAATCCATGCCCACTCCCTTTGACGGTGCAGCAGCTTTGCAAGCTGTTGCCGCATCGAATTCACCTGATGAAATCCGGCACCACGGCCGCACCGCAGTGCGGCGCATTCCGCAGAATGCACCAATAAAGCGCATCAACGCACCATTTCAGGCCCCAACGGAATGTCCGGTGACTGCAGGCCCTGCAACAGGGCTGCATAGGCCTGCAGCAGCACGGATCCGGGGCGGCCCTTGACCCCGAGCTCGATGTGCCGGCCATGCACCGGATGGTCGACACTGGGCAGGCTGAAGACCTTGATGCCGGGGAACCGGGCCTCGATGTCGATCATCAGCGGCGTGAGGCTGGCCTCCATCGAGCCGTAGACCACGACCGAGCGCTCCTCCTGCACCCCGGCGCCGTGCAGGTGCGCGTAGCGGGTGTCGAGCAGCGCCTCGATCATCGGGTGCGCCATCACGGGGAAGCCCGGCACGAAGTGCACCTCGCCAACCGAGAAGCCGGGGATCTTGTTGTACGGATTCGGGATGATCTGCGCGCCGACCGGGAAGACGCCCATGTTCGTGCGGTGGATCGTGTCGGGGTGGTTCGGGTCGTCGCTCCAGCCCTTCTCGACGGCCATCTGGCGCACGCGCTCCATGATGAGTTCGTAGGCCTCGGGGTGCAGCGCCAGCGGCACGCCGAGTGCCGCCGCCGCGCACTGGCGGGTGTGGTCGTCCGGGGTCGCGCCGATGCCGCCGCAGGAGAAGACCACGTCGCCGCTGGCGAACGCCGTGCGCAGCGTGTCGGTGATGCGGCGCGGGTCGTCGCCGACGTAGGTGCTCCAGGTCAGCGACAGCCCGCGGGCCGACAGCAGTTCGATGACCTTGGCGAGGTGCTTGTCCTGGCGTTTGCCCGAGAGGATCTCGTCGCCGATGATGATGAGGCCGAAGTTCATGGGAGGGCGATGGGTGGGAAGGAATCGGGACCGGGGCCGGTGGGCAGGCCACCCGGCCAGGCAGGTGCAGCGGGCGCAGGCGTCGCCACGGGCGGCAGCACCTCGACGGCCTGTTCACGGCGCAGCGCGTCCAGCGCGGCCAGGCTGTAATGCGTGAACCACAGCGCCGCCAGCACGAACACCAGCGTGTAGAGCCAGACGAACACCGGAATCAGCAGCGGCATCATCGGCAGCGCCAGCGCGCCCAGGGCCCAGATCAGCGACGGCGCCGCGCCCAGATAGCCCGAGGCAACGCCGATCACCAGCAGCGGCGTGCGGTGGCGGCGCATGACAGTCAGGCGCTCCTCGTGGGTGGCGTGGTCGGCGAGTGCGTCGTAGACCATCACGCGGTAGGTCAGCCAGCCCCACACCAGCGGCGGCACCAGCAGCGCCAGCGGCGGGATCACCCACAGCGGCAGGCTGACGATCATCGCCGCCAGCGCCAGCAGCGTCGAGCCCAGGGACCACCACAGCGCCTGCCACCAGCGGCCGCCGTGGCGGCGCTCCAGCGTCTCGAAGCGGCGGCGCGCCACCAGCGTGACCACCGTCGAGCCCATGAACGTGGACACCAGCAGCAGCGACGCCACGATCAGCACCGGCACCGTCAGCACCACCACGACCAGCGGCCCGATCACGCTGCGGAAGGCGCCGCCGGTGAACTGGTCGATCCACGCGGTGACGGGGGCCAGCAGCGGGGTGTCCAGCATGAACTGCCGCACGCCCTCGATGGCCGGATCCCAGAAGAACCACGCCAGCCCGAACGCGAGCCCGCCGAGCAGCAGCACCGGCAGCAGCGACAGGAAGATGACGCGCGGCAGCAGGCAGTAGCCCAGCGCGCGCCAGAAGGCATCAAGGACTTTGGACATGGCCGCCAGCATAGCGACTCGGCGCCCGCAGTGCTGACGCCCGCGGTACAGCCCGGTCCGGGTTCAGGCCCGACCGACCAGCCTCAGCAAGCCCAGCCGCTGCTGCGCCCAGAACCCGCGCCCGTAGTCGCGCCCGCCCTCTTCGGGCAACTGGTCGCGGATGCCGGTGGCGGTGTCGCCCGGCCGCCCCTCGAAGCGCGCGGTGCCGAACAGCACATCCCACACCGGCAGCAGCACCGAGAAGTTGTGCCCGCCCAGCGTGCCCTTGCCGTGGGACTCGTGGCCCAGCCCCAGGCTGTGGTGGATGCGGTGGAAGTGCGGACTGACCAGCAGCCGCTCGCCCAGCCAGCCGAAGCGCAGCCGGACATTGGCGTGCGACAGGTTCTCGACGAGCTGCGACATCGCCACCACCGCGACGAACTGCCCCGGCGCCACGCCGATCGCGTGGCCGATCTGCACGAACAGCAGGTCGACGATCACCGAGTCGAGCAGGTGGTTGCGGTTGTCGGTCCACATCGTCATCTGGCGCTGGCTGTGGTGGACGGCGTGCAGCGCCCACCACCAGTCGAACTGGTGCTGCCCGCGGTGCAGCAGGTAGTTGGCGAAGTCGAACACCACGAGGTAGACCACGAACGCCGCCAGCGCCGTGTCGCTCACACCGGGCCACAGCGGCGCGATCAGCGTGTCGAGCTGCCAGCCCGTGACGCCGTGCACCGCCAGCCAGCCCCACAGCGCGTTCCACAGCGGATCGAACGCGAAGAACATCGCCACCCGGAACAGCCCGAGCCGGTGGATCAGCGTGTAGAGGATGTCGGTGCGCACCGCGGCGCGGTCCAGCATCGGCTGCAGCGGCCGCCAGCGCTGCAGCGGCCCGATCACCGCCAGCATCACCGCGATCTGCAGCAGCCCGACCAGCAGCCAGCCGGTGGCGTTGTAGGCATCCTCCAGGATCGAGCCGCCGCCCAGCGCGAACAGCACCGGCTGCACCGCAGTCTCGTAGAGCCACTGCTGGGCCTGCCCGAAGGCGTCGATGAGGATGTCGATCACGGGATCACAGGATTCAGGGTCGTGTCGGCGTGGCCCGCAGCGCGTCGCGGTAGGCCGGGTGCTCGGCCAGCGTCGCGAAGCAATGGCCGCGCTGCTTCAGGCCGGCGAGCAGCGGCTCCAGCACCGCGGGCGCCCACGGATCCTGCCGCGACCAGATGCCCAGGTGCGCCACGAGGATGTCGCCGGGGCGGATGTCGCGCAGGGCCTTCCGCAGCAGCGCCGCGTTGGGGAATTTCTCGCTCGACAGCTCGTCGCCGAGGAAGCCGGCCGGACTCCACGGCACATGCGCCCAGCCGCAGCGCGCCGCCGCCGCCAGCAGCGCGGGCGAGGTCTTGCCGCCCGGTGCGCGGAACAGCGGCGCCATGCGCTGGCCGGTCATCTCGGTGAAGCGGGTGGCGGGGCGCTGCAGCTCGGCGCAGTAGGCCGCGGCGTCCATGGTCAGCGTCTGGTTCGCCTGCGGGCCGAAGGTCGGACGCATGTCGAAGCCGCGGTCCGGCCGGTCGGCGCGCCAGTAGACGTGGTCGAAGGTGTGCGAGCCGAACAGGTGGCCTTCCGCCACGCGGGCCTTCCACCACGGCGCCCACTCGGCGTCGAGGCTGCGGCCCTCGGTCTTGGTGCGCTCGTTGGCGAGGAAGAAGGTGACCTTGACCTGCTGGCGCGCCAGCACCTCGGCCACCAGGGGCGCCACCCCCATGTGGCCGGTGTCGAAGGTCAGGAACAGCGGCTTGTCGCAGGAGGCCGCCTGCGCGCTGCCAGCGACCAGCCCCAAGGCGACCGCCGCCAGTCCTTGCGTGAGCGAGCGCTTCATCGAGTCCTCACAGCCGCCCGGCGTGCTCCAGCGTCCAGACACCGTGCGGCGACTTGCCGACGTTGACCTGGCGCACCACCTTCTTCTGCTCGGTGTCGATCACCGTCAGCTTGCCAGCCCAGCGCGAAGCCACATAGATGAACTTGCGGTCGGGCGACAGGTCCATGCAGTCCGGGCCGCTCGGCGCCGGGTAGTTGTCCACCACGGTGAGCGTCTGCGTGTCGATGCGGCTGATGGTGTTGGCCACGCGGTTGCTGACCAGCACGTGACGCTTGTCGCCCCAGGCGCGGAAGGCGTGGGCGCCAGCGCCGGTCGGGATGCGCTTGATCAGCTTCGGCGGGTTGACGCTCACGTCGTAGGCTTCCACGAACGCATCCCCGGTCAGCCCCACGAACAGCGTCTTGTCATCGGCGCTCAGGAACACGTCGGCGGGCATCTTGCCGCAGGGCACGGTCCAGCGCGTCGTCTGGGTCGCCAGGTCGATCGCCGTGATCTGGTCGTCGTCCTGGATGCTGCCGTAGACCACCGTGGACCTGGTGTCGATGATGACGTGGCTGGGCGTCTTGCCCGTGGAGATGCGCTTGGCCAGGGCCAGCTCGAAACCACCGCCGGCCGGACGCGTGACGCGGTAGAGGTCGATGTGGTTGAGCCGGTTGGCGGCCGTGACGAACCACTGCATGTCCGGCGAGAAGCGCAGCTGGTAGGGATCGACGATGTCGGTCATCGTGCGCTGGATCTGGCCCGTGCGCGGATCGACCAGCGTGATGGTGTTGCCGACCGCGTTGGCCACCAGCAGCGACTTCTCGTCGGGCGAGAGGTAGAGGTGGTGCGGCTCCTTGCCGGTGGGCAGGCGGCGCAGCTCGGTCATGCTGACCGGGTCGATCACGCTGATGGTGGCGTCCAGCGAGTTGAGCACGAAGATCGGCGGGCGGCCGGTCGCGGCGGACGACGAGGCGGCCGTGTCGGGAGCAGCTGGGGCCGCCGTGCCCGTGGTGGCGGAGGCCGTTTCAGCGGGCACCGAGGCCGGTTGTGGTGCAGACGGCGCGGACGCTGCCGGCACGCGGGCGTCACAGGCGGCCACCAGCAGCGCAGCGGCGGAAGAGAAAAGACAACGGCGACGCGAGATCATGCAGCGGGGATCCAGAACACGGTGCGGCAGTGTACTGGCGGACCCTGAAGCGCAGGACCGCCCGGCCCCCCTGCTTGATCGCGGTCACATCGGGGGGCATTCGCGCGCGATTCAGGCAACGCCGTTGGCCTTGAACCAGGCCAGGCAGCGGGCCCAGCCGTCCTGCGCCGCCGCCTGGCGGTAGCTCGGACGGTAATCGGCGTGGAAGGCGTGCGGCGCCTCCGGGTAGACGACGAACTCGGAGCGCCGGGCAGCGGCACTGCCGGCGGCCAGCGCCGCCTTCATCGTGTCGACCGTGTCCAGCGGAATGCCACCGTCCTTCTCGCCGTACAGGCCGAGCACGGCGCCCTTGAGGTCGCCCGCCAGGTCGACCGGATGGCGCGGCGTGAGCGCCGTGGCGCTGCCGACCAGCCGGCCATACCACGCCACGCCCGCCCGGACCGCCGGGTTGTGCGCCGCATACAGCCACGTGATGCGCCCGCCCCAGCAGAAGCCGGTGAGGCCGAGCCGTGCAGTGTCGCCCCCGTTCGCGGCGGCCCAGGCGACGGTGGCGTCCAGATCGCCCATCACCTGCGCATCCGGCACCTTGGCGATGACCTCGCTCATCAGCCTGGCCACATCGCCGTAGCTGCCGGCATCGCCCTGGCGCACGAACAGCTCGGGCGCGATCGCCAGATAGCCCTGCCGCGCGAAGCGCCGAGCCACGTCGGCGATGTGCGCGTGCACGCCGAAGATCTCGCTGATCACCAGCACCACCGGCAGGTTCTGTCCGCCTGCAGGCGCCGCACGGTAGGCGGGCATGCGGAAGCCCTTCACGTCGATCGCCACCTCGCCGGCCAGCAGCCCGTCGGCCGGCGTGGTGATGACGCTCTGCGCCACGACCGGCAGCACCGCGGCGGCAAACCCGCTGCCGATGGCGGTCTGCACGAAACTGCGCCGGGAGAAGTCCCGGGTGGGGAGGAGGCTGTCGAACTCGGCGCGGTTCACGGGGTCGGTCATCGGGGAACTCCGTTGCGGGTGGAAGGCGCATTCTAGGAATGCGGGGGGTGGCAGCCCGGGCACCGGACAAACCCTCTGCACGGACATGGACAATAGGGCCATGCCATCCCAGACTGCCTCCACCGTGACCTCCACCTCCACTGCCGGCCCGTCCTGGCGCGGCGTGCTCGCGTCGATCGACATCGGCTCGAACAGCTTCCGCCTGGAGATCGGCCAGATCACCCGCGGCCGCTACCGCCGCATCGACTACCTCAAGGACACCGTGCGACTGGGCGCCGGGCTCGACGCGGACGGCGTACTCAGCGAGGAGGCGGCGCTGCGCGGACTGGCCTGTCTGGCGCGCTTCCGCGCCCGGCTGACCGGCATCCCCGCAAGACAGTTGCGTGCGGTCGCCACACAGACGCTGCGCGAGGCGACCAACCGCAACGCCTTCCTGGCCCGGGCAGGCGAGGCGCTGGGGCACCCGGTCGAAGTGATCTCCGGCCGCGAGGAAGCCCGGCTGATCTACAAGGGCGTCGCGCGGCTGCAGCCCTCGGACCGGCAGCGGCTGGTCGTGGACATCGGCGGGCGTTCGACCGAGATGATCATCGGCGTCGGCGCCACGCCGCTGCAGGCCGAGTCCTTCCGCATCGGCAGCGTCAGCCTGTCGATGCAGTACTTCCCCGACGGCCGCTTCACCGCCGAGCGCTTCGAGGCCGCGCAGATCGCCGCCGGGGCCGAGCTGGAAGAGGCCCTGGCGCAGTTCTCGCACCAGCACTGGGTCGAGGCGCTGGGCTCGTCGGGCACGGCCGGCGCGGTCTCGCAGCTGCTGGCCGCCAGCGGCATCACCGACGGCACCATCACGCCCGAGGGCCTGCACTGGTGCATCCAGGCGTGCATCCGCGCCGGGCACCAGGACGCCCTGAAGCTGCCGGGCCTCAAGCCGGAGCGCCGCGCGGTGCTTGGCGGCGGGCTGGCGATCCTGAGCACGCTGGCGGCGCAGTTCGGCATCGCGGCGCTGCAACCGGCGCGCGGCGCGCTGCGCCAGGGCGTGATCTTCGACCTCGAAGAGCGCCTGGCCGCCGACCGCGACCCGGCCCACCACGACCTGCGCGACGACACGGTCGTCGATCTGCAGCAGCGCTTTCGCATCGACGTGGCCCAGGCGCGGCGGGTGCAGGAGGTCGCTGGCCAGTTGCACCGGCAGGTGCAGCCGCACGCCACGCTCGACCACCAGCGCGAACTCGGCTGGGCCGCCGCGCTGCACGAGATCGGCATGATGGTCTCGCACCACGACCACCACCGCCACAGCGCCTACCTGATCGGCCACGTGGACGCGCCCGGCTTCTCGCAGAACCAGCAGCGCCGGCTGGCCGATCTGGTGCTCGGCCACCGCGGCGGGCTGCGCAAGATCGACGTGGCGCTGGCCGACCCCGTGCTGGCACAGCAGGTGCTGGCGCTGCGGCTGGCCGTTCTGCTCTGCCACGCCCGCAGCGCGCCCGAGCAACCGCTGCCAAGCCTGTCCGCCGAAGGTCGCCAGGTCCGCCTGAACTTCAGCGCGGACTGGGCCCGCGAACACCCGCGCACGCTGCACCTGCTGCAAGGCGAGGTCGATGCGTGGGCCAAGGTCGGCGCCGTGCGCCTGCAGGCCGGCTGACATGGTGCGGCCACACACCGGCTGTCACGAATCAGTCACGCAGCAGGCCTAGGATCGGACCATGCCTGAAGCCTCCTCGACCCCGTCCGATCCGGTCACCCTCCTCAGCCGCGAGCGCGCGATCCTGGAATTCAACCGGCGCGTGCTGGCCCAGGCCCGCCGATCGGACGTGCCGCTGCTGGAGCGGCTGCGCTACATCTGCATCGTCTCGTCCAACATGGACGAGTTCTTCGAGGTGCGCTTCTCGGACGCGCTCGATGCCGCCCGCCTGCCCGACAGCGGCACCAGCCACAGCGATCTGGCCGTCGTCGCCGCCGACGCCCACGCGCTGATCGACGAGCAGTACCGCATCTTCAACGACGAGGTCATGCCCGCGCTGGCCGCCGAGCAGATCGTCATCGTCAACCACGCCGACCGGACCGAGGCGCAGCGGCAGTGGGTGTCACAGTTCTTTCACAGAGAAGTGCAGCCGCTGCTGGTGCCGGTGGGGCTGGACCCGGCACACCCCTTCCCGCAGGTCGCCAACAAGTCGCTGAACTTCATCGCCCAGCTCGGCGGCATCGATGCCTTCGGGCGCGAGAACACCATCGCCATCGTCAAGGTGCCGCGCGTGCTGCCACGGGTGATCCGCCTGCCGGACCGGCTGTCGGCCGACGGGAAACAGGTGTTTGTCCTGCTGACCAGCGTGATCCGGGCCCACCTGGGCGAGCTGTTCCCGGAGCGCGAGGTGACGGCGTTCTCGCAGTTCCGCGTGACGCGCGACTCGGACATGGACGTCGACGAGGACGACGTGACCAACCTGCGCCAGGCCCTGCGCAGCGAGCTGACGACGCGCCACTACGGCCGCGCCGTGCGCATCGAGGTGGTCAACACCTGCCCGGCGCGTCTGTCGGACTTCCTGCTCACGCAGTTCGATCTGCCGGCCGCCGCGCTCTACCGCGTCAACGGCCCGGTGAACCTGGTGCGCATGAACACGCTCATCGACTGCGCCGACGCGCCAGCCCTGCGCTTCCCGCCGCACGAGCCCTCGTGGCCGGTCGACCAGCTCCCGCACGGCCGCCGCGTCATGGAGTGCATGGCCGAGCGCGACATCCTGACCCACCAGCCCTTCGAGTCCTTCGACCCGGTGGTGCAGTTCCTGCGCGAGGCGGTCGAGGATCCGCAGGTGCTGGCCATCAAGCAGACCATCTACCGCACCGGCAGCGAGTCGGTGCTGATGGACCTGCTGATCGAGGCGGCGCGGCGCGGCAAGGAGGTGCTGGCCGTGGTCGAGCTGAAAGCGCGCTTCGACGAGGAGGCCAACATCAACTGGGCCGACCGGCTCGAAGCGGTGGGCGTGCAGGTGGTCTACGGCATCGTCGGGCTGAAGACCCACGCCAAGCTGCTGCTGGTCACGCGCAAGGAGGGGCGGCGCCTGGTGCGCTACGGCCACCTGTCCACGGGCAACTACAACGCGAAGACCGCGCGGCTCTACACCGACGTCGGCTTCCTCACGACCGATCCCGAGATCACGGCCGACGCCGATGCCGTGTTCCTGCATCTGGCCAGCCTGAACACGCTGCGCCCGACGAGGCAGCTGCTGGTGGCGCCGTTCACGCTGCAATCGACGATGGTGGCGCTGACCGCGCGCGTGGCCGAAGCCGCCCGGGCGGGACAGCCGGCGCGCATCGTCTGCAAGTTCAACGCCCTCACCGACCCGGTGCTGATCCACGCGCTGATCGCCGCCGGTCAGGCCGGGGCCGAGATCGACCTGATCGTGCGCGGCGCCTGCATGCTGCCGCCGGGCCTGCCGGGCCAGACCGAGCGCATCCGGGTGCGGTCGGTGGTCGGGCGTTTCCTGGAGCACACGCGGGTGCTGTACTTCCGCTGGGGCGCGCACGAGACGGACGAGGCGCTGTACTTCAGCAGCGCCGACTGGATGTCGCGCAACATGCTGCGCCGCATCGAGATCGCCTGGCCGATCCGCGATGCCGGCCTGCGCCAGCGCGTGATCGACGAATGCCTGGTGCCCTACCTGCGCGACGAGCGCGATGCATGGACACTGGACCGCACGGGCCGCTACCAGCGTGTCGGCGAGACCGGCGTGAGCGCCCAGCAGGCGCTGGCGCAGCGCTACCAGCGCTGAGCATCCGCGCGCGGCGGCTGGACAGGGGTGACTAGAATCAGGGTCGCCAAGGAGCCCTGATGGACACCCAGACCACCGCTGACAAGGAAATCGACACCCGCGGGCTCAACTGCCCGCTGCCCATCCTGAAAGCCAAGAAGGCGCTGGCCGATCTGGCCAGCGGCCAGGTGCTGCGGGTGCTGGCGACCGATCCGGGTTCGCTGCGCGATTTCCAGGCCTTTGCGCGCCAGACCGGCCATGTCCTGCTCGGGCAGGAGACGCTGCCCGGCAACGAGTTCGTGCACCTGCTGCGCAGGCGCTGAGGGTTCAGAGCAAGGAACGCGCGCTGGACGAAGGGCGGCTGGCACTGCTCTCAAGCGGGTCGCGCCCCATCAAGAACACGCCCCAGGTGCCTGATAACGGCTGAGGCAGTACAAAACAGCCATGTCGGTATTGCCTGTGCGTTGTACATACTGGCGGGCACGCTCAACGTCCCGGTCCGACGTCATGGCCATGTGGGGTTGACCGATGCGACGGTATCCGCCTTCTCACGGCCTCGACCAGTGGACCGCATGACACCACCCGACCGCTCGATGGCAGCAGCCAAGGAAACCGTGGAAGCCGTGGAAGCGAGACGGCTCGGCGTGGCGTCTGACCTGGAGCGGTGGCCTGCTCGGCCGCAGGTTGCCGAACCACCGGCCCTGGTGCTGGTGCTGGCCAGCGATCCGGAGCTGACGGCCCCGCTGTGCGCGCCCTTCCTGGCGGGCGACACTGCGCACAGACCGATCGTGGTCGTGCACCCGACCAGTCCCGAGCAGACCGTCAAGGCGTTCAGTCCGGCTCCACACCTGGTGCTCCTGGACGTCGGGCTGCTGGAGCAGCTCGGTGTCGAAGCGACCCTGCAGCTGCGGCGGCACCATCCGGCCATCGACTGGATGCTCGGCTGGCAGGTGCCGGATCCCCGCTGGCTCGCGTGGATCGTGCGCTGCCAGGCGCGCGGCGGCATTGCCTGGACCCAGCCGCGCCGCGAGATCCTGCGCGCCATCGAAGCGGTGCTGGCAGGTGAGGTCTGGTTTTCGCGCCCAACCATGCAGCAGCTCTATGCCCGACTGCTCGAAGGGCAGCGACCGTCGCTGCTGATCGGGGGCGACGCGGCAGATGCGCTGGCGCAGGCCGCGGTGCATCCGCCGCTGACCATCCGCGAGCAGGAGGTGATGGCGCTGGTGCACCAGGGGCTGACCAACAAGCAGATCGCACAGCGCATCGGCGTCAGCCCCAACACCGTCAAGAAGCACCTCGCGCACGTGTTCCAGAAGTTCGGGCTGCACACGCGCCGCCAGACCCTGGGCTGAGGCCGGACACACCGCCCTGGGGTATGTCCCATGACCCATTCGGGCCATTGTGAGCCGAGCGATGGGGGGCGCACAGTCGGATCGTCGATGTCTGGATCGTTGTGACGCCAGCACACAGACCAATCGGAGGCGATATGAACGGATTCAGCAGAACATGGAGGCGGTGCGCCCGCGGAGTGTGGGCCGTGCTGGTCGGGGCCGCGCTCTGGGCAGCGGGGGCCAGCCCCGCGCTGGCCTTCACCGAGGGCGTCTTCGTGAACGCCACGCTGGAAGGTTGCCGCAACAACGCCGGCAGCACGGGGCTCCTGACGCTGCCGATCGCTGGCCAGTACCTCTGCCCCGACGCAGCCTACACGACCGGCAACTTCAGCCACTGGTTCGAACTCGATCTGGTGCCGCATCGACTGACCACCAGTGTGGGTGCCCAGAGCACCGCGACGACCGACTATGACCTCTACATCGCGGGTGACGCCATCACGAGCGGCAAGCTCGGCTGGGACGTCATCACGGTCCCGGTCGTGAACACCGGCAAGTCGGACGGGTCCTGTTCCGTCACGGCGGGCGCGCAATCGACCCTCGGCACGGCGACCACACCCTTCGGCGGCGGCACCGACACGGTCTTCTACCGTCAACTGACAATCCACCAGAACAAGGGCACGACCTGCGTGTTCGACTGGGTGCATCGCCTGGCGCTCGGCGCGCACCTGTATCCGGGCTCGTCGCTGCAGTCGTACCTCGCTGTCCAGAACGGCCTCGGCGGAAGCAAGAAGACGATCTCGCTCGACGTGGAAAAGACCCAGATCCAGACGCTCGCCAAGGACATGGCGGCGAGCCAGGGCACCGACCACACCTGGAACGTGACCAAGAGCCCGACGCCCAACATGCTCAATTTCGGTGACGTGTGCGCGGCGACTCCGACGGCCTCGCTGCCGGTGCAGATCACGGTCCGCTGGACCAGGTCTCCGGCGATCGCCGGCATGATCACGGTGACCACCAACGTCTACGCGAAGAACCCGGCCAATCGGGCGATCAGCACGACGGTCATCGACGCCATCTATTCGGGCCCCACGCTGCTCGACACCTCGACGCCGGTGACCCAGGACGTGCCGGCCAACACGACGAACTACCTGATGCTGACGCACAGCATCACGGTGCCGGCCGGAACGACGACCCTGAACGACATCGCGACGGCAACGTACAGCGACCCCGTGACGGACATCGCGATCCCCGGCACCACGACCGCGGTCGCGTCGGCGCCGGTGCAGCAGACCGGACCGGAGCTCAATGCGACCGCGGTGATCACCGACCTCGAACAGATCAGCGGTACGGGCCTGAGCTACGCGGTCGCCACGCCGTCGCTGGGCAGCTTCCTCGGTTATCCGCTCCTGACGGACCCGGCCTACGTGGCGGGCACGCCCACCAGCGGCTACGTGAACTGGGGGACGACCAGCCAGCCGGGTGACGGATCGGTGACCTTCGACAAGACGGTCTACCTGACGCCGAAGCAGATCACCTCCGGCACACTGAGCGATGCTGCCTCGCTGGTCGGCAGCAGCAATTACGCCGCCACATCCGGCCCGGTGGCGATCAACATCTCGTCGACCGCCTCGGCGACGCTGACGATCAACAAGTCCTACGCCGGACTGACGCTGGCCGCAGGAGAGAGGCTGGTCTTCAACTTCAAGGTCACGAGAAACGGCGATGCCAACTACAAAGCCGACGCCAGCGTCACGCTCGAAGGCGGTGGCTCGACCTCCGGGTCCACATCGCTGAGCGGCCTGGCACCGGACATCTACAGCGTCAACGAGCAGGCCACGCTGTTCTATCCCAGCGGCTGCGACGCTTCGACGGGATGCGGCCATGGGGTGGCACTGCAGGATCCGCAGGGTGCGCAGAAGACGGTGAACCTGAACCCGGTCAACGGCATCGCCACCTGCACGGCCGCGGTGACCTATGCCAACCAGCCGCAACAGGACACGTTCCCGTCGGCCGCGGTGCAGAAGATCACCTTGCCATCGACGGCCACGAACAGCTGGAGCTTCACGCTCACGCGGCCCGACAAGACGACGGTCAGCACGACGGCGGTGGCCAACGGCGGCTACGTCAAGTTCGGTGTGCCGCTGGATGCCGAGGGCACGTACACCGTCACCGAGACGCTGCAGACGCCCGAATGGGTGCTGACGGGCATCGGCAATCCCGACAGCACGGCCGGCACGACCTCCTGCACGTTCAACGTGGATTTTCCGCAGGACCTGACCAACAAGGTCTTCCAGTGCACCTTCACCAACACCCAGCAGGGCAAGGCCCAGGTGATCAAGACGGAGAAGGGCGGTGTACCCACGCAGGCGTTCACCTTCCAGCTCCGCCAGGGGGCGACGACGACCTTGAGCGGCACCACGCTGGAAACGCTGGCCACGAGCGCAGGGGCCGGTACGCTCGACTTCTCGAGCTGGCTGGTGCCTGGCGCCACCTACCAGATATGCGAGACCGTGATGCCCGGCTGGCTGACGACGCTCGGCACCTTCGTGCCGGGATCGTTCCTGCCGCCTGACGGCGTGGTGACGAATCCGGGTGTGGACAACAGCATCCTGTGCAGCAACTTCACGGTCACGCCGGGACAGACGCAGGGGTTCGCGATCGACAACATGCCGCCGCCCGGAGGACGCGCGCTGACGATCGGCTTCTGGAAGAACTGGGCCTCGTGCAAGAAGAGCGGCGGCAATCAGGCGCCGGTACTCGACCGGACGATGGCCAAGGCCGAGCCGACGGGCATCCAGGTCGACAGCTCCTACCTGCACGGCAGCACCGCGACACCGAACGCTGCACCCGACTGCGCCAAGGCGGTCAACCTGCTCAGCAAGCAGAACTTCAGTGGTGCGAACAAGGCCAGCGACCCGCTGTTCAACATGGCGGCGCAACTGGTGGCGACGGAACTGAATCTGACGGCGGGGGCCTACACCTGCTCGAAGGTCGCCAGCGCGGTTCTCCAGGCCAACGCACTGCTGACGAAGTACGGCTTCAATGGCACCAGCTACACCGGCAAGCTGTCGGCAGCCGACGCATCACTGGCCAACAGCCTGGCGACGCGGCTGGACGACTACAACAACAACCGGCCGGCGGCATGCCTGTGAGGCCTGGCAAGCGAACGGAAGGTCCAGCCGAGGGGGGACCTTCCGCCCCCGATGGAACGATGACATGTCGGCAGATCGCCGATCAGGAGCGGACAGCATGACAAGCCAAGGATGGAACTGGAAGGGTCTGGCCGCGCGCGGTCTGGCAGCAGCGGGCGGATTCGCGTTGTCCGCGGGGTTGCTGGTCGGCTGCGGCGGGGGCGGGGGCGGGCTCGTCGCGCCGGACGAAGCGACGGCGATGTCGGTACGCGACCAGGCAGCGCTGAATCGGGCGACGCAACTCAATGCTGACGCACTGTCCCGCGTGAAGGGTGAGCGCGCCACCGGAGCAACGGCGCCATAGGTTCGCCGTCCCCGATCCGCTGACCCGCGAACACGGTCTGGTTGATTTCACCGGGACCTTGACATCCTCCCCGCCCTAAAGGACGGGGATTCCGGCGGACGCGACCGCTTGCGCGGCCGAGCCTTCGGCGGGTTCCTGCTTCCTCGCGGCTGCGCGCCGTCCCCTCACGGGTCTGGCGCGTCTGACCTCCGCTCCATAGGCCTGGGGCCTTGCGCCGGTTCTTCGACCCCTTCACCTTGCGCGAGACACTGCGCTGGACTCGCTTCAGGTACTTCTGCTGCCGCTTCAGGGTTTGTTGCTGCGCCTGTACGGGCGTCTCGGACAGCCATGCCGTGTCCGGGTCGTTGCGCCACACTGTGTCAGCCAGCGGCACATCGCCACGTAGCCCGCGAACTTCTCGCCCGCCGCCCTCCGCCGCTGCTGTTCGCCGATGGCCCGGTTACACACCCAGCGGCATGAGCCGGCAAACCTGCGCAGCGCGTGCGCGGTGCCGGGCTTGGGCGCGAGCCTGCGCTCTGCCTCCCCGCCCTGACGGACGGGGCTGCTCGCGCTTTCTGGTGAACACGCGCTCAGAATTCGAGTTCCTTGAGGTACTGGCGGAACGAGTCACGGAGCTCGGGGTGCTTCAGGGCCAGCTCGACGTTGGCCTGCAGGAACCCTTCCTTGCTGCCACAGTCATAACGGCGGCCTTCGTAGCGGTAGGCGAACACCTTCTCGCGGCGCAGCAGCGCGGCGATGCCGTCGGTGAGCTGGATCTCGCCGCCCACGCCGCGCGGCTGCGTGGCGATCTCGTGGAACACGCCCGGCGTCAGGATGTAGCGGCCCGCCACGCCCCAGCGCGACGGGGCTTCTTCCGGCGACGGCTTCTCGACGATCTTGCTGACGTCCATCACGCGGTCGTTCACCAGCGCGCCGGCGACGATGCCGTAGCGCTTGGTGTGCTCGGCCGGCACTTCCTGCACAGCCAGGATCGACGCGCGCCACTCCTTGTACTGCTCGACCATCTGCGCCAGGACCGGCGGCTCGCCGATCATCAGGTCATCGGCCAGCAGCACGGCGAAGGGCTCGTTGCCGATCAGCCGCTGTCCGCACAGCACCGCATGGCCCAGGCCCAGCGCTTGCGCCTGGCGGACGTAGATGCACTCCATGTCCTTGGGCTTGACGCTGCGCACGACGTTCAGCAGCTCGGTCTTGTTGGCGTTTTCCAGCGCCACTTCCAGCTCGAAGGTCATGTCGAAGTGGTCCTCGATCGGGCGCTTGTGGCGGCCGGTCACGAAGATCATTTCACGCACACCGGCGGCATAGGCTTCCTCGACCGCGTACTGGATCAGCGGCTTGTCGACCACCGGCATCATTTCCTTCGGCTGCGCCTTGGTGGCGGGCAGGAAACGCGTGCCCAGACCGGCAACGGGAAAGATGGCTTTCTTGATTTGCATGTGCGGATGTGCCCTGTGGAATGCAGTTGGAATGGAGTTGGGGTGACGCTCTAAGTAGTCTCTAAAGGACGCCAAAACTGCGTCAACTCATTCAATTCTGGCATGGGAAAGTGACATTCCGGCGCGTGATCAGGGGGGGCTAAGGCACGGTGCCGCTGATTAACATCAGCCCCTGTTCATCTCTCACGAAATCATGGACTTGCTCGTTGCCGAACCCCTGGAGGCCGAGGTACTGCAATGGCTGCAGACGCGCCATGAACTGCACTATGCCCCGCGGCTGGCCGATGACCACCAGCGCTTCGCCGAGGTGCTGGCACAGGCACGCGCGGTGATCCTGCCGGCCCAGATTCCGGTCGATGCGCGGGTGCTGGCACGTGCGCCCGGGCTGCAGGCCATCGGCCGGATCGTCGGCGGCCAGGAGCACATCGACCTGGACGCCTGCAGCCGCGCCGGTGTCACCGTGCTGCGCAGCCCGGACGCCAGCGCCCCGGCCGAGGCCGAGTTCATGCTCGGCGCGCTGCTGAGCCTGCTGCGGCCGAACCCGCAGGCGCCGCACCGGGTGGTCGGCCGGGAGCTGGCGCACTGCAGCGTCGGTCTGGTCGGCATGGACGCCGGCGCCCGCCGCCTGGCCACCGTGCTGCAGACGCTGGGCACGCAGGTCCGCGGCTACGACCCGGCCCTGCACGCCAACAGCGCGCACTGGGGCCGCTGGGGCGTGCAGCCGGTCAGCCTGCGCGAGCTGTTCGAGCAGTCGGACGCGGTGTGCGTGCAGCTGCCGCTCTACAGCCGCTATGTCGGGCTGCTCGGGGACCGCATCCTGCCGTGGTGCAAGCCGGGCCAGGTGCTGGTCAGCGTGGCGCCGATCGAGGTGTTCGACGAGGCGGTGCTGGCCGACATGCTCAACAGCGGCCGGCTGGCGGCTGCCTGGCTGGACAGCGTCGCCCCCGGACCGCTCGCACCCGGACAGCCGCTGCACGGCGCCGCCGGCCTGCAGACCACCCCCCGGCTGGCGGCCTACACCCGCGAAGCCCGCCTGCGCAGCGCCTGGGGCGTGGCGCGGCAGCTGCACGACGCACTGCGCCGCACACCGGCCACGGTGCGACCGGGTGCGCGGCAGGGTGGAACCACCCCGCCGGTGCTGCGCGACTGGATCAGCCCAGGCGCGCCAGCTGCGTCTGCAGCTTCGCCAGCGTCTCGCTGAACGACGCGATCCGGGCCCGCTCCTGCTCGACCACGGCCGCCGGCGCGCGGGCCACGAAACTCTCGTTGGAGAGCTTGGCCGTGGCCTTGGCGATCTCGCCGGTCAGGCGGGTGACTTCCTTGCCCAGGCGCTCGCGCTCGGCGGCCACGTCGATCTCGACCTTCAGCGCCAGCCGCGCCGCGCCCTGCACGGCCACCGGCGCCATCTCGGTCGCAGCCGCGAACGCGGCCTCGTCGGCGATCACCTGCACCTCGCCGAGCTTGGCCAGCGCGCGGATCACCGGCGCGGCCGAGCCGATGAAGTCCGCATCGCCGAAGGTCAGCAGCGGCACCCGCTCGGCCGGCGACAGCCCCATCTCGCTGCGCAGCGCCCGCACGACACCGACAAGATCCTTCAGCCGCGCGACCCAGGCGTCCGCCACCGGATCAACCTTGGACAGCAGGGCCACTGGATAGGCCACTGTCGCCACCGTCTCGGTGGAATCCGCCGCCTTGCGCCCGGCCACCACCGCCACCGTGTTCCACAGCTCGGCCGTGATGAACGGCGCCACCGGATGCAGCAGGCGCAGCGTGGTTTCCAGCACGCGGATCAGCGTGCGGCGCGTGGCGCGGGCGGCGGCCTCGTCACCGGCATCCTTGGCGACCTGGAGCTGGACCTTGGCGATCTCCAGGTACCAGTCGCAGTATTCGTCCCAGACGAACTGGTAGATCGCGTTGGCGACGTTGTCGAGGCGGTAATCGGCGAAGCCGCGGGCCACCGTGTCCTCGACGCGCTGCAGCTCGCCCGTGATCCAGCGGTCGGCCGGGCTGAAGCGCAGGTAGCCGCCCGTGGCGCATTCTTCGGCCGTGTGGTCCTTCAGGCCGCAGTCCTGGCCTTCGGTGTTCATCAGCACGAAGCGGGTCGCGTTCCACAGCTTGTTGCAGAAGTTGCGATAGCCCTCGCAGCGCTTGGAGTCGAAGTTGACGCTTCGGCCCAACGTCGCCATCGCCGCGAAGGTGAAGCGCAGCGCGTCGGCGCCGTAAGCGGGAATGCCGTCCGGGAATTCCTTCTCGGTGGCCTTGCGGACCTTGGGCGCGGTTTCCGGCTTGCGCAGCCCTTGGGTGCGCTTGTCAAGCAGCGGCGCCAGTTCGATGCCGTCGATCAGGTCGACCGGGTCCAGCACGTTGCCCTCGGACTTCGACATCTTCTTGCCCTGCGCATCGAGCACCAGGCCGTGGATGTAGACGTGCCTGAACGGCACCTTGCCGGTGAAGTGCTTGGTCATCATGATCATCCGGGCGACCCAGAAGAAGATGATGTCGTAGCCGGTCACCAGCACCGAGGACGGCAGGAAGAGATCCTGCTCGATCGTCTTTTCGGGCCAGCCGAGCGTCGAGAACGGCACCAGCGCCGACGAGTACCAGGTGTCGAGCACGTCCTCGTCGCGGGTCAGCGCGCCGGTGTAACCGGCGGCGGTCGCCTTCTCGCGGGCCTCGTCCTCGCTGCGGGCGACGAAGAGCTGGCCGTCGGTGCCGTACCAAGCCGGGATCTGGTGGCCCCACCAGAGCTGGCGCGAGATGCACCAGTCCTGGATGTTCTTCATCCACTGGTTGTAGGTGTTGACCCAGTTCTCGGGCACGAACTTCACGTCGCCGGACTCGACCGCCTCGATCGCCTCGTCGGCGATGGACTTGCCGCTGGCGCCCGCCTTGGTCATCGCGACGAACCACTGGTCGGTCAGCATCGGCTCGATCACCTGCCCCGTGCGGGCGCAGCGCGGCACCATCAGCTTGTGCTTCTTCACCTCGACCAGCAGGCCCTCGGCCTCGAAGCGGGCCACGAGCTGCTTGCGGGCGACGAAGCGGTCCACGCCGACGTACTCGGCGGGGATGTCGGTGGCTTCATGGGCACTGACCTTGGCCTCCAGGTCGAAGATGGTCAGCATCGGCAGCTGGTGGCGCAGGCCGACCTGGTAGTCGTTCTGGTCGTGCGCGGGCGTGACCTTGACGACGCCGGTGCCGAAGGTCTTGTCCACATAGTCGTCGGCAATCACCGGCACGAGGCGGCCCGTGACCGGCAGGCGCACTTGCTTGCCGATCAGGTGCGTGTAGCGCTCGTCTTCCGGGTGGACCATCACGGCGGTGTCGCCGAGCATGGTTTCAGGCCGCGTCGTCGCGACCACCAGCGACTCGTCCGAGCCGTCGATCGGGTAGCGGATGTGCCACAGCGAGCCGTCTTCCTCCTCGCTCTCGACCTCCAGATCCGACACCGCCGACTTCAGGATCGGATCCCAGCTCACCAGCCGCTTGCCGCGGTAGATCAGCCCTTCGTCGAACAGGCGCACGAAGGTCTCGGTCACGACCTTGGAGAGCTTGTCGTCCATCGTGAAGTACTCGTGGCCCCACGACACCGAGTCGCCCATGCGGCGCATCTGCTGCGTGATGGTGGCGCCGGACTGCTGCTTCCACTCCCAGACCTTGGCGACGAAGTTCTTGCGGCCGAGGTCGTGGCGGCTGACGCCCTGCCCTTGCAGCTGGCGCTCGACGACGATCTGCGTGGCGATGCCGGCGTGGTCGGTGCCGGGCACCCAGAGCGTGTTGTCGCCCGACATCCGGTGGTAGCGCGTCAGCGAGTCCATGATGGTCTGGTTGAACGCGTGGCCCATGTGCAGCGTGCCGGTCACGTTCGGCGGCGGCAGCTGGACGCAGAAACTGGGCTTGGCCGGGTCCAGCGTCGGGGCGTAGACACCGCTGGCCTCCCACTGCGGCGCCCACCGGGCTTCGATCGGGGCGGGCTCAAAGGACTTGGAGAGGGCGTTCAGGGCATCGGTCATGGCTGTTGTGGTGGTCGCGCGGACAAGGGCGTCATTCTATGAACTGTGGCTGCGCCGGCCCGATGCAAAATCCGGGCGGCCTCCGAATGAACAATCCCGACATGCCAGCCACTGGCCGATCGACCACCCCGAAAAGGAACACTCCATGACCACCCAGACCATCCAGACCGTCGGCATCATCGGCGCCGGCACCATGGGCAACGGCATCGCGCAGGTCTGCGCACAGTCCGGCATCGACGTCGTGATGGTGGACATCAGCGATGCGGCGGTCAGCAAGGGCCTGGCCACCATCGCCGGCAGCTTTGATCGCCTGATCAAGAAGGACAAGCTCACCGCCGAGCAGAAGACCGCCGCGCTCGCCCGCATCACCACCTCGACCGACTACGCCGCACTGAACGCCGCCCAGTTCGTCATCGAGGCGGCCACCGAGAACGAGGCGCTGAAGATCCGCATCCTCGGCCAGCTCGACGCGCAGCTCGCCCCCGAGGTCATCGTCGCCACCAACACGAGCTCCATCTCGATCACCCAGCTCGCCGCGACCACCAAGCGCGCCGACCGCTTCATCGGCATGCACTTCTTCAACCCGGTGCCGATGATGGCGCTGGTCGAGATCATCCGCGGCCTGCAGACCTCGGACGCCACGCACGACGCCGTCAAGGACCTGGCCGTGCGCCTGGGCAAGTCGCCGATCACGGTCAAGAACGCGCCCGGCTTCGTCGTCAACCGCATCCTGGTGCCGATGATCAACGAGGCCTTCTTCGTGCTGGCGGAAGGGCTGGCCACACCCGAGGACATTGACGCCGGCATGAAGCTCGGCTGCAACCAGCCCATCGGCCCGCTGGCGCTGGCGGACATGATCGGCCTGGACGTGTGCCTGGCGGTGATGGAGGTCTACCTGGCCCAGTTCGGCGACTCGAAGTACCGGCCCTGCCCGCTGCTCAAGGAGTATGTCGCCGCCGGTTACCTGGGCCGCAAGAGCGGGCGTGGTGTCTACGCCTACTGATCCGGGCCTGGTGACGTCGTCTGCTGCCGTCGCCCTGCTGAACCCGGTTGCCGACGCGGGCCGGGCGGCCGAACTGCGCCGCCCGGTCGCGGCCTGGCTGTCGCGCCACGCACCGGGCGTGTCGCTGCTGGTGCCGGACTCCATTCTCGAAGCACGCGCCATGCTCACCATCCTCGCGCCGCGCACGCGGGTGGTGCTGATCGGCGGGGATGGCACCGTGAGCGCCATGCTGCCGGCGCTGCTCAGGGGCGGGCTGAAGGTCGGACTCGTGCCGGCTGGCCGGCACAACCTGCTGGCGCGCACGCTCGGGCTGGACGCGCTGACCTGGTCGCAGGCGCTGGTGTTCGCGCTGCGCTCGCCGACCGGGCCGGTGGATGTCGGGCTGCTGGACACGGGAGAGACGGTCACGCACTTCATCTCGCAGGTGCGGGTCGACCGGGCCGGCGGGCTCGGGCGCTGGGGTGCGGCCGGGTGGTCGGTGTGGGCCGACGGGCAGCGGCTGCCCACCGGCACGGCGCGGCGGGTGCTGCTCTGCAACACGCTGCCGCAATGGAGCACGCCCGAGGGCCTGCCGGTCGAGCTCAACGACGGCCGGTTCGACGCCGTGGTCGTCGGTGGCGCAGGCCGCTGGCTGCGCTGGCTGCGGCCCTTGCGCCCGCTCGGCCTGTCGTCGGCGGCAGCGCCGGTGCCGCACTGCCAGGGCCGCCTGCTCCAGGTCGAGAGCGAGCGGCCGCTGTCACTGCGCGTCGACGGGGAGCTGCTGCTGGCCGCCAGCCAGCGCGTGGAGATCGAACTGCTGCCACGGGCCCTGGATCTGGCGGGCTCGCACGTGGCGATCCTGGATCCGCACCGGTTCGTCGACACGACCTGGTAAGCGCCGGATCCCGGACATCGTCCGCGCCGATCCGGATTGCAGCAGCGGCAGCGGGCGCCGACAATCACCGGATGACCCCTGCCGACGCTCACCCTGACTTCGACCACCTGCCTTCGCCCGACCGCCTGCGCGGGCTGCTCGCCACGCTGGAGGCCGGTCTGCTGGAGCGCGCCACCGAAGTGCGCCTGGCGCTGCTGGGCGCACTGGCCGGCCAGCACATCCTGCTGATCGGCCCGCACGGCACCGCCAAGCGCGAGCTCGCCCGGCGCATGCACCGCGTCTTCCAGGACGCGCCGTATTTCGAGCGCCTGCTGACGCGGTTGTCCACCCCCGAGGAGCTGTTCGGCGCACGCTCGCCCAGGGCACTGGAAGACGACCGCCACGAGCGCCAGACCACCAGCTTCCTGCCCACCGCCGGCATCGCCGTCCTTGACGATGTGTTCCAGGCGAACGCCGCCACCCTGAATGCGCTGCGGACGCTGCTCAACGAGCGCGAATTCGACCACGGCATCGACCGCACCCGCACGCCGCTGATCAGCATGATCGCCACCAGCACCGAGGTGCCCGACGACGAAGCCCTGCAGGCCTTTCACGACCACTTCCTGGTGCGCCTGCCGATCGCTCCGGTCAGCGATGCCGGCTTCGAGGCCCTGCTGCGGCTCACGCCGTCCGAGGACAACGCCGCACGCACCGCACGCACCGCACGCAACGCGCGCCCCACCGCACTGACCGCCATCGAACGCGCGGACATCGCCCTCGCCAGCGCCCATGTGCAGCTGAGCGCCGACGCGGTCGCGGCACTGCAGGCACTGCGGCGCTGGCTGGGCGAGCAACAGGTCACGCTCTCCGACCGGCGGTGGCGCCTGTGGGTGGGCCTGATGCGCACCGCCGCAGCCACCGAGGGCCGCACGCAGGTCGATGCGCTCGATCTGTGGCTGGCGCCCTACATCGCCAGCCCGACCCCGGCGCTGGTGCCGAAGCTGACCCAGTGGTTCGACACGGAAATCGCCTGCGCCGTGCCGCAGGAGGCCCCTTGGCTGACGCGTGCCGTCGAGGCCTTCGAGCACCAGTGGGCCATCGAACACAGCGCCGACGCCGCGGACGACGGCGGCATGGCCCGGCTGGCGTCCGAGTCGATCGCACCGCACGCGCCGCACCGCTACAGCCCGGTCCATATCGCCGCCCGGCTGGCGCAGCTCGACGAGATCACCCGACCCGCAGCGCAGCACTGGGACACCGTGCACCAGGCCGCCACCGCGCTGGCCGATCGGCTGCGCGATCGCTTCTGGATCCCGGCCCACGTGGTCGAGCGCCTGCTCGGCGCCCACACCCACACGCTGGCCACGCTGGACGGCCTGCTCGCCCGGCTGGAGACCACGCGCGCGGGATTCACCGCGCTGCCGGTCGACGCCACCGATGCAGCGCAAGCCACGGCACCAGAACCCGTGGCCATCTAGCGGACGGCCAGGGAGCACCCAACATACCCTGACAGGTATATAGAATGGCTGCATGAACACCGCCACCGCCACGGCTGCCACCATCCATCGCCTGCAGGTCGAGTCCTTCTTCGATGAAGCCTCGTCCACCTTCAGCCACCTGGTGCTCGACCGGGCGACCGGCCAGTGCGCGCTGCTCGACAGCGTGCTCGACTACGATCCCAAGTCCGGTCGCACCCGCACCACCGGCGCCCAGCGGCTGGTCGCCCGCGTGCGGGAACTGGGCGCGCAGGTGCAGTGGCTGCTCGAAACCCACGTCCACGCCGACCACCTCTCCGCCGCCGCCTGGCTGCAGGCGCAGCTCGGCGGCGGGATCGCCATTGGCGCACACATCACCACGGTGCAGAAGACCTTCGGCACGCTGTTCAACGCCGAGCCCGGCTTCGCGCGCGACGGCAGCCAGTTCGACCACCTGTTCCGTGACGGCGACAGCTTCGCCATCGGCGGTCTGCGCGCCACGGCGCTGCACACGCCCGGCCACACGCCGGCGTGCATGACCTACCTGGTCGAAGACGGCGATGAGCGCGCCGCGTTCGTGGGCGACACGCTGTTCATGCCCGACTACGGCACCGCCCGCTGCGACTTCCCCGGCGGCGATGCAGCCACGCTGTTCCGCTCGATCCGCCGCGTGCTGGCGCTGCCCGCCGAGACGAAGCTCTACCTGTGCCACGACTACCGCCCCGGCGGACGCCCGCTGGCGCATGTCAGCACCGTCGCCGAGCAGCGCACCGCCAATGTCCACGTGCACGACGGCATCGCCGAAGCGGACTTCGTCGCCATGCGCCAGGCGCGCGACGCGACGCTGGACATGCCGGTGCTGATCCTGCCCTCGGTGCAGGTCAACATGCGCGCCGGCCACCTGCCGCCGCCCGAGGACAACGGCGTCTCCTACCTGAAGATCCCGCTGAACGCGCTCTGACACCTGTCACGGGAACGGGCATGGTGTCTGCTAGGCTGCGGGTCAGACCACCATCCAGTCAGGGAACCACCATGCCGTCACTCACCGACGCCGGCCAGCAAGCCGTCCAGCAGATCGCCGCCCGCCACGGCTTCAGCCCCGAGGCCGTCACGCACATGCTGTGGGCCGTCTGGAACGGCAACGGCAGCATGGCGCAGTTCAGCCACTGGGAGTTCGGTGGCTCCGGCCAGTGGATGCACGGCGGCATGACCATGCTGGGCGACATGTTCAACCACCAGCTCAAGGGCCGCGTCGACAGCCTGTGCAGCGAGCTGAGCCAGCTGCTGGCCAGTCGCAGCGACCTGGTCCCGCCCGCGCCGGCCGCGGTGACGTGGTGGCCCGCCTGGCTGGGCAGCCCCAATGCCACCGGCGCGCAGAACAACACCCGCTACGCCTACTTCGCCAACAGCCGCCGGCTGGCGGTGGACACGGGTGGCGACGTCTGGGTCTACGACACGCTCGACCACCAGATCGGCGGCTTCTCGCAGCAGCAGGGCTCGGGCGGCGGCATGACCTTCTCCAGCCAGTACGGCACGGTGAACCTCGGCAGCCTGCCGGTGGTGCTGCGCAACGGGCAGGAAGTGCAGGCCGCGCCAGTCGCCGCACCCGCGCCCGCCCCGGCCTACAGCGCGCCGGCGTTCAGCGCGCCGTCCGCCCAGGCCGCAGCGGCCCCGGCCGGAGACGCCTCCGCGATCTTCGCTGCCATCGAGCGCCTGGGCGATCTGCAGTCCAAGGGGCTGCTGACGGCGGAAGAATTCGCGGCCAAGAAATCGGAACTGCTCGCGCGACTCTGACCCTGGCAGAAACGATGACGGCGGGCGCCAGATTGCTCCTTTCGAAACTGGAACAATCGGCCCGCTGCGTGGACAATGGCCCATGCCACGCACCGTCATCAATACCCAAAGCTTCACCGACGCCGACGCCGCGCTCGCGCACGCCAAGGCCATCTATGACTCGGGCATCGCCCACCTGCGGCAATCGCTGAAGGACTTCGTCGGCGGACAGGAAGGCATGTCCCATGTGCGGGCCTGCTACCCGTTCGTGCGGGTCCGGGTCGACACCGTGGAGCGGGCCGATTCCCGGCTGTCCTACGGCTTCGTCGCCGGCCCCGGCGTCTACGAGACGACGCTGACCCGCCCGGACCTGTTCCGCCACTACCTGCGCGAGCAGTTCAAGCTGCTGCTGAAGAACCACGGCGTCGCGCTGGAGGTCGGCCTGTCGAGCCAGCCGATCCCCGTGCACTTCAGCTTTGCCGAGCACGACCACATCGAAGGCACGATGGCGCCCGAACGCCGCTCGCGCCTGCGCGACCTGTTCGACCTGCCCAACCTCGCCGCGATGGACGACGGCATCGCCAACGGCAGCCTGGAGCCGCACCCCGGCGCGGACGGCATCACGCGCCATCCGCTCGCGCTGTTCACCGCCCCGCGCATCGACTACTCGCTGCACCGCCTGCGCCACTACACCGGCACCGCGCCCGAGCACTTCCAGAACTACGTGCTCTTCACGAACTACCAGTTCTACATCGACGAGTTCGTGCGCCTCGGCCATGAGCTGATGGCCGACGAGACCGGCGAATACACCGCCTTCGTCGAGCCCGGCAATGTGCTGACGCGCCGCACCGGCCTGCCCGCCGAAGCCGGTGACGACCTGGGCGCCCCGCCGCCGCGCCTGCCGCAGATGCCCGCCTACCACCTCAAGCGCCACGGCCACAGCGGCATCACGATGGTCAACATCGGCGTCGGCCCGAGCAACGCCAAGACCATCACCGACCACATCGCCGTGCTGCGCCCGCACGCCTGGCTGATGCTCGGCCACTGCGCCGGCCTGCGCAACACGCAGCAGCTCGGCGACTACGTGCTCGCCCACGGCTACGTGCGCGAGGACCATGTGCTCGACGAGGAGCTGCCGCTGTGGGTGCCGATCCCGCCGCTGGCGGAGATCCAGGTCGCGCTCGAAGCCGCGGTCGCGGAAGTGACGCAGCTCTCCGGCTACGAGCTGAAGAAGATCATGCGCACCGGCACGGTCGCCTCCACCGACAACCGCAACTGGGAGCTGCTGCCGCACCCGGGTCCGGAACGCCGCTTCAGCCAGAGCCGGGCCGTGGCACTGGACATGGAAAGCGCCACGATCGCCGCCAATGGCTTCCGTTTCCGGGTTCCGTACGGTACCCTGTTGTGTGTTTCCGACAAGCCGCTCCACGGCGAAATCAAGCTCCCCGGCATGGCCAACCATTTTTACCGCGAGCGGGTCGACCAGCACCTGCGCATCGGCATCCGTGCCATCGAGATCCTGCGCCACCAGGGACTGGACCACCTGCACAGCCGCAAGCTGCGCAGCTTCGCCGAGGTCGCGTTCCAGTAAATGGAGCTGGATGTCCGCACCCTGATGGTCGTGTTCACGGTGAACGTCTTCGCCGTGGCGCTGGCCCTGCCAGCCATCATGGGCTGGCGCGTGGGGCCGGCCGCGCGCCAGGCGGTGCTGTCGACCATGCTGCAGGCAAGCGGATGGCTTTTCCTCGTGCTGTCGACCTTCTGGCGCAACCAGCTGGAAGACCAGGCCTGCTCGGTGCTGGCGATGGCAGGCATGTCCGCCAGCCTCGTGCTGCTCTGGCGGTCGATCGGACTGTGGACGGGGCGTTCGCAGCGGGCCTGGCCGATGTGGACCCTGACGGTGCTGATGACCCTGGGCTACGGCCTCGGATTCGAGAACTACCCCTGGCGCGTCGGGCTGGCCAACGGCGTGCTGGGCACGCAGATGCTGGCGATCGTGGTCGCCGTCGGCCGGCACAGCCCCGCGACGGGCTGGCGCTGGCGCGCACTGATCGGGCTGTGCATGGGCGCCACGGCCGTCGTGACCTTCTGGCGCGGCATTCTCGGCGCCTTCTTCACCGCGTCCTACCCCTTCATGACGGCACCGCATCCGGTCAACAAGGCGGCCGCGCTGGTGAGCAACCTGTCGCTGGTGCTGACGACCGCCGCCATCCTGATGGCCTACCGCGAGGAAGCCGAGCGCGCACTGCACGCCCAGGCCGCCACCGACGGCCTCACCCGCCTGCTCAACCGCCGTGCCTGGTCCGAGCGGGCCGCGGCACAGCTGGCCGACGCGCACCGCCACGGGCATCCGCTGGTGGTGGTCATGCTCGACATCGACCACTTCAAGCGTGTCAACGACACCCACGGCCACGCCAAGGGCGACCACGCACTGCAACTGCTCGCCCGCCTGCTGCGCGAGGAGATGCGCGGCGGCGATCTGGCCGGGCGCTACGGCGGCGAGGAGTTCTGCGTCGTCCTGACCCACACGCGCGAAGGCCAGGCGCTGTCGTTCGACCAGCGGCTGCGCCACTGCCTGCGGCTGCAGTCGGAGCAGGAGCTGGGGTTCCTGCTCGAATACAGCGCCGGCCTGGCCGCACGGGGCCCGAACGACCAGACACTCGACGATCTGCTGCGCCGCGCCGACGCCGCGCTCTACGAAGCCAAGCGCGCCGGACGCGGACAGGTCGTGCTGGCCGCGCGCGAGGCCGTCAGAGCGCTCGACATGGCCTTGCCGGTCTGATCCAGATCAATCCCCAGGCCTGCGCACCGCGCTCGTCCATCTAACTTTACGTCCAGCGCACAGACCCGTCACCCGGGCTTGGTACACCCTTGCTCCATGACATGGACTGCGCCCGATGACCTCCGACGATCTGCCTGACGGGCGCCCTCGCGGCGCGTTCCGCCCCGTGCGGTGGCTGGCATGGCTGCCGCTGTCGCTGGTGCTGACTGCCTGCACCACGCTGGTGCCGCAGGGCGACCGCCCGCCCGCCACGGCGCCAGCGGACACGCCCTCGGCGGACACCCGGCACCGGCTGGCCCAGGCGCCGTGGTGGACCCGCTTCGACGACCCGCTGCTGGGCGCGCTGGTCAGCGACGCGCTGCTGGCCAGTCCGGACCTCGGGATCGCCCGCACGCGGCTGCTGCAGGCCCGTGCGCTGCGCGACCAGACCGCCGCCAGCCGTGCGCCGCAGCTCGGCAGCAGCGCTGGCCTGGCACGCAGCCGCAGCAGCGGCCGGACCACGTCGTCCTACAGCCTCGGAGTGGACGCGAGCTGGGAGGCCGACCTGTCCGGCGAGCTGGCCTCGGCCGAACGGGGCGCCCGCGCCGACATCGCCACCGCCAGCGCCAACCTCGCGGCGGCGCGCCTGTCCGTGGCCGGCGAAGTCGGGCTGGCCTATGTGCAGCTGCGTGCCAACCGCGCCCGGCGGGCGCTGACCCTGTCCAGCCTCGCGGCCCAGGAGGAGACGCTGCAGCTCACCGGCTGGCGCACGCAGGCGGGGCTGGCCAGTTCGCTGGAGGTCGAGCAGGCCCGCGCCAGCGCCGAGCAGACCCGCGCCCAGATCCCCGCCTACGACACCGCCATCGCGCAGGGCGAGCACGCGCTGGCGCTCCTGCTCGGGCAGGAACCGGACGCCCTGCGCGCCCGGCTGGGCGAGAGCACCCGCGTGCCGGTGCCTGCCGCCGCAGGCCTCGACGACCTCGTGCGCCACGGCCTGCCCGCCGACCTGCTGCGCCAGCGGCCGGACGTGCAGGCCGCCGAATCGGCCATCACCGCCGAACTCGCCCGGCTCGACCAGACGCAGGCCGCCCGCCGCCCCGCCTTCCGCCTGAGCGGCGCGCTGGGCTGGCAGGCGCTGACCCTGGCCGCCCTCGGCAGCCCCGGCGCACTGGCGGCCAGCCTGGCCGCAGCGGTCGACTGGCCGGTCCTCGACGGCGGACGTGGCGCCGCACAGGTGCAGGCGCAGCAGGCCGTGCTCGCCCGCGCCCGCCTCACCTACCAGGCCACGGCACTCGCCGCGGCGCAGGATGTCGCCGATGCGGTCAGCGCCCTCGACGGCAGCCGCCGCCAGACCACCGCCCTCGACGCCGCCACCGACGCCGCCCGCAACGCCAACCGCATGGCCCGCCAGCGCTACGAGGCCGGCCTGATCGACTTCACCACCCTGCTCGACACCCAGCGCACCCTGCTGAGCGTCGACAGCAGCCGCGCAGCCGCAGCCGCCGACACCAGCCTGAACCTGATCCGCCTGCACAAGGCGCTCGGGGGCGACTGGACGGCCCAGGACCCGGCCGGACACACCGCCCCATGACGACACCCACCTCCGCTTCCCCTGCCCCGCTGGTCCCGGCCTCCGGCAACACCCCGGCCGAGCTGACCGCCCTGCTCGGCGCAGACGCCGTGGCCGCGCCGTGGTGGCGCCGGCGCGCTGTCTGGATCGGCGTCGCGCTGCTCGCCGCCGCGGGCGCAGGCGTTCTCTGGTGGCAGGACCGGCAGGCCGCCCAGACCGCCCCGCGCTACGTCACCGAGCCCGTCACCCGCGGCAACCTGACCATCACCGTCACCGCCAACGGCACGCTCCAGCCCACCCGCCAGGTCTCCATCGGCAGCGAGCTTTCCGGCACGATCCGGCGGGTCCATGTCGACGTGAACGACACCGTGCACGCCGGGCAGGTGCTGATCGAGCTGGACACCAGCAAGCTCGACGACCAGCTCACCCGCTCGCGCGCCGCGCTGGCCTCGGCGCAGTCGGCCGTGCAGCAGGCCGAGGCCACCGCGGCCGAGCAGCGCAGCAACCTCGACCGCCTTGAAGAGGTCGCGCGGCTGTCGGGCGGCAAGGTGCCGTCCCAGGCGGAACTCGACACTGGCCGCGCCGGCGTCGCCCGTGCCAGCGCCGCGCTCGCGATGGCCCGCGCCAGCGTCACCGATGCGCGCGCGGCCGTCCGTGTCGACGAGACGAATCTCGGCAAGGCCTCCATCCGCTCGCCGATCGACGGCATCGTGCTGACCCGCACGGCCGAGCCAGGCAACGCCGTCGCCGCCTCGCTGCAGGCCGTCACGCTGCTGACGCTGGCCGAGGACCTGCGCCAGCTCAAGCTGCAGGTCAAGGTCGACGAGGCCGACGTCGGCATGGTCCAGCCCGGGCAGACCGCACGGTTCACCGTCAGTGCCTGGCCCGCACGCAACTGGCCGGCCACCATCCGCCGGGTCGCCTTCGGCTCGACCACCACCGACAACGTCGTCACCTACCCGACCGACCTGCAGGTCGCCAACGACGACCTGAGCCTGCGCCCCGGCATGACCGCCACCGCCACGATCGCGGCCACCGAACGCCACAACGTGCTGCTGGTGCCCAACGCCGCGCTGCGCTTCACGCCGACCACCCCCTCGGCGGCGGCGGCCAGCGGCGGCAGCCTGGTGTCGAAGCTCATGCCGCGCCCGCCGGGCGGCAACGCCCCCAAGCGCGCCGGCAACAGCACCGCGCGCGAAGGCGGCCAGCGCCAGATCTGGGTCCTGCAGGGCCAGCAGCCGACCCCGCTGACCGTCACCACCGGCCTGTCCAACGGCCGCATGACCGAGGTCACCGGCGCGGGCCTGAGCGCCGGCCAGGCGGTCATCGTCAGCCAGACCAGCGCCGCGCCATGACCGGGCCGCTGATCCGCCTGCGCAGCATCGTCAAGGTCTACGGCGAGGGCACGGCCGCCTTTCAGGCCCTGCGCGGCATCGACCTGGATGTCGACGCCGGGGACTTCGTCGCCATCATGGGTCCGAGCGGCTCGGGCAAGTCGACCGCCATGAACCTGATCGGCTGCCTCGACGTGCCCTCGGCCGGCCAGTACCTGTTCGACGGCGTGCACGTCGAACGGCTCGACCGCGACCAGCGCGCCCGCCTTCGCCGGCGTCACCTCGGCTTCGTCTTCCAGGGCTTCAACCTGCTGGCGCGTACCACGGCGCAGGAAAACGTCGAGCTGCCGCTGCTCTACCGCGGCGAGTCGGTCACCCGGCGCCACCGCGACGCCCGCGAGGCGCTGGCCGCGGTCGGGCTGGCCGGCTGGGAGACACACACGCCCGCCGAGCTGTCCGGCGGCCAGCAGCAGCGCGTGGCCATCGCGCGCGCCATCGTCAGCAGGCCGACCGTGCTGCTGGCCGACGAGCCGACCGGCAACCTCGACACCGCCCGCAGCCGCGAGATCATGGACCTGCTCGTCGGCCTGAACCGCGACCGCGGCATCACCGTGCTGATGGTCACCCACGAGCCCGACATGGCCGCCTACGCGCGGCGCACCGTGCGCTTCGTCGACGGCCGGGTCGACAGCGATGTGCGCCAGAACGGGTGGCCGACATGATCTGGAACACCCTGCTGCTCGCGCTGCGCGAGATCCGCCGCAACCTGCTGCGCTCCTTCCTCACCATCCTGGGCATCGTGATCGGCGTGAGCGCCGTCATCACCATGGTCACGCTCGGCCGCGGCGCCACCAGCGCCGTGCAGGCGCAGATCGCCAGCCTCGGCACCAACCTGCTGCAGGTGCGGCCCGGCCAGCGCCTCGGCCCCGGCCGCGACAGCGCGGGCGCACCCTCGTTCCGCGAGGCCGACCTCGACGCCATCGCCACCCAGATCGCCGGCATCAGCGCCGTCGCGCCCGAGGCCCGCACCGGCGCCACGGTCATCGCCGGTGCGCGCAACTGGTCGACCAGCGTGATCGGCACCACCAACCGCTACTTCCAGACCGGCAACTGGACGCTGGCCGCCGGCCGCAACTTCGAGGACACCGAGCTGCGCTCGGGCGCCGCCGTCTGCGTCATCGGCACGACCGTGCGGCGCGAGCTGTTCGGCGCCAGCGCCGACCCGCTCGGCCAGAGCCTGCGCATCAAGCAGTTCTCGTGCACCGTCATCGGCCTGCTCGCCTCCAAGGGCCAGGCCGCGATGGGCAACGACCAGGACGACACCGTGCTCATCCCGCTGCACACGCTGCAGCGCCGCGTCACCGGCAGCCTGAACATCAACACCCTGCTCGTCTCGGTGCAGGACGGCGTCGACAGCGCCAGCGTGCAGTCCGGCCTGCGCCAGCTGCTGCGCGAGCGCCGCAAGCTCGGCCCCGCCGACGACGACAACTTCAACGTCCTCGACACCCGGCAGCTGGCCGACACCCTGTCCGGCACGACGCAGCTCATGACCTCGCTGCTCGGTGCGGTCGCCGCGGTGAGCCTGCTGGTGGGCGGCATCGGCATCATGAACATCATGCTGGTCAGCGTCACCGAGCGCACCCGCGAGATCGGTGTCCGGCTGGCCATCGGCGCGCTGGAACACGAGGTGCTGCTGCAGTTCCTGATCGAGGCCGTGGTGCTGTCCAGCTTCGGCGGACTGGTCGGCATCGTGCTGGCCACGGCGGCGTCCGTCGGGCTGTCGTCGCTGATGGAGCTGCCCTACACCTTCCAGTGGGGCATCAACGTGCTGTCGTTCGTGTTCTCGGCGGCGATCGGGGTGGTGTTCGGCTACGTACCAGCGCGGCGGGCGGCGCGGCTGGATCCGATCGAGGCGCTGCGGCACGAGTGAGCCACGTGCAGCACGGCAGACGCGTGAGAATGCGGCCATGACGCTCACCACCCTCCTCGGCACCGATCTCCCCGTCCTCCAGGCACCGATGGCCGGCGTGCAGGGCAGCGCGCTGGCGGTGGCCGTGTCGAACGCGGGCGGGCTGGGCGCCCTGCCCTGCGCCATGCTCGGGCCGGATGCGCTGCGGCAGGAACTGGCAGCCATCCGGGCGCAGACCGACCGGCCGTTCAACGTCAACTTCTTCTGCCACACGCCGCCCGCGCCGGACGACGCCCGCGAGGCCGCCTGGCGCGCCACGCTGGCCCCCGCCTACGCCGAGTTCGGCATCGACCCGGCCGCGATCCCCGCCGGACCGGGGCGGCGGCCGTTCGATGCGGAAACCGCCGAGCTGATCGCGGCGTTCGCACCGCCGGTGGTGAGCTTCCATTTCGGCCTGCCGGCGCCGGAGCTGCTGGCGCGGGTGCGCAGCTGGGGCGCCAAGGTGCTGTCGTCGGCGACCACGGTCGAGGAAGCGCGCTGGCTGGAGGCGCACGGCGTCGATGCCGTCATCGCGCAGGGGCTGGAGGCGGGCGGGCACCGCGGCCACTTCCTCTCGGACGACCTGACCCGGCAGATGGGCACCTTCGCGCTGCTGCCGCAGATCGTGGCCGCCGTGCGCGTGCCGGTGATCGCCGCGGGCGGCATCGCGGACGCGGCGGGCGTGGCCGCGGCGATGGCGCTCGGCGCGGCGGGGGTGCAGGTCGGCACGGCCTATCTGCTGTGCCCGGAGGCGACCACCAGCGCCGTGCACCGTGCCGCGCTGCAGAGCGAAGCCGCGCGCCACACGGCGCTCACCAACCTGTTCACCGGCCGGCCGGCGCGCGGCATCGTCAACCGCTTCATGGCCGAGTTCGGCCCGCTGAACGGCGCCGCCCCCCGTTTCCCGCTGGCCACGGCGGCTTCGGCACCGCTGCGTGCCGCGGCGGAGGCCCAGGGCAGCGGCGCGTTCTCACCGCTGTGGGCGGGGCAGCACACCCGCGGCAGCCGTGCGGTGCCGGCAGCGGAACTGACGCGGGCACTGGCCACAGAGGCGGGGCGCTGACCGGCGGACGGACACAGGCCCGCCGTCAGGCCCGCTGCTGCCAGGCCGACCAGCCATACCACGCCAGCGCGACCCACAGCGCGATGACCAGCGCCGCACCGAACAGGCTGCGCGGCTGGTCCTTGCGCGCGTCCAGCCAGGCGTTCGCCTGCGGGCGGCAATCGGCCAGCACCTCTGCCGGCAGCAGCCGCACCGTCAGCCAGATCAGCCCCGGCAGCAGCAGCAGGTCGTCCAGATGGCCGAGCACCGGGATGAAATCCGGCACCAGATCGATCGGACTCAGCGCGTAGGCGACCACCAGCCAAGCCAGTGCACGGGCCAGCCACGGCGTGCGCGGATCGCGCAGCGCGAACCAGAGGGTCAGGCCGTCGCGCTGGATGCGGGCGGCCCAGGCGCGGGCGGTGTCGAAGAGGGGCATGTCGGGGGGAATGGTCGCACAGATCGCGAGGCGGTATCGGCAGCCGCGTGTTGCGCCAGGTCAAGGGCTGGCCGGTGCATCCACCGCGCTGGCGGCAGCGGACCCGGGCACCTCGGACAGCAGCGTCAGCGCAACCGAGGCAGGGACAACGTCGGAAGATGGCCCCCATCTTCGCTCAATTGCGAGAACGGTGCGGATCCCGTGCATCCTTCCACCAGGCGCCAGCCTTCTGCCGCAGCGTCAGCCGCTCGTCGGAGAGCACGTCCAGGAAATCCGACAAGCGCTTGGATTTGACGATGGTGTAGCCCGTCACCACGAGCGAAGCCCCCAGCGTGCCGACGAGGATCAGCCCGCGCTGCCACAGGGGCGAGTCGGCCTCGGCGAGCAGATTCATGCCGAGAAAGCCGGTGGAGAGCGTGCCGATCAGCCCGGCGATGGTCACCACCGTGAGCCGCACGACGGTGTTGGCCTGGCGGCGCAGGCTGTCGGTGTCGAGGTAGGTGTTCATCTCGCCGACCCGCTCGCGCACCTCGGGATAGAGCGTGTTCAGCCCGAGGTGCCCGACGCAGAGGTGGTGCAGCGCGCGGGTCTGCACCTGCTCGGAGATGTCGTGAAACCAGTAGCGGTGCGTGAAACGCAGGAAGGTCTCGAAGTTGCTGCGCACCGCGCGCTTGAAGCGCTTGACCGAGCCGGCGTCGGCGATGCGGAGCGCGTCCAGCGCCACCACCAGCCGGTCCGAGAACATCAGCAGTGCGGCCTTCTGGAAGTGTGCGATCAGGAACAGCAGGAAATGCTGGTGGCGGAACTGCGCCAGCACGCCGCGCTCCCGGTCCATGAAGAACGGGGCGCCGGCGCTGCCGACCACCACCAGCGCGTGGCCGCAGCAGAGGTAGCGCGTGTGCGGCGCCGCGCCGCCGCCGCACCAGAAGCGGTCGTAGCAGTAGCGGGTCTCGAAATCCGCCAGATGCTGTTCGGCAAACGGGAGCAGATCGTCGCCACCGCTGTGGCCGGACACCAGACCGAGCCGCACGAAATCGGCGCGGCCGAGCTGCACCGGGTCGTCCACCGCGAGATAGGCCATCACCGGCATGCGGTGGTACTCGATCTGGCGGAAGCGCAGCGGGCCGACCGCATCCTCCTCCTGGTCCGGCACCAGCGGCTGCAGCAGCCAGCGCCAGTGCGCCGCCAGCCGGGGCGCGCGGTGGCGGGCGACGAAGGCGAGGAAGGCATCGCGGTCACCCGCGTCGGAGGCGGCCAGCACCTGCCCGTCGGCGCCCAGCCATTCGACGGCTGCGGCGCAGTGCAGCCCGCGGCCCTCGCCGTCCCAGCCCGGCGGGTAGCCGCGGCCGAAGCGGTAGAGCAGCTCCTGCACCACCGCCAGCGGCAGCTCGTCGGCGCAGACCTCGACGTTGAGCACCACCACGTCGACGTCGTAGAAGAAGTACAGGTCGATGTGCTCCACCTGCAGCGTGACCGGCGCCTCTCCCGCCTGCAGCGTCACGCGCACCTGCCGCACGTCGTCCCGGCGCAGCACCTGCATGGACGAGGCCCCACCCGTGCGGCTGCGGCCACCGCGGGTCGAGCCATCGCCGTAGAGGAAGCGCTGCACATAGGGCAGGAAGGTGACGAACTCGTTGTAGTGGCGCTCGTGGAAGCCGCTGGCCTCGCCGGTGTACTCGTCCACCACCGCGCGCCAGGACTGGGCGCCACCGGCCTCCAGCAGCGGCGCCCAGGGACGGCGGTCGGAGCGCTCCCCCTCGCGGGGCATCAGGTGCAGCGGCCAGAGCAGGCTCTGGCGGAAATGTCGAACCATGGTCATGGTCCCGATTGGAGCCGCCCGCCGAAGCGCTGACCATGCGGATCGCCCCGGGCACGCGGGCCGATCGCGCCGGAATTCCGGTGATCGTTCCTTTCTTGCAGCGCGGACAGCCCCTGATACTTGGCCTCACCATGCGCCTGCTCTTTGTCCACCAGAATTTCCCCGGCCAGTACATCCACCTCGCGCCTGCGCTGGTGCAGGCCGGCCACGAGGTCCGCGCGCTGATGCTGGAGCCCACGGCCCGCGACCTGCCCGGTGTCGCCGGCACCCGCTACCTGGTCCTGCGCGGCAGCACGCCCAACGTCCACCCCTGGGCGGGCGAGTTCGAGACCAAGATCCTGCGCGGCGAGGGGGCGGCACGGGCCGCGCTGGCGCTGCGCCAGCAGGGCTTCACGCCGGACGTCATCTGCGTCCACCCGGGCTGGGGCGAGGCGCTGTTCCTGCGCGACATCTGGCCCGAGGCGCGGCAGCTGCACTTCGTCGAGTGGTACTACGGCTGGGAGGGACACGACGTCACCTTCGACCCCGAGTTCCCGCCGCGCAGCATCGATGCACGCCTGCGCATCCGCACCAAGAACACCCACCTGCTGCACGGGCTGATGGACATGGACGCCGGCATCTCGCCGACCGCGTGGCAACGCTCGACCGTGCCGGAACTCTTCCGCCCGAAGGTCGAGGTGGTCCACGACGGCGTGGACACGCAGATCATCCAGCCCAACGCGGACGCGGTGTTCGAGTGCGCCCTGCCCGGCTCGTCCGCACGGCTGCGCCTGACCCGCCAGGACCAGGTCATCAGCTTCATCAACCGCAACTTCGAGCCCAACCGCGGCTACCACGCCTTCCTGCGCGCGCTGCCGGCGATGCTGGCGCGCTGCCCCGAGGCGCAGGTGGTGCTGGTCGGTGCCGACGGGGTGTCCTACGGCGCAAAGTCCGAGGACGGCCGCTCCTGGCGCGACCGCTTCCTCGACGAGATCCGCCCGCAGCTCACGCCCGCGCAGCTCGCCCGGCTGCACTTCGTCGGCCGCCTGCCCCATGCCCAGCTGATCCGGCTCTACCAGGTCACGCGGGCCCATGTCTACCTGACCTACCCGTTCGTGCTGTCCTGGTCGATGCTGGAGGCCATGTCGGCCGGCGCGCTGGTGATCGGCTCGCGCACCGCACCCGTCGAGGAAGTGATCGAGCACGGCCGCAACGGCTGGCTGGTCGACTTCTTCGACCGCGACGGGCTGGCCCGCGCCATGGGCGAGGCGCTGGAGGCCCCGCCCGGCGCCCACGACGCGCTGCGCAGCAACGCCCGCGAGACCATCGTCAGCCGCTATGACCTGGAGCGCATCTGCCTGCCCAGGCAGATGGCGCTGGTGGAGCAGCTCGCGCTGGGCTGATCCGGCCGACCCTGCGGGCCGGGCGTTCACCGGCATGCCAGACCTGCACCTGCGCCGTCTCCGCGCCGTCGCACTCGATCACCACGGCGCCTTCGCCGCACAGCAGCCAGTCCTCGCCCGCCGCGATGAAATAGTCGCCGGCGTCGCCCGACTGGGTCAGCCAGATGCGGCCGGCGTCGACCTGCACCCGGGTATAGCCGTCGTGCGGCCGGGCCAGCGTCAGCACCGCGCCAGGGCGCAGGCTGAGCGGGGTCGAAGGGGTGAAGTGCAAGAGGGTGTCCATGGGCTCCACGTTAGAGACGCACAGCCGATCCCGACAGCCACACCCGCCGACCAACCCGGCCACCACAACCGCAGTTTCAGCGGCCCTGTGTCGGTCGCGTTGACCGGCATCTGTACTGGTTCGCCCACCGTGGACCCATACAGAATGGCTCCATGGAACACGCCACCGACACCCTGTACCTGCAGATCGCCGAACGCATCGCCCACCCGATCCGCTCGGGCACGCTGTCCCGCGGCGAGCGCATCCCTTCGGTGCGCGAGCTGGCGCGGCAGCAGGGCGTGTCGCTGTCCACCGTCGTGCAGGCCTACCGAACGCTCGAAGACGCCCGGCTGATCGAGGCCCGCCCGCGCTCCGGCTACTTCGTCGCCGCCCGCGCGCCCCGCCCGCCCGAGCCGGAGCCCTCGCGCCCGCCGGCCGACTCGCAGCCGGTCGATGTCAGCTCGCTCGGCGCGCAGGTGATGCAGCTCGCCACCGACCCGCGCTTCATCTCGTTTGGTGCCGCGTGTCCGAGCGGCGAGCTGTTCGCGCAGGACCGCGTGCGCCGCGCCGTCAGCCGCGCCGCCCAGCGCCACCGCGCCACGCTCTGCCAGTACCCGATCGGCCCCGGCAACGAGCAGCTGCGCCGCGCCATCGCCCGCTACGCGATGGGGCTGGGCTGCCAGCTCGACGCCCGCGAGCTGCTCGTCACCAACGGCTGCCTGGAGGCGATCAGCCTGTGCCTGCGCGCCGTGACGCAGCCGGGCGACGTGGTGGCGCTGGAGTCGCCGTCGTACTTCGGCTTCCTCGAAATCCTGGAAAGCATGCACCTGCGCGCGCTGGAGATTCCCACGCATCCGCGCACCGGGCTGTCGCTGGACGCGCTGCAGCTCGCCTTCGACACGCAGCCGGTCAAGGCGGTGCTGGCGGTGCCGACGCTCTCCAACCCGATCGGCGCCTCGATGCCGCTGGCCGAGCGCCGGCGGCTGGCGCAGATGGTGGCCGAGCGCGGCATCCCGCTGATCGAGGACGTGCTCTACAACGACCTCGCCGAGCAGGACGACCGCCGCCGCGCGGTCAAGTCCTTCGACACCACGGGCCACGTGATGGTCTGCGGCTCGTTCTCGAAGACGGTGGCGCCGGGCATCCGGCTGGGCTGGGTCGAGGCCGGGCGCTGGGGCGCGCAGGTGCGGCGGCTGAAGGCCGTGCATTCCGGCGGACACACGGAGCTGCTGGAGCTGGCGATGGCCGACCTGCTGACGCAGACCGGGCACGAATCCGCCTACCGCCAGCTGCGCACCACCATCGCTGCCCGGGTCGACGAGGCGCGCGGCCTGATCGCCGAGAGCTTTCCGCGCGGCACGCGGGTGACCGACCCGGCCGGCGGCTACATCCTGTGGGTCGAACTGCCGCCGGGGAGCGACTCGCTGGCGCTGTTCAACGCCTGCCTGGCCGAGCACATCTGCTTCGCGCCGGGAACGATGTTCAGCGCAACCGACCGCTACCGGCGCTGCCTGCGGCTGGGCGTCGGCGGGCGCTGGGATGCGGCGCAGCGGGCCGGGTTGCGGCGCATCGGCGAACTGGCGCGGGCCATGCTCGCCTGATCGTCCGCCACGCCATGGACAATCTCGCCCATGCTGCGCTACCACACCCACCCCGTCACCGCCTTCGCCCAGAACTGCTCCATCGTCTGGGACGACCAGACGATGCAGGCCGCCGTCATCGACCCGGGCGGCGACCTGCCGGCCCTGCTCGCCGAGATCGCGCGCCGCGGCCTGCAGCTCGAACAGATCTGGCTCACCCACGCCCACATCGACCACGCTGGCGGCACCGGCCAGCTCGCCCGCGAACGGAACCTGCCCATCATCGGCCCGCACCCGGGTGACCAGTTCTGGATCGACGGCCTCGCGCAGCAGAGCAGGATGTTCGGCTTCCCGGCCGCCGAGCCCTTCACGCCGACCCGCTGGCTGCACGACGGCGACACCGTGACGCTCGGCGCGCACACGCTGAACGTGCGCCACTGCCCGGGGCACACGCCAGGCCACGTCGTCTTCCACAGCCCGGAGATCCGGCGCGCCTTCGTCGGCGATGTGCTGTTCGCCGGCAGCATCGGCCGCACCGACTTCCCCGGCGGCCACCACCAGACGCTGATCGACTCGATCACCCAGCGCCTGTGGCCCATGGGCGACGACACCGTCTTCATCCCCGGCCACGGCCCGGAGAGCAGCTTCGGGGAGGAGCGGGCCACGAACCAGTACGTCGGCGGCACCTGAGCTGCGCCACGACAGCGGTGCAGCCACCAGGCGAGGCCTTGTTCGCGCTTGCAGTTGCTTACTGCATGTCCTATTGTGAACAATGATGCCCAAAGTGATCCGACCGGCTCCATCCGCAGACACTGCCCTGGATGGCCTGCAACTCTCGCCCCCGCTGCTGGCGCTGGTGCGACGGGCCGTGCCACGCCGTTACCGCAAGGGCGTCCTCCTGATCCAGGAAGGCGAGTTCGGGGACACCCTCTACATCGTGCTGTCGGGCCGGATCAAGGTCTTCTCGCTCGGTCCGAACGACCGCGAGATCACCTTCGGCCTCTACGGCAGCGGCGAGTTCGTCGGCGAGATGAGCCTGGACGGCGGCCCGCGCGTGGCCAACGTGATCACGGTCGAGCCGACCACCTGCGTCGTCATCACCCGACCGACGCTGCTCGAACACATCGCGCAGTACCCGGAGTTCGCCTTCGAGCTGCTCGCCAAGGTCATCACCCGGGCCCGCACCGCCACCCGCGATGCGCGCAACATGGCGCTGATGGACAGCTACGGCCGCCTCGTCGCGCTGATCGACGAACTGGCCGTGCCGCAGGACGACGGCACGCGCTGCATCGCCGGCCGCATCACCCACGCCGAGATCGCCAGCCGCATCGGCTGCTCGCGCGAGATGGTCAGCCGCCTGCTCAAGGACCTGGAGCGCGGGGGCTACACGGCCACCATCGGACGCTGTCTGCACATCCTCAAGCCGCTGCCCAACCGCTGGTAAGACTCAGCCCGCGGAGCCGCGCAGAGACGGCGGGCCGAACACCCGCGGCGGCTTGGCGGCGCGGGCATAGAGCGGCTCGACCTTCGGCAGGTTCGCCTCGATGTCCTGGATGCGGGTACTGCTGGACGGGTGGGTGGAGAGGAACTGCGGCGGCGCGCCCTTGCTCGCTTCGGCCATCTTCTGCCACAGCGTCACGCCGGCATGCGGGTTGTAGCCCGCCCGTGCGGCCAGCTCCATGCCGACCAGATCGGCCTCGGACTCGTCCTCGCGGCCGAACTTCAGCGTCAGCAGCTGACCGCCGATGTCTGCCGCCGAGCGCGCCAGCCCGCCCAGCCCGAAGATCGCCGCGCCCAGCTCGATCGCGCCGCGGGTCGCCGTCTGCTTGCCCATGCGCTCGCGGGCGTGTTCGCGCAGCGCGTGCGCCATCTCGTGGCCCATGATCATCGCGACCTCGTCGTCGCCGAGCTGCAGCGTCTGCAGGATGCCCAGATAGAACGCGATCTTGCCGCCCGGCATGCAGAAGGCGTTCAGCTCCTTGCTGCCGATCAGGCTGACCTGCCAGGTCCAGTTGCGGGCCCGCGGATTCCACTCGTAGGTGTACGGGATCAGCCGGTCCGCGATGGCCTGCAGGCGCTGCTGCTGCGGATGGTTCGCCGGGGCCAGCGCGCGCTTGCTGCTGGCCTCCTGGCGCAGTTGCAGATACTGCTCCTGCGCGGCGGACTCGACCTGCTCGGCCGACACCAGCTGGGTGAATTTCGAGTTGCTCCCCACGTCCACGCCATCGCGGGCCAGCACCGGCCACGCTGCGGTCGCCGCAGCGCCAGCCAGCAAGCCGGTGAACAGGCGCCGGCCGTGCAGCGCACAGCCGCAACCCGGCCGGTGCAGATCGATGCGGGTGGTGATGGTGGCGTCTTCGACAAGGTCCTGGCGCATGGTGTGGTGGCATCCAAGTTGAACAAGCACTCGACCGGGGTCAGTCATCGAGCGCGACGGTGGCCGGATCGACCTCCAGCGCCTGCACCGTCGCGCGCAGGCCCCAGAGCATCCACAACGCCGGCAGCGCCGCGAGCGTGGACACGATGAAGAAGCTCGGCCAGCCGATCGACTCCGCCAGCACCCCCGCCAGCGGCCCGACCCAGACCCGCCCGACCGAGGCGAACGCCGACAGCAGCGCGTACTGCGTGGCCGAGAAGCGCTGGCTGGTCAGGCTCATCAGGAAGGCGACGAAGGCCGCCGTGCCCATGCCGCCGGAGAGGTTCTCGAAGGCGATCACCATCAGCAGGCCACCGTCGACCGGTGTGGCCTGCGCCAGGTGCAGGAAGCCCCAGTCGAAGGCCGGCACCGTCAGCCCCGGCAGCACGCCCTTGCCGTTGACTGCCAGCCACCAGAAGCCCAGGTTGCTGGCCATCTGCAGCACACCGAACAGCAGCAGCGCCCGCCACAGCCCGAGCCGGACCATCAGCGCCCCGCCCAGCAGCGCGCCGCCGATCGTCAGCCACAGCCCGAGCACCTTGTTGACCACGCCGACCTCGGCCGAGCCGTAGGCCATCGCCTTCAGCAGGAAGGGCGTCATCAGCGAGCCGGCGAAGGCATCGCCCAGCTTGTAGAGCACGATGAAGCCCAGGAAGGCCCAGGCGCCCGGCTGGCTGAAGTAGCTCTGCAGGCCGCCCAGCAGCGTGTCGAAGCGCGCCTTGCGCGCCGCCCAGGCCGCCAGCGGCAGCGTCACGCCGATGCCCAGCACGAGGCCCAGCAGATCCACCCAGCGCTGGCGCAGCGGCGCCGGCAGCGTGGTGTGTTCCAGCACGGGCTGCAGCAGTGCGCTGGCCACGGAGCCCAGCACCTTGTCCGTCAGCACATAACCCGCCGCCGCCGCCACCAGCACCGCCACGAAGCCGATCAGGTCGTTGCGCGCCACGCTCTCGGGCTGCACCGTGACATTCAGCCGCGGCATCGCCAGCGCCGACACCCCCGCCGCACCCACCATCAGCGCGGCCATCAGCCGGTAGACCTCGGGCCAGGTCCAGCCGGTGCCCGTCCCGGCGGCGACCGCGGCGGCCACGTTGGCCGGATCGGTCCAGATCAGCGCCACGCCGCCCGACAGGATCATCGCCAGCCGGTAGCCCAGCACCGCCACCGACGAGCCCAGCCCGCGCTCGGCGGCCGGCAGCACGTCGGTGCGGTAGGCGTCGATCACGACATCCTGCGACGCCGACAGGAACGCCACCGCCACCGCCAGCAGCGCGAACGCCTGCATGGAGGTCTTCGGCGAGGTGTCCGCCATCAGCAGCAGCACGCCCGCCAGCGCGAGCTGCGTCAGCACCAGCCAGCCGCGCCGCCGTCCGAGGAAGGGCGGATCGAAGCGGTCCATCAGCGGCGCCCAGAGGAACTTGAAGGTGTACGGCAGCCCGACCAGGCTCAGGAAGCCGATGGTTGCCACGTCGATGCCCTCCAGACTGAGCCAGGCCTGCATCGCCTGTCCCGTGAGCGCCAGCGGCAGCCCCGAGGCAAACCCCAGCACCAGCACTGCCAGCAGGCGCCACCAGCGCAGCAGCCACGGGGTGGCAGAGGCCGCGCCGGGCGGGCGGGCGGGCGGCAGGGAAGCGGAAGGGGGGCGGACCATGGGAATGGATTCTAGAAGGCGGGCATCCCGCGCTGCGGACGCACGACTGGGGGTAATCGCTGACAATCGCGGCCATGCAAGCCACCCCCTTCACCCGGCAGGATTTCCGCGCAGCACTCGGTCTGTTCGCCACCGGTGTCACCATCGTCACCGCCCGGGCCGCCGACGGCACCCCGGTGGGGCTCACGGCCAACTCCTTCAACTCCGTCTCGCTGACGCCGCCGCTGGTGCTGTGGAGCCTGTCGCTGCAGGCCGGGTCGATGGCGGCCTTCGCCAGCGGCTCGCACTACGCGATCCACATCCTGGCCGCCGAACAGCGCGCGCTGGCCGAACGCTTCGCCACCCGCGGCGCGGACCGCTTCGCCGGCCTCGACTGGCGCCCCGGCGTCGGCGGCGTGCCGCTGCTGGACGGCGCCGCAGCGGTGCTCGAATGCCACAACCGCAGCCGCCACGAGGAAGGCGACCACGTCATCTTCGTCGGCGAGGTCGCGCAGTGCCGCTACCGGGCTGATGCCTCGCCGCTGATCTTCCACGGCGGACGCTTCTACACCGAGCTGCCGCTGTGAAGCGGCGGGCGCGCCCTTGAAAGCCGGCGGGGCATCGCCACCTGCCCTGCATACCACCGACCGTATGCAAGAGGCCCCACCATGCACATCGCCTGCCCCCACTGCCTGGCCGTCAACCGCGTTCCCGACGAGCGCCTGCGCGATGACCCCACCTGCGGCCGCTGCGGCAAGCCGGTGCTCGACGGACACCCGGTCGCGCTGAACGACCAGACGCTGGTCACCGTCGCGGCACGGACCGAGCTGCCGGTGGTGGTCGATTTCTGGGCGCCGTGGTGCGGCCCCTGCCGCCAGATGGCGCCGCAGTTCCAGGCCGCCGCCGCGCAGCTGAAAGGCCGCGCGCTCTTCGCCAAGGTCAACAGCGACGACAGCCCTGCCGCGTCCGGCCAGTACGCCATCCGGAGCATCCCGACGATGGTGCTGCTGCGTGGCGGTCGGGAGGTGGCACGCCAGAGTGGCGCGATGAGCGCGGGACAGATCGTGCAGTGGCTGGAATCTCACACCGCTTGAATCTGCACCGGTACCCTGGTTTGCCAACATTTGCCGGATTTATCAGATCACATTTAGGTACTATTCACGCCCTTCATTCGAGGGAGATAGGATGCGGGCCAGACAGCAGTATGGCCTTGACAGACGGCAATACCCCGCTTTGGCCCAACCCCGGCATGAAAATCAATCCATGCATACCACAACAATAAAATAATGTCACCCATCGAACACCCCCTTGAATGCAGGTTCTCTGCCGCCTGCGAACCCTCGACGACCGCACGCCGGAAACTGGGCAAAGTGCCCCCGATGACGCCCGGCCTGATGGGCAGCCGCTCGATCACCTGCAGCCTGTGCCAGCGCCAGATCCTGTCGAGCCTGCTGCTGGCGCACAAGCAGGAAGCCCATGGCGACGCCATCTACAGCCGCACCGCCACTGGCCGCCCCAAGGGCATCTGGTTCCGACCGCCGCCGTCGGCGCCAGCACCTGCATGGCGTCGGCCTGCCGCCTTGCGGCCGGTATTCAGCCGGTGAGGCTTCAGATTTGGCACATGTCAGCCCCTCATTCGAGGGGTTGTGTTTTTCTAATGCCTATTAATCACATTCAGGTAGTCTGAAGATATTCAGGTGCTGCATATGCGATCGGATCCAGCCCGGCTGCGGCGAACGCGGGCAGCGCTGCCCGGCGTGTGTCGGCGTCAGTGGGCGGGTGATGACGCCCCGAACCACGCGTCGGCGAGCGCCTTGGCGCGCGTCAGCCCTTCGGGGGTCAGGTGCACCGATGCGTACCGGTTGCGAGGGTCGCTGATCCAGCCCTCGGCGTGGAGGCGGTCCATCACGTCGAAATCGTGGCGCTTCCACGCGCGACCGTTGTCGAACTCGAAGGCGCCGAGCAGGGCCAGGGTGGCGTCGGCGAGTTTGTCGGGGTCGTAGGGGGTGGGCATTGGGATCTCCGCGGGTGAGATGGGAGGACTATTTCACTGCGGAGAATCTGCTCTTGCAAGTGGGGGCTGACGTTTGAGCTAACCATCGTTCCACGGAGGATAGGGCCCAGGGCAATCGGCGTGGTAACCGCCACCAAACCCAGCACGTTCACCACCATCGTCGCCCAGAACGCGGCGCGGAACGCCGGTTTGGCGGTCTTGTGGCGCAGCAACTGCTGGGCGAGCAGCCCAACCTCGAACGTCAGCAGCTGACCACCCGGCGCCGGGCGACCTGCGCCGCGCAGGAAGGCAGAGATGTGTAGGAAGATGTCCTGCCCGCCCTGCGCGGGTTCGATGAAGCCGAAGCCGCGGTCGTCGCTCCAAGATTTGAGGGTGGGCGATTATTTGACAGGCTTTCCATTCTCAGTAAGCAACCCACTCTTAAAAACGTACACATGCTTCTCTTTTGCAGCCTTTCGTTGCGCTGCTTTTGATTCGAATGGCCCCGTGAATCCGGGCATGGTCACTGAAATAGAATCAGCCATTGGTTTTATATCAATGAGATCGGCACAAGTTCCAAACGCAGAACTCGCTTTCACGCCCGAGGCCGAGGTGGTTACAAAGTAAAGTTGGGCGGGGCAGGCCGTTCCGCCGTTGTCTTGAATAAGAACGACGTCACTACTTCCGAATTGATAAGTACCAACGACGCTGAGGCTGTTATTTCCCTGAATTTCAGGGCTCAACGGGCGATTTTTATAAAATAGCATGTTCTCATCATTGATCTTTAGTGAGCCAAAGCGTGTCGGGATATCTTCGGCAAATACAGAAGAAACGAGGAAAGACAGCGACGCGATTAAAACGAAAGACCTAAACACAAAATTTCTCCTTGTTACGACAATGATAGCGTGCCGAAGCACTGAACGTAATTTACAGCGCACAACCCTGCTGCCCAACTTGGCGCGTGACGCCTAAATCAGACTGATATTCAGTGATAAGTCCTTGTCGGGGCTTTGTTGCACAACCCGCCCTGACAGCCGATGGCCGAGCGGTGAAGTAGGCTGACGGGATGAGCAAGCCGGCCAAGAAGAAGTACAAGACGAAGAACTGGGCGCCCTACACGAAGGCGCTGA
>Ga0228699_1000147_pt1 | contig 65858 bp, 63 predicted proteins | sample McNCre217_Aug_MG_FD_178016 | JGI IMG/M metagenome (GOLD analysis project Ga0228699, IMG submission 178016) | Freshwater microbial communities from McNutts Creek, Athens, Georgia, United States - 2-17_Aug_MG | ecosystem: Environmental > Aquatic > Freshwater > Creek | place: USA: Georgia... | reverse complement strand
CGACTTCAAGGACTACCAGCCAACATTGGCTCGTCCAAACGCCCAGGGCAAAATCACAATTCGCGCACGTATCCGTGCTGGCTTGTCACGCTTCTACTTCGAAGACCGAATTGCACCGGTTACTCAGAGTGAGCTTGACGCGGCACATCACGATCACGCTCCAGCTGTTGAAGCTGCCCCAGCCAAAAAGGCTGTTACGGCTGCTAAGAAGCCGGTTGCCAAGAAGGCAGCGGCAAAGAAGTAACCTGCAAAGCTTCAAAGCTAATTGGTCGGAGTCCTCAGCGATTCCGACCAATTGCTTTAACCTGAATTCTGCCAAGAACCCCGGTTCCGCCAGCGCGCACCAAAAACAGGCGCGCCCGGATTTGAACGGTGAGTCATACTTGAATAATGATTTCCGCCACATTTATCTTCAGACCCGGTGAATACGACGACGAGTTCCACAGACTAGACGCGATTATCATGAGTGTTGCCGAGGCTACCGTCGGCTACAGAGGGGCTGAGCGCTGGTGGAACGAGGATCGAACCGAACGAAGTGTCGTCTACTATTTCGAGTCACAGGAGGCGTTACGAACCTTTAGTCGTGACGAGACACACTTGGAGGCAAAACGCCTCGCCAAACGCTGGTACGACGCTTACAGGGTCGTAATTTCAGAGGTTATCAGCACCCACTCCGATGGAGATCTTAGGCACCCCCTCAACCCAAGTTAGAGGAAAGCCCAATCAAGCCTGCCACTCCCCTAGCAAAAAATTGAACCCCCAACCATTAGGTCGGGGGTTCAATTTGCTTAAATCTTTAGTGAGCGTGCTGTCCTCGGCTGAACTCGAAAACAAATCCAATCAGAGCAACAACGGCTAGAGGGAAGCCAATGAAGAATAGCCACCAGCCAATTGCAAGTGCTGCAAAAACAATTGAGCCGAATAGGCCAAGGAAGAATGGCCACCAGCTCCAAGGAGCGAAGAAACCGATCTCTGTGTCACCGTCTTCGATGTTTGCCGTCAAACGGTCCTCTGGCACTGGGCCCTGGCTCTTGGCGGTCTTCTGAAGATAGAAGGCCAAGAAGGCCGACATAATGCCAAGCATCGCAATTGCAGCGGTGCCGATTGGCTCAAAGCCGCCGTTGTAGGAGTTAGCAAACCAAATGGCATAACCGGCCGAGTCCACAAGGTAGAACGCGGTTAGAAACCAAAAGAGTTTTCCATTGAACTTCATGGTCGGGTTAGCCCTTCATGGTTGCTGACGCCTGAGCGTCAGGAGAAGCGAACTCTGGGTGGTTCAAGTCGAAAGCTGGCGATTCTGAACGAACGCGAGGAATCGAAGTGAAGTTGTGACGTGGGAACGGTGAAGCAGTTGCCCACTCAAGAGAGCGGCCATAGCCCCAAGGGTCGTTCAACGTGGTTACGGTTCCCTTGCGAGCTGTGATGTAGACGTTCCAGAGGAAAGGAATGAATGACAATGCAAGTAGAACCGATCCAGCGGTTGAGAACTGGTTCATCCAGGTGAATCCGTCCTCAGGTAGGTATGTCGCGTAGCGACGAGGCATACCGATGACACCCAGCCAGTGCTGAATCAAGAAAGTAGCGTGGAAGCCCAAGAACAGCATCCAGAACTGAATCTTGCCAAGACGCTCGTTCAGCATCTTTCCGGTCATCTTTGGATACCAGAAGTAAATGCCTGCGAACATCGCGAACACAACAGTTCCGAATACTACGTAGTGGAAGTGCGCTACTACGAAGTAGCTGTCTGAGAGGTGGAAGTCAAGCACTGGCGAAGCCAAGATGACACCGGTAAGACCACCAAAGATGAAGGTGGTCAAGAAGCCAAGTGCGAAAAGCATTGGAGTCTCGAAGGTGATTGAACCGCGCCACATGGTACCGATCCAGTTGAACACCTTTACACCGGTTGGTACAGCAATCAACATGGTTGTAAACGCGAAGAACGGAAGCAAAACCGTTCCGGTTACGTACATGTGGTGAGCCCAAACGGTCATCGACAATGCCGCAATTGCGATGGTTGCATAGACCAGAGTCTTGTAACCGAAAATTGGCTTGCGGCTGAAGACCGGGAACACTTCAGAAATAATTCCAAAGAACGGCAATGCCAGGATGTAAACCTCTGGGTGGCCGAAGAACCAGAACAAGTGCTCCCAAAGCATTGGGCCACCATTGGCTGGGTCAAAGATGTGTGCACCAAAGCGGCGGTCTGCACCAAGAGCGAAAAGCGCTGCCGCTAGAGGTGGGAAACACATGATGACCAGGATTGAGGTCACAAGGGTGTTCCAAGTGAAAATCGGCAAACGCCACATGGTCATACCAGGTGCTCGCATGGTCAAGATCGTGGTGATGAAGTTGACACCACCCATGATGGTTCCAAAACCACCAAGAGCTAGACCGAACACCCAAAGGTCTCCGCCGAGACCAGGTGAAAAGGTAGTGCTTGAAAGTGGCGCATAGGCGAACCAACCGAAGCTTGCTGCACCCTGTGGGGTGAAGAAACCGGCAACCGCAACAAACGAGCCGAAGAAATAGAACCAGTATGCAATTGCGTTTAGACGTGGGAAGGCCACATCTGGTGCGCCAATTTGAACCGGCATCAGGATGTTGGCAAAGGCCGCAAATAGTGGAGTTGCGAACATCAAGAGCATGATTGTGCCGTGCATGGTGAAGAGCTGGTTGTACTGCTCTTTGGTGGCGACAATCTCAAGCCCCGGGGCTGAGAGCTGGGCACGGATGACCAGTGCCATCACACCGCCCACTAGGAAATACAGGAACGAAGTGATCAGGTACAGGTAACCGATCTTCTTGTGGTCTGTGGTCGTGATCCAGTCGACCATGATTTGACCCTTGGTCTTTTTGTTCGACCCAACTTGTGACTTGGTAGCGGTAGCGGTAGCCATTCTTCGTTAGCCTCGGATTTCTGGGTTGTCGGCAGGTAGGTTCTGGTTACGTGAGAACTTGGCGTCTAGCTGACCAACGTTTCCGGCTGCCGCTAGCTGTGCCATGTGTGCGTCATATTCGGCCTGTGGTACTACCTTGACGTTGAACAACATCATTGAGTGGAATTCGCCACAGAGCTCGGCACACTTTCCCTTGTATGTACCCACCTTTTGCGGGGTGAAGTACATGTGGTTGGTGCGTGCTGGGAACATGTCCTTTTTGTAAAGGAAGTCGACCACCCAGAAAGAGTGGATTACATCGCGAGAAGTTAGGTCAAGTTCAACGGTCTTGTTGACTGGCAAGTAAAGCACTGGCAGTGAAGCTTCGCTGCCGACCTTTCCAGCGAACTGAGACTGGATTCCAGAGTCATAGACGTTGGCGTTGGTGTAGTTGAAGTCCCAGCTCCATTGCTTGCCAATTACCTGGATTTTTACGTCTGGGTTGGCAGTCGGCTGCTCAATTGACTGAATGTCGCGAGCAGTGAAGGCAAAAAATCCAACAATCAGAATCAAAGGAACGATTGTGAACAGGGTCTCGATTGGGTTGTTATAGCGCAACTGCTCTGGCAGACCAGTCTGGCCCTTGCGGCGACGGTATACGATGATCGCCCAAGCCATTAGACCCCAAGACATCACACCAACGAGCAACAACACGATCCAGCTGGTAGTCCAGAGTCCGGTGATGCGGTCAGTGTGATTAGTAATGCCAGGGGTGCCAGGCAAATAACCACGAAGCTCCTCGGTGCTACACCCAGATAGGAGTAGAGACAGAGAAGCAATTGCAGGCACTGCGGCCCACTTCAATCCACGCTTAGAAAGCACAATCGACCCTTCGAATATCGAATCGTTACGCCATTAGTCTACGCCTCGCGGGCTTGCATCAAGCCCAAAAACGCCCCAAAACCACGCTATTTTCAAACAAAAAACCCGGCACACCGAATTGGTGGCCGGGTCTTTCCGAAAATCCTTAGCTGAACGAGTCGCCGCAGGCGCAAGAGCCCTCGGCATTAGGGTTATCGATTGTGAAACCCTGCTTCTGAATTGTGTCTTCGAAATCGATTGATGCGCCGTCGAGGTAAGGCACACTCATTTTGTCGACAACAACTTCAACGCCATCAAAATTCTTAAGAGCGTCGGTCTCATCAAGCATCTCGTCGAAGTAAAGCTGGTAAATCAACCCTGAGCACCCGCCAGGCTGAACAGCAACGCGCAAACGCAGGTCATCGCGGCCCTCAGCGGCGATCAGAGCGCGAACCTTGCTCTTTGCCTGCTCGGTTAGGTCAACACCGTGTGTAAGAGTGTCAGTCATTTTGGCTCCAATCGATGATTAATTGCTTCTTAAAATTGTAAAACAGGTCAAAGCGAAAAAGCATTCCCGCCAATAAGCAAAAGAGCCTCGGCCAACATAGTTTTCCGCAATGATTCGAGGTGAACCGACTCGTTTGGGCTGTGGGCTCTCGAATCAGGGTCCTCGACACCAGTGACCAGAATCTGCGCCTCAGGAAACACTTCGATCAAGTCGGCGATAAACGGAATCGACCCGCCGACCCCCATATTTACCGGGGTCTCGGCCCAGGCAGTTTTGAGTGCAAGTCGAGCCAGAGCAGCAGCCCAGCCGCTGTCGTCGACTGCAAATGGCTTTCCAAGTTCGGTTTCCCCGAAAGTTAGTCTCGCGCCGAATGGAACGTGAGCTTCTAAATGCGAACGAAGCGCCGCCAAAGCTTCTGCTGGATCCTGCCCCGGTGCTATGCGCATCGAAATCTTTGCTTTTGCCGAAGGCAGCATGGTGTTTGAAGACAGCGAGACCGAAGGAGCATCGATGCCGATAACTGTGATTGCAGGCTTATTCCAAATCCGGTCCAGGATTGTGCCGGAACCGATATCACTAACGCCTTCCAATAGTCCCGAATCGCGTCGCAGGTCTTCATCCGAATAGGGCAAATCTTCAGCTTTGCCCTCGTGCAAGCCAGCAACGGCAACGCTACCGTCATCGGCGTGCAAGCTGGCCAAAACTCGAATCATTGCGGTCATGGCATCAGGAACCGCTCCCCCATACATGCCGGAATGGAGGGCATGGTCGAGGGTTTGAATTTCGATTTCCTGCGAAACTAGACCGCGCAAAGTTGCAGTTAGCGCCGGGATGGTTTCTGACCAGTTTCCCGAGTCTGCAACCACAATTGCATCGGCCTTCAAGATGTCACGGTTTTCCTCAAGGAAGTTGCGGAAAGTAGGAGACCCAGCCTCCTCCTCCCCCTCGATGAAGACGCTGATTCCAAGGTCAAAATCGTCTCCGCAAACCTTGGCAAGCGTTCGAAGTGCGGCCAGGTGCGAGACGATGCCAGCTTTGTCATCGGCTGCTCCACGGCCATACATGCGGCCATTCTTGATGGTTGGCTCGAAGGGGCGCGTTAGCCAAACCGATTCATCGCCCGGGGGTTGAACATCGTGATGTGCATAGAGCAAGATTTGCGGGCGCCCATTTTTGGCAAGGCGTCGGGCAACAATAGCCGGCGATCCCAATTTCCCATCTACTGACGCTTTACGAATCTCTACTAGTTCGAAGACACCGGTGTCACGCAGCAACTTGGCAATCGCCTCCGCGCTAATTTCCAGCTGGTTGGCATCGAATGCCTCCCAGGCAATGCCCGGAATTCTGACTAATTGCGCCAACTCGGCGAGGCTTGCCTCGAAACCAGAGCCGACTATCGCTTCAGCTTGAGAAACTTGGTCTTTATTCAGTGAAATGGAAGTTGGCGTCATGAGAGTAATCTTAAAGTCCAACTCGCAGCTTAGGAACAAAAATGACTGACAAGACTCCAGCAGCCGGCAAAGGCCGCCCAACGCCAGCCCGCAAGCAGCAAGAGGCTGCGAACCGCAAACCTCTAGTCGGCGACAAGTCTCCTGAAGCGGTCAAGGCTGCGCGTGCTGCGGCCGCTGCAGAACGTAAAAAAGCTCGCGAGGGCATGATGCGCGGCGAGGAGCGCTACCTAACCGTTCGCGACAAGGGCCCACAGCGCCGATTGGCCCGCGACATTGTTGACTCAAGATTCACCGCAGGCCAGTTGGTTATGCCGGCACTTTTCGTGATGATCATTATTTCTTACGCTGGCAATGTGGCCGTTCAGGTCTATACCCTGCTCGGGATGTGGATCCTCTTTTTCGTCATCGCAGTTGACGCGTTCTTTATTGGTCGACGAGTCGAACGAGTTATCGAAGCCAAATATGGCAAGGGAAAACTTGAAAAGGGTGTTCGTTGGTACGCGGCGATGCGCTCGATCCAGATGCGCCCAATGCGCCTTCCAAAGCCTCAGGTAAAACGCGGCGACAAAGTCGACTAGAAACGACTAACGAGTCAATTCACGATTTATTTTGCGAGCCCAGAGTGGGCCGAAGAAAATGAATCCGCTATAGCCCTGAACTAAAGTCGCCCCGGCTTCCAATCTTTCTCGAGCTTCCGCACCGGTTTCAATTCCGCCAACCGAAATAATCGAGGCCTTGCCGTTCAAGGCCTGATTCAAAATTCGCAGAACTGCCATCGAGCGCGCTTTTAGGGGTGCGCCAGATAGCCCGCCGGCGCCAATCGCGGAAACCTTCGCTGGGTCACTTTTCAAACCATCTCTTGAAATTGTGGTGTTGGTTGCGATTACTCCAGCTAAACCAAGTTCCGACACCAATTCCGCGACAGCCACAACATCCTCGTCGGCCAAATCCGGAGCAATCTTCACCAGGATTGGCTTGCCCTGAGCTTCTTTTTGCACGGCCACCAAGATTGGTCTCAGCGATTCGACGGACTGAAGTGAGCGAAGCCCTGGCGTATTTGGCGATGAAACGTTTACAGCGAGATAGTCAGCGTGAGGTGCCAAAAGTCTGGCACTGGTTTGATAGTCGGAGACAGCATTTTCAACCTCGACGATTCGAGATTTTCCAATGTTTACACCAATGATTGGCAGCGAACTACCGTGTCGAAGACGCAATTTTCTGAGCCGGTTCGCAACAACTTCGGCTCCTTGATTGTTGAAGCCCATTCGGTTGATCAATGCGCGGTCTGGAATCAATCGAAATAAGCGAGGCTTTTCGTTTCCGGATTGGGGCACGGCCGTGACCGTGCCGATTTCAACGTGTGAAAAGCCAAGTTCGCCCAAGGCTTTGACTGCAACCGCATTTTTATCGAACCCAGCGGCGACTCCGAATGGGGCATCAAAGTGAAGGCCAAAGGCTTGCACCGCTCCCCTGCCACCTCTGCGAAGTTTGGCGAGCTTGGTAATCCCCAGTGCCCCGGCGACTCGTATCGAGAACATTCCGATGTGGTGAGCCAGCTCGGCGTCCATCCAGCTGAAAGCTAGTTTAAAAATTGCGCGATAAAACATATGGTCCTTGGGTTCCAAGTCAGTCATTATTTGGAGAAACCGACTCATCCTCGTGAAGTGAGCGGTTTTGCTTTAGAACGCCAATTGCGGCCTCGAAATCTTCCAACGTTTCCCAGCCCTGATAAACGCTCGCGAATCGCATGAACGCGACCTCATCGAGCTTTCGTAGCGGTTCGAGTGTGGCTAAGCCAACGTCAAATGCGTCAATCTGGGCAACACCAGAGGACCTAATACTTTCCTCGACTTCTTGGGCAAGCAGCGCCAAATCTGCATCTGAAACTGGACGACCCTGGCATGCCTTGCGAACACCATTAACGATCTTGTCGCGCCTGAACGGCTCGGTCACCCCGCTGCGTTTTACCACAAGCAAACTTGCGGTTTCGGTGGTGCTGAAACGCATGTTGCATTGTGGGCACTGTCGGCGGCGGCGAATCGATGCGCCATCGTCTGAGGTGCGTGAGTCAGTTACCCGCGAATCTGGATATCTACAAAAAGGACAGTGCATTTAAACCTCCTGGCTTAATCTTCAAACCGGGCAAGGATGGCTTCGCCGTGAGCAGGTAAGCCTTCGGACTGGGCGAAACCATTAACGAGTTGAGAGACTTCTGATAAACCTTGGCGATCATAATCAATTACCTGCTGTGCCCTTAGGAAAGTCAACACTCCCAGGCCAGCACCGAATTTGGCCTGCTGGCCGGTTGGTAAGACGTGGTTGGAACCAGCGATGTAATCGCCAAGGCTAACCGGTGAATACTCTCCCAAAAAGACAGCACCCGCATTGGTGATCTGCGGCAGCACAGCCTCATTAACTTTCGTGTGAATCTCCAAATGTTCGGTCGCATAATCATTGGCAAACCGAATGCCCGCTGCAAGGTCGTCAACCAAAACCACTGCCGACTGTTGGCCACCCAAGGCGGTGAAAACGCGCTCTGAGTGCTGGGTGTTAGCGGCAATCGCTGAAATCTCATTGATGACCGCATGTGCCAGTTCAACCGATGGGGTGACCAGAACCGAAGCTGCAGCTTCATCGTGTTCAGCCTGACTGACTAGGTCAAAAGCAATAAATCGCGCGTTGGCAGTTTCATCGGCCAGGATCAAGATTTCGGTGGTTCCGGCTTCAGAATCAATTCCGATCGTTCCCCGAAGCGCGCGTTTAGCGGCGGCGACATAAATATTCCCGGGACCGGTTACCAGGTTCACTGGCTCAAAGCCAATTTGCGGCAGACCATAAGCGAAACCTGCAATGGCAGCAGGGCCGCCCATGCACAACACCTCATCAACGCCAAGCAGCGCTGCAGTTGCAAGCACCGTGGGATGAGGCCGACCGCCGAAGTCTTTTTGCGCTGGTGTGGCAACAACAAGACGTTGGACTCCAGCAACCTGAGCCGGAACCACATTCATGATCACGCTTGATGGATAGACCGCTTTGCCACCTGGAACATATAAACCAACCGAATCAACCGGCACATAGCGCTGGTGAACCTTTGCACCAGCAGAGAGGCTGACAGAAACAGCCTGAGGCATGGTGGCGAGAGAAACTTTTCTCACCCGTGAAATCGATTCTTCGATCGATGACCGAAGGCTTGGTTCCAGGGTGTTTAGTGCATTGGTGAGTTCAGCCTGGGAAACCCTGATTGGCCGTGGGTCCACACCGTCGCGCTCTTGAGTGACGTCAACGATTGCGTCAGCGCCACGCAACTTTACATCAGCGAGAAGGTCCTGAATTTGCCCAATTGCAACCGAAATATCTACTGAGGCTCGAGGCACCGATGCGTTCACCAAGGATGAGTCCAGCTCAGCGCCACGCAGGTCGATAATGCGCAAGTTCGCTTGTTGTGACTGGGTCAACTTTCCTCCAGAGTTCGTTCAGGTAATTCTAGGCGCTGATGAGGAATGAAACACGCGTTAGTTATTGTTGAAGGCGTTGAGACAAAGGTAAAGAATGCAAAATTTGACTGTTGAAAAAGATCCAATCGAAGCCCTAAGAGCAAGTTTCCGCCGACACGCATCGGGTGTCTCGGTCATCACCTTGAATGATGATGAGGGCAAACCAGTCGGTTTCACCGCCACCTCGATGACCTCGCTGGGCACCAACCCGCCGCTAGCCAGTTTCAACGTCTCTCAAGGCTCCAGCACTTTTCCCATGTTAAAAGTTGGCAAGTACGTCGCAATTCACACCCTTGGTGAACGAAATGTGGCATTGGCGCAGCGCATGGCAGCAGACCACACCCAACGATTTATTCCGAGTGACTGGCATGTCGGCCCCTACCAGGTACCGGTCTTTCCAGACGCAACTTCAATATTGATTGCAAGAATTAGAGACATTCACGCCATTGAAAGCAATGCTGTGGTTGTAATTGATGTGCTTGAGGGGCTCTCAGGAGCCGAGGATGAAGCGCTTTTGTACTACCAACGCGGCTACATGAAGCCGGGCGAAAAACTCAGTTAAGCGCTCAGGCAGCTTGCACCGAGCAAAACTTTAAGTTCACCGATTAGTTCGCCGCTGATTTTCACGGTTGGTTGCAATTTGAAAAGTCGCTCTTGATCTGTCCCGATTAGACGCACCTGCACTTCATCCGGGCCGGCATGAACCCGGAGAATTCGATCTAGAGACTCGAGAACCTCACGTGTTGCCTCTGACTCAGGCAATTTCAGAACAATAGGCCCACTCGGGCCGTCGGCGCCACCCTCGATGGTTTCTATCGAGTAGGCATTTAGGCTCTTACCGTCATCGCGTTGGCTTACTCGCCCTCGAACCACGACCACTTGGTCAGCTTCCAGTGCGCGGCCAAACTCTTGATAGGTCTTGCCCATCAACATGACGTTCAGCTCGCCCTCAAAGTCTTCAACCGTGACCGCACCATAGGGGTTACCCGAAGTGCGTGCAACGCGATGTTGAACCGAGGTGACCAGCCCGGCAATGGTAACTGTCTCACCGTCGGCGATTGTTTCGCTAGCCTGCAATTCGGTAATCGTCATTTGGCTGTATCTGGCAAGTTGGGCTTCGCGTCCGGCCAAAGGGTGATCGCTCACGTAGAGGCCCAGCATGTCTCGCTCATAGGCTAATTTCTCTTTTTTAGCCCATTCAGGACGATCAGGAACAGCGCTGCCGAAGGTATCTTCGGCACCCATAGCCTCATCGAACAGCGAACCGAAAAGGTCAACCTGCCCGTTCGCCTCGTTTTTCTTTAGTGATGCCTGGCCGTCAACAGCCTCTTCGTGAATTTCGATCAGAGAGCGTCGTGTGTGGCCAAGTGAATCAAAAGCACCGGCTTTAATCAGTGATTCAATCACTCGTTTGCTGCAAACGATCGCTGGAACTTTGCGCAAGAAGTCGTTGAACGAACTGAATCGGCCCTTCTCCTCGCGTGCATTAGCGATGCCGTCAACTACGTTGAGGCCAACATTGCGAACCGCGCCAAGACCAAATCGGATGTCCTTACCAACGGCACTAAAGGCTGCAATCGACTCGTTCACGTCGGGGGCCAAAACATTGATTCCCATGCGGCGACATTCGCTGAGGTAAAGACCCAATTTGTCTTTTGAGTCACCGACCGAGGTCAAGAGTGCAGCCATATACTCGGCTGGAAAGTTTGCCTTCAAATATGCAGTCCAGTATGAGAGAACGCCGTAGGCGGCCGAGTGTGCCCGGTTGAACGCATAGTCGGCAAATGGCAGCAACGTATCCCAGAGGGCCTTGATGGCCTCTTCCGAATAACCGTTTGCCTTCATTCCATCCGAGAAACCCTCGTACTGTTTGTCCAGCTCTTCCTTGTTCTTTTTACCCATTGCTCGACGAAGCAAGTCGGCTTTACCAAGGGTAAAGCCCGCGGCCTTTTGAGCGGCAGCCATCACCTGTTCCTGGTAAACGATTAGGCCATAAGTTGGGTCAAGAACCTCAGATAGCGACTCCGATAGCTCGGGGTGAACCGAGTCAACTTCCTGCAGTCCATTTTTTCGCAGCGCATAGTTGGTGTGGGAATTCATACCCATTGGGCCGGGACGATAAAGCGCGATAACAGCCGAAATGTGCTCAAAAAGTGTTGGCTTTAGCAGGCGAAGCAGCGATCGCATGGCGTTGCCATCCAACTGGAAAACGCCAAGAGTATCGCCGCGAGACAGTAATTCAAATGTTGCCGGATCGCTATCCAGATCGAGGTCCTCTAGGACAACCGTTTCGCCACGGTTTGACTTGATGTTGGCAAGCGTGTCATCGAGCACGGTCAAGTTTCGAAGGCCGAGGAAGTCCATCTTCAAGAGGCCAAGTTTTTCACACGGCGGCTGGTCGAATTGCGTGATGATTGCGCCGTCGTCTTCGCGCTTCATGATTGGAATCACATCAAGAAGTGGCTCTGCCGACATAATCACACCGGCGGCGTGGACACCCCATTGGCGCTTGAGATTTTCTAGGCCTTGGGCAAGTTCAAAGACTTTAGCCGAATCATCATCGCCTTCAATTAGGTCTCGGAAATCTTGAGCTTCTTTATAGCGCTCTGAGGTCTTGTCGATCATGTCATTTAGTGCGATGTCACGGCCCAAAACCATTGGCGGCATGGCCTTAGTCAGTTTTTCACCCACGGAGTATGGCATCGCCAAAACTCGGCCGGCATCCTTGAGGGCTTGCTTGGCTTTGATGGTGCCGAACGTTACGATTTGAGCAACTCGGTCATCGCCGTACTTGTCTGAAACGTAGCGAATCACTTCACTGCGGCGGCGATCGTCAAAGTCGACATCGATGTCGGGCATCGAAACGCGCTCGGGATTCAGGAAGCGCTCGAAAATCAAACCGTGTTTCACCGGGTCTAGTTCGGTGATACCAAGCGCATAGGCGACGATTGAACCAGCCGCCGATCCACGACCTGGACCGACTCGGATGCCCTGGGCTCGAGCCCAAGCGATGAAGTCGGCAACTACTAGGAAGTACCCTGGGAAGCCCATCTGCTTGATGACTTCCACCTCGTATGAAACTTGCTTGGCCTGAGCATCAGGGATTTCGCCCTTGTAGCGGCGCTGCATTCCGGCAGCAACCTCTTGCTCGAACCAACTGGCTTCGGTGTGCCCTTCAGGCACAGGGAAGCGCGGCATAAGCTCACGCTCAACGAATTCAACGTTGCAGCGCTCGGCTATCAGAAGGGTGTTGTCGCATGCCTCTGGATAGTCTGCGAAAAGTTCACGCATTTGTTTTGCAGACTTCAAGTAGAACTCTTGGGCGTCAAATTTAAATCGGTTTGGGTCCATCAGCGTGGAGCCAGATTGCACACATAGCAGAGCTTCGTGTGCCGAAGCATCGCCGGCATGTGTGTAATGCAAGTCATTGGTGGCCAAAAGCGGCATATCTAGCTCTTTGGCCAGCTTGAGCAGATCGTTCATGGTTCGACGTTCAATCTCGAGCCCGTGATCCATGATCTCGGCAAAGAAATTCTCTTTGCCGAAAATGTCCTGGAACTCTCCCGCTGCCTTGCGAGCCTCGTCGTACTGACCGAGTCGCAGTCGGGTTTGGATTTCACCAGAGACGCAGCCGGTAGTGGCGATAATTCCCTTGCCGTACTGATTCAAAAGTTCGCGGTCCATGCGGGGCTTGAAATAGTAGCCATCTAGCCAAGCCTTTGAAGACATTCGGAACAGGTTGTACATACCCGGAGTGTCCTGCGCAAACATGGTCATGTGGGTATAGGCACCACCACCAGAAACATCGCCATCGGTGGTTTCACCGGAGTTACCCCACCGGACCCTAGATCTATCCTGGCGAGCTGTTCCAGGAGTTAGATAGGCCTCGATGCCAATAATTGGCTTTACACCAGCGGCTTTTGCAGCCATGTAAAAATCAAAGGCACCGTGGTTGTTGCCGTGATCGCTGATTCCGATTGCAGGCATTCCTTGACTGGCAACCTCAGCAATTAGCGGCTTGATTCGCGCCGCACCGTCAAGCATTGAGTATTCCGTGTGCACGTGAAGGTGGACGAATGAGTCTTTATTGGCGCTCATTTATCTCCCTTCTTGGCACTCTCGGATGGTAACTGTAACCCAAAATTTGGGTTGATTTCAGTTGCCTCGCAGGATCTCGAGTGCCTTTATTAAATCAGTTGGATATTCGCTCTCAAATTCAACCGTTTCGCCTTTAGTGGGGTGCACGAAACTGAGTTTCTTGGCATGTAGCCATTGGCGATCGAGGCCTAGCTTAGCTGCGAGTTTCGGGTCAGCACCATACATGGTGTCACCAACCAAAGGGTGCTTGAAGGCAGAGAAATGAACCCGGATTTGGTGGGTTCGACCGGTTTCAAGTACAACCTCGACAAGCGATGCTGACGGGAATGCCTCAAGAGTTTCGTAGTGAGTCACCGAATGCTTGCCATCGTTCATCACGGCAAATTTAAACTCAGCTTTTGGGTGTCGGCCAATTGGAGCATCGAAAGTCCCGGCTAGCGGGTCGGCCAGCCCCTGGATGACCGTATGGTAGACCTTGTGGACTGTTCGATCGCGAAAAGCCTGCTTGAGCCGCGAGTAGGCGATCTCAGACTTTGCCAATGTCATTAGGCCACTGGTGCCAACATCGAGCCGTTGAACGATGCCCTGGCGTTCCTGTGCCCCAGATGTTGCTATTTGAATGCCGAGCGCCAAAAGTGCGCCGGGAACGGTCGGGCCATCCCAGCCAACCGAAGGGTGTGAAGCCACCCCAGCCGGTTTATCGATGACAATGATGTCTTCGTCCTGGTAAATAATTTTGAAATCATCAACCAAAACAGGCACAATTTCAAGACGGTTTTTCGGTGCGGGTAAAGCAACTTCAAGATACGAGTCCGCAATAAGTCGATCTGACTTGCTAACGAGTTTGCCATTTTGCTGAACCAGACCGTCAGCAATCAAATCCGCACAGGCAGACCGGGACATCCCCAGCAATTTAGCCAAACCAGCATCGACTCGCTCGCCAACTAAACCCTCGGGAACGGGATATAGCTTGGTTTCACTCATTATGAGAAGTCGAATTAGTCATCGGCGGTTGACCAACCTTGGTTCCGCGCATCACTCGCACGACCGTGATGATCGCAACGGCAACGATAGACATGTCGGCAACATTGAAGATTGGAAAGTTGAACGGAATCGAAATGAAGTCGACAACCTGTCCGGTTCCGAAACCGGGAGCTCGGGTCAAACGGTCAATCAGGTTTCCAACCACACCGCCAAGGGCGATGCCGCCGGTAATTGCCCAGCCCATGGTTTGCAACTTAGGGCCAAACCAAAGTATTGCCAGCGCCGCCAAGGTCGAAATGATCGAGAAAATCCAGGTCATGCCAAAGCCGATAGAAAATGCGGCAGAGTTGTTGTAGACCAAAATGAATCGCAAGAAATCGCCAAAAACCAGATACGGTTTTCCCGGAGTCAGATTTGCGATAGCAAGGTACTTGGTGAATTGATCAAGAGCAATCACTACCCAGCCGGTTACTAGGAAGCCGATTAATCTCTTAGCGCTGGCTCTATTCACTTAGCTATTAGTTGCCGAAGCCGAAGTCACCGGTGAACGGATTGTTCGGGGTTGTTGGCTCAGAACTGTATCCAGAAGGGTTGTAAAGATTCTGTTCGATTGCCGGAGCCGAACTTGAGTTTGTGTTCGAAGTCTCTGAGTGTTCAAGCTCTTCCAGCTGACTCTCGATGTATGCCTTCAACTTGACGCGATATTCACGTTCGAAACTGCGAAGTTCTTGGATACTGTGCTCGATTAGGGCCTTCTCCTGCTCAAGGCGGCTCATGTCGGCACGCTGCTGGGCTTCGGCTTCGCGCACCACGCGAGCTGCCGTTGCGTGACCCTCGGCGATCAGTGCATCGCGCTTGGCAAGGCCTTCTCGAACGTGCTCTTCGTGCAGCTTGCGAGCTAGTTGGAGCAAGTTGTTGGTGTTGTTACTGTCAAGTGAAGCCGGGTCGGTGGTGGCCTCAGGGAATGCGCTTGGAGCGCTGGTGATGACAGGGCTGAGCGCAGATTCAGCGGTTGGGTTGTTCAATTGGTCTGCCAAACCAGCACCACTGCGCTGCAACTCGGCGATGCGAGACTCAGAGGCCAACAATCGCTGGCGAAGATCTTCGTTTTCTTGCCCTAGGCGACGAAGTTCAACCACGATTTCGTCAAGAAAATCATCGACCTCGTCCTGGTCATAACCTTCGCGAAACTTGGTTGGCTGAAACCGCTTGTTTACTACATCTTCAGGTGTTAAAGGCATGCCTAAAAGGTTACCCTAGCCAAGCATTGGGCGCTAACTGATTCAAATAATTGTGGAACTTAGGCCAGTAACATCACGAGACGCTCGGCCAACAGAACCGCGCCGATGACTAACGTCCAGCCAAAATCTAAGGCAATTGGGCCAATTCGAAGCGGTGGCAAGAGTTTGCGAGCGAGCTTCAAAGGCGGATCGGTCACCGTACAAACCAATTCCACGATGATCAGCCCTAAACCTTTTGGCTGCCAGTCGCGGTTAATTGAAATTACTAGGTCAACCACAAACCTGGCGATGAGAGCAAAGAAATAGACCTGGAGCAACCAGTAAAGTACTAGCGCAATCAGGCCCATTTCGAAAACTATTTGCTTGGAACTAAGGACGAACTAGAAGGTCATCGGAGCCTTCGGCGTTCTCGTCATCCTCGTTGTTTACCGCAACGTGGTTTGGAGTCAACAAGTAGACCTTCAAGGTCACACGCTTCATGTGCCCCTCAAGCCCCTCTTTTAGACCAAGCATGAAGTCAAGCATGCGGCGCGAGTCAACTTCTGACATGTCACCCATGTTCACAATCACCGGGATTCCCAAGCGGTAATTTGCTGCTACTTCTTTGGCGTCTTCGTAGCTGCGCGGCTCGATTGTGTAAATCTCGTTAACATCTGTTGCGCCACGACGAGGGCGCATCTGGGTTACGCGAGCGATTGGACGCTGCTCACCGACGGTTGCCGCAGCCGGACGTGAAGGCACTGCCTCAACGTCATCGTTTAGCCCAAGCCAGCCACCGACCTGTGAAAAAATTCCAGCCATTTTCAAATCCTCCTGCGGATGTTTACACCTTCAGGATATGGTCAGTACTGCCGTTTTCCGGTGATTGCGCTGCCAATCCGCAAGTGTGTCGCGCCAAAGGTAATGGCAGCCTCAAAGTCCTCCGACATCCCTGCCGAAATGAAGCGGGCATTTGGCGCCAGTTTTTGAATTTGTTCGCTAGCCGACCGAATTATCGAAAAATCCCGCTCAAGTTGGTGATCAAGCGCGGCAACACCCATAACACCCATCAGGTTCAAACCGGACTGTCGCAGGACATTCTCTGCGAATGCCTGCAAGTCACCTACCTGGATGCCTCCCCGCTCGGGATCATCCGTGAGGTTTAACTGAATAAACACATCGAGTGGAACCTCACGCGATGCTGTGCCCTTGGCCAAAGTATCGAGCAGAGATTGGCGGTCGAGCGAATGAATTGAACTGGCATAGTTCAAAACTGATTTGACCTTATTGGTCTGCAATTGACCGATGAAGTGCCAGCGAGGTTGCACCGAGGAAGACTCTGCAATTTCGAGTGCTTTGGGAGCCGCCTCTTGATCGCGATTCTCACCAAAATCTCTGGCTCCCAACTCGAGAAGGTCTAGAGCTAATTTCGTGGGGTGGTTTTTTGTCACCACAATGACAGTCAATTCGCTCGCACTGCGACCGGCATCGCTGGCCGCAACTTCAACTCGATGTAAAACCTGGTGATAGCGCTCGGCTAAAGAAGCATCGCCATTTTCGCCGGCCAATTTTGCCGTTATTTCAAGAAGTCAGGGATGTCCAGATCGTCACCAAAGGTGCCGTCCTGGGTCTGAGGCTTTGGAGTGCTTGGCGAGAACAAGCTACTGATTGCCGATTCACTTGATTCAGCTGCTGCCACAACTGGCTGAGCGGCAGTGTCGGTGCTTGGTTCTTCAACTGCTGTGGATGCAGTGGTTGGAGTTGAGAACCAGCCACTTGCTGCGGCGGAGGTTGCAGATGGCGACGTGGCAGGTGATGTGACCGAAGTTGAAGCTGCGGTGGTGCTTGGTGTGAATGCGCTGCTGTATGGCGTACGTTCAACCTTGCGAGCCTGCGGCACTCCCCCGTCAAAACCAGCTGCAATAACCGTGATTCGAACTTCATCGCCCAAGGTGTCATCAATGGTGGTGCCGTAAATGATGTTCGCTTCTGGGCTAACGGCCTCCTGGACCAATCGAGCAGCTTCATCGATCTCGTGCAAACCGAGGTCCGAGGCTCCTTGAATAAGCAAAAGAACGCCGTGGGCGCCATCGATCGAGGCCTCGAGAAGCGGGCTAGAGACGGCAATTTCAGCCGCACGAACTGCACGGTCTTCGCCCTTTGCCGTGCCAATACCCATCAGTGCCGAACCAGCACCCTTCATGACCGACTTGACGTCGGCGAAGTCGAGGTTGATTAGACCAGGTGTGGTAATTAGGTCGGTAATGCCTTGAACACCGGCACGAAGCACATCGTCGGCAGTAGCAAATGCTTCGACAACCGAAACAGACTTGTTAACCAATTCGAGCAAACGCTGGTTTGGAACCACGATGAGTGTGTCAACTTCACCGCGAAGCACATCGATGCCCTGATCGGCTTGCTGTGAGCGGCGTTTGCCCTCAAAACCGAATGGGCGGGTAACCACACCGACGGTCAAAGCCTCTAGATTTTTTGCAATTCGAGCAACCACTGGGGCCGCACCCGTTCCGGTGCCACCACCCTCACCGGCAGTGACAAAAACCATGTCTGCGCCCTTGAGAGCCGCTTCAATTTCGTCAGCGTGGTCTTCTGCGGCACGACGGCCGATTTCTGGGTCGGCGCCTGCCCCCAAACCGCGGGTGAGTTCGCGGCCGATGTCCAACTTGACGTGAGCTTCGCTCATTAGAAGCGCCTGGGCATCGGTGTTAATTGCAACAAACTCAACGCCGCGAAGGCCAGCATCGATCATTCGGTTCAGCGCGTTGACGCCACCGCCACCAACGCCAACGACCTTGATGACTGCCAGATAGTTCTGGTTTAGACCCATGATATTCCTCCGCTTCCGCTCATCGAGCTAGGCTGGAAATAAACCTAAGGTTCAACCAAAACCTTATAGTTTCCTCGATTTATTCCCTTGCGCGAAGAAAGTAAACGGTTTTAAGGCCTAAAGGTCGGAGGCTGCTAGGCGTGTCTAAAAGTTTCCGTAACGCACCACGGGTGCGGTTGGCGATGAGACATCGAAGGTCACGTAATCCGACTTTTTTTGGTTGCGAATCAGGGCCGCAAGCACCTTCGATTTGAGTGCCGACTGCGAACCATCTCCCCAAACAATTTTTTGACCGACGTTTCCGCGAAGGCGCATGGTCACGTCATCTTTGCTCTTGGCGTCGACGGTAGAAATCTGGCCGAGCAAATTGGCCGGCAGCGCAAGCAAGACGTCGATGGCAGCCGAATACTCCGGGCTCCCCTTTGGGTCTCCAACGATGTCGATGCGAGGGTAATTGTCGTTTGCGGAAACGGTTCCGATTCGGACACCGGCTGGATCATAGAGATAGTCCACCCCGGCAACCGTGACGATACAAATCGGTTGGCGCTCGGTGATAGCGATTCGAAGGGTGTGTGGTGGAAGACTGATTGTCGCAAAGCTATCAACCAAAACAAAAGGCTCTAAAGCTTTGGCAATTTCACCCGAGTTGACCATCGGCAACGGGCGCCCGATTTGCCCCTGCAAGGCCTTCATAACCATTGCTCTTGGAATTCGATGGGTGCCGGTTACCTCGAGGTTTTGAACCGCGAGCAAGGGTGTGAACATGGTCGCGAGAATAAGAGCACCAAGCGCTCCAAATGCGGCCAGGATCACTAGGGCGGTGATTCTGCGGTTTCGAGTTGCAGAAACAAATCGCTTGGCTTCAGGGGTGACCTTGATTCGCCTTGTCCGCACGCGGCTAGAGCTAGCTGTTTTTGCGGCTCTGAGCGCTTGTGGGCGCGGCTTCTCTTTGCCATTTTTTGCAGCACGTTTTGGCGTCAAAGGGGTCACCGATGCAGGGGCCTTTGGTAATGATTTAGCGGCTGGTTTAGCCGGGCCTGGGCGTTTCAAATCACTTCTTAAGAGCGTCAAGCAGAGCGGGAACCATTCGATAAATATCGCCACAGCCCATGGTCATGATGAAGTCACCCTCATGAGCCAAGGATGCTGCCACGGCAGGAACGTCATCCCAGGTTGGCACATAATGCACCTGACTCTGGTTCTTGAAAGCATTGCTCACCAAGGCGCCCGTGACACCAGGCTCAGGGTCTTCACGTGCGGCATAAATATCGAGAACCACGACCTCGTCACTTGCCGAAAGAGCTTCGGCAAATTCTTTGGCCATAATTCGCGTGCGACTGTACAAATGTGGTTGGAAAACGGTGATTAGTTTTCCCTTGCCAACCACAGCACGAGCAGCCTTGATGGCAGCCGAGACCTCAGTTGGGTGGTGCGCAAAATCGTCATAAACTTTGACACCCCGGTTTTCACCATGAAGCTCGAAGCGACGCTCGGTGCCGCCAAATTCAGCGATGTACTTTAGAGATTTCTCTGGGTCGTAACCCAACCCAACCAGGACGGCAAAGGCGCCTGCAGCGTTTATGGCATTGTGTTCGCCAGGAACCTTAAGCACCGCCGCAAAATCCTGGTTCGCATAGCTCAATGTAAACGAAACATTTGCTCCAGAGGCATCGACATTGCCTAGTTTTACCGTCGAATCGGCGTTGTATCCAAAGCTAATTATTCTTTTGTCGGTCAGAAGCTTGGTTACGCGAACCGCGCCCGGGTCATCGGCGCTGATCGCTACAAATTCTCGAGCTCCCTGGGCAAAGCGACCAAATTCTGCTTCGAATGCCGCCTCACTGCCATAGTGGTCCAGGTGGTCAGCATCAACATTTGTGATCAAGGCGATAGCGGTGTCATAGTGCAAAAATGAACCGTCTGATTCATCGGCTTCGATGACGAAGAGTTCTCCAGAACCGCTAGCCGAGGAAGCGTTAAGCGATGCGATTACTCCACCATTCACAAACGATGGGTTCTCCCCTAGACCCAGCAAACCTGTAATGATCATCCCGGTGCTGGTGGTCTTGCCGTGAGCTCCCGCTACGGCAATCACACGATGTTTTGACGTTAGGTAGGCCAAGGCCTGAGATCGGTGAATTACCGGAATACCGCGCTCCTTGGCTAACAGGTATTCAGGGTTTGTTGGCCAAAGCGCGGAGGTGACCACAACGGTGTCTGGATTTCCAAGGTTTTTAGCATCGTGGCCGATGTGAATTTCTGCGCCAAGTGAACGCAAAGTGGCCACTGCCTCGGTATCTCTGAGATCACTGCCGGTGACCTTATGTCCCATTCCCAGAAGGATACGGGCGATGCCGCTCATTCCAGAACCGCCGATGCCAACGAAATGCACTGCGCCCAGGTCATCTGGGACTGGCTGGCTAAAATCTGGCTTGATCATGGTGTTCCTTACTATCGAGTCAAGACTAGATTGTCTCGCGCGCGAGCGCCCCCTACAACACGCCCTTGACCAAGGCCAGCAGTCGATCGGTTCCGTCAGCAATGCCGGCTTTTCGAGCCTTGTTTGCCATGTCTGCCAGGCGTCTTGAACTGGAGATGATCGGAACAAGTTCGTTCGCCACATATTCTGGAGTGAAATCCGCGTCCAGCACCATTACTCCACCACCCGCAGAAACCAGGTCGGCAACGTTTAGTTTTTGTTCGCCATTACCAACTGGGTATGGAACATAGGCAGCCGGTAGACCCACCGCCGCGAACTCTGAGACCGTGGATGAACCTGCGCGTGAAACAGCAAAATCGCTGGCGGCAATTGCCAAATCCATCCGATCGCAATAAGCGATTCTCTGATAGTCGCGCTCGTGCACTTCGGGAAGATCTGAACGCCCGCCCATTATGTGGAGAACCTGAATTCCCGCAGCGGAAAGGATGCGGCGTGATGCCTCGATGGTTTCGTTTATCCGCTTTGCTCCGAGCGACCCGCCGGTTACCAGTAGCGTGACGGAATCTGGGTCAAGTCCAAAATGAATGCGAGCAGTTTGCGGGTCACGAAGTTCGGTCAACATTTCGATTTCCTTGCGCAATGGCATACCAACAAAAGTTGCCTTTTCAATTGGAGTCGAGGCAAAGGCAACCCCAACCGCGCGCGCCTTCTTGGCCCCCAGCTTATTTGCCCAACCAGGCAAAGCATTGGCCTCGTGAACGACGACCGGAATGCCAAGCGCATTTGCGGCAAGATAAGCCGGTGCCGATGCATAACCACCGAACCCGACAACTACATCGATGCGATTTTGTTTTAGGTATTTTTTGGCCTGAGCGATTGCGCGATAGAAGCGTAAAGGAAATCCAAGGGCGTAGAGCGAGGGTTTGCGCGGGAAAGGAAGTCGATCTACCGTCAACAACTCATAACCTCGTGCCGGGACCAGCTGCGCTTCAAGGCCAGCCTTGGTGCCTAATGCCCAGACCTGGTTTCTCGGGTCATCTGCCATAATCGCGTCGGCAAGCGACAGCAATGGATTAACGTGTCCGGCAGTGCCTCCGCCGGCTAATAAGTAATTGGTCATCGAATCCGCCGATAGGGGTTGGCATGGTTATTGCGTTCTACTGCCAGCACCAACCCAATGGCTAGCAATGTCGTGAACAGAGATGAACCACCGGCCGAAATTAGCGGGAGAGGAACGCCGAGCACTGGCAGAAGGCGCAAAACCACTGCGATGTTTACCATGGCTTGAAAAATAATCCACATCATGATGCCTGCGACCACGTGACGGCTGAAATCGTCAGCAGTGCGCTTCCAAATCTTGAAGAAGGTGATTGCCAAAGCAACAAATAGCGCGATTACGACCAGCGCTCCGACCAGACCTAGTTCTTCACCGATTACGGCAAAAATAAAGTCATTTTCCACCTCTGGAATCCAGGACCACTTCATTTTTGATTCGCCCAACCCGACACCGAAGATGCGGCCCGCGGAAAGGGCCCACATACCGTGCTCAGCTTGCCAGTTGTAACCGTTTGGATCGGGAGCATTTGGGTTGAGCCAGGCTGTAATTCGACCGATTCGCGATGCAGAGAAAGACATAACCACTGGAATAACGACGGCTAGGCCCAGCACAATCGTTCGCATCAGTTTGGTTGGCAACCCGGCTAGGGCCAGCATTCCGAGGGCCATCGCCAACATAATCAGAACGGTTCCAAGGTCACCACCGATGATCACCAAGAACATAGCGGCACCAAACATGATTCCTGCTCGCCACCAAATTCGACTGTCGTCCAATTGATTTCGCATCAGCACCAAAAAGGCTGCGACGTGGATGACCATGGCGATTTTCAGAAATTCGGATGGCTGGAAACTCATGCCGGCGAATCTGATCCAGTTTTTGTTTCCATTGATTTTGGTTCCGATAAAGAACACCGCAAGCTGAAGCCCCATTGTGATCAGATAGCCAAGTCTGGCCTTTGATCTGAGCCAATTTAGCGAAGTCAGCGAAGCGATAGACATGACCGCAAGACCAACTAAGCCGATTCCAGCTTGTTTGAAGAATGTCGCAAACGAGTTATTTGTGGCTTTGAACGAGTCAATTTCCGATGCCGAAAGCACCATCACGAGCCCAAAAACTACCAAGAATAACGTGATGCCAAGGAGCTGATAGAAGTAGATCGACTGCGATCGAAAAATCCTTGAAAACACGGCCTCTAGGGTTCGGTTAGCGGCCGCCAAATTGGCCGAGGCAGGAATTCTTCGGCTTGGAGTTTTTTGCCTAGCCATTGTGATCTCTTATCCAAGCGTGAGCAGCTGAGCTGAAAGCCTGGCCACGTTCCGCATAGTCTTTGAACTGATCCATGGATGCCGCGGCCGGAGCCAAAAGCACAACGTCACCCGACCGGCTAAGGGCGCCAGCAGCTTCGGCAACGGCAGTCATTACCGGCGTTCCTGCCTCTGCTGTGATTTCAACCACCGGCACATCAGGCGCATATTGAGCCAAAGCCGACAGCACCGGCTCGCGTTCTTTTCCGATGACAATTGCCGCCGCCAGAGTGGCCTTGTGCTTTGTTACCAGCGGGCCAATGTCAACGCCCTTAAGCAAACCGCCGACGACCCAAATCACGCGTTCGAAAGAACTAAGCGAGGCATCAGCCGCATGCGGATTGGTGGCCTTACTGTCATCAAACCAACGCACCCCATTAGCTTCAGCAACTAGCTCTATCCGATGGGCATCCAAGCGGAACTCGCGGATTGCTTCACGGATTGCCTCTGCCGGTACGCCAGCCGATCTTGCCATCGCTGTTGCCGCTGCGGTATTAGCTAGAAGGTGCGGGGTCAGCACGCCAATCTGATTGATGTCATCGATGCTGGCAATTTCCAGTGCCGCAGTTGCTCGGTCCTCGATGAACGCCCGGTCGCACAGGAACTCTTCGACATAACCGACCTGACTTCGACCCGGAATTCCCAAGGTGAAACCGATTGCGCGCGCTCCCTCTACGACATCCGCATCCTCGACCAGTTGCTCGGTGCTCTTATCCATGGCGTTGTAAACACAAGCCTGGATCGTGTTTTCGTAAACTTTGCCCTTAGTCGACCGATACGCTTCGAATCCGCCGTGCCAGTCCAGATGATCATCGGCAATATTTAGAACTGCGCTTGCAAATGGCTGAATCTCACCCAAGTAGTGCAATTGGAAACTTGAAAGCTCGACCACCAAGGCATCAAAACCTTCGGGATCTCTAATTGCATCCAGGATTGGTTTCCCGATGTTTCCGCAAGACTCGGTCTTGATTCCTCCAGAATTCAGCATTGCGGTTAAGAGTTGAACCGTCGTGGTCTTCCCATTGGTCCCAGTTACCGTGAACCACTGAGCGACTCGGTCGGTCTTATCACGGACTCTCCAGGCCAGATCGATGTCAACCCAGACAGCGATGTCGTTGGCTGCTGCCCAAGCCAATAGCGGATGCTCTGGCCGAACGCCAGGCGAAGTCACTATGACGTCAGGATTGAGGTCAGCCACTTCAGGAGAAACGCCCTTTGCCGAATCACCGATGATATGCGGCACTCCGATGACATCCAAAATGTCCAGCAAATCCGGCTCGGCTTTTTCGGCAATCACGAGCGTCTGTGCGCCCAACTCAGCCAGTGTGTCAGCGACCGAGAAACCGCTTACGCCAAGGCCAAAGACTACTGCCTTGAGCTTGGTCCAGTCTGCGTGCCAACTGTTGAACTGATCGAGCGAGGACATTACTTAGCCGTAAATCCAATCGACATAGAACAAACCGATGCCGATCAAAACTGACAGACCACCGATGATCCAAAAGCGCACAACAACCGTTATTTGCGCCCAGCCCTTGAGCTCAAAGTGATGGTGCAGGGGACTCATCAGGAACACCCGGCGCCCAGTTCCGGTTCGCCACTTGGTTAGTTTGAAGAAGACTCGCTGAATGATTACCGATCCGGTCACAATCACGAAAATTCCGCCGATGAAAATCAACAGCAACTCGGTGTGGGACAAAATTGCCAACGAGGCGAGGGCTCCGCCCAAACCTAGCGAACCTGTGTCCCCCATGAATATTTGAGCCGGTGAGGTGTTCCACCAAAGGAACCCAGCGAGTGCACCGACAATGGCGGAGGCGACAACGGCTAGATCCAAAGGATCGCGAACTTGGTAACAGCTAGCGATGTTTTCAAGAACCATGCCGCAGGTCTGGTGATATTCCCAGAACCCGATGACCGCAAACGCACCGATTGCCATGATGCTGGAACCGGTTGCAAGACCGTCGAGCCCATCGGCAATATTTACGCCATTTGAAGTGCCCGCAACCAGAAAATAAATCCAAAGTATGAAAAGGATTACTCCAACAACGGTGCCAAACATCATCAGGTTGATTGGCAAATCGCGCGTAAACGAGATGTGTGTGGAGGCCGGTGTCAAGCCCTGGTTATCAGGGAAGTTAAGTGCCAGCAAAGCGAAGATTGTCGAAACTACGCCTTGCCCGGCGATTTTAGCCCAACCGGTGAGCCCCAGGCTGCGCTGCTTGTGAGTTTTGATGAAGTCGTCCAAGAAGCCAACGAGACCAAGGCCAACCAACATGAGCAAGACTAAGAGAGCCGAGATCGTTGGAGTTTCAAAGTTGGCCAACTTGCCAACAAAATACCCAAGAACGGTGGCCACGATGATGACCACGCCACCCATGGTTGGGGTTCCGTGCTTAGTTTTGTGGCTCTGCGGGCCATCCTCACGGATGAACTGCCCCCACCTTAGGCGGCGAAAAAGCCAAATAAATCCCGGGGTGACCAGGAGCGTAAACGCCATTGATATTGCGCCGGCGAGCAAAATCGCTTTCACGCTTGAACCTCCAATAAATCGTCACCCAGATACCTGAGATTGGCCGACTTCGAGGACTTAACCAAGACTATGTCGCCTGGAACTAGCATTTCATGAACATAGGCCGAAGCCTGGTCAATTGACTCAAAGAATTTAGATTCTCCGCCCCAAGACCCCTCTTGCTCTGCTCCCATGTGAATCAATTTGGCGCCTTCACCAACCACCACAAGCTCATCGATGTTCAAACGCACAACTAAACGCCCGATAGCGTCATGCTGCTCTCGCGACTGGGCGCCTAGCTCGGCCATTTCACCCAAAACGGCAATAGTGCGCCGGCCCGACTTGCCCAACTGTGCCAGGGTTTGCAAGGCGGCCTTGGTCGAATCTGGGCTGGCGTTGTAGGCGTCATTGATTATCGATACCCCGTCAGCTCGATGGGTTAGTTGCATCCGCCAGCGTTCTGCCAGAGGCATCGATTCAAGTGAGACCGCGATGATTTCGCGGTCAATCCCCAATTGGTCTGCTACCGCGCAAGCGGCCAGGGCGTTCATCACGTGGTGCTCACCCAAGATTTGAAGTTGAATTTTGGCCGTTGCTTGATCTGGCCAGTGCAATTCAAAACTAGTTCCGGAAATATCTAGCTTCAAATCGCTGGCCCGATAGTTTGCATCCAAAGACGTTCCAAACCAAATCTTTTTAGCCGAGGTTTCCATTTCGCGAATGTAACCATCATCGGCATTGGCTATAAAGACATCGCTCTGATCGAGTGCAGCGGCCAATTCTGACTTGATTCGTGCGGTCGCTTCGATGCCACCAAACTCCCCCACATGGGCCAGGCCAACTTTGAGCATTACCCCGATGTCGGGTTGGGCGATGTCGGCGAGATAGGCAATACTTCCCGGGCCTCCGGCCCCAAGCTCGACCACCAAATACTTGGTTTCTTGGTCAGCCTTGAGGATAGATATTGGCGCTCCCACCTCATTGTTGTAAGACTCAATCGGCGCGATAGTCTTACCGACCTTGGATAGCACCTCACGCAACATGTTTTTGGTGGTGGTTTTGCCGTTAGAACCCGTGATGCCAATCACCTTTAGTTGGCTAGTCGCTCGAATTTTCGCCAACACATACTTGGCTAATCTGCCCAGAGCTAGGGTTACGTCCTCAACCTGGATTTGCGGGATTTCAACTTCAACCTGGTGGTCAACTACCGCAGCGATAGCACCGCGTGACAGTGCATCGGCGATGAATAGGTGGCCATCGGTGACTTCACCTGGACGTGCAAAAAATAGCGAACCGGGCCCAGCAAGACGGGAGTCAGTCTCAACTGATCCTGTTATGTAAACAGACGAAAGTGAATTTTCTGCATCGCCAGTGGCTGCATGTGTTGCAGGAACTAATTGACCGCCAACAGCTTCGGCCACCTCCAAGATGCTGAGTTGGATCATTCCCAACCATTTTCTTTTAGGGCGGCTCGCGCTTCAGCGCGGGCTGAGTAAGGCGTGCGAACACCGCGAATGTCTCGGTAGTCCTGATGACCTGGGCCAGCCCACAAGATAGCATCACCAGGTTTCGCCATGGAGACGGCTTTGCGAATAGCAGCCTCTGGAGGGCTAACCTCGATGATTTCCATTTCAGGTCGTGCCGCTTTGGCTGACTCGATCAATGTTTTACGAATCGAAGCCGGGTCCTCAAACCGAGGGTGGTGGTCAGTAATGATCAATACATCAGAGCCCTCGGCCGCTACTCGAGCCATTTCGGGTCTCTTGCTGGCATCACGATCTCCATCGGCGCCAAAAACCATGAATACTCTTCCATCAGTCACTTTTCTGACTGCTGCCAAGGTGTTTAGGAATGCATCCGGGCTGTGGCCGAAATCGACGTAAACGTCTGGGCCGGTTGCACCGGTCACACGCTCGGTGCGACCTGGCAAGTAAGCGTCAATTCCCTTGGCGATTGCAGCTTGGATTCTCTCGGGAGCAAAGCCGGCTTCGATCAACATCACGATTGCCAGACCGGCGTTGGCGGCCATGTGAACTCCCAAAAGTGGGACCCTTGATCGAATGTTCACTCCATTGGGGCCGGCCAAAACAAACGAAGTATAAGCAGGGGTTTCAGCCGTGATGCCAACGTGCCAGTCGGCATCGATGCCCATCTGACTGGTAATAGTCACAACCGGAATTTCGCTCTGTTTCACAAAGGCTTTTCCGTAAGGAGAATCCAGACAGACCACCCCTCGGTCGGCACGACGCTTGGTAAAAAGCGGGAGCTTGGCAGCGAGATACTCTTGCATGTCTGCATAGTCATCGAGGTGATCGTGACTCAAGTTTGTGAAACCGACGACGTCAAAGTGCATTCCATCGACACGGAGTTGAGACAAGGCCTGGGCCGAAACCTCGACCGCCACCGCGGTAACGCCCTTTTCACGCATTCGCGCAATCAGCGCCTGCATCTCAGGCGATTCAGGAGTGGTTAGCCGGCTGACAATTACTTCGCCAGCGATGTGCCGCTCGGCAGTCGAGGTAAGACCTGTGGTTTCACCCATTTGACGAAGGATGCCTTCGAGAAGGTAGCTGGTTGAAGTCTTGCCGTTGGTGCCGGTTGTTGCGAATAATTTCGGTAGGTTCCCGGGGACGTTCCCATAAACGTAAGCGGCAAGGTCGCCGAGATGCGCTCGCGGGTTTTCCAAAAGGAGAACTGGAACGCTCACTTCTTCCAAAACATCCTTGCCGGCTTGGTCGGTGACCACTGCGACGGCACCCAGTTCGAGGGCCTTGGCAACAAAATGCGCTCCGTGAGTCTTTTTGCCTGGCATCGCAACAAACAGGTCACCCGGTCGCAAGTCGCCTGTGTTCATGCTGATTCCGGTTAGCTTTACGCCTGAGGATTGACCATGAATCGGTAGCGCAAATTTTTCTGCGAATGTTTGCAGCGCAACCGGTTCGACCTTCTCAGGTCGAAGGATTGGCGGGATCGATTCTTTCACCATTACCTCGCTACCATGTTGTCTTGATATTGGCTGATTTTGTCGTCGATGGTGGGACGCGGTAGGTGCGCAACACCTGAGACATAATTGCCTTGAAAATTGGTGTGGCTCCCAGTGAGTTGCTCACGGTTCTCGATTTATAGGCTGTGACGGCCACAACAAACTGCGGGTCCTCCATCGGCGCCATTCCGATGAAGGAAATTGCGTGAAGATTTCCATAACGACCAGTGGTCGGATCGGTAATTTGAGCTGTACCGGTTTTACCGCCAACTCGGTAGCCAGGCACGGCGGCGTGCTTACCAATACCGCCCTCCTCAACAACTTTTTCAAGAATATCCCGAGTTGATTGGGCGGACACCTCACTGACAACGCGAACAGGAGCCTTGTCCTTGGTTACCTTGGTGACATTCCCCGATGAATCGATGCAACCCTCGATTAGCTTCGGCTGGAGGCGAACTCCGTTGTTGCCGATTGCCTGGTACATCATTGCTGACTGCAATGGAGTGACCGAGACACCCTGCCCGAAAGTAGATACCCAGCGCTTGATCACGTCATTTGACCAAGTGGTCTTGGTGTTCAAGAGGCCAGCGCTTTCGCCCGGAAAACCAGAGCCAGGCATCGAACCTACGCCAAACCGCTGCATGTACGCGTAGCGGGTTTGCCAGGGAACAAGATTGCCGATCTGCATGGCACCGGTGTTTGAAGAGTCTCGAAGGACACCAGCCACCGTCAGTTTGTCGTTGCCGTGCACGTGGCTATCGGAGACTCGGTAGCCGTTAGAACCTGGAATCAACATCGAGAAAGGTGCAATAAAATGCGTCTCTGGCGTCACCTTTCCAACGTCTATGGCGGTGGCCGCGGTCACCATCTTCATGGTCGAACCTGGCTCAAACGAGGTGCGGAATACTCGCGAACCTCGGTTGTCCACCGATGATTTGGATGGTTGGTTTGGGTCATAACTTGGCGCATCGGCGGCAACCAAGATTTTGCCAGTCTTGACTTCAATCACCACAGCTGTTCCCCAGTCAGCCTGCAACTTGGCCACATTCGCGGTCAAGATTTGCTGTGCGTAATACTGCAGATCGGCATTAATGGTGAGTTTGATCGTCTTTCCCGGGATTGCCGCGTTGCGCTTAATTGCACTAGAAGGAATACGAATTCCGTCAACGCCCTTTTCGTAGGTTTCTTGACCGTCTTTACCCGCAAGGCAGGCATTTTGAGCTAGCTCAATTCCTTCGAGCGGTTTGCCGTCTGGGTCGAGGAACCCGATTATTCCACCGGCCACAGCGCCGTTTGGGTAGACACGTGAGGGTCTTGGATCAAAAAATAGCCAAGGAATATCAAGTTTTTGCAGCCCACGGAAAGCGGTTGCGTCAACAGCTTTCGCCACCTGAGAATATTTCCCGGTGCCGATGATTTTGGCCATTACCTCGGGCTGGGTCTTACCCACCAATGCGGCAATTTCGGTAGCTGCTTGGTCAACGCTGATCTGAACTTTTTGCCCGTTTACGGTTCGGCTAAATGGTGCGACGATGTCGGGTGCGGCATTGACGTCATACTTGAAGACCGTTTGCGCCAAAATGGCGCCAGTTCCGTCGGTAATTTCGCCTCGAATCGAGGGCAAAACTCTGGTTACCGCGCGGTTTGAATAAGAAATTGCATTGATTGAATTTGCTTCAATGACTTGCAGATCAACCAATCGAATTCCAAAACCGACGGCGATGAATAGAACGCCAGCTTGGATGATTCGGATCCTGCGCTTAGGGTCGCCAGGCGTCAGATAAGTCATCTGTCGACCCGCCTTGAACTAGTGTGTTGGTGACGCCGGGATGCCGCCACCAATAGAAACTACCGAACTAACCGAGGTAGTTGGCTTAGCGACATTCGAGTTCACAGAAATAGACCCGGCGGCTAGTGGCTGTGAACCAGCGGTTACTCCGGAAATTGGCGAATTGGTTGAATCAGCGGCAGATGAGTTGCCCGTATCGGTGAGGTTTGAAGACACGACCATCGCCGCATTTGGAACCAGGTTGCGAGAGACTCGACCGTCTGCAGTTAGAGCGGCGGTTGGCTTACCAAAAACCTTCTGATCAGAGAGTCGAAGGAAAACCGGATTTGCATTAGAAATCATTCCAAGCTTTTGAGCAGCATTAGCGAGGTTTTGCTGGGAAGAAAGTGAGTCAACCTGCGAACCAAGAATTTGAGTGGAGGTGTTAAGTTCTTTTGCCTGGTTTTGCAGGTGTGACAGCTCATAAACCGAACTTGAAGTTGCAACGGTCAAAAGCAACTGAAGCAAAGCAATAACAACCGCACCAATTGTGATTGTCAAAACCACAACTCGGCTTGAAGGCGAGTTGGTTAGGCCAGCCAGGTTGATTGACCGAAGAGTTGAGCGGGCCGGCAGCTGACGGGCGGCTCTAGGTGCTTGGGTTAGTCGTAGGGTGCTCATGCTGCTCTCCGGATTTTTTCTGCTGCACGAAGTCGCACAGACGCGGCTCGTGGATTGATAGCGATTTCTTCTGGGGTTGCCGATTCAGCACCCTTGACTAGAAGGCGAAGCACTGGTGCGTGCTCCGGAAGTTCAAATGGAAGCTCAAGCGGAGCCGAGGAATTGGCAGCCGCGACTAGCGCCTGCTTCACGATTCTGTCCTCTAGCGAGTGATAGGAAAGAACTACGATTCGACCACCAACAGCAAGCGATCGAATTGAAGCCGGCATGGTGCGCTCTAGGACCTCTAGTTCGCCATTTACTTCGATTCTCAAGGCCTGAAATACTCGCTTGGCAGGGTGGCCTGAGCTCTTGCCAGGGATGAACGGGATCACTTTTGCGATCAAGCCGGCAAGCTCGGTGCTGCTAGTGAATGGTGCTGCCTTGCGCATGTCAACAATCGCCTTGGCAACCGCCTTGGCGTAGCGCTCCTCGCCATACTCCTTAAAGATGCGGGCAAGATCGCCCTCGGCATAGTTGTTCACTACATCGGCTGCCGTTTGACCGGTGGTCGCATCCATACGCATGTCTAGCGGGGCCTCATACGAGTAGGCGAATCCGCGTTCCGCTTCATCCAGTTGCATTGAAGAAACGCCAAGATCGAGCAGAATTCCATTGACCGCTTCAAAGCCAAGCTCATCGATGACATCTTCGATTTCTTCGTAGACGGCGTGAACTAGGTGGATGCGATCCTTGAATCTAGCCAAACGCTCACCGGCGAGGGCAAGAGCGTTTGTGTCACGATCAATGCCAACCAGGGTCAGCTTTGGAAATCGCTCAAGGAAAGCCTCGCTGTGGCCCCCAAGACCAAGGGTTCCATCGACAAGAATTGCGTTCTCACCTTGAAGAGCTGGTGCCAGTAGTTCGATGCAACGCTCTAGCGTCACTGGGGCATGTAGTTCAGAAATCTTCTTGGTCATTTTTTATCCGGAAGTTCCTGGTACTAGAACCCCATCCATTCTTCGCGAGCTTGGTTTATCGCGAGGCTGAACGGGTGGAGATCTAGCAGCAGGCTAGAAGAGTCCCGGAATCACCTCCTCCGAAATGTTGGAGAAGGCTGTTTCGTGAGTAGCAAGGAAATCGTTCCAAGCCTTGGCGTCCCAAATTTCAGCGCGATTTCCCACACCAATGACAATTAGGTCTTTATCGAGGCCGGCATATTGACGAAGCGTTGCCGGGATGGTGACTCGTCCTTGCTTATCTGGCTGCTCATCAGAGGCGCCAGAAAGGAAAACACGCATGTAGTTTCGGGCTTCAGCATTGGTGACCGGCGCCTGACGAATCTTGTCATTCACCAGTGCGAACTCAGCGGCGCTAAAAACAAAGAGGCAGCGATCCTGACCTCGAGTGATTACCAAACCACCCTGAAGCTCATCGCGGAATTTGGCAGGAAGAATTACTCGACCCTTTTCATCCAACTTTGGTGAGTGCTGGCCTAAAAGCATCGATTCCCCCTTTCACTTCCTTGATTTAACGCTTGTCTCCACTTTACACCACTTTATTCCACCAAACCAATATTTTTGCGAGTTTTTTCGCTCGGGCGTGTCGTATATGCCAATAAATAAAAGGAATCTTGGCAGTGGAGGGAAATGGGGCTTTTTGGATTAAATAGGCTTAAAAACAACCTGGAATTGCCCGAATTTGAGAAAAAAAATACCCCCGATTTACGGAGGTGTGCGTTGGTCGCTAAAAAATTACTGCGGGGCCTGACAAAGCATTACTGGTTGCGCCGCTTTTCCCATCGCTCTTCAAAGTAATTGCGCTTTGGCCTTGCCTGAGCCGCTTTTGACGAGCCTTTAGGTGCAGGATTCATGTTTGAACTAGCCATTACTAGCCCGGTAAGCATTACAACGAAAGCCGCAACCCCGAAAAATGCCACCTGGATGATCACCGCGAAAACTATCAGCGATAGGCCAATCAATGAGACCGCAAGCCCAGCGATTAACTTGGCGGGCGTGCGAGCACCGGCGTTGCCAAGCTTGTTGGCAAGATTTGCATCGGTCGCGTAGAGACCACGCTCGAGCTCATCAAGAACTCGCTGTTCTCTCTCTGATAGTGCCATGCTCATCTCCGCCTTTGCTACCAGCCTACGCCCGCCAACCCAATCTGTAAACGGCTTTAGTAACCTGGCGAAACGCTAGGCTATTGACGTGACCGAAACCCAAGTATTGCTCGAGTTAATTCAAGAAAATCTGGATGATTTTTGCGCATCTCGACGCACCGATTTCGAGGCAATCTCGCCCGACCTAGTGCCAATCGTTGACTACATGAATGACTTGTTAGTTGGCGGCAAGCGATTTAGAGCGCTTTTTTGCTACTGGTCTTGGGTGGGCGCACTTTCAGACTCTCAACTGACTTCTGAACAGCGCGAGGCTTCCGCTGCCGCGATGGTCGGAATCACTTCTGCACTGGAAATGTTCCACGCCGCAGCGCTTGTGCATGATGACTTATTGGACCAATCAGACACTCGCAGAGGGGCCCCCTCAGTTCACAAGCGATTTGAATCTCTCCACGAAAATTCAGGCTGGGCGGGAAGCCCGGAGCGTTTTGGCGTAGCCGGATCAGTGCTGGTTGGCGATCTGATGCTGGGTTGGAGCAGTGAAATTTTTGGAAACGCCCTACTGGATTCGCCAAGCCCCGAAATCGAAACTGCTTGCCGAAATGAGTTCAGCAAAATGCGTGTCGAAGTCATGGCTGGTCAGTATTTAGATGTGCTCGAGGAGAATTCCGCGACCACTAGACCGGCCTCGGAAGCCGTAAGTAGAGCAAATCGAGTGATGCTCTATAAAACCGCAAAATACAGCATCGAAGCCCCGCTACTTATCGGTGCAGCCTTTGCTGGAGCCGAGCCGGCGCTACTTCGCGGACTCTCGGCATTTGGCATTCCACTCGGCATGGCCTTCCAACTGCGAGATGACATCCTTGGAGTTTTCGGCGACCCGGCCGTCACCGGAAAACCTGCCGGCGACGATCTGCGCGAAGGCAAGCGAACTGTATTAGTTGCGCTTACCTTGGAGGAACTGGCGCCCTCAATCGGGAGAATTTTTGAGGAATTACTTTGCAGTCGAGAACTCGATTCTGAGCAAATCGAGTTCATGCAGAAGGCAATCATAGAATCGGGAGCCTTAGCTAAGACCGAACGCATGATTGAGGAACTGGCCGATGAAAGTTTTGCGACTTTGGACGCCCTGGACATTGACTTGGCGGCAAAAGCCCAACTCAAGGCTCTGGGCGAAAAGGCGATTAACCGCCAATCCTAGGCCCGGTTTGAATCGGTTAGAGCGCCTGAACCATGGCCAAGCGGCGCACGGCTGACTTGTGCCCCTTTAGCAAAAACTCCATCGGAGTGCCCGGTAGCTGGTCATCAAAGGTATAAAGCCAATCAATGGCCTGATTCAAGCTATAACCAGAGTCAAGTAGCACGACTATGGTTCCGTGGAGGCTAGCTAGAGGCTCACCGTCAACGATTACCTCGGCCGGGATGCTAACCACGCCATCGCGCTTCACAGCGATTAGGTGATGCTCTTCGATCAATCGACGAACTCTGCCCAATGGCACGCCCATCAATTCGGCGGCATCTGGAACGGTTAACCAGGACGAAACTGCGTCTAAAACATCACTCACGTCTCTAGATTGCCACACCTTTGTCCCTGTAGTAAATCGGTCAGAGAGTGTGGCACGATATTATTCATGAACCGATCTGTGAGCCATGCCTAATCTCATCGGCAAACTGATTGGAAATCGCTACCTGATTGAGAGCTTGGTGGCTCGTGGCGGCATGGCCACCGTTTACCAGGCGGTAGACCAAAGACTCGAACGAAAAGTGGCCCTGAAGGTAATTCACCCCCACTTGGCCAATGACCCTAGCTTCCAGGCCAAATTCGTTCTTGAGGCGAAGACGGCTGCAAAACTATCCCATCCAAACCTCGTAAATGTCTTTGACCAGGGCACCGATGGCGACACCACGTTCTTGGTGATGGAGTTCGTGCCGGGAATCACGCTTCGCGATGCTCTAAAGGATTATGGGCCGCTCCCCCAGCAACGCGCTCTCGAAATGCTGGCGCAAATTCTCTCTGGCCTAGCTGCGGCTCACCGTGCAGGCATCCTGCACAGAGATCTAAAACCTGAGAATGTGCTGCTCGCCGATGACGGCCGAGTCAAATTGGGCGACTTTGGTTTAGCCCGCTCGATTACCGAGCACACTTCCAGCGGGAGCTTGGTTGGTACCGTTGCCTATTTATCGCCCGAGTTAGTCACTAGAGGATTGGCTGACGCCAGAAGCGATGTTTATGCTGCCGGAATAATGCTCTTCGAGCTACTCACCGGAAAACAACCATTTGAAGGTGAGCAGGCAGTTCAAATCGCCTTCCAACACGCCAACTCGGTTGTTCCTGCGCCCTCGAGCCTGGATCCTGAAATCTCTAGGGATTTGGATGACTTGGTAGCCTGGTCAACCCAAAAACTAGCCGATGATCGCCCTCGCGATGCTAGCGAGATGTTGGCCAAGGTGAATTTGCTGATCGCTGATTTGAAAACCGGCAAGAACCGGTCAAGCAAGGCCACAACGGTCATGAAGCCGGTCCAGTCTGCCACTGCAGACCAAACCCAAGTCTTAAGCACCAGCTACGCTGACGGTGCAACCCAAGCCCTAAGTAATCGCCAGGATGATGGTGCCACCCAAATCATTGGCCACGCTCAAACCGAGGTCATCGGGGACTTGGGGGCGATCTCCGATAACGATGCGCCGGTCATCGGACAACGTCGTATCGGGCTGAAGTTACTCCTGGCAACCTTGCTTGTGGTGCTTCTATCCAGCGGCGCTGGCTGGTGGTTCGGCAGCGGCCCTGGAGCTTTGGGAGTTATCCCTAACCTGACCAGCAAGACAATTGAATCTGCGCGCTCTGCAGTCAACTACCTCAACCCAAAGATTTCAATCCAAAACGAGAACAGCACCACCGTCACCAAAGGTCTGGTCATCAGAACCGAGCCTTCTGCTGGAAGTTATGTGGCCAGGGATTCCAATCTGAAAATATTTGTCTCCATTGGTCCAAGACTCATCCCGGCGCCTAAATTAATCGGGCTCAACGTTGCCGAAGCGACTGCGAAATTGCTTGGGGCGGGTTTCAAACTCGGGCCGATGCATTCGTGGTTTTCCACTTCCCCGATAGGTCAGGTTTATGACTACCTAGGCGCCGATGGAACGCCAATTCCAGAGGGTTCGAGCATTGAATTAAGCGTTTCGCTTGGTCCCATACCTGCGGTTTCAGGAATTGACCAAGCAATTGCTATCACCGCCATACAGGCAACCGGCTTGAAAATTGCATCAATCAGCCAAGAATTTAGCGACACAGTTGCGCCTGGCAAAGTCATCGGTGTGGTGCCGATGACTCAACCGCTTGGGGCCGGTGGCTCGGTCAAGTTGCTGGTTTCTAAAGGCCCAGATGTCGTGATTATGCCCAAGGTGATTGGCGAAACTGTCCTTGCCGCCCAACAATTGCTAGTCGATGCCGGTCTCCGCGTGATTGTTAACACCGATCAACTTCAGAGCCAATGGGGAATCGTAAAAGTGAAGCGGGTCAGCTCGCCGGTAGGCGCCAAACTAAAATCTGGCGATTCGGTGACAATCTCAACAAAATAAACTAGCGCTTGGCTAGTTGCTCTGCCACTAAGAACGCCAACTCGAGAGATTGCATGTGGTTTAGTCTCGGGTCGCAGAGAGATTCGTATCGCTCTTCTAGGGCCGCTTCGTCAATCAGATCAGAACCACCGAGGCACTCTGCAACATCGTCGCCGGTTAGCTCAACGTGCACTCCACCAGGGAAAGTGCCGGCCGCCTTGTGAACTTCAAAGAAACCACGAACCTCATCCATTACGTCATCGAAACGACGGGACTTGTAGCCATTCTTGGTGGTGATTCCATTGCCGTGCATTGGGTCGGTAATCCAAAGTGGATTTGCCTCAGAGTCACGAACGGCTTCAACCAACTTTGGAAGCTCTTCTCGAATCTTGCCGGCTCCCATCCGGGTAATGAAGGTCAAACGACCCGGCTCACGATTTGGATCGAGTTTTTCAATGAGTTCAACAACGTCTTCAACCTGAGTTGTCGGGCCCAACTTCACACCAATTGGGTTGCGCACCCGAGCCAGGTAATCTACGTGCGCGTGGTCCATTTGGCGAGTGCGCTCGCCAATCCAAATGAAATGACCAGAGGTCAGGTATGGGTTGCCAGTGCGCGAGTCAATACGAGTCAGTGGTCGCTCGTAATCCATCAATAGACCCTCGTGACTTACATAGAATTCTGTGGTTCTGAGCTCATTGAAGTCGGCGCCGCAGGCTGCCATGAACTTGATTGCTCTATCGATTTCTTGAGCTAGCGACTGGTATCTAGCGTTTGCTGGATTGTCTGCAAACCCACGGTTCCATTCGTGAACCGAACGCAGGTCGGCGAAGCCACCCTGGGTAAATGCGCGAATCAAATTCAGGGTTGAAGCCGAGGTGTGGTAGGCCTTCAACATTCGACTTGGGTCTGGTGTGCGAGCCTCGGCTGTGAAATCGTAACCATTTACTATGTCACCGCGGTATGCCGGAAGAGTTACGTCGCCACGTGTCTCAGTGTCGCTTGAACGTGGCTTGGCGAACTGCCCTGCCATTCGACCCATCTTGATGACCGGCATGGATGCGCCATAAGTTAAAACAACGGCCATCTGAAGCAAAGTCTTGACCCGGTTGCGGATGCGATCGGCGGTCGCGTCTGCGAAAGTCTCGGCACAGTCGCCACCTTGTAGCAAAAATGCCTTACCTGAGGCTGCCTCCGCCAAGCGCGCACGCAGGATGTCAACTTCACCGGCGAAGACCAGAGGAGGCTGAACCGCAAGCTCGGCGCGAACGGCAGCAACCTGGGCTTCATCTGGCCAAGTTGGCTGCTGCTTTATTGGCAGAGTCAAATAGTTGTCTAGACCCTTGATCACGGTCGGGTCTGCAGAAACTACTGGTTCATTCATTTTGATTTCCTACCTCACGCGCCTAACGGGCTAGGCGTGCACGCTTTTCTTTAACCGAGGATGCGTAAGCATCGACATATTCTTGGCCACTCAGTTGCCTAAGTTCGTACATAATCTCATCAGTGATGGCGCGCAAGACGATTCGATCGCCTTCCATCCCATCAAATCTTGAGAAATCTAAGGGTTCGCCGACGATGATTCCAATTCGGCGAATTTTTGGCAGGCGCTGACCAATTGGTTGGACCTTCTCGGTGTCAATCATGGCAACCGGGATTACCGGCACCTTGGCTTCGAGAACCATTCGAGCGATTCCGGTGCGCCCTCGGTAGAGGCGACCATCTGGGCTTCTGGTGCCTTCGGGATAGATGCCAAGAACCTGGCCCTGGGCCAAGACTCCAAGCCCAGTATTTAGCGATGCCTCTGAAGCCTTACCGCCCGATCGATCGATCGGTAACTGGCCCGTGGCTTTGAAAAACCACCGTGTGAGTGCGCCTTTGAGCCCTTTGCCAGTGAAGTACTCGCTCTTTGCCAGAAAAACCACCGGGCGACGGCTCTGCAGAGGCAGAAAGATCGAATCTGAGAAAGAAAGGTGGTTGCTGGCCAGAATGGCCGCGCCAGTGCTCGGAATGTTATCCATGCCGCGAACCCAAGGACGAAACAGGACTCTAAGTAGAGGACCAAGGAGGAAAGTCTTCAAGATGAAATAAGCCACTTGCGCCTCCCTTAGCTGTTCCGACTCGAGGTTCTAGTTTATCGGTCTCGGAAAGCCACACGAACTAGGTCTGCTGCACCAACTACGCCGGCATCATTGACGAATTCGGCGGTCACAATCTTCAATTCCGGTCGGAAGCCACGTGCCGGAAGGTGAGCCAGGTAGGCCTCTCTAATCGGTTCGAGAAGCAAATCACCGGCAGAACTTACCCCACCGCCAATAACCACGATTTCAGGATCGAGAACAGCTGTGAAGCTGCTGATCGCTTGACCAAGCCAGTTTCCAAGATCTGCCAGGATGCTGAGGGCACCGGGATCTTTTTCTAGGATTGCCTGGTAGACCTCCTGGCCAGTCAATTGGCCGGCGACCTTTTCAATTTGACGAAGTCGTTCACCTGCCGGATTTCCCGAACCAGCAAGTTCTTTCGCGGCTCTAAGTAGGGCTGAGCCAGATGCGTATGATTCGAGGCAACCGTGCTGACCACAGCCGCAAAGAATGCCATTAGGAACCATTCGAAGGTGGCCTAATTCACCGGCGATACCAAAGCCGCCACGCAGCATGTGAGAGTCGGCAATAATCGCGCCACCCACACCGGTGCCGATGGTGAGCATGATCATGTGCTTATAGCCTCGGCCAGCACCATAGCGATACTCCGCCCAGGCAGCTGCGTTTGCGTCGTTTTCGATAATTACTGGAATCGTTAACTTTGCTTCAAGCTTTGCCTTGAAAGGTTCATTGCGCCAATTGATATTTGGGGCATAAATAATGTTGGACTGATCGGCATCGATGAAACCAGCCGCGGCCACCCCAGCACCGATGACTTCGTGATTTGCAGAAAGTTTTTGAATTAGTCCAACTACCGCGTCAACCAGAGCATCTGGGTCACTTGCTGAACTTGGCACACGCTCTTCGAGGATGATTTGACCATCGGGGTCGACCAGCGCACCAGCAATTTTTGTGCCGCCAATGTCGATTCCGATTGCGTACATACCTGGTCCTTCAACTCGATTGCCACTTGCTTGCGCACCTCAAAGTTTACCGACCGAACAACGCTAGAGTTGTGGAAACACTGTCTGATTGGGAGCGAAGATGCAGTCTTATGACATCGAGCCGCTAATTGTGTCCTCGGAAACGGAAAACATCACCGATCTCCTTGAGGTGCGAGCAAGAAAAACCCCTAGCCTGCCAATATTCGCTGTCGAGGATGCGTCAGGAAATTGGGCAAACGTTACCGCGACAGAATTCCGAAACCAGGTGATTGCCCTGGCCAAGGGTTTGGTTGCTGCTGGAATCCAGCCTGGCCAAGCCGTTGGCATCATGAGCCGCACACGTTTCGAGTGGACGCTCATTGACTTCGCCATTTGGTATGCCGGAGCCATTTCGGTACCAATTTATGAAAGCTCCGCACCCTCCCAAATGGAATGGATTCTTTCAGATTCCGATGTTGTTGCGCTCTTCGTTGAGACCGACGAACATGCCGAGCGTTTCGAACAAATCAAGGCTGGCGCTCCCCTGGTTCGCAAAGTCTGGAAGATCGACACCGTCGATCAGCTGGTCAAAGTGGGCCGAGAAGTTACCGATGAAATTATCGAATCGAAGCGTAAGACCGCCAAGCTGCGCGACTTGGCAACCATCATTTACACATCGGGCACAACCGGCCGACCTAAGGGTTGCGAGCTGACCCATCGTGGATTTGTGGAGTTGAGCAAGAACGCCCAACTTGAATTGCCTGAAGTAATTTCAGAAGGCTCAAGCACTCTCCTGTTCCTCCCGCTGGCGCACGTCTTTGCTCGCTTCATCGAAGTGCTTTGCGTACACGCAGGTGTAAAGGTGGGCCATCAGCCCGATTCAAAAAATATCGGCCCCGCTATGGTTTCATTTCAACCAACATTTTTGCTTGCAGTACCTCGCGTTTTTGAAAAGGTTTACAACAGCGCCGAACAAAAGGCAGAGTCGGCCGGCAAGGGCAAGATTTTCCGCACCGCGGCCTATGCAGCTATCGCGTATTCAAAGGCGCTAGACACCCCAAGCGGACCAAGCTTGATTCAAAAACTCAGACACGTTGTTTTCGACGTTTTGGTATACCGAAAGTTGCGCGCGGCAATGGGCGGTCGAGTCAAGTATGCGGTTTCTGGCGGAGCACCTCTTGGCGCACGTCTGGGCCACTTCTTCAGGGCAATTGGCTTGATAGTGCTAGAAGGTTACGGGCTGACAGAAACTACCGCACCGGCCATGATTGGTCGTCCTGGCCACTTGAAGATTGGCAAAGTTGGCCGAGTGCTTCCTGGCACTGGAATCAAAATCGCCGACGATGGTGAGATTTGGTTGCGCGGAAATAACATTCTCCGCGGCTATTGGCGAAACCCAGAGGCCACCGCTGCGGCTATGGAAGGCGATTGGTTAAAAACCGGAGACATCGGCGAACTAGACGATGAAGGATTCCTGACAATTACTGGGCGTAAGAAAGAGATTCTGGTCACCGCAGGCGGCAAGAATGTTGCCCCTGCTCCATTGGAAGATCCGCTTCGGGCTAACCCACTAGTTGGCCAAGTGTTGGTTGTCGGGGACAAACAACCATTTATTGCCGCCCTGATTGCTCTGGATGCCGAGATGCTTCCAATTTGGTTAGCAAATAACGGTGCCGATAAGACAATGACTTTGGCTCAGGCTGCCAAATCTCCAATTGTCTTGGCTGAATTACAGCGAGCTATTGACCGAGTAAACCGGCACTTTTCGCGGGCAGAGTCAATTCGCAAATTCATCGTTATCGATCGTGAACTTACCGAAGAAGCTGGCTATTTGACGCCGTCACTCAAAGTAAAACGCGAACTCGTGATGCGTGATTTTGCAGCTGAAATCGCCGAGCTCTATAACTCAAAGGTTGACTCTCAAGAAGTCCTGTAAGCGCCCAATTAGGCAATCGGCTAGCTTTTCTCGACTCGCTTTTTAAGCAAACTGCGTTACTTCATGAACCAATCTGTGTCACGCAAATTTCGCATAGCCTGTTTACGTTCGCCTGACTCAAGACGATCTAGGTATACCTTGCCCTCAAGATGATCACATTCGTGCTGGAGCGCCTGGGCCATTAGCCCATGTCCCGACAGTTCAATCGGGTTTCCATCAAGGTCGGTGCCGATTGCGCGTGCGAACTCAAACCTTGGCGTCTTGTGCCATAGGCCCGGAACCGAGAGACAACCCTCATCCAGCAAGATTTTCTCGCCACTAAGCTCGACAATTTCGGGATTGATCAAGTACCCAACTTTGCCATCAACGTTGTAGCTAAACGCTCGAAGATTCACTCCGATTTGTGGCGCAGCTACCCCTGCTCGCCCAGGAAGCTTCGTGGTTTCAATCAAATCTTCGATCAAAGCTCGAATTTTGTCGTCGACAAACTTGATGGGATCTGAAACCGTACGAAGAACTGGGTCGCCGTAGAGGCGTATCTCGCGAACTGCCAAGAGCTTAAAGTGGGCTGTTTAGTCCGTCGACAACAAGAGCAGCCAACTCGCGCGCAGCGTCACGGGTGCCCTTCTTGAGGTCCTTGAACTTGATTACCGAACCGGCAGCCAGCGCTTCATCGTAAGGAATGCGAACCACGTGACGAACACGAGTCTTGAAGTGCTGTTCAATCTCATCCAGCTTCACCAGCTGAGTTGCCTGGGTTGCGGTGTTCAGAGCAACGATAGAGTTGCGAACTAGGTCACCATAGCCGTTTGCCTCAAGCCAGGTCAGAGTCTCAGAAGCCAATCGCGCTTCGTCAACCGAACCACCGGAGACAATTACTAGTCCGTTTGCACGCTGCAAAGTTGGGCGCATGACAGAGTGCACGATACCGGTACCACAGTCAGTCAGGACGATTGAATAGTAGCGGGCCGCCATGTCAGCTACCACGTTGTAGTCACCCTCATCGAAGGCTTCCGAAAGCATTGGGTCGCTGTCTGAAGCAAGCACGTCTAGGCGAGTCACATCGCGCGAAACCATTGTCGAGAAGTCAGTAAAGCCATCGATGGCTGCAGCACGGTTGACCACGTCTCGAACGGTGAATCTGGTTGACTTGCTGACGCGTTCTGCCAATGTTCCACGGTCCGGGTTAGCATCGATTGCGATTACGCGGTCTTCGCGGGCAAGCGAAAGCGCCATACCAAGCAAGGTGCTAACTGTGGTCTTACCTACTCCCCCCTTACGGGTCAAAATTGGCACAAACTTAGCGCCGCCATCCAACATCGCGCCGATTCGGGCATCGATTGCCTTCTGCTCGCGAACCTTCAGCGAATCACCCAGGTTAATGGTTTTTAGTGAGAGAAAGTAAATAAAACGGCGGAAACCAGACTCCGGGGCTGGACGGTTGCGGGCGCTAAGGTCCATCAATCTATCCGCTGTGAGCATTGCCGCTGGCTCAGGCTGGTCAAAACTTTCGCCGCGAAGGCTATCGCGTCGAGAGTAGTTGCTTCGGCGAACAGGCTCTAGCGAGGTTTCTGGCTGCGGCTGAAAGCGGGTTTCCTCCGCAATAATCTCGATTGACGAGGTGCTAGGAGTTACGTCTACCGCGCCGGCATCAACAGCGACCTCGGCCAGCGAGTGGCTCTTCTCGATTGTGATATCGATTGCTGGTCGCGGCGCTAAAAAGTCAGTTGCCTCGTCTTCTGGTTTCTTACCCCAAATAGCCAAACTGCTCTCCTTTGTTTTTCGTTTCGTTTGCGAATGTTCCCGCAAACGATTACATGCCGCTCAAGTCTATCTGAACGGCATGTAAACGGATTAGTTCTTATTCTGGAACTACAACCACAATCAAGTCGCCGGCATCGACAGCCTGGGTTTTTGTGACCGCAAGTCGGCGAACCACACCAGCGATGTTTGAAGTAATAGTTGCTTCCATCTTCATAGCCTCAATGGTTGCAACTGGCTGACCAACTTCAACGTGTGAACCCTCAACAATTTGAAGCGTGACAACGCCAGAGAATGGCGCGGCCACGTGTCCTAGGTTTGTCAGATCGGCCTGCTCTGCTTGAACCGTGTTGACTGCAATCTTGTTATCGCGAACATTGATTGGTCGAAGTTGACCATTCAATGTAGCCATCACGGTTCGGTAACCCTTGGCATCTGGAGTACCAATAGCTTCGAGCCCAACGTAAAGACGAACGCCCTTTGCAATCTCAACTACATGTTCGCGCCCCTGCTCCAGACCGTAAAGATAATCGACAGTGTCGATCTGGTCCAGGTTGCCGTAGGTCTCCTGAGACTTCAGGAATTCGGCGGTAGGCCCCGGGAACAATAGGCGATTTAGAGTGGCTCGGCGAAGGGCTGAGTCGTTTCCTAGCAAGGTGACAAGGTCTACCGGCGAGACTGGTGTAACGCCGAATTTAAGTTGCTTGCCCTGGAGAACCTTGGTGCGGAACGGCTCTGGCCAACCACCAGGAAGATCACCCAGTTCACCAGCCATAAAGCCGACTACGGAATCTGGTACATCGTAATTCTGAGGATTCTGAGCAAAATCAGCTGGGTCAGCATTAACTGCAACCAGGTGCAGGGCTAGGTCACCGACCACCTTTGAAGATGGCGTCACCTTGGTTGGTCGCCCAAGAATTTCATTGGCCGACGCATACATGTCTTCTACCTTTTCAAACTGGTCTCCGAGACCAAGAGCAATTGCTTGCTGACGAAGGTTTGAAAGCTGACCACCTGGAATCTCGTGGTGGTAAACGCGCCCGGTTGGGCCTGGAAGCCCAGACTCGAACGGGTGGTAGACCTTGCGCACGGCCTCCCAATAAGGCTCCAATGCGGCAACCGCAGATAGCGGAATACCGCTGTCACGCTCGGTGTGAGCCAACGCGGCAACCAGAGCCGAAGCTGAAGGCTGGCTGGTGGTGCCAGCCATCGGTGCACTTGCAACATCAACAGCGTCAACACCCGCACCAATCGCCGCCATCAAAGTTGCTAATTGACCGCCAGCGGTGTCGTGTGTGTGAAGGTGAACCGGAAGATCAAATCGTTCACGAAGGGCTTTGACCAGCTTTTCAGCCGCGGCCGGGCGAAGAAGACCTGCCATGTCTTTGATGGCAATGATGTGTGCGCCAGCATCGACAATCTCCTGAGCAAGATTCAAGTAATAGTCAAGCGTGTAGAGCTTTTCCTCTGGGTCGAGCAGGTCAGCGGTATAGCAAAGCGCTACTTCAGCCACGGCAGTGCCTGTTTTTAACACAGCTGCAATTGCTGGCTTCATTTGTTCAACGTCATTCAGTGCATCAAAAATGCGGAAGATGTCGACACCGGTTGAAGCAGCTTCGGCAACGAATGCCTCAGTTACCTCGGTTGGATAAGGAGTGTAGCCAACCGTGTTACGTCCGCGAAGGAGCATTTGAATACAAAGGTTTGGCATTGACTTGCGAAGTTGAGCCAGGCGCTCCCACGGGTCTTCGCCCAAGAAACGCAGTGCGACGTCGTAAGTGGCTCCACCCCAGGCCTCAACAGAAAGCAGTTGTGGGGTTAGTCGAGCAACGTATGGTGCCACCTGAATTAGGTCACGGCCACGAACTCGGGTGGCCAGCAGTGACTGGTGTGCATCTCGGAAGGTGGTCTCGGTAACTGCAACTTGAGTTTGTGCTCGAAGCGCCTTGGCAAAGCCTGCTGGGCCCAATTCAAGGAGTCGCTGGCGAGAACCGGCCGGTGCGGGAACGCTTAGGTCAAGCTTTGGCAGTTTCGCCGCCGGCGTTACCTGGTGGCCACGTGGCCCGTTTGGCTGGTTCACTGTCACATCGGCTAGCCAAGAAAGAATCTTGGTTCCGCGATCTTGTGATGGTTTTGCGGTGAAAAGCTCTGGGTGCTCATCGATGAACGAAGTGCTCAGGTCACCGGTGGCAAAAATCTCATCTGCCAAAACCGCCTGTAGAAAAGCGATGTTGGTTGAAACTCCGCGAATGCGGAATTCAGCCAAGCCGCGCTTGGCGCGGGTAACCGCAGTCTTGAAGTCTCGTCCAGTAGCAATCAACTTCACCAGCATGGAGTCGAAGTAAGGGCTCACCTCGGCACCGGTAGAAACAGTTCCTCCGTCAAGGCGGATACCTGCACCTCCTGGAGAACGATAGGTGGTGATCTTGCCAGTGTCAGGGCGGAAGTTGGCCGCTGGATCTTCAGTGGTGATTCGACACTGAATAGCAAACCCGTGCATCTGAATCTTGTCTTGTGTCAGACCTAGGTCGATCAGGCTTTCCCCTGCTGCGATGCGCATCTGACTCTGAACCAGGTCAACATCCGAGATCTCCTCGGTCACGGTGTGCTCCACCTGAATGCGAGGGTTCATTTCGATAAAGACATGCTTGCCAGCGTTTGCGCCGACTGTGTCAATCAAGAACTCAACGGTTCCAGCATTCTGATAGCCAATTTGAGTGGCGAAGGCAACAGCATCGCGGTAAAGGGTCTGCCGAAGTTCCTCGGTGATAAGTGGCGCAGGTGCGATTTCAACAACCTTTTGGTTGCGACGCTGAATTGAGCAGTCACGCTCAAATAGGTGAACCACATTTCCGTGAGTGTCAGCGAGAATTTGAACCTCAATGTGGCGCGGACGAATTACCGCTTGTTCTAGGAATACTCGAGGGTCGCCGAATGCACTGTCGGCCTCACGCGATGCCTCTACCAGGGCAGCTCGAAGGTCCTTGGCCTCAGCCACTCGGCGCATGCCGCGGCCACCGCCACCAGCAACTGCTTTTACGAAGATTGGGAAACCGATTTTGTCTGCGTAACCAACCAATTCGTCGACATCAGCAGATTGTGGCGATGAGGCCAAAACCGGAACTCCGGCGCGAATTGCCGACTCTTTCGCCGTAACCTTGTTTCCGGCCATTTCGAGGACTGCAGAGCTTGGGCCGATAAAGGTAATGCCGTTAGCCTTTGCGGCTTCAGCCAACTCAGGGTTTTCTGAAAGGAACCCGTAGCCAGGGTAGATTGCGTCCGCACCTGATTCGAGGGCAACGCGAATAATTTCAGCGACGTCTAGGTAAGCGCGAACTGGGTGCCCAATTTCACCGATCTGGTAGGCCTCATCGGCCTTTAGACGGTGGGTGGAATTGCGATCCTCATAAGGAAAAACCGCCACGGTCTTGGCGCCAAGTTCGTAAGCAGCTCGGAATGCGCGGACTGCAATTTCACCACGATTGGCGACAAGAATCTTCTTAAACATTCTGTAATTCTATCGAGTTTGAGCCCCGATACTTGCCCCGAAACATAGATGTAACGCGGGGAAGCGCCACCCAAGGCGCATCGTGAAAGACTAAACGGCCTTACGGCTGTGACGACGAGCGGCAAGCTCATCCATGTCGTCAACGTGACTTTCCTTAATGTTAATCAAACTCGCTTCAACCTCGCGAAGCACTCTACCGATGGCAATTCCAAAAACACCCTGCCCGCGACCTAGAAGGTCAAGAACTTCATCCTGAGTGGTGCACAAGTAAACACGTGAGCCATCTGACATCAGTGTGATGGAGGCCAAGTCATTGATTCCTGCGGCGCGCAACTGATCCATGGCGATTCGAATCTGCTGGAGCGAAACTCCAGTGTCAAGCAGGCGCTTTACCAGTTTTAAGACCAGGATGTCGCGGAATGCATATAGGCGCTGCGAGCCGGAACCGGCTGCCCCGCGGACCGTTGGTTGCACTAGACCGGTGCGGTCCCAGTAGTCCAATTGGCGGTAAGTGATTCCACACGCGATGGCCGCGGAAGTGCCTCGGTAACCCACGTTTGGGTCATTCGAAGGCAGGCCATCGGTGAAAAGCATGTCGCTTGGGTAGCCGTTTTCGGTGCCGTCGATCGAAGAATTCACGTCGGCTCCTTTCAGCTAACTCCAACGTTCAAGTACAGGTTTAATTCTGTTGCCTAACCGCGACTTATCTGGGTTAATTTTTGGTAACGGCGTGTCGCCCGAATTTAAAGGGTTTTAGCCGTCAATTTTGCCGATGACCGAGCGGATTAATTCCGCGCGAATACTGGCAAACTGATTCTCAATTTCGGCCGCATAGTGAGCGGCGCGCGAACGGTTAGCGGTGTCATTCTTGCTGAGCACTGGCGCAATCACGCCCTCAATGATTCCGATTTCGCGATCCGCAGAGGCTTTCAATCCGCGCAAATGACGAGGTGCGATTCCGAAACGCTGAAGGTGCACAATTGCTCTGGCAATCTCTACGTCCGCAGCCTGATACGGCTCATGGCCAATTAGGTTGACGTCTTGAGCCTCTTGAATTAGCGCGTCGGTGATTGCTGTCTCAGCAATTAATTCGATTTTGCTGAAGGCCTTAACTCGGGCCTGGCGCAGATGTTGAGGATTGACCGACGCCCCACTTGGCAGGCTTGGCTGCTTTCCTTCGTCGAGGTCGGCCAGATATGCCCGGATGACTTTGAGCGGCAAATACTGATCGCGTTGCAACTCGAGAACGATGCGAATGCGATCGATGTCTAGTTGCGTGAATTTGCGATAACCAGCGGCGGTTCGCTGAGGTGAAACTAGACCCTGCTCTTCGAGGAATCGAAGCTTTGATGGGCTTAGGTCTTGAAAATCTTTGTTCAACTCGGTCAACACGTGACCGATGTTGTATAACTTTGCTTGGCGAGCCTCGTGGAGACTCGCTGCGATTGCCGCTGCCACTAGATTCCCTTTGGCAAATCTGCTTTGGCAGCAAAGAAGGTCAGTCGGAACTTACCGACCTGTACCTCAGCGCCATCAACTAGCTTGGCCTGGTCTACCCGCTGGCCGTCGAAATAGGTTCCATTGAGCGAAGCTAAATCGCGAACCATGAACTGCCCACCTTCTCGGACAAACTCTGCGTGGCGACGTGAAACGGTAACGTCGTCCAGAAAAATGTCAGCATTTGGATGTCTGCCGACCGTGGTGAGATTCTGGTCCAACAAGAAACGTGCGCCAGCATTTGGGCCACGCTTAACGATTAGTAGGGCGTTTCCGGCGGGTAGGGCCTCGATTGCTAGCTGCTCTTCGCGGCTCAGGTCTGAACCGAGTTCGGCTAGCAAGTCTTCGCTGAAGCGCAGGGTTGACTGAACCTCGTCTGGCGATCCCCCGAGGCCGGACTCTGCAAACTCCATGATTTAACTGCTCCTTAGTAGGTCTCTAGCCTAGTGAATCTTTGCGACTGTTTCTAACCACTTCTCGAACTTGGCGTAAATAAACAAAACCTGCCCACCAGTAAAGCCCGACGCCCCAAAGAGCAAAGGCCCAAGCAAAAGGCAACAGCACGAAAGCGGCGGCATCCCAGACATGCGACATCAACAAAAGTGGAAAAGCATACAGGAGCGCAAAAGTTGCGGTTTTCCCCAGGTAGTGCACCGGGAGCGGGCCGTGACCAAAGTTTGCTAACACCACGTAGGCAACAGCAAGCATCGCATCACGAGCAAAAATAACCACAACAATCCACCAGGGAATTTGGCCAACATAGGCCAAACCCACCAAGGTGGAGAAAATATACAGTCGATCAGCTGCTGGATCCAAGAGTTGCCCGAGCCGAGTTACTTGATTCCATCTGCGCGCAAAAAAACCATCGAGAAAATCGGTCAGGCTGGCCAGTGCGAGTGCACAAATCGCCAAAAGAAATTTCTCATTAATCAGCAACAGCAGAAACACCGGCACTAGAGCAAGTCGAAGCGCACTCAATAGGTTGGGTAGCGTGAAGAACTGCTCTTTGAGATTCAGATTCTTTTGCTCAGCCATGTCTTGATTTTACGCAGTTCTCTAACTGAGTCGGCTTAGGTGCGCTTACGCTTCTCTCGAACACGCATGCCTACCTCAATTGGGGTGCCCTCGAAACCGTAGGTCTCGCGAAGGCGGCGCTGAATAAATCGACGATAGCCAGGGTCCAAGAAACCGGTGGTGAATAGAACAAACTTCGGTGGGCGGCTGCCGGCTTGGGTCGCAAACAAGATTCTAGGCTGCTTGCCTCCACGCACAGGGTGTGGCGTCTCCATGGTTAGTTCCTGGATGAAAGCGTTTAGCTTTCCGGTAGGAATGCGCTGATCCCATGAATCGAGGGCAACTTCAAGAGCCGGCACCAGCTTCTCAAGGTGACGGCCGGTCTTCGCCGAAATGTTGACTCTTGGGGCCCAGTCAACATGCGCAAGATCTTGTTCAATTTCTCGTTCAAGATAGCGTCGACGTTCATCATCTAGCTCGTCCCACTTGTTAAACGCCAGCACAAGTGCTCGTCCAGACTCTAAAGCCATGTCAACGATGCGGATGTCAGCCTCGCTAATCGGCTGGGTGACATCAAAGAGCACAACCGCAACTTCGGCACGCTCAAGAGCCGCTGCCGTTCTCAAGGAAGCATAAAAGTCTGCGCCCTGAGCCAAGTGGAGACGTCGGCGGATACCTGCGGTATCCACGAATCGCCAAATCTTGCCGCCGAGTTCGACCTGCTCATCAATAGGATCGCGCGTGGTTCCGGCAAGGTCGTTTACAACCGCGCGCTCAGAACCAACAGCCTTGTTTAGAAGTGAAGACTTACCTACGTTTGGTCGGCCGATCAGCGCGACACGTCGTGGCCCACCAAACTCTTCCTTGGCAACACCCGAAACCTTTGGCAACACTGCCATCGCCGCATCGAGCATGTCAGCAACGCCTCGGCCATGAACGGCAGACACCGGGAAAGGTTCGCCCAAGCCAAGTGACCAAAGGCTCGCCGCTTCTGGCTCTTGACGTGCGTCGTCGATCTTGTTGGCAACCAGGATTACCGGCTTACCACTGGCACGCAAAAGCTTGACCACTCGCTCGTCTGAGCCAGTAGCGCCAACCATCGCATCAACCACAAACAAAACCGCATCAGACAATTCGATGGCAATTTCAGCCTGCAGAGCAACAGACTTATCGATGCCCTTGGCATCAGGTTCCCAGCCTCCGGTGTCGACCAAAGTGAATTTTCGGTCGTTCCATTCAGCTTTATAAGAAACTCGGTCTCGAGTCACTCCAGGCTTATCCTCAACAACTGCCTCACGGCGTCCAAGGATTCGGTTTACCAGCGCTGATTTTCCTACATTTGGGCGACCAACAATGGCCAGCACCGGAAGCGCCGGGAGGTACACCGGGCCATCTGAGAAGTCGTGTTCGCTTTCGATGAGTTCAAAGTCATCGTCCTCTAGGTCGTAGTCTTCGAGCCCAGCTCGAAGCACTCGCACACGATTTTCTTCTTCATCGGTGCTCATGCTTTTTAAGCGTTCGACAAATTCCTTATCGACTGGGTCAATAGCCACATATTCGACTTCGACTTCGTCTGCTTCGCCTTCGGTAGCTTTACCGAATTCATCATCAATCATTTGGATTCCTTAGCAGACCCAAACTGGTCAATCAGCGAAATTACGGCACTTACCGTTTGTTCGAAGTTGAGATCAGAAGAATCCACGAGTTGGACCCCCGGTGCGGGAGTCATAAAATCAACGACTTTTGAGTCGTTGGCGTCACGTTCTGAAACCTGACGTTTGACGCTTGCAGCATTGGCTTCGGAAAGCTCCGCTGAGCGTCTCTTAAGTCTAACGTCTTCGTTGGCGGTTAAGAGAATTTTTATTTCCGCATCCGGTGCAACAACCGTGGTTATGTCACGCCCTTCGACGACTACTCCGGGAAGGGTTGAGTTGGAAACTAGTTCACGAGTAAGGGTTTTCATGAATTCTCGAACCTCGGGAATTCGTGCAACTGCTGAAACCGACTCGGCAACTTCCGCGCTTCGAATGGCTTCGGTCAAATCCCGGTCCCCCACCCGAACCCAATAATCATTCGGGTTGAGTGATATTTGATAGTCAAAATCTGTCAGCAAATTTTTGCTTTCGAGCCCTTCGAGGTCAAAACCTTCCAGGTGCTGCACCGCCCAAGCTAGTGCCCGGTAGGCCGCTCCGGTATCTAAATAGCCATAGCCAAGCTCGCGGGCAACCTGCTTCGAGACACTCGACTTTCCAGATCCCGCCGGCCCGTCGATTGCTACAACAAACTGACTCATCCGGCCAGCTTCCAACCGCGAGACTCCAAATCTGAGACCAGCTTGGACTCCGAACTCGGTAAGACATAAAGTTCAACAAGACCAACCGGCGCGCTCGGTGAATGCTCCAACTTCAGTTCTTCGATGTTGACGCCAATTTCGCCAACCTCGTTAAACAAACGCCCAAGTTCACCGGGCTTGTCGTCGATCATCACCACCACCTGCGCATAGGTGGCAGCTTTAGTGCCGTGTTTTCCAGGAATGTTCTCGACACCACGATTACCGGCCTCGAGTGCGCGACTCACGATGGTGAGAGAACCAGGCTGGTCGATGTCTTCCAGAGCCGAAACAAGTTCGTGCAAGTCACTCTCAAATGACTTCAATACGGGAGCGATTTCAGTCGAGTTGGCAGCCAAAATTTGCAACCAAAGTTTCGGGTCGCTGGCAGCGATACGCGTGGTGTCTCTTAGCCCCTGCCCGGCAAGGGCAACATCAGCCGAGTCTGCCCCATTTAGACGAGAGGCAAGAAGGCTGGAAACTAATTGAGGAACATGTGAAACAAGAGCGACCGCGCGATCGTGCTCGCTCGCCGAAACTCTCAGCGGTGAGGCGCCGAGGTCGATGGCAAGGTCTTCGACCGCAGAAATTGACTTTGCAGCGGTCAAAACACTTGCAGAAATAACCCATGGCCTGCCAACAAACAGGTCGGCTCTTCCTGAAATTGCTCCCCCGCGTTCTCTGCCGGCCATTGGATGCGACCCCACATAACGGGTTAGGTCGGCTCCAGACGAAATTAATTCATCCAGAATGGCCGATTTAACGCTGGCGACATCTGTCACCGTGGCGTTAGGAAAGGCAGACAATTCGCGCGCCACGACCTCGGCGGTTATGTCTGGTGGAACGCAGACAACGACTACCGATGGTAATTCGTCAGCGGCAGCGCTAACCCCGGCACCATAGTCAATTGCAAGTTTCAAATTTGCCGGTGATGAGTCAACCAGGGAAACGGGCAAACCTAGCTTGGTCAGCGCCAGCCCAATGCTCGTGCCAAGTAGACCGGCGCCGACGATTCGGACCGACCCCTTGGTTCGAGCTTGGTTGGCGATTGTCACTGGGCGATGTCCTGACGAAGAGCAGTCGCGCCGCGCAGGTAAACGTGTTGAACCTCGGCACGTGAAATGTCTAGTTCGGCCTGGATCATAATTCGAATTACTCGCGGCAAAGCCTTGGCAACATTCATCTCGACAAAGCACATGAGTGGAACATCGCCTAGCCCCAATTCGCGAGCAGCCACAGCAGGGAACTCACTAACTAAATCAGGGGTTGCGGTGAAAAAGATGTTTATTAATTGTCCATTGGCGATGTCATTTGCATGCAGCATCTTGGTCAAAAGTTCGGCGGTTGACTTTAAGAGGTGTTCGCGCTCGTCTACATCGAGCTGAATGGCTCCACGAATTGCTCTAATTGCCATTTTTACCGCCTCTTGATGTTCTTAACTGGTGCTTTGCCCGGCTTTACTCTTGGGCGTGGTGCCCGCTCGACTCCACCCTCTGCCGCTTTCAAAAGCGCGCCGACCTCTATTTTACTGAGTTCGCGAACGCGTCCTTCTTTGAGCGGGCCTAGTTGGATCGGGCCAAACTGTCGACGAACAAGGCCAAGCACCGGGTGACCAACAAATTCAAACATTCTTCGAACGATGCGGTTGCGGCCAGAGTGAAGCACAACTTCAACCAGGCTTTCATTTCCAGAAACGTCAACGATGTGGGCTTTGTCGGCCTTTATATCGCCATCTTCAAGCTCAAAACCGCTGAGAAGCTTGTGGATGATTGCCGGGGTCACAACTCCTTCGACGCGCGCAACATATGTTTTTGTCACGCCAAATTTAGGGTGGGCTAGCTTGTGGGCCAGGTCGCCATCGTTGGTCATGATGATCAAACCAGTTGTTTCGGCGTCAAGGCGACCAACATTGAAAACGCGGTCATAGCCAACCACAAATTGGCTAAGGTCACTGCGGCCGTTTTCATCGGCCATCGAACTGACCACGCCATAAGGCTTATTCAACGCAAGATAAACTCGCGAGGCGTCTAATTGCAGTGGCGTTCCACCAACCGTGACCTTATCGACTTCTGGATTAATGCGTGTTCCCAGCTCAGTGACAACTTTGCCGTTTACCTTTACCCGGCCCTGAGTGATGTAATCCTCACAGACTCTGCGAGAAGCAACGCCCGCAGCAGCCATGACCTTCTGGAGTCTTACGCCTTCGGCGTTCTCGGCGCTAGAGTTCGACATCGAAGTTACTGTTCGCGTCTGGCAAGTATGGGCTAATTAGTGGCATCTCATCCAAAGAGTTGATACCGAGAAGTTCTAGCAAGAGCTCACTCGTTCCGTAGTTAATGGCACCGGTTTCTGAATCGGTGTAAAGCTCCGTGATTAGACCGCGGCTGAGCAAAGTGCGCACAACCGAATCCACATTTACTGCACGGATTGAGGCAATCTGACCTCGGGAAATTGGCTGTTTATATGCAATTACTGCCAACGTTTCAAGAGCGGCCTGGCTTAATTTGGTCGGATTCTCGTTTGAGACAAACATTCGAACTGCCCAATCGAAATCTTGGCGCACAAATATCCGCCAACCGCCGCCAACCTCGCGGAGTTCGAATCCCCTTGGCGCCGTGCCATCGATGCCGTCATAGTCGGCCTTTAGCTCTAGCACGGCATCCTTGATTTCTTTGACCGGGCACTCCAAAGCGGTTGCCAATGAGACCAGCGAAACTGGCGCATCGGTGGTCATCAGAATTGCCTCGATGGCTCCCCTGGTGTTGTTATCAAGAGTCATAGTCGGCTCCAAGCGTGGCTAGTTGTTCATCGTCAAAGTGTTCGGCTCGCCAGGTAAGTTGCAAGTCTCCCAATGGCGAAACCTGATCAAAGCTAATCGCTGAGAGACGATAGAGCTCGAGAACTGCAAGGAATCTTGCCACCACGACCGCACGGTCTTTAACCGAAGCGATTAGATCGCGGAAACTTAGGTTCGATGCTTTGCGAAGCATGGAGATAACTTCGGCCGCCTGTTCTCTAATCGAAACTCTCGGTGCATGCAAATGGGTGAGCCCAACCGATGGAATCTCGCGAGGAGTCAGCACCTCCTGGGAGAGCTGATAAAACTCGGCCAGCGTCATAGTCCAGACCAACTCCGGTTTTTGCTTCCTGAACCGCTCTTCCATTTGCACTTCGCGAGGAATACGAGCCCCCTCGATGGCGAGTGCGGTTGAAAACCAGCTAGAGATTTCCTTGAATGCGCGATACTGCAAAAGTCGAGCAAACAGTAGGTCTCGGGCCTCGAGCAAGGCGACGTCTTCTGCATCGACGACCTCACCCTTAGGTAGCAACCCCGCAATTTTCAAGTCCAGTAGGGTGGCGGCGATTACCAGGAATTCACTGGCTTGATCTAATTCCTCAGCGTCGTCGAGGCTCTTTAAATAGGTGATGAACTCATCGGTGACTTTGCTGAGTGAAACCTCAGTGATGTCCATCTCATGCTTCGAAATTAACGACAGCAGCAGGTCAAATGGCCCCTCAAAATTGCCCAGGTTGACAGCGAAACCACTACCCGATTCGGTAGCTTCAACCAGGTCTTGGTTATGGAGCGCAGCCACGATCTACTAGTTCACGCGCAACGGTTCGATAAGCCTCGGCCGCATCAGATTCTGGCGCATAGACGGTGATTGGGGCCTGTGCCACGGTGGCATCAGGAAACTTGACGGTGCGATTGATGACGCTGCGGAAAACCTTCTCGCCGAACGCTTCGTGCAGGCGGTCAAGAACTTCGCGCGAGTGCAGTGTGCGCGGGTCATACATGGTTGCCAAGATTCCATCGAGCTGAAGCGCCGGGTTCAGCCCCTCTTGAACTTTGCTGATGATGTCTTCAAGGATGGCAACGCCGCGCAGCGCAAAGAATTCGCTGGCTAGAGGGATGATTACCCCGTGAGCGGCAGTAAGTGCGTTAACGGTCAAGAGGCCAAGCGAGGGTTGGCAGTCGATAATGATGACGTCATAGTCATCCGAAACCTGCTTTAGGATTTTTGCCAAAATCTGCTCTCGAGCAATTTCATTGACCAGCTTCATTTCGGCCGCTGAGAGCTCAATATTGGCTGGAATCACGTCGAGGTTTTTGACCGAGGTCTGCTGGATTGCGGTTTTTGGATCAATTTTACGGTCCAACATTAGGTCATAAATCGTCACGGCATCGTGAGCGTTTACGCCCAAGCCGGCAGAAAGCGCACCCTGAGGGTCATAGTCAATAAGCAGAACCTTGCGGCCATATTCGGCGAGCGCCGCTGACATGTTGATGCTGGTTGTGGTTTTCCCCACTCCACCCTTTTGGTTACACATCGCAATGATGCGTGCAGGCCCGTGCGAACTTAGCGGCTTGGGCTTAGCGAAGCGCGAGTCTGAGGCGGCTTTGCCTGCTTTTGCCATGATTCCTCCCGAAATTACGATGCAACCTTAGAGTTATAGCCTACCGTCGCGCACGCGGGTGCGCTGTCGCATAAATCTCACGCAGCGCATCCACAGTGACCATCGTGTAAATCTGGGTTGTGGTCACCGATGAGTGGCCCAGTAACTCCTGAACAACACGCACATCAGCCCCTCCTTCAAGCAGGTGGGTTGCAAAAGAATGCCTTAGCGTGTGTGGTGAAATCTCGCCCGGCAACTTTGCCAGCTCACTTGCGTCATGGATTATTTGCCAGGCGCTCTGGCGGCTTAGACGGCCGCCTCTCTGATTCAAAAACAAAGCGGGGGTGCCTTTGCCATTCAAGGCAAGCAATGGCCGAGTGCGAACCAGGTATGCCTGGAGTGCGGCTTGGGCATAACGCCCTACCGGGACCAACCGTTCTTTCGAACCCTTACCCAAGACCCTGAGCAGTGTTGGATCTACGAGGTCATCAAGGTCAAGAGAGACGATTTCAGTGATTCGCGCGCCGGTCGCATACAACAATTCAAGGATGGCTCTATCTCGCACACCAATTGGATCGGCTACCGACACCGCATTGAGCAGAGATTCCACCTGAGAAACCGTGAGCGCCTTAGGCAAGCGCCTGGGCGCTTTAGGTGGCTTTACCTCTGCCGACGGGTCTTTGTTGGTCAGGTTTTCAAGCAACCAGTATTTGTGTAGCCCGCGGATTGCAGCCAGTATTCTAGCAACTGAAGTTGGAGCAAGGCCACCAATGCTAACCAGCTGTTCGGCGAAGCCGATAACAGTCAATTCGGAGATTTGGTCGATATTCAAAATCCCCTTCGACTCTAGATATTCGAGGTATCGAACCAGGTCACGTCGGTAGGCCGCAACAGTATTTTTAGCAACACCGCGCTCAATAGTCAGGTGCCTTATGTAATGATCAACTAGCCCATTGAGACCAGGCATTGGTTAGATCCCTAGTTTGTGAGCCGCCGCCATGATTCCAACCGCTGCCGAGGGGCTGCGCATGTCCGAAGACAGTACCGAGGCTAATGCTTCACTAAGAGGAATCCAAGATATCGGCATGTCTACCTCTTCGCCCTCAAGCTCCAGATCGTGACCCTGATGCCTCAAGTTTCGAGCTAAAAATATTGCGATGGTTTCGCTGTTCCCGCCCGGAGTGGTGTGAAACTCAATTAGTTCAGCCCAATCCTGAGCAATAAAACCGGTTTCTTCGAGCAACTCCCGCTTTGCGGCTTCAACTTTTGATTCGCCAGGAATGTCTAGTAAACCGGCCGGTAACTCCCAGAGGTATTCGCGGACGGGATGCCGGTATTGATTGATCAGCAGTATTTCGTTTGCCTCATTTAAGGCAACTACGGCAACTGCACCAGGGTGAACCACAAACTCTCGAACCAACTGCGTGCCGTTGTAATCAAAAGACTCCCTGGCAACGTCCCAGATTTTGCCCTCGAAGACCACTTCACTGCCCAATATTTTGAAGGCAGCGGTGCGGTCTTTAGGCATCCTTTACCTCAAAAAGCTTGTTTGCCTCTTGGCGCTTGATTGCAGCCGCAACCAGACCGCGGAACAATGGGTGAGCGTCGGTTGGCCTTGAGCGGAACTCCGGGTGCGCCTGGGTGGCAACGTAGTAAGGGTGAACCTCACGAGGCAATTCAACAAATTCGACCAAGTGGTCATCAGGTGAGGTTCCCGAAAAGACTAGCCCTGCGTCGGCAATCTGTGCTCGGAAGTTGTTGTTGACCTCGTACCGGTGACGGTGACGCTCTTCAACCGAGTCAGCTCCGTAAACCTCAGCGACAATTGAGCCCGCTTTTAGCTTGGCCTCGTAAAGCCCGAGTCGCATTGTGCCGCCCATATCGCCAGCGGCGAGAATGTCGACCTGCTCAGCCATCGTTGCAATCACAGGATATGTTGCCTCTGGATCAAACTCGGTGGACGAGGCGCCAGCCAGACCTGCCTTGTTTCGCGCATATTCAATGACCATGCACTGCAAGCCGAGACACAGGCCGAGCGTCGGAATCAGGTTTTCGCGGGCATAGGTTAGTGCGCCCAACTTGCCTTCGATTCCACGAACGCCAAAACCACCTGGGATGCAGATTGCGTCCACGCCCTTCAGCTGTTCTTCGGCTCCCTCTGGTGTTTCGCATGAGTCCGAGGCAATCCACTTGATGTGAACCTTGGTTACATTGGCAAAACCACCCGCGCGAAGCGCTTCGGTTACCGAAAGGTAGGCATCTGGAAGATCGATGTATTTTCCAACTAGGCCGATTGTGACATGGTGCTTTGGGTGATGGACTGCATCCAAGACACCTTGCCAGCGACTCCAGTCAACCGGGGTCTCAGGGAAGCCGAACTTCTTGACGATGTAAGAATCGAGCCCCTGGTCATTTAGGACCTTAGGGATGTCATAAATACTTGAAGCGTCGGCTGCGGTAACCACAGCACTCTTGTCAATGTCGCACATCAGTGCGATCTTGCTTTTGATTCCCTCTGGCAATTCACGGTCACTTCGGCAAACTACGGCGTCTGGCTGAATACCAATCGAACGCAGGGTCGCAACCGAGTGCTGGGTTGGTTTCGTCTTTAGCTCACCAGATGCGGCCAGGTATGGCACTAGTGAAACGTGAACATAAAACACGTTATCGCGGCCAACTTCATGACGAACCTGGCGCGCTGCCTCGAGGAACGGCTGCGATTCGATGTCGCCGACGGTTCCACCAATCTCGGTGATGATTACATCTGGAGCTGGCGTTTCGTGTGCCTGAAGGCGCATTCTGCGCTTGATCTCATCGGTAATGTGTGGAATGACTTGAACCGTGTCACCGAGGTACTCGCCCCGACGCTCGCGGGCAATCACAGTTGAGTAAATCTGCCCCGTGGTGACGTTTGCAGACTGCCCTAGGTTGATGTCCAAAAATCGCTCATAGTGGCCGATGTCAAGGTCAGTTTCTGCCCCATCATCGGTTACAAAGACTTCACCGTGTTGGAACGGGTTCATAGTTCCCGGGTCGACGTTCAAGTATGGGTCGAGTTTTTGCATGACGACCTTCAGGCCGCGGGCGCGAAGTAGGTTGCCGAGACTCGAGGCGGTTAGGCCTTTACCGAGTGATGATGCAACACCTCCGGTGACGAAAATGTGACGTGTTCTACCGGATTCCATTGCTTCTGCCATGGAATTTAAGTCTACCTGAATTATGCGAACTCTTCGGCGGCACGCTGACGCAATTCCGCGGCGTGAGCGAGTCCAGACTCAGAATCCGCCAAACCGGAAAGCATTCGGGCCAATTCCTGAATTCGCTGATTTGAATCTAGTGAAACCACATCGGTTGCAGTGAAATCGGCTGAACTGCTCTTCAGTACTCGCAGATGCGAGTCAGCATATGCGGCCACCTGAGCCAGGTGTGTGACCACGATAACCTGAGCCTGCTTAGCCAATATGGCCAACCTTCGCCCAACCTCTATGGCTGCGGCACCGCCAACGCCAGCATCTACTTCATCGAAGATGAAGGTTGGCGCCTGCTGAGTCTCAGCCAAGACCACCTCAATTGCCAACATAATTCTCGAGAGTTCGCCACCGCTGGCGCCCTTGCCAAGCGGCCTAGGTTCAGCGCCTGGGTATGAGCTCAGCTGAATGCTCACCTGATCTTGACCATGCGGGCCAAACGAGTCGGCGTAATCAACTTCCACGACCAAACTCGCACCATTCATAGCCAAAGCGCCCAATTCGGCGGTAACCGCGTTTGCTAAGCGCACCGATGCCTCTTTGCGCAACTGCGTAAGCTGGTCGGCTTGACTTTGCAGTGCCGCGGCGAGCGCCACGTATTCAACCTCTAGTTGATCAATGGTTTCGCTGGATGAGTCCAACTCTAAGAGGCGATCCGAAGCAGCCCCCTGGTAGGCCACTACTTCATCAAGTGATGGCCCGTACTTTCGCATGGCCGCAGATAGTGCCGCCCGGCGCTCCTGGATTAGGTTAATTTCGCCGGCACCCTCAAGATCTAGTGATGCAAGGTAACCTGAAATCTCGCCAGAGGCTTCGCCCAATTGCATGCCCAAGTTTTTTAAGAGCTCGGCTAACCTAGACAATTCTTGGTCGTGGCTTGCTGCTTGTTCCAGAGCTCGCCTTGCCGAGCCAATCAGAGAAATTGCATCCGGGGTCTCATCAAAGCTCTCACTTGAAATAAATTCATGTGCCGACGCAGCTGCGGCCCTTAAAATTTCGAGGTTGTTTAAGCGTTCGGCCTTTTCGGCTAGTTCGAGATCTTCGCCAGGCCTTGCGGCCAATTTCTCCAGCTCATCGACTGCTTCACGAAGCTCATTAGCCTCCGCTAGCCTGGCGTCCAACGATGACTTGAGCTCCGCCAATCTCGCGGTCAATTCTCGCCAGGCAGCATAAGTGAGCTGATATTCCGCCAAAGCCGATGCCAGAGCCTCGCCACCAAACTGATCCAAGGCTTCCCGCTGGGCCGCTGCAGACTTTAGCCGAATTTGATCGGATTGGCCGTGAACAACTACCAGCAACTCTCCCAGTTCGGTCAAAACACCCACCGGGGTTGATCTTCCAGAAATGGCAGCCCGACTTCGCCCCTCACTGGAAACCGAGCGATTCAAAATAAGTTCGCCTTGCTCTAGGTCAGCCCCTGCTTCACGCACGCGAGCCACTGCGGCTGCCGTCGCTGGCAACAACCAGCGACCCTCCACGAATGATTGCTCCTGACCACGTCTGATAGCCGCGGTGTCGGCACGCTCGCCGAGAAGTAACCCGAGCGCCGAAAGAACCATTGTCTTACCGGCACCAGTTTCACCGGTAATAACGGTCAAACCCTTACCAAATGGCAAGCGCGCCTCTTGGATTACTCCCAAGTCGCGGATGTAAATCTCTTCAATCATCGAAGATTACTCTGCTCGGTGGACTTCATCCGGGCCACGCCAGCCGGCTACCGGCAGGGCAAATTTACGCACTAGACGGTCGGTGAATGGGGTGTCGTGTAGACGAGCGATCTTGATTGGGCGATCGGATCGAATTGCTTCGACTCGCGCGCCCGGAGGTAGCTGCCAGGTGCGACGACCATCGCACCACAAAACTCCGTGACCGGCGCTTCGCTGCAAAACTTCGACAGCAATTAGCGCCTCGGGCTTGATCACAAGCGGCCTGGCAAAAAGCGCGTGCGCGCTGAGTGGAACCACCAGCAGAGCCTCTACCGTTGGCCAGATAACCGGCCCGCCGGCCGAGAAAGCATAAGCCGTGGAGCCGGTTGGAGTTGAAATAACCATGCCGTCGCAACCGAAGCTAGAAAGTGGGTGCCCCTCCACTTCAACAACAACCTCAAGCATTCGCTCGCGCTCGCTCTTTTCGACGGTTGCTTCGTTCAGGGCCCAGGTGCGATAAACCTCTTTACCCTCAACAATCACGCGAACATCTAAGGTCATTCGTTCCGTTACCAAGTAGTCTTTGGCCACAACTCGATCGACCGCTTCCGCGAGTCCGTCGCGTTCACTTTCGGCTAGAAACCCAACGTGGCCAAGATTTATGCCAATCAGCGGAACCTGCGCTTCGCGCACCAACTCCGCTGCTTTCAGAATTGTTCCATCTCCGCCCAGCACCATGGCAACTTCAAGCTGCTCGAGAGCGCAATCGCGGTCCAAGAACTCTATTTTTTCCAACTGAGTTTTGTCTTGGGTAAAAGCTTCAAGTTCGACAAAATCTGCGCTTGCCATCACCGGGATAATGCCGGCGGCTGAAAGCTTTAGGCAGGTTTCAAGTGCAGCGGTCAAAGCCTCGTGACGGCGCGTGTGAATTACCAATAAGACTCTACGGTTTTCGCTCATTTGCCCTCCTTAGCTAACGCTTCGATCCTGTCTGTCCATTTTGACCGATTAACCGGCTCAAGTGGGCTTATCCACAATACATATTCGATGTTTCCATGTGTTCCAGGCAATTCTGATCGAACCAAACCACGAACTCCCAGACCCAAGTCATGGGCACTATCTACCACTTGCTTAATCGCTCCAGCGCGCAATCGGTGGTCGGTGACGATGCCAGATGCGTGCAACGACTGTTTGCCCACTTCAAACTGAGGTTTGATCAACAAAACATAATCGGCTTCGGGCGCCACAGACAATATTTGCGGCAAAACCAGAGTCAATGAGATAAACGAGAGGTCGCCAACGACTAGGTTGATCTTTATTTTCTCTGCAGCCACCCCACTGGCATTGGCCAGCGAGTCTAAGCTCAGGTCGCGCGCATTAAAACCTTCAATGTTGATAACCTTTGGGTTTTCCAAAAGGTCAGGTGCCATCTGATCATGACCAACATCGATGGCAAAAACTCTTGCTACACCACGCCTCAACAAGACATCGGTGAATCCACCGGTCGATGCGCCCACGTCTAAAGCGGTTTTATTGACCGGGTCAATCTCGCTAAAGGCATCCAGCGCCTTGGCAAGTTTGTGGCCGGCCCGGCTAACATAGTCGACTGCCTCTAACACCACAATATCGGCACCGTCAATTACGGGCTGGGATGCCTTTCGGGCGGCCCGACCATTAATCAAAACTCGGTCGGCATCAATTAAGGCCGAGGCATGGTTTCTTGACCTTGCGAGCCCTAGTTCGACTAGGGCAACATCAATTCGCAACCGGCTACCGAGCCAAATCGGTTGAATCAGAATCGTTCAGAATTGATTCAAGCTTGTCTCTTAGTGCTGAAAAATCATTGACTTGCTCGGCAAGAGGCAAGCTGCTAATGCGCTCAACCTCGGTTTGTACTTCAGTAACTAACTCTTCAGACATGCCTTAAGCCTATTCGTAAAGCGCGGCTTCAACATCCAGCGCATAAATCGGCAAATCACTGGAATAGATAACCGCGCAGGCAGCGCGCAGGGCACCTATGCTCTTGGGGTCCCCCAGTGTGACAACGACTTTGTTGTCTAAAAGTTCGACCTCTGCCCCGTCACACGAGAATCCCCGTTTGATTCGTTTAGGCGCTTGATAAGGCTTCAACAACTCGGCAAGAGATTCGATGATGTAAGTTGGGCGCCCTTCCGGCTTAATTCCCAAGACCTCTTTACGAGTGCTCACACCGGTCAAAACTAAGACAGAGTCGATTTCCGCCCGATTCGCACCAATAATGTCGGTATCGATTCGGTCACCTACAAATAGTGGACGCTTTGCATTGAAGTGGTTTACCGCAGTATGAAAAATAGCCGGCTCTGGTTTACCCGCAACGATGGGCAGTTGCCCCACAGCGGTGTGCACGGCAGAAACTAGCGTTCCGTTTCCCGGCGCCAACCCCTTTTCCTGAGGCAAGGTCCAGTCCTGATTCGTGGCCACCCATTTAGCTCCGTTTTGAATGGAATATGACGCTTCCGCCAAGTCACGCCATGACACATCCGGAGCAAAACCCTGGATAACGGCGTCCGGCCTTGAAGCTGAGTCATCGACCAGCTCAAATCCGCCTTCGATGACGCGAGCGCGAAGTCCATCGCCGCCAACAACTAGTACCTTTGCTCCAGGCTCAATTAGGGTCTTGAGAATATCAACCCCTGTCTTGCCAGATCCGATAATGTTTTCTGGCTTGGAGTGAACCCCAAAGCCAGACAATTGAGAAGCAATGGTCTCAGGTTTCCGCGACGAATTATTTGTCACGTAACCCACCGGAACACCCTGTTTCTGCAGTGCATCTATGGTTTCCGGCGCATCCTTGATTGCCGCCGTGCCTTCGTAGACAACTCCGTCTAAGTCGGCTAGCAAAACATCGTATTCAGACCAAATTTTAGCGTTCACGGTTCTCGCCAAACTTGCGATCGCGTGCTCCCTCACGTGGCGCGCGGTCGCGCTGCGGGCGAGGTGCCTCACCATCGCGTGCTCTATCCGAAGTTGGGCGAGAAGTTCTCTCGCCGTATCCACGCACCGGGCGTTCCGCGTTTCGTGGTGCAAAGTTTCGAGGTCTCTCATCGCGGGAATCGCGAGGTCTGTCGTCGCGGGAATCGCGTTGTCTCTCCTCGCGCGGCTCCCACTCTTTACGTTCGGCTCTTTGTGGAATTTCAAACTCCTCTAGAACCTCAAAAACTTCATCCTCGGGCCCCGGATTTCCTGCCAGAGCCGTCTCGGCACGCTGCGCTAAAGATGCCCAACGCTTTGACTCGGCTTCCTTACCTAAGATTTCAAGGGTGTCTGCATATGCATAGAAAAGCGGGACTGAGTAGGGAAATACCTTCTCAGGGTTCAATTCTGGAACTTGCAATTCAGCCAGGGCGAGGTCGTTCTCGCCACGGTCTAGACGCGCTCCAGACATTGCTATAGCCAAGTTGACTCGAACGCCAGGCAATAGGCTTGCCCGGTCCACCGAACGGCCAAGTTCCAAGGCGCGATCAGGGCGACCGAGGCCGCGTTCACAGTCAACCATCAAAGGCAATTGGTCATTAGAGCCAGAAATCCGGCGGAAAGTGAGCAATTCGCGCAGAGCAACGGCGTAATCGCCGATGGTATACGCGGTAATTCCTACGGTTTCACGCACCAGCCCGATACGTGCAGCGCGACTCGCAGCGGCAAGAGCATGCTGGTGAGCCAGTTCTGGATCCTGTTCGATCAGTAAACCGACCATAGCAAGATGGCGAGCGACCATCTCAGCGTTCTCCGGAGTAAGTGTTTTTAGCTGAACTCTTAGACCCAATTCAAGGTCTTTTTCAGTGATCTCATCCGGAATCAGCGGGCTTTTCGGCTTGTCATAGTCAACCGGGCGCGCTACACGCTGCTGCCACTCCGGTCTTGCAGAATTTGGGTCATCATTTCTTCGCGCACGACCGCTCGGAGCGTCTTGACGGCGGTCTGCGCCACCACGTCCAGTGCCAGATCCTGAGCTTCGCTCGCCGGAAAAGGCACGTTTTGGACGGTTTTCGAACTCGCGTTCGCTCATTTGACTCTCCTAAGGATACAAATATCCATGTTAAACCAAAATGGCCACCTTAAAAAGGTGGCCATTTTGTTAAATTAAGTCCGGCGGTGTCCTACTCTCCCACAAAGTCACCTTTGCAGTACCATCGGCGCAGGAGGTCTTAGCTTCTGGGTTCGGAATGTAACCAGGCGTTTCCCCTCCGCTATGGCCGCCGAAACACTATTGAGTTATGTTTCGAAAGCACACATTGAAGTGTGTTTATTCGGTTCCCATACCTCGGGAACCACATAGTGGACGCAAGCAAAAATGTTATCAAGTAATCGACTTATTAGTATTGGTCAGCTCCATGGGTCTTTAGTCCCCACTTCCACATCCAACCTATCAACGCAGTAGTCTAGCTGCGAGTCTCTCGGCCGAAGCCATGGAATTCTCATCTTGGAACAAGCTTCCCGCTTAGATGCTTTCAGCGGTTATCTTTCCCGAACGTAGCTAATCAGCGGTGCTCCTGGCGGAACAACTGACACACCAGAGGTTCGTCCATCCCGGTCCTCTCGTACTAGGGATAGGCTTCCTCAAAATTCCTGCGCGCGCAGAGGATAGAGACCGAACTGTCTCACGACGTTCTAAACCCAGCTCGCGTGCCGCTTTAATGGGCGAACAGCCCAACCCTTGGGACCTACTCCAGCCCCAGGATGCGA
>Ga0228699_1000146_pt1 | contig 65976 bp, 113 predicted proteins | sample McNCre217_Aug_MG_FD_178016 | JGI IMG/M metagenome (GOLD analysis project Ga0228699, IMG submission 178016) | Freshwater microbial communities from McNutts Creek, Athens, Georgia, United States - 2-17_Aug_MG | ecosystem: Environmental > Aquatic > Freshwater > Creek | place: USA: Georgia... | reverse complement strand
CAGAGGCGACCGCGAGGGAGTACTATATGTGACAACTATCCGAGAGCCGGCCCCGAGTTTCCCGAAAGGGAAATGAGGAGGCGAACGGATCAGGAGACAGCGCGAAGCGCACCATTTCTCCAAGTCCAGTTTTCCAACTGCAGTAGTTTGGTTTCTGAAAAATTTTGTTTTCAAAACGTCTCTTTTGCAGTAAAACTGTTTTCAAAACGTTTCCGTAAGGAGTTTGTTCCGAGGAATTCCCTTACCATCTCTCCTAGGGGTAAAAAATTGTGCGCCAACCCGCCCAAAACCACTGATAATCAGTTACATACATTGTACAAAATCGACCTTTTTGCCACCCCCCTCCTCAATGCCTTGATATAATCGCCTAAAACACAATAATATACGAGAATTTTCAAAAATAGTGGCCCATAAAAAAGGCCCGGGAGCTACCCCGGACCCAAAAATGAATAATCGACCCCGCAAAAATACAAAAAGCCTGCAATACTTGTATTTTGCCCGCAAAGACACTTTCTTTGTACAGCATCATGAACACTATCTCCTTCTTTATTCTTGCATGGGGAGCCTATTACTGGCTTTCTGTGCTATGTTCCCGGCTTCTAGGAACCAACCGCCCCTCAAACGTTTATTTAGCCCCGCTGCGATGGATACAATCTCAACTCCAATAGAAGACCTCCTGTCCGTTATGCTGCCGCCTAAAGGCTTTAAATGGGACGATTTTAGGCTGTCTTTGATCAAAAACGACACAGCATATTTTTTGACTTCTCGCCATCCATCTGCCGGGGAGGATTGGCGCTATCATAATCCAGAAAACTGGGGGGATCCATACCAAGACGAAAAACAGCTATGTGTAATACTGCCCTTTAAAGACACATGGCTTCATACACCATCCCAACGCGGGATAAGCTGTTCTGCCATTGATATTAACGAGGGCGCCCATCCGTGGTTGTGGTGCAGAGGGCGGGACAACAATCCGGTTTCCGTTATGTCCGGAGCCACCATTCAGGAATTCGTGCAAAAAATAGAGCAGACGCACGGGCGGGTGTATTTTCCGAGCGAATGGACAACAATTTTCTTTGCCCGCCTGCAAACCATGGCAATGTGGGAAAAAGTACAATCAGCATTAAAAAAACTAGCATGAACCCATTACCAGCCACAGTATCCCATCCCGAACTTTGCGCCGCCATTGTCGGTGAATTTGCGTTTATGAAGGCGATGTCCCGGCCGGAAGATTCCAGCTTTCAGCCGCTTCAAGAGCTTTCGCTTGACAAGGTATTTAATGAAGCAGACACGTTTTTTATAGAGTTTACTACGTTGGAGGAGATAATTGACACCCAACAATCCGACCTTGCCGTCCAGCTTGCCGCATTTTTATACGCGTATATTGATGTTACGGATATAATTGCTATTCAGCAAAATATACACAACAAACTGAAATAAGTGCAACAAATTTTGTTGTTTTAAAATATAACACTACATTTGCGCATGGAAAATGAGTTCAAATATCGATTGCGCGATATGCTGCAGGCGCGGGGACTCTCCGCAGTGGAGTTTCAAGAGATGGTGTTTAAGCAGACGGGCTATTGGTGGGACAGAGGGCGTGTGAGCCTGCTGATTAACGGCAAAAAGGCAAACTGGACCATGCAGGTGGCGCTTATTATCAGTCAGACATTAGGAGTACCAATCGACGAAATATACACCTATAAACTAAAAAAAGGGCCGTACATCCGGCCAATAGATTCAAAAAGAGACTGAGCCGGTAGCTGCAATTGGTTAGAGCGACTCCTGAGTGAGTAATAGGGTAAGCGTAGGGAAATAGCACTGCCCGGCTTCTGCCTCACAAGGGGTACCCGGTGCGGGTTCGAGCCCCGTCCGGTTCAACCGAGGGAATGGCGAAATTGGTAAACGCATCAAGAGTTGCTAAGCAACAAATACTTGACGGTGAAACAAAGTTGGTGAAGGCGCTGTGTAACATCAGACACTACCAACATCCTTGCAGGTTCGAGTCCTGCTTCCTTCACAATTCCAGATCAGATGAAAGAAAGCGCAATGACATCCCGGACGAGATCCGGTCCATGTTTCAAAAGGTGTTGAGGAGTCTCGCCCCTTACAATACGGATAAAGGGCATTAACTCGCGTCGGGAGCACTTCACTTCCGGAAAGTTTGAAGAGGTAGCCGTATCACACTAAATGCGCACGAAGCGGGCGCCCCCAGCCGTTCTGGGGGCTTTATAATCGACACATGAAAATAAGCTTGATTACCAAAGTGTTCTACGGAACGCTTTACCGCACAATGCTAGCCTATCCGGCGGCGCGATTAATTATGCCCCCAAAGGATATGTTCGATCAGGTATTAATTTTTCTACTTGCGGTATCTGTTTCTTACTTTGACGCCTATCATCATTATGACAAGTAGGCTTCGCAGGGCAGCTCAGCAGCTCAACGTGTACCGGTGGAACCGGGGCATGCCGCTATTCTTCCCAATCATCTTCATCCATCCGCAAGGGGGTAAACTAATCATCCATGTTTAACGAGCGCAAAATCACGGTTCTAGGCATTCAGGTAGCGGTGGTTGGCTTTACTTATGGCGCCTTTTATTACCCAGACATCAACCGCAACGCAGAGTTTCCGTGTACAGCACGCGGGTTTCGGCAGTTGCATTCATACATTAGAACCGTTGAATTCTTAAAAAAACTAGACCATGGCACCATCGGAAAATGAACAACGACTAGCGCGCGCATTTGTGTATGTCTGCCGGACAGGGTTCCGCCACATGCTTTTGATGTCAGCAATAATGACATATACAGGAATGAGTGTACAGCAGGCGCCAAAGCTGGGGCTTGTAGTAATAATTTGCGCGGCTTACTCTTATTTTGAAACATATACACTACGAAAATGACACTATTGCTAGCAGTTACAGCCCTTTTAGAAGGGAGAACCATTACGCACGAAGACTGGCCAAGCGGCACTTATTTCCGCATTATGCCAGAGGCGCTAACCAATCAAGATATATGGGCGCAGAGCAAACGGAAGGGCGTGTTAAGTTCAATGCTTACGTTATTGCATGGCGTTGACGAGCGGCGAATACGCATATTGGAGTTTGAAGCAGTCCGAGTGCCTGCAGCACAAACGGCACAACCTACAGCAGAAAAACACAAGGAGGGGGGCGAGGCGGTATTTATCCGCTATGTGGTGGCTATTGAAGGCGCTGCAGGGAGTGTATTGTATTGGAACGAACAAATGAGCGATTACAGGCCTTTACGGTTTGCTAAACTATTTCTCTCAATTGAAGAAGCGGCAGAGGCGCTTGCAAAAGCACGAGTGCAGCGTGCGGGAGATGTGTATGCAAGAAGGTTAATTATACCAGTGGTCGTATGAATTGGGAGTGGCTACGCGTGCTAGGACCACACGAGCAGGGGGACGCCGGCCCAACGGATATCTCACAGGTATTAATACTACCAATACTACCATAAACCAAAGCCATGAGCCATACACCTACAAAAACACAGATAACCTTAGAAGAAGCAATAAAAAACTTGCTAGAGGGTAAAAAAATTGGTCATGAAGACTGGCCAAGCAGTTGCGCCTTTCGCATTCCAGAAGAAAAATTATTGAATGACAGCGACGACGCGAAAAGAAGGCGGCAGAAATTAATTACGGCGGCAATCAAGTTTTTTTTTCATAGTGATCCGTACAAGTTTTTATTGGTAGGTCCGGACAAGCCCGCACAGGAACCTGTAAACACAGAGGCAAATGTCAAAATGCCGCTGATACGCTATGTGGTAGCTGCTCCTCAAATTGGCGGGGGGTTGCGTTACTGGAATGGCGAACAGAATGACAATTCATATTATGACGACTCAATATTAGATGCCAAGTGGTTTATTTCAATTGAAGAAGCAGCGGAAGCGATTGCAAAAGCAAGGGTGCGTCGAGCGGGAAGTGAGCATGCAACGAGATTAATTATACCAGTGGCCGTATGAATTGGGAGTGGCTACGCATGCTTAGACCACACGAGCAGGGGTTTGTCATCCGGTGCATGGCAAAGGAGCAGGCCGGTAATGATCCACGGTCGGTCCACCACAGCCCCCTGACAACCGATCGGGCAAAAGAACTGCTTGCAGAACTGCGCAAACAGGGCTGGATTGGCGCAACGAGCCGCAGGGAGGAGTTAGCCATCATCAATCGGGTGGTCCGTCACCTGAACCAAGCGTCCGGGAAGATGTTTAACCCGTCCACCAAGGCAAACGTCAGCCTGATACGGCAGCGGTTGAAGGAAGGGTTCACTGAACAACAAATGATTGATGTAATTAACAGTAAAACAGCCGAATGGCTCAACACAACACAAGAGAAGTACCTGCGTCCAATAACTTTGTTCGGACCTAAAATGGAAGGATATGTCAACGAAAAAACTACCGAAAGCGCTTTCGGCCAAAGCCAGCGGGTCTTCCGCGAGTTCTTTGGCAGTGATAGCTGACTGGCGCCCACCGGCACCGCAAGACGCGAAGATATGGGAGGCACGCATCGTGAACTCACAGAAGGTGGCGTTGGCAGCAGCCGGGATGAAGGACGTTGGCAAGGCAGACAAGTACAGCAAGGCATTGGTGGCGCTGCTGTTGGAATGGAGGATGTATGCAGGGGTTTCTACGCCGGTCACTGCCGAAGAAACACGCATGAATGCGCTTTTCATCATTGAAAACTTCGGGGACATGAGCTTGCTGGACATTAAGAACGCGTACAACATGAGCATTGCCGGCGAGCTGGGGGACTTTCCTCAGCACCATAATTCGTTTGCTCCTATGTACATAGCGCAGGTGTTGCGGGCTTATAAGTCTCACGCTCAAGCCGTTATTGCACGGCTGCTACGCGAGCGCACCGAGCAGGAGATTGCCAAGGGCGGACCGGAGCCAACGCAGGAGGAGCTGCACACCATTATGGTTGCCAGCTACCGAACCATCTACCTCAAGGTCATGGAAGGGTCGGATCCAACGTTGGACAGGGGAGGTGTGGTAGCTGCCCGGTTGTGGGAACAGATTAACGTTTACGAAAACAGCAAAAAGCGCAAGGAGTGGGTTGAGGCGTGGACCGCGAAGATCCATGCGCAAAAAAACGAAGTGCGTGCCCGCGCGCAGGAATACGAGCAGTTGAAGCAGTACAAGCTTGAAAATCTCGAGCGCGACAGTTACCTCTACGCGTTTTTTAGTGAGTTCACCGCAGAAACCTTTGAAGCATGGATAAGCAAGTTACAGTAGACGAGGAAAGGCTGTGGAACCTGCTGTTCAAGCACGTGGAGCGGCACGGGTGGGAGCCTTTTCTGAACGCAACAGGGATAGAAATGGGCGAGGTGACATTGTGGAAGGAAGAGCAGGTAACGCTCCTGCCGACTTTTGGAGCAATTTGTCTGTACCTCAAAGTGCCCATGGAGCAGTTCTTTCACTTGCCACCATCAGAGCCAACGCATTGGCGCATAAAAATACAGCACGAGTGCAGTGTACGGCTAGCCAACTGCCTGTACGACCATCGGGAATACATGGATTTGTCGCTTGACGAAGAAACAACCATTCAAGAGCTGAACAAACAGTTGGAAGGAATCAACATTGAAAAGTTTGCGCGGTGCCGGGGTGTTGGCGCAAAGCTGCTGCAGGAATTGAAAGATTATTTAAAGGAAAACAACATTAGCTATGAAAAGTAAATTTAAACCGGGCGATGTGATATGTACAATTGGAGATAAAAACAACGAAAACTGTGACCGCATTGTATTGGCTATTGATGATGACGAGGAAGAGGTGCATTACACAACGCCAATTTACAAACACATTTACACTGTTACTATTGATTACGTTAATAAATACTTCACCCTAATCCACCGACCCAAATGAAACTATCGTCAATAACACCCTGTTGGGTAACAGAAATACCAAAGGAGAAAGAAGAAGGCGTGATGTACATTTCTCTGGAATACAAGACGGCTGTACACTTGTGCGCTTGCGGATGTGGGAAAGAAAGCGTTACTCCCTTAAAGGAGGGAGAATGGACGTTAATTGAGCAAAAAGGATTGGTGACCTTGCGCCCCAGCATTGGAAATTTCAGCGGCGAAAAACCACACCACGCACATTATTTTATCACCAACAATCAAATACAATGGGCATGAAAACACAGTGGCAGATAGCGCTTGATGAGGCGGCAAAGGAATGCGGATTTAACTCTATCGAAGAAGTTACACCGTTTCAATCGAAATATCCTTACAGTAAAGTACACCAACGAGCCTCAGAAATCTATGCGATGAAATTCAAAGCATGGTCGGACATTGAAGGTTGGAAAATTGGTGGGGTGCTTGGTACACAAGCCCCGTACTACATCAACCAAGAATCTGAGGGTGTAAGAACCGAAAAACAACTACTCGAACAGTTTAACCAACCACAACCATGAGTCAAGGAGAATTATGCGGTCATAAAATAAAGATCGCCACAAAAATTAACGGCACAAATACGATTGAAGTAGAATGTGACAACTGGAAGGGTCACGAAGGAGATCATAGTAAAATGTTCTACCATATCACTTCGATGCCGAACGAAAAGATATTCAAAAACAATTACCGGTTAGGATCAATTAAATGGAAAAACAACTATGAGTAAGAAGCTGTCTGCAAAAGAAGTCGAATCAATTTTATATCCTCGAAAAAAGTTTGAGGATAAAGTTGTAGAATTAGTTGAAGAAGCAACTAATATCGAGATCGGAGAGGGTATTGTATTTGAAATTAAAGATATAGTAGGGGATACAAAAACACATCCATCATATAGCATTTATAAGTACGCCAAAATTAATCAACCAATGTTCACATTTAAAGTTAGAATTATTTCTGACAAACAAGGCGTAATAGTTAGAGTCTTATAAAAACCACAACCATGAGCGCACCGGCGAAGATTTACTTACAACAAGAGGTTGTTCGTTACAAATTATGCAATAAAGAATGGTTAGACAAGCCAATCATCAATCAGGGTTATCAGTTGATTGAGTACATCCGTTCAGACGTTGCAACCGATTGGACAAAACCGTGCCAATGCACCGAATCAGAGCGTACAGGCGAAACGTGGTGCTGTAACCATTGCGGGAAGCCTGTGAACCCCGCCTCGGATCAGTCAGCCGAGATTGACTTATTACGCAACGGCAACAACGAACTGAATCAGGAAATCGAAAAGATGTCAGCCGAGATTGAGCGGTTGAAAGGATTAATTGAAAATGCTTTGCAAGATCGAAATAAATCAAATATTCAAATTTTGAAACTTACCGAAGAAAACGAGCGGTTGAAGAAAATGCGAAATGAATTAGCTGATGTTCTTAAAAGATGTTCTGCAAGTTTAGCAACATATGGCAGTCATCCGATTATTGAAAAAGCTGTATCGGTAGCATTGAGTAAAGTAACCCACTAACCCCTAAAACGAAGAAGATGTTAGAAGCAAAAACACCAATAGGCAGAATACAAATACCAGAATTTCAAGAAAGGGAACTGATCCAATTGACTGACGAAGAGTTATTACAAAGGGCGATTTTGGAAAATAAAAAAATTTGTGTGAGTCCTGCTGTATATGCTATGATTGAAAAAAGGGGGCTAGAAAGAACATTACAACAAAGAATTAATCCAAATGTGGGTGTACGGCACGACATTTTGCGGATAACAAATAAATGGTAAATCACACTAACCCCTAAAACGAAGAAGATGACAGCAGAAGAGCTAATGAAACCAAGATTTGAAATTGTAGCAGATTTTCCGGACAATCATTTTGGGAAAGTGGGTACAATCTTAGACAGAAATTGGTCCAAATATCCGAACGATGACGAAACACAGGAGCCAATTTGGAAATTATCCGATTTTCCGCACCTTTTTAGAAAGCTGAATTGGTGGGAGTATAGAACTCTTGAGCAGATGCCGAAAAAGGTGACGTCGCTTTTAGATGATAAAAAATACGTGTACGAAATTGAAGAGTGGGACATAAAATTACTTCTGGGATGGATAGACAAAAAAGAACGTAGTTGCTGTTCTTTGCTGACATTTGTTCCCGAGTATGGGTACGTGCCTGTTGATTGAGGCGGGATAACAAACATTTTGATTAACAATAAAAAAAACAACAATATGGATTTATTTGGAAAATCACCAAGACCAACATGGAACACGGAGATGCGCATGGAGCTGGCAAAAGTTTTTGGGCAGCAATTATATGACTGGACAAACAAAGACACGCCGCTTGAGAAGTGCATTGCCGACTGCGAAGAAATATTTCTTTATCACAGCGGCAACGACGGCTATGATCTTGCAAAAGAGTTTGATTATAGAGGCTATAATCCGGATGCGCAATTGGTTGAAATATTAGAGGACGTGTGGGGAACAAAAATGAGCATGCTGCGAGAGGCGGTTAAGCAGTGGGTGAAGGAGGACGACATACAGCCGCCCTACGAAGTTGGCACAAACATGCTTTGGAAATATGGTCATAAAATGGTTGAAGGGGTAATTACTGGGACGCACCCCGAAACAGCACAATATCAAGTCGCGATACCAAGCGAGGGAATGACTGTTGAAGGAGGCCGAAAGGCGGTTTTGAATTACGAAGACGCAACACCAATTAATCAGCCAACATGAGCTACAAAATTTACACTGAAAGAAACAACGCGGAAACAAGCAGAGATCCGGACGACTACACATATAAACAGATTGGGCAAAGAGACACCCTTCCAGAAGCGGTAAGGGTGGCACAAGAATATATCGAAAATCACTTTATTAAAAAGAGCGCTGAGCTCCGAGCAGGAAAAGGAAAACAACTTTTTCGCGCAACCGACTTCTGCTCTTGGCCAGAAACAATCATCATTGAAAAACTATGAAACACACAAAAATCATTTATCTACTCCTCGCGTGCGCATGCACTGCCTGTACGCACAAGTCCGCAATTAAACACGAAAGCGGCGTCATTGTGGAAAAACAATATTCTCCATCCTTTGATGGCAGCGGAACGAGCGTTGGCTTCACCTCTGGTGGTCACATGGTAGTTACCGATAACAGCATACACAAGGACGAGCAGTTCACGCTGGTCTTTAAGTGCCAGCACAACACCGTGTTTAGCATTAACCGGGCGGATCTGTATGCAAGGCTGAACAAGGGCGACACAGTGGATATTCAGTACATGGATGTAATCAACTACGACAATCAAGTTGTTGACTATGATTTTGTGACGGCAACAAAAACAAAGACATGTTGGTAAACTTAACGCCAAACCAGAAGGAAATCAAGCGCCGGCAAGTTGTTGCAATCAAATACAACATGAATATTTTGCCACAGAACGACCCATCGCTGATGCAGCACGGTACGGGAATTTATCAGAGCAACGTTGCTTTTAACTTTAGCTGGCAAGAGTTTATGGAGTTTGAAAAGCCACCTACTTACGCACAGCTTTTTGGTGCGTTTGCCCCAAACCACGACAAGGTACAATATGGCGTTGCCGACAACATTGAGCAAGTCAAGGAGTACTACAAGCAGGAAATACAAGACCCGGCAAGAAAGTACATCATAGAGTTCACTCCTGTTCATCAAAACAAAGCCAACAAAGGAGTGGGCGGTGGATGGCGATGGGAGAAGTGGGGAGAATACATTGGTAAGCTGAACCCCTGTTGTGAGCACTTGGACGACGAGGAGTTTGGTGACGACTTCAACAATGTAATTTGTTTTCACCTAATTGAAATAATATGAAAACACAAATCGAAGGAATAATAGAACAGGCGTACCTGCTGGATTTAGAGCAAGACCTTAAAAAAGAGGTCGACGAGAAATGGAGGGCTTTTATCAAGCTAAGGCACCATATGCTGCGAGGAGTCGGGTTAGATATTGTAGAGGTGCGCATCAAGACTAAGCAAAAAGTTGTTACGGTGGAGCTGATTGTGCCCAAGGGCATGCTGCAGTACAACGAGCTTGGGGGAGCATGGATACACTTGAATTGGGAGAAAGTAAAAATTTATTGGAACGGCAACGACATAGTGATTAATCAAGCTTGGGGCGGGGCGGTAGCATGATAGAACAATCAGAGTGGGTTTTCTTTCGAGATATCGATTGGGACGACAAGCAGTGGACGTGGTTTAATGTGGACACAAGGGATTTTCACGTAGGCTATAATAACCACGAGGCGATAGATGCACGCAAGCTGTTGCAGTATCCGGATTTTTTTTGGACCGCAGAGGAAATCAAGGCATTGCTGGAGCGACTGTTTGAAGAGTCGGGCGGACCTGTGAAGTGGAGATATTTAAGCGTGGATGGAAGCTGGGAGTTAAAATACTTACGCATTTGCCGCCACGAAGAAAAGTTCATTGTATGCAACAGCAACCGGTACGCTTTACGAAAGAAATATTTGAATCAACCAATTAACACAGAACATTTAAACGCTCACTGATGCGATACTACAAAACAGCACGAATAACCGCAACGGGAAAGAAGTTTGAGCAAGTGCGGGCACACATTGAGGAAGCGCACAACTACATGAAAGCGCTAAGCAAAAAGTACGGCTTTAGCCGATGGTATCAAAATCCCATGTATGCGTATGGGGGCTTGTATGCTGCTGAATTTGACACGCCGCCAGACCCGGCTCTTTGGAGACCCAAGAAGACGGGAGAAAAATGGTATGTCCCGAGGAGAAATACAGTGAAGGGCAAAGCCTTGCTCGCAGAGATACAGGCTGCACCAATAGTTGAACGAAGCGAAGCCAACAAGGTTGTGGGCATTGAGGTTGACTGGGGTGGCATATCTTTAACATGGGCAAAGAGGTGGTATTTGTTTACCGTTCCGGGAGAGTGGGAATTTAAAAGACCTGTGGACTGCCTTGAAATAACCTACACACAATATCAAAAACTATTCAACGGCAGAGCATGATAGCGAAAAAAAAATATGCCAGTGGCTACAAAGGATATATGTTGGTAAACACTACGTCTGGTATTTGTTGGAGCGATGCCGGCGGCTGGCTAGACTGTGTGTTTGATTCCGAACAAACCGCAAAAAACTTTATTGATCAAATTGAACAACTGAAAGACAATCTCTACGAGGTAATCAAGCGCATGCAGGAGAAAGCCAATGAAACCACCGGACTTGTCACTATGGAAATTATAAACGAACAACTATGAAAAGAGCCTTCAACTCACTTGGCCCAATAACGCCAGAAGAAAAGCAAAAGTTGCTAAACAACTTGATCGAAGAAGCCGGAAGAATGTTTCTGACATATTTTGACCACTTGGAACTGGAAGAAAGCATTTGTGGCACCATCTACGACCCAACAACAGCACGAACATTTAAAATCACATTCACCTATGAAAAGCAAACTAAAGAAAACACAGAAGCGCAGTGACACACAGCCTGCGCAAGCGGCAGAGCCAAGAGTTTATGTTGGCCACAACAACATCAACACAACGGTCAAGGTCTTTGATGGAGACTCCTTGGAGGCGGTATTGAATGTAAGCCGAGCGCTGCTGAACATGACAGAGCTGTTCAAAAGCCAAAATATTAACATCACCGGTATAAAAATCACAGACGTTGCTACGTTTGTAGAAAAGAAAACAGCATGATACGACACATTTGCGATTATTGTAAGGCGGTCATCGAACACGCGCCAATATCGCTGACCAGCGACACATACATCAACTTCCAAAACGGAGAACACACCCTGTCCAACTGGCAGCGCATGGACTTTTGCTCGCTCCCCTGCATGGGGCAATTTTTTGGCATGATGCGACCCAAGGGTGCAGCACACAACCCAGAGGTGATTTTGGACGTAGCAGACCCCCTTCCGGACATTGGATTGTTAGGACAAATTGAGCGACGCAACTACCTTCAAAACCTCTTCAAGCAAGATCTAACAGGAGCGCTGCAAGATGTTGTGGTGCTAGATTTTACCGACAAAGACTGGTACATACACGACAAGTGCTACATTTTTGATGAAGGCTGGCATGCCTCGAATATTTACAGAGGAAAGACGTTGCCACTTTACTTAAAAAACAATGGCGTAGCTTTGCATTTGGATTACACAAAAGCGCCAGTTCGCGGCTACGCGCTGCTTGAAAGCCGCAACCTGAAAGAGCAAAATGTTAATTACGGCGAAATCATACCAGAGAGCGCCCCGGTATTTGATCCACTGCCGTTTCATCAGATAGCCGTCAATCCATACGTCTTAGAAAATTTAGCTCACCTTGACTTGCCAGTCAAAGCGTATGACCTGCGAGAGTGCCCTTGGTCTGGATCGCTGGCTTTTACGTTTGTGTACGTTCACAAACAATGGAGGTATGCCGGGCAGGATGACCTAACAATCAGCGGCAGTAAACCCTATCGGATGGCGCAGGGAGATGAGGTATATACAATTAACTATTATCAACACCAAGTGTATGTATTTGTCCTAAGTGTTGACAAAGAACAAACAACGCAGGTACCACCAATAACCAACACTATTATGCTTTGGTAGAGATGAAATTCAGAATCATAGAAACAAAACAGACCGACGGCAGCGGAAAGCATTTAGATTCTTTCTTCCACATTGAGAAGAAGGTGTTGTGGTGGTGGGTGATGGCAAGCATACCCTACGGCTATACGCTGCCGTTGCGTAATGAGTCTCAAAGCGACTTGATGATACGTTGGACGTGTATCAAGTTTCGCGATATTAAACAGGCCGAGAAGGTCTTGCAGTCAAAGCTGCTGGAAGGGGTTCAGGAGAACTACAAAGGCAACAAGATTGTGTTGGTGCTATCAGATAACGCAGACATTCTATTTGTCAATAAAAGCAATCGAACGGATTGGTATGCGGACCACCCCTGCTATGAATATTCGCGCAGCTTGTCGCACTTAAAAGCGCAGATTGATAGCCGGATTAAAGTTTACAAACAGTCGGTGGTTGCCGAAATAGAATCTTAGCACAATCATTTAAAACCTTAAAACAATGCACACAAAACACCTATTATTATTTGCAACGGTCGCGCTGCTTGGATGCAACAATGGTATTGATAATAAAAAACCATTAATTATACGGTCCGCTCATACATCTAGCAACGGAAGGACAACGTATGATTGCTACCAAGTAGATCCCGAAGGGGGACAAAGGGGTTATGACCTAATTGACGACCAAAACAAATACAAGGTTGGAGACACGCTGTGTTTCATAAAAAAGTAAAGGCACCAGAAAATATGCACGCATGGAAGAACTAAAATCACACCTGATACAACAGCGCGACCACATAGGAGCAATGCTACTGCATGTGGAAGAGCTTATCGCGCTGCGAAAAAACTTCATCGACAAGCATTTTGCAGATGTTCCGGGGTTTATCCGGGAAAATGATATGTCGGTTGAGGCGCTGCTTGAAAAGATTCTGCGAAAGCGATTAAATTGGTTGAATGCGCAAATTGAAGATTTGTAATATATTTGAGCATGAAAAGCGAATTCTTCACCGAGCCAGACGGGCAACTGAGCCACCGAAGGCTAATTACCGTGCTGGCCTTCCTGACGATGCTCTTTTGCATAGTGTACAGCATGGTCACCGGAAAGGTAGTCAGCCAGTTCATGTACGACGGGCTGCAGTACTTGGTCATGTTTGGCATGGGAGCCGTCACCGCCGAAAAAACAGCCGCAGCGTTTGCTAAACCACAGGGAAAATGAAAATCAGCAATCATACCCCTTACTTTGGAGAGCCTTACCTGCGCGTTGAGCATTGGGACACCGACACGGACGACCCACTCAACAAGGTATATGCGAGGCTCGGAGCCTTTCAACTGGTCAGCCGCATCCGTACCGGGAGCGCATTGGTGTTGGATCAGCACAAAATTGCAAAGATCAATGCCTTGAACATCACCGGCGGAGAGTGTACCTGTGGAACGATGGCGTTGAAAGAAGACAACAGGGCTTGCCCCATCAGTTTGTGGCAATTCATCACGCACGGACATACGTACATTGGAGGAGTGGAAACCTTCATGGACTTCTACAATCGTCGGTGGCTGGCAACGGATCAGCCCGGTATTGCCATTGCCATGCACAACAACCGCGCTTATAGAAACCTGTTGTCCTTGGCTCCCGAACGCACCAAAAAGCTTGACGAGCACGTCCTGCGCCAGCATGCGCCCGACGCCATCAAGGGCTATGTAGCGTATTCTCACAGAGGATGGCGGGTCTTTAAGGTGGGGGACATTCTCTTTGACCCGTGGTACAAAGACGAAAGCTTGCCCATGCACAAGTGGGGCCGTTATAAGATTGGGTCTTTGGACGATAGTTGGCTCTCAGCGCAGCGATTTAAAAAATACCTATGAGCGTACTGTGTTTAACTCTCAAAAAAAAGTGGTATGACGCCATCGTGCATGGTGACAAGCGCGAGGAATACCGGGAAATCAAAGATTACTGGACGCGTCGCCTGCTTGGAGCTGTCATAAAACAACTAAATCCCAAGCAGGTAGTGGAATTCTTTCAGCATTCAATATTGCAGCAGGATCCCTTTCAGATATGGAAGAGACAATATACAGAGGTGGAGTTCCGGGACGGCTATGGAAAGGACGCACGCAAGGCACGGTTTTACTGGCACGGCTTGGAAGTTGGAACACCCAAGAAGGGGTGGTGTGAGCAGGGAGACGAAGAAAAAACGGTTTATATCATCAAGTATGGAGAGCGAATACCAGTTTGATCCGTACAACATGTTCACCGTTGGCAAGCTCACCGTGAAGGTGTATGCTGGCTACGAGGACATATTCAACAAGATTACCGGAAAGCTCACGTTGCTTTCCACCGATTACATACGGCACCGCAGATTGAACAAAGGCAACACGTGGATGGAAATCTATCACCTGTGCCGCCACAAGTTTCCCTACCTGTACTTGGAGCCCAACCCAAGTAAGATATATCAATACAGGGTAGGATATCTGTTGTGCCGGGTAGCGCAGAGCTACTACGATGACCCCGAAATAGCTTGGAATTAATAAAAAAACAGCATCATGAATCAAAACACACTCTCGTTCGTAGAACGCATCCGTACCATCCGACAGATGGTCGACGGATATCACACAGCGCTCAACAATCATTGGCCAGTAGCCTTTGATGAAGGAAAATGGACCAACTATGAGCTCTTTCGTTACACCACCTTCGCTCAGCAGCATTTAATGGAGGGCAAGATGTGGCTAGGCAAAACCCTGCAGGCCGTTGGTACCGACAATCCGTATCCGGAAAGCCACAACCCGGACAGTCCCGTTGTGGAGCCAACATCCGATCAAAGCACCGACAACTTCATCCGGCTTGCGATTTTAAGTGAGGAGATTGCAGACGGCGATCCGGTAGCGGTATTGAAGCTAGCAAGGCTCCGGTTGAAAAATGTGATTGATGAGCTGCTTGTTTTAAACTTGCAACTCATTAACGAAATCAAAAGGCCGGTTGATCGTATGGTCAACCCAACCACCACTGCAATTCGGGCTCTCGAAACCGCAAAAATGTGGTACGGGATGGCACTGCAGGTAACCGATGGTGCAGTTGTAATTTATAACAAACAAAGTCAAGCGCCTCAAGCAGAGCAGCCATTAAAAGTCTCTGACCCAGACACGTTTCCTCCAAAAACGGCTATAACAGACTTGCCACAAGAAGATTTGGTGACCGGATTAACAGGACACGAGGGGGCGCCTCTTCCTGCAACAGCACCGCAAGAAGAGTTGTTGTCTGTACCCGATGAGCCTCTGCCATCGATTCCTGCACCAGAACCGCAAGGAGAGCTGTTTCCCGGACCAGAAAAACTGTAAGCCCCGCAAACATAGTGTACCCGCTAACACTGCGGGTGAGATAGTCGAAGGTAATGCTGGCAGAGAGTTTTCTCTGCTCAATCCGGGTTGTGGGGTATTTGTGATCCCGCTAAGCTTTGCAAGGTGTGACGATGGGAAAGACCATTTCAAAACTACAAAACCATGAAAAATCTAACATTCGGCCAAGCCTTAGACGCCGTAAAAGAAGGCAGATTGATTGCACGTGAAGGGTGGAACGGTAAAGGTATGTTTGTCTTTATGCGTCCAGCAGACAGCCTCAAACGCATTGATGTGATTGATAAAGTAAAGTCAGTGCCCTCAGCGCTCAAGGCGTATCTGAACAAAGAGATTGAGTCAGCAGCACCGGAGTTCGCCAACGACATTGCAGAAGCAAGCATACAGTTCACGGCTTACCTTTGCTTGAAGGCGGCTGACGGATCCATCGTGAACGGATGGTTACCCTCTCAAACGGACATGCTTTCTAACGATTGGTGCGTACTGGAATGAATGCGATGTACATTGCACTAGGAGCAGCAATTGCATGGACCCTATTTTGGGTGGTGCGATTGTTTAACGCGAAGGAGAACAGGGGCGTGTCAGCAGACTTGTCCCTGTTCAAACCAGCGATTTCAGAAAAGGAAATCCGACTGCGAGAGGTAAAAATCGGCGATTTAATCACGATTTATCATAAGTATGCCAAATACAATTTCTGCACCGGGGAAGTGATTAACAACCTGCCCACAGAGCGAAAAATGCTAATTGGTATTAGATGGCGAGAATATGAAAGAGGGCCCGTTATTGAGAAAAAGTACATTTTGCGCTATGATGGGGAGGAGTTGGCCGACTTTGTGCTGCTTAATCCGACGACGAGCGATGAGGAGCCCGACCAGTACGATATTGCCTCCTTACAAGATCAGATGAACAAAGCGCTGGATAAGGAAGATTACGAACTGGCAAACCGTTTACAGCAACAAATCGATAAACTATGCAAGTCTTAGTACAATCCTGCACAACGGAGGTACACAGTGCGCTAATCAATTTAGCTACTCGTCCCATGGTAGGCGACCTCATTGACGTGTGTGGGTTGATCAATTTACCTGCACGCGTTGGATTTAATGAGTTTGATTTTTGGAACAGCAAGAACCTTTGGGAAGTGCAGCGTTGTCAGTTTACAAAATCTCCCTACGATATAACAGTCTTGGTAAAATGATAGCCTACCTGCAACATCAGTTGGACAAGCCCGCTGCACAAATAGCAACGTACAAGGGGCGCGAACTCACCTCGCACGAGCAAGAGGAGCTTCGCCGGTTGAAAGTGCAGCATAAGTCATTTAAAGATTATTTGCGCGTAGAAAAGTTGAAGGCCAAAAAGATTGATTATTGGTCATAGTATCTTTGTGCATGAAAAACTCACAACTTGGGACCATTGCACTGCTTGCAATAGCCATCCTCCTGCTGTTCATGGTCAAATGCCAGAACAGCGTACTAGTCAGCCGCAACGAAGATTTGCGCGCCAAATTAGCCAAAACCACCAACCAAAGCTTCGAGGTTGAACGACTCAAGAACGGGCTCTCTGCTGCTCATCAGGCAGTGGTAGAGCTCACCGAAAAGGCGGCACTTCAACAGGGATTGATTGACAAGCAAGACCGGATGCTGCATACGTATTTGCAGACCAAAACCAGCACTGCCACCACCCTGACTCACGTGGTTACGCGCATTGCGTGGAAAGATTCCATACGGATTATCAATACGTTAGACACGGTTCATATAAATTATGCAGGTTATTTTAGAAAACAACAAAAGTATTATACCTTTGAAGGCTCAATCATTGGCGACACACTGAATATCGACACGTGCAGCATTCCCGATAATATCACCTTTACGTTGGGTAAACGAAGGGTTGGACTGCTGGGCTCAAAAACCGAAGTAAGTATTGTTCACGATAATCCATACATCACTACGACCGCTATGCAAAGCTTTCAGTTGACCAACAAAAAGCTGTATGACAAGCCGCTTTTTTGGTTGCTGCTGGGCGCTGCTGGCGGTGTGTTCATTCACAAATTATGACAAAAATCAAAGGGATCTGGCCGTTTAAGAAAAACCGGGCAGAGCAAATCAAAGAGATACTTCCACTCATTGTGGAGTATTTACCAAAAATCAAGGAGGCGATGCGTAACAAAACCGCTGAGCCGGACACATTCCTCAATGGTCAGGTTGAAGGGTGCTTGTATGATTGGTATGTAATGCCATGGGGCGAGCAAGAGACGATGGAGCGGCAGTTTTTGGACCGTTTTGCGAACGCAAGCGGAACCTCCGACTTTGAAAATGTTGATTTAACCGAAGACGACCCGCTTAAACGCAAGGATGCGTTACAGATTGCAACCAAGCGCACTCCAAAGGAGGTGTTTGAAGAGCTCGAGCGAGTGCCCTTACCTGATGAGTACGAAGCCCTCCCACAGCGCATTGCAACGTTGGAAAAGAAGCTGGGGCTGGTCAATCAAATCTATTCAGAAAATCAAATTAAGGGCGCATTGGAGCGCCTGCGCAATCGATTGCGGATGCCCGCCATTGGAGGGTTTTTCAATCAGTTTCCGTACACAACGGACGAGAAGGTGCATGCACTCTGCGAGAAGTACGATCTGCAGTTGGGCAAGTCGGATTTGTTCATTCCTACCTTTCCCAAGGAAGCCATTGACGTGATGGACGCCTACCGTGAACAGTGCGAGAACCACTTTGACAAGAAGCCAATATTCTATGTTATTGCCTCACCGGACGACTTCAAAGCCAAGCGCGACCGGTTGGATCCTATATTGTTGGTACAATCACCCTTTGCCTTCATGTGGCAGATTTTGGGCGCGTGGGACAAAGAAATGCTGTTACTCCACGAGCTATGATGATTGAACTGACGACCGAGCAGCGCCAAGCGCTGAAAGAATGCTTGGAGTTTGCCATTGCATACCAGCCAGCACACTGGGAAGACCCATTGCGCGTGAAGCCGTTTATGGAACACCTGCTAGCATTAACTCAGCAGCCAACCATGGAATTGTCATTATACGAATTGGCGAAGTTGTGCGGATTTTATGGGTACATCATCGACCTCATTGTTGCAGGGCGGGCACGGTTTTACATAGGAGCAGTGATTGACGCAAGGTATGCAATCATCAAAAGGGTTTTTACAGGGATTGAGTCGCAAGAGGTGACGTATGAGGAGTGGAAGGCAGAGATTGCGGTTGAACAGTTAAAAGAAGCGGCTGGACTATGAAAAAAATACTCGTTGACAAATGCGATAATTGCCCGTTCATGATACACCGAACCGGCACCAATGCGGTACCCAATCAATTTTTGTATTGTGGCAAGATGCAAGAAAAGGATTACATCGAAGACCGTAATCAATTGCCTGCATGGTGCCCACTGGAAGAAAACACAACTGGTAACATGTATCTAGCATAATGCTTATACAGATCTCCGAAACTGAAATGATTGACTCTTCGCACATCAGCAGGGTCCAGTATGATGAAAAAACTGAACTTTCCACATACTCAACCCTAACAATTTATGTCAAAGGAGAGAGTCTTCCAAGGTGGCTCTATGGCGAAGCCGCCGATAAAACGTGGCAACAACTGCAAAAACACACACACTAATGGCATACGAAACAAAACCGGGAGATATTAGTATCTTTCAAAACAAAAACAAAAAGACAGAAACTCATCCTCTGCTGACAGGCAAGGCGGTACTAAATGTCAACGAGCTGGCACAACACGTGGACGGGAACGGAAACGTGACGTTGTACGTGGCGCTGTGGGCTAAGCAGGGCGACGGTGGCACCTTCTGGGCTGGCAATATCAAGTTACCACGTCCACGCACCAACGAAAGCAACGACTTGCCGCCAACTCAGCAGGACACACAAAGTCCTCAGCCAGACCCACGAAACGCAGAGGATATTACTGGAGCCAACGACGACCTTCCTTTCTGACATGAAGCATATTCACATAGTGTATTTACACTACAAAGACGGCAGACAGACGCATGGTCGCACACGTTACACACAAGCAGAATACGAAAGTTTTTGTGATGAAAACGGCAGTGCGGTCAGAAACATGGAAGCAGCGCTGAAAGAAGAGAAACAAACAAAGGTTCTTATCATCAATATTTTTGTCGAGCCGAATGGTGAAACTGGCTGATTTGATTGTGCGGGATTTGCGTGCTTACGTCCGTTCGGGAGCCGGAGACATCATGATTCCAAACTATTACGTTGATGGTTACGAAATGGACATGTTCAAGGTCAGCGAACGAGGGTACGTCACCGAATACGAGGTCAAGGTGTCGCGCGGAGACTTCAAAGCAGACTTCAAGAAAGCCCCAGAGCTTTTTGAGAAGCATAAGCTGGGAAGCACCAAGCACGACAGAGTAAAGACCGGTGAGCGGCTGTGCAATCGATTTTACTTTGTAGTGCCGCAAGGGTTGGTCAAACCAGAAGAGGTCCCGGAATACGCGGGGTTGATTTATTACACGAAAGCAGGGCGCATAGAGTGGATGGGCGACTTTCGACTAGTAAAAAACGCAAGGCTGTTACACAAGCGCACAATGGTTGACGCGCACTACAAAAGCATTGTTGCAACGCTCATGCAACGAGAGGAACGTTGGAGGTGGAACGCATACATCGAGCGCAGAGAAGCATTAATCGCATTTAATAAACTACATGAGAAAAATCGTTGAACAATGGTTGGAGCCATCGGCTGTAAACAAAAATTGTATGATTTTAGTTGGCAAAGATGAAGAAGGTCAAAAATGGGTGTTAAGCGGCAATTACGATTCGCCCTATGCAATGGAATACGATTATAGTATTCTAGCTAAAAGAGAACAAGCAGAGCAGAATGCTATGAAGTTTATGCAATTCAAAGACCTTGAGTTGGGCGATCGGTTTATTCTGTATCCCAGCGACAACAAGCGCCCATATCAGGTTTTAGAAAAACAACACGATTCAACGGCTGTCTGGTGGGACGGGGTTATTAGAAAAGGGGTACGTTGTTACGGCAGCGACACAGTGTTAAAAATTAAGCTATGAATATATACATCGAAGGGGTAACGCTCAAGCTGACTGCAGAGCAGCAGGCACAAATAGAAGCAGCTCGCAAGGCACGAGACGAGAAGTATAGTTCTTTTCAGCGAGTTTTAAAGCAGTTTGATTTTGAAGATTTGGGCGACGGAGCGTGGTTTAAAAAAGACATGCGTTGGTTTGCGCAGATTAATGACCACGGTGGATGGCATAGCTGTTATGTAATAGGGCCGGGCTTGCGTTCACAGTCTGGGACAGTTGGAGGGTACTTGTATGAAAGTTCTTGGCAGTTAGCCGCCGGTCTATGTAAGGTTACAGGCATAACGTTTAATGAAAACATTAGTAAAATTTGCGAAGGAAATGGGGAAGTTTAGATTGGTATTTAGAAAAATGCTGCTCATTGATATTGGAGATTGTATCAAGTTCAAGCTTTATGGACAAGAAATACAAGGAAGGATTATAGGGGTACAAAACAACACAACCACTTGGGACGTCGAATCAATCATCATCACTCCTAAAGAGGACATTGATTGGGGAGAATCCATTTGGAAGGCCGGCTCCAATTATGAGATAGCCGCAGAAAAAATTACACAAGTTGAATTAGTAGAGCCATGAAACCCGGAGATATTGCAATTTTTGACGATGGTGAGAAATACGACCTTGTGCGCATCATGGCGGAGTCTTCTTTGGGAATATATTATCATGTGTCGATGCTCACGGGCAGCAGTGCCGGCTATTGGAGGACAGTACACGAGTCGAAGATATATGTTTACTCGGACGAGCTGATTCAAACTCTAACTGCCAAATACGGTTACGAAAAAAAATTATCAAACCAATTCTAATGCCACACACTAGCAACACCAAAGAACTTCCGGAAGTCAATCGCACGGGCAATATGATTGTGTACATGCTTTTTGAGTCCAAGACACGCAAGGAGAGCTACACGGATTTGTTAAGCAATTACATCGAGGAAGAAGATTGTTATAAAACAAAGGACGAAACAATGTCCCAAATACAAGCGCTTATTGACCAGCGTTACGACTTCTTGGGGAATGAGTTTGCCCTGATTGATCTAAAAATTTTTTAGATTTGCGCAAACAGCATCATCATGGCAGACACTCCTGCACCCCCGGTCAACATCCACCGTTTTGACGTAGCACCCCTTCCCGGAGCCTTGGCGCTCTACAAAGATGGAAGAGCTTGCGTATGTCCATTCAGCACCGGAACGCTCATACAGCGCCGATCGAAGATTGCAACGGTAGAGAACGAGCAAGCACCGGACATTGGCATCCAAGAAACACGCAACTGCACCACCTTTTGTCCTAAAGCCAACGTGTACATGAAGGCAGATGGCGGGATGGTTTATGTGACCAGTTGCGAACAGCAGACCCAACATTCCATCAGCAACATGGCCGCTGAGAAGAGAGAAGACGGAGGGTTGTCGATTTCGTTTTCCGACCTTTCCAAGCCGGTTGACTGGGTTCCTCCCAAGTAAGTTGTACTAAAGAACAACTAAAAAAGTTCCGATTTGTGTTCTTAAATGCCTTACTTTTGGGGTATGGAGGATCATATCGGACGGCTTGCTATGCGCCACGGGTTGCCCCGCAACTTCATGGCGATCCAGCTACACAAGGGCACCAAGCACGAGAAGGAACACACTGCTCGTCAATCGGTAAACCCGGTGTTGATTGCTGTTGATCATTTGGAGGAAGACCCGTTTTACTATGTAAAGATTGAAGGGGAGGCTTTTAAGAAGCCACTCACCAAACAGCAACAAGAAGAGGCGATCATCCAAAAGGATGTGCTGGCTTTTGGAGGGGAGGTAGTAGACCGCGAGGGTGCCAGCATGAACACGCTCAATGAGATTGTTGAGGGGTTGCCGCAGACGGTTGGAGTAGCCAAGCGTACTTCCATGCCACAGATTTACGATACGGACTATGCCGCTTTTGAAGCCTTTTTGACCAAGCACAAAATACCACACCGACGCAAGAAAATACCTGCTCAGGAGTTGATTCCAACGCAAAAGGACATCAGCGCAGCACGTGTGCAACGCACCAAGGATAAGATCAAGCAATTCAAGACACTGCGGGACTACGACCAAGCCAATGCAGAGAAGCTGTTCATTGTAGCCAATGCCAGCTCAGTGGGCAAACGTCATTTCTATGTCATTGATGGACATCATCGGTGGGCAGCCTATCATGCCATCAACAAAAAGTTTCCATGCCGGGTGCTGTGTGTAACAACGAGCGTCAAGAGGGCGATTGCTCTTGCCAACCAATTTAAAAAAGAAACAAATGCGCAATAACGGTGGACTGCTGCACGGTCCCTCACATGCCGAGGGAGGAATAAAAGCTGTTGTACAGCCAGAGGGAAGACCCATTGAGATGGAGGGAGGAGAGGTAGTCATCAACAAACGATCGGTTGCCAGCACCAAACGCTATAAGTTCAACGGGCAGAGCATGACGCCTCGTCAGATATTGAGCAAGATCAACGAAGATGGAGGAGGAGTGAAGTTTGCAGAAGGAGGACCGGTCGGACATGCGATGAAAGGCTCTGGCAAACGTTACACGTGGAACGACGAAGAAGTATCCGACTATGTGCTGCTGAACAAGTTCCGGGAAGGAGGAGAGTTATATGGCGAAGAGGCTCCCGACACCGCAACGCTCGCTCCGCTGGTCAACATGGCGCTGGGAAAACGCTCGAGCCATCAATCCGCAAGACTGTTACACACCATCCTTGAAGCCCACGAGATCCCACACATGGTGTATGTGGGCACGGTGCAGCTCCATAAGCATAAACATCCGTTTCACTACTGGATTGAGCTGCCGGACGACCGCATCATTGATTTAACAGCCGACCATTGGATTGAAGGGGCACAAACTGGTATTTTGAAGGATCCACCACAGCAGTACAAAGGCAAGGAGGTGGACATGCCTGCGCTCGAGCACCACGAGTACCTGCGTGAGATGGGTCAGGAAGCCCCTGTAAGCCATTTTGCAGAGGGGGGACAGGTTCCTTTATCAACTGTTGACCCGAACATTGCGCGTCAAGTGGAATTCGTACAGATGCTCTGCAGGGACATTAAAAGCGTTGACCAACGCCTTGACCGGTTGCGCATGGAAGGCTACGAGGTGAAGGAGTTTCCGCATGTAGGCAAGGAGAAAGCCGGTGGTGGTGGAGTCGGATTTTTCTTCACCGACCCTTACCGGGTGCAAGTGAAGGGCAGTGAAAAGCGCGAGCGGAAGTTTTACGACCTCTGTGCGGTGTTGGATATCAATCGTGGCAAGTCCACTCCCACACCCAAGATGAGCACAATGCGTTTTAAGACGCTGCAAGAGCTGGAAAACACGCCCGGAGTGACGCCTTTTGGATTTTCTTTGAATAAAGAGGGCGAAAAAAATTATTGGGTGAAATCCATGAATTTTTTAGCGGGAACGCCATTGACGCAGGACGAGCTAATAGAGGTGCAGAGAAAAAATAAAATAACAAGGGTGGATCCAGAAGGTGTAATAATAGCTTACAATATTGATCCATGGATGCTGCACGTAAACACCGATAAATGGCGGTTCAAGCTTAAGGAAGAGTTGTTACAGTTGCCCGAAGCAGAAGAGAAACGGGCAGAGTTATATTGGAAAAAAGACGGAAAAGAGGTGACTTTTCCTATTAGTCTCTGGCAACGTATTTTAGGAAAAGAAGTAAAAAGCAGTACTGTGCCGGGAATACTTGCAAATCCCGGGGAAACATTTACGTTAGTTGGGTTTAACCCGGCAGAATTTATAATAGATTCGTTGTCAGTAGTACCACTTTATCCCGAATACCTTACGCAAGAGCCGCTGCCCGAACGAGAAACATTCAGGTGGAAGACCAAGGAAGAGCTATTGGCTACATTGCCAGCAGCAAAAGAAGATGCAGAGGGAGATATTCATTGGGAGAAAAATAATCAGGCTCAGCTTTTCCCATTTTATTCTGCAAGGTGGTATCAAATGACTGGCAAACAAACAACGCCAGAGTCCGTCATTGAGGTAGCATCATTTCCGGGGGAAAGTTTTTCTGTGAAAGAAGAGAATGGTCAGTATATAATCCAGAAAGACTCCAACGGTACATACGGCTTATGGGCAGAGTACTTTACCTATGAGCCCTTGCCAAAGTCCGGACCAACACCAACGCCAACGCCGAGACCAACGCCCACACCATCACCATCACCAAACAAATGGCGGTTCAAGACGTGGGAAGAAATGCTGCAGCTTCCCGAAATCATTGTTAAGGGAGAAACCATTGAAATTCCACGCACCTACAACGGGAAAAAGCTCCGCAACTACATTACAAAACGCGTATGGGAGGAGCTGCAAGGACAAGAGGTTCCCAAAGCGCTCCTAAGCAGAAATTTAGGAGACAAGCGCATTAATGTAGTGAAGCTTGGCATCAAGTCAAAGTATGCAAAAATCTTGATGCCTGTTTGGCCGGAATTATTTACGCAGGATCCGCTTGATGAGCCAAAGCCAGAAGGCAAGTTGCGCTTGAAAACGTGGGAGGAACTTGTTAATACAAATTCGACTAATTGGAGGGCTGGCACAATTGGCGTTTTGTTTGACAAATCAACTGGTCTTGCAGAAACGCTCAGGTACAAAAATTATAAGCCGTTTGCCGGTAAAGAAATTTTGGCTGAGTATGTGGAAATAGTTAAGGAAATAAAAAATGTTCGATACGTATATTATTCGCAAATAACAGGAGGCGACACACAGAAAAAGTTGTTGCCATTTGCTCCTGACTTTCTTACGTATGATCCGTTGCCAACTCCAGCACCTACGAAGCAGTGGCGCGTGAAGACGTGGGACGAAATGCTTGCAACGTTGCCTATTGCAGTAATTGATCGAAGCGGAGATATTCAATGGGAAAAGGGTTGGTGGACAAAAAATAAGCGCCCGTTAGAGGGTCAAACCATCTCTGATGAAAACTATCAAAAAATTCTTGCGAAACCGGGGATTGCTATTGAAGATAAGACGCTTGGGTTCACTGGAGCACGAGATAGTGAATCTGAATTTTGGTACCCCGAATACTTCACGCCTGTTGAATCTACCCCACGCCCAGCACCTACGAAGCAGTGGCGCGTGAAGACGTGGGATGAAATGCTTGCGACGTTGCCGAATGCCGACCTTGATTCTATGGGAGACATTCGATGGTCTATTAAGAAGCCGCAGAATTATTGGTTAACAGCAAAGCGTCCATACGAAGGACAAATAATCACTGATGCAATTTATCAGAAAATTGTTAATGAGCCGGGCATATTTTTGGAAAGCGAAGCGCTTGGATTGACTTATCCCGACAGAGATGACTTTGGCGCTTATTGGTATCCCGAATACTTCACTCCTGTTGAAGTTGAAGCACAGCCAGCGCCAAAGATTCCTGTTCCCGTTCTTACTTCCGAGGAAGCCGCAGAAAAGCTGCTTGCTGCCTACAACAACGAACTGTTACGTCAACGGTTGGTGTTAGCGGCAGTTGATTTTCGGTATGACAGAGAAAAGTACGAAGAGGTCATTGGGAAAATCAACGACCTGACCCGTCGCATTGACGAGCTCAAAGTAGAATCACTCACTCCCGAGCAGTTGATGGATAAAATCATGCTCAGCTATACACAGCCGTTCTATACCGGAGTGCAAGAGCAATGTGGCAACACCGACACCCCTACAGGAGCGCCTAGCGAGCTGCGTGCCGATGAATACGAGGCGGTGCGTACTCAGCACTTCAAAGATTGGTTTGGAGACTGGGAGGACGCCTATGCACGTCAGGATTATGCAGGATGCAGCAAAGTCATCAACCCCCGCACCGGCGAGCCATTAATTACCTTCCGTGGTGCAACGGGAGACTATCGCAAGTGGAGCTTTACAAAAGACCGACTCATTGGTTATTTTGCAGAGGATCCACGCTATTCAAAGTACTTTGCTATTGCTGGAGACCCCGCAAATAGCAATGTGCCCATTGAAGACATTGGCAATGGAGGAGAAGGAGGAATGATTTACCGGTGTTTCTTAAACATCCGCGAGCCATTAGACCTCACCGACTTTGGTATTGACCGCATTGTGCTAAAACGACTGTTGGACTTCATCCGGTTCCGTTATGGCTTAACAAGTGAAGGAATCGATCAGATGTTGCCTCCGGGATACGAAGTGATGATGGATAAAGAGGTGCAGGTGTGGAACATTGTACGAGCCAACCCACTTTTTGCAAAATACCTCAGTAAGCGAAGTATCTTTGATGGCATCATACAGGTGGAAGACAATCCGGACGATCACAGCCCGGAGTGGAACGGCGCACAAGCCGTCACCAAAGCCTTTGTGGTATTCAGCCCCAATCAGCAGCGAGCAACCAATGCTGTGTTGTTTAGCACCATGCGTAACGACATGCGGTTTGAGAAGGGAGGAGTGGTGCGCAAAAAAGAAAGACACTACACAATTGATTCTTTGTTTGCAAGAGGGGGAGCAATAAAAGGCAGTTATAAAAAGGGAGACGAAGTGATTGTCAATGGAGTGAAGTATTATGTTGATGGACTTCCAGAGGAAATGCTGAAAAAATTAAAAGGACGAGATATCGGAGAGCAAGAATTTTATTTGGCAAATAATAATGTAAACATTGTCAATAGCAAATACTTTACAGAAGAGCTGGATGTGGCCGCCGAAAGCCGATCGTGGTTTAAAGACAAAGAACAGCCAACCGAAAATCAAGTGCGAGCTGCTTTGATATGGGGGTATGATCAGTACGGGGATTACCAAATAAAAGCTGGAGGAGGCTCTGCTTCCGACAGTGTATATGTCAGTAGTTTTAAATCAACAATTGCGGACCCAAGCGGCAATGATAAAGATGTAGTCATCTTAAAAAAGTACAGCAAAAACTTTAAGGACGTATTGATTACAATTGCAGAAATTCAAGCACTGCAAGACGCAACCGAAACGCCACAAGTTCGCAAGGTAAGAGAAAAGGACAATTTGCGCGGCACGCTTAGCTATCTAATGCGCTATGAAGCAGGATACGAAAAAGTTTCAGCTCAAGGCGAAAAAACAATACAGCAAGTGTACAGGCAATTGGCAAACCAAGAAGATGGCGCTACTTCCGAGGAGATAAACAAGTATTTTCAAGATGTGATAAAAAATGCGCAAGAGGATATAGAAACAAAATACATTGGCGACAATCCACAGAAAATACAAGAAAGAAAAGACCGGCTCCAGAAAAAAAAGGCAAACATTGAAAAGATAAAAAACAAAATCAATGCTGCCAAGCACGACCCAATTGCCGACTTAAACGAACTACTAGCATGAAGCCATACATAGAAGGAGGAAACGGCTTTGAGCCATTCGACAATAAAAAATACAAGGGTTTTCAGTACAAAAACGGAGAGAACACGTATTTTGTATTGATACCAAAGGACGGAAGCAATATTCGGTGTGGACTGCAGGCAGGAGTGTTTGATGTAGAAGCCATCAACCCAGACGATAAAGAATTCGGGAACTCTGTCAAAGGAGTGTTGGCTGCCGTTGCACACGTGGAAGAGTTGGTAAAAACCAATTACAAGAAGGAAAACCCCGAAAAGCAAAAAAACGACCAAGGCGACAAGGGCGAGAAAGGTGAGAAAGGAGAGAAGGGCGACAAAGGGGAGAAAGGCGACCAAGGAGACAAGGGCGACCAAGGCGACAAAGGAGGAGAGAAAGGAGACAAGGGGGAGAAAGGCGACCAAGGTGATAAGGGAGAGAAAGGAGGCGAACAAGGCGACCAAGGAGGAGAAAAAGGCGAGAAAGGAGGCGAGAAAGGTGATCAACAAGGAGAAAAAGGTGAGCAAGGCGAACAAGGAGGTGAGAAAGGCGAAAAGGGCGACCAAGGAGGAGAAAAAGGAAGCCAAGGTGAAGGCGGCAAGCCCATGCCCACATTAGAAGATTTAATCAATGCAATCAAAGAAGGTAAAGATGACGGAAAAGACCCAAGCGACTTCCTCAGCAACTCGGAAAATGCCACTGATGGTTCTACTAACGACGATAGCGGTGGTGACCAATCTGCTGGCAGCAACGATGGTGGTGGCGATACTACTGATACCGGTGGCCCTACTAACGTTAGTGGACCGAGCACTAACCAATATGCACAAGGAGACCTCGTTGAACGACTCGAACGAGCCCTCAACCTGCGACCCGACACCCTCAAAGACAACTACCCCACCAAGTCTGTCCTACGAAAAACACTCCGCCTTCTGAGTGCGGATACGATACAAGAACTTCAAACCAACATGGGCATACAACCTTCCGGCAAACAGGAGTTTGTGAACGGAGTGATGGATGCACTAGACCTTAAAAAAATCTATTAAATGGCTACTATAAAAAGCAAAGAGGAACAAATTGCAGATTACCGGGCAATGATCAACGACCCGCTGACGTCGAGCAGCGACAAGGCGTTTTTGCAAACACAGATTGACCGGTTGGAGGCAGGCGGAGGGGGAGCCAGTGGCAAGGACGCTGCTTTCGTGACGCTCGAGCAGTTGATGTTTCGTCTCAACCAGCTTATGCTGATGGATTCCGGGGTGAACAAAACGGAGGTCCGCAAGATTTTGTTGGAAACCCTCAAGACCGACAAGATCAGTGCCTCGATGCTGAGCCCGGAGGTGATGGCAATGCTCTCTTCCGGTGGCGGAAAGATTGAGATACTGGTCAACATTGCGGGTAAGGTATCCAAGGGAGAGGCTTCCGGTATGCGAAGGCTCTACTACCTCATCATGAGCGATGTGGAAGCAGGCAACAACGTGTACCTGTATGGCGGTGCCGGTACCGGTAAAACCTACATTGCCTCTCAGGTAGCCGATAGCTTAAACTACAAGCTGCTCACCATCAACTGCAGCCAGTACACCAGCCCTATGGAAATCAAGGGAGGACAGAGTATTGACGGCTATCAGGAAGGTACGATGATAAAAGCGTGGGCGAACCTTGATCTAGGCATCAACGACAAGACCGGGCTACCTTACGAGGGAGCCGTGTTGCTGTTGGACGAGTTGCCAAAGCTGGATCCCAACACCGCCGGCTTGCTCAACGATGCACTCAGCAAGATGAAAGACCCGAAGAAGAAGCTCGCCGACGGCAAGCTGTTGGGACCAAAGGTGATGAACGGACAGGGGCAGAGCTTTGAGCTGAAAAACCTGTTTGTCATTGGCACAGGGAACACGCCACTGAACCGTGCAGACCCGGACTACGAAGCCAACTTCAAGCAGGACTTGTCCTTGCAAGACCGTTTTGCCGGAAGCTGCTACGAGGTGTTCGTGGATTATGAGTTTGAGCTGAACAACATCATGCGCGTGGAGCTCAATGGCGAGCTGTGGGACTTCACATGGCTGTGGAACTTGATGATAAAGCTGCGTAATGCAATCGTGGAACTCAACTATACCAAGCAAGCCTTCGTTTCTACGCGTACCATGACCAACATGCGGGATACGTACATTGCCTTCCGCAAAAACATGACAGAGAAGGGGGATCGCAAGAACGACCAGCCAAAGACTTTACAGGATGGCTTGCGTTCGTTCCTGATGCTGTTTACCGAAGATCAACGCACCAACCTGCGCACACAGAAGGACATCAAGCTCGAAGAGTTCAGCGAGATTGTAGACCGCAAGAATGCTGTTCCGGTAAAAGAGATGAGCAACGAGAATGACTTGAACGAAGCGAAAGCGTTGATTGAAAACTGGAAGAAAGATCATAAAGACGACTTGTAATGGCAGCACTGCGTGGCTCGATTGAGCCAAAAAATTTTTATTTCAGACTCTATGATACCTTTGAGGATATGTGGAAGGTAGCCGGTAATGCTACCAATAATTTTACTACATTAAACAGAGGATATTACACGGATGCCGACTACAATCGAAAGGTAGAGCAAGAGAGTGATTTTCGTGAATTGTTAGGGATTAAACAAAAGCCCGGCATGAGCTACGCAGACCAGATTACCGACGAAGCCATTATGCAGTTTTATGACCCCGCTTTGAAGCAACGCTTTTTAAATTTGAGAGAAACCATTGCTTCCCGCACTGAGATGGGAGGAGTGACAGAGAAGAGCCGCATCAAGATTACCGACAACCCAAGCGGGGTGTTCAGTTTCGACTTGGCTGCACAAGGACTGTACCGACCAGCCGAGTTTTACTGTTGGGCGAACAAAGCCCTTGCAGATCCACTGCAGGTCAAACACGAGATGGTAGGAGGCAAGGAGCTATACAGCATCACCGAAGATGGAGAGCAGAAGTTTTGCCGTCGCCAACAACTCGGCTCGCAGGACATCATGGATCACTGCCCGTATGCAACGTTAAATGAGATTCGAGAAGGGTTTTACGTAGCCAGCCCGGCAAAATATGTTGACCCGGACGGCAAAGAATATCGATTGAAGTTTCGCACCAACACCAAACGCGTGTATCTGCAACGCAAGCAGGTGGGAGGGAAGGTTAAATACGTGGATTTGTTTATCAACGTAGGAGGTAACTGGAGATACACCACTGAAAATCTAATGGTACGCGCAAGCGCCATGATTTTATTGGCAGAAAAGCTAGAGAGCGCAGGAGTGCGTGTGCGACTCAATGGAATACAATTCAAAGCGTATGGAATTAACAGAACACAAGTATATTCTGTTCTTGCGTGGGGCATGAAAGATTACGGAGAGCCGCTTGACATTAACAGGCTATTAGTTCAAGCAGCCGACTCCCGGTTTTATCGAAAAAAAATTTGGCAAGCATATAACGGAACCAACAGGGCAGCCTATGGCAACAATAGTCCTCAAGCAGAAACTCAACTAACAGAGATTTATGACATTGATGACGATATGCAGGACGAGGTATGGACTGCATTCAGAAATTATGTTTGGAACCAGAAGGAGCGCGGGCAATACCGTACCAATGTGGATGATCGGTCGCTGTTAATTAATGAACAGGTGCCTGATTCGATGCAGAAAACAATACAAAGCAATACGCCGGACATCGAACGCACGTATGAAAAGATTGCGGATGGCGTGGAGTTGGTACTCACTCCCAACGTAGCCAAGAGCGCTGCCCGCATTGTGCAACGACTCAAGGACAAAGGGTGGTCACGCCGTCAGATGGATGATTACTTCAAGGAAGTACTACAAACGGCTTTTCGCACCATTGAACCACAAGGCAAGCCGAGCGACTACTCCAACACACCTGCTGAAATCAGCACTGCGAACGCTCGACGCGAAGAAATATTGGACACTATCACACCACTGCTATGATTGACTTCCTTTCACTCACACCACAGCAGCACCAACGCCTGCAGGAGATGACCGCTAACGTGATGAGCAATGCACGCGCGAAGGAGGGGGATGCACGCATCATGCACAATCCGCACGATCCGGGAGACTTGCAGCCCACCAAAGTTTATTTCTGTCAGCACGTACTGGAAACCACCGGAGGTATCAGCTTGCCCCATGATTATCTTTGGAGTATTGATCAAAAAGGAACCATTGTAAACGAGGAGCTGGGCAAGACCCCTGCCGACTTCGCTAAGTTGTTAAACAGTTTAATGCCGGTGAACGTACACGGAAACATCTACACCCTATGAAACTACTTGAACCGGTATTTGCGCCGGACGGATGGGCACACCTTCGTCCAATGATATTCTTCCCACTCACTCAACCCAACATACGGGGCGAGGTGTTGTGCATTACCGTGATGGTGCAGGAGAAAGACCAGACCATTGAGCGCAAGCGAACCTACGGACTGTACATCAACGAAGACGCACTTATCGACGATCAGGTGCAAGTGCGTATTGTAGACCACTGGACCGGAGACATGAGCCTTGCCGGTGTATCATTGAGCAAAGCGGTTGCACCAACCTATCCCGCCATTACCGACTCACCACAACTGCGACGCATTGGAGAGGTGTACCGTTTTGACGGTGGCTTGGAAGAGAACGACCAGCTCATATTGGGTAACTTCTGGAAGGTGAAATATGGCTATTCTTTTACGCCATTTTATTCGGTGAAGTACCGTCCGATGATGCGAGAGCTGCGAGAGTTGCTGGCTGGTACCAATGACATTGAATACGCTGCACAGTGGTTGAATGAAAACTGGAGCCGATTTTCACAAACCAGTTTTTTTGGAGACAACATCCCGGACAACGTAAAGATTCTTCCGCTTCCAAGTGAGCAGAGCAAGGAGCTTCCACCACTACCGGCAGCGTTACTGAGTGACGTGCCAGAACTGGTTCGATTGAGCAAGAAATACGGATGGAACAACGATACCAGCCAAGAGCAGTGGAGAGCAGACATGTTGAAGGAGGCGGAGTATGCCACCGGGCAGTTGCAGTTGGATAAAATCCAAAAACGGTTGGGTCCGCATTACAAGGAGTTTGCAACCATCGTCTCGGAGATTGGAGCCATTTATGCAGACAACATCATGGCGCAAGCAGGAAAATTCACCAAGGAAGCAAAACAAGCTGCGCCAGTGATGGCGGTGCCACCACCAATTACACACGAAAAACCGGCTCCGATGAAGCACGAGCAACCGGCTTCCAGTGAACCAGACACAGATATTGATTTGGACGACTTACTATCAAACCTATGAAAAAAGAAATAATTGCTCGTATCAACGAGATGGTATCCTTTCAGGATTTTCCTGCTGAAAAAAAAGCAACGCTGGAAAAGATACGGGATAACTACGATGCACTCATCAAAAAGACGCCCGATGCACAGCAGCGCATTGAGAAGAGCGTCAACGAAGTATATGACTCTTTCAAGAAAAGCATTGTAACGACCAAGCAGCCAGCCAAGCACAAAGCACCCAAAGCAGCGCCTCAACCCAAGGCAGAGCTTACTGCAGAACAGAAGGAACGCAACGCCGACAATTCTTCGCGTGCCAGACGGGCTGCTGAGCTCATCAAGCAGGGAGTTACCTACAAGGAAGCCTACCGTCAGGCAAAGGAGGAGCACGATGCTGCTGTTAAGGAGATGCGCAAGCGCACGCAGAATGAAATCGACAAGCTCAATGCCTTGATTGCTCGCAAGCCCAGCATAAAAAATCTGGCCGTGAACATCGAACGCGATGCAGCTCGCAAAGCGTTGCGTCCGGGCAAACGGATCAGCAAGGATGGCAACACCTATTACGAGCACCGCAACAACCGCGTTGATTTTCGCAAAGGCAATCGATATCCGCTGTTAAAGGATGGTGGACCAGTGGGAGAAACCATGTCCAAAACTGTTTACAAGGGCAAGGATGGACTCAAGTACAGCGCTGTCACCGATCGGTTCAAGATGTGGACGGTGGTGTGCATTGATGGAAAGAATTCATCAGAATGCTGGGACGATCAGTTTGGCGAGGAGAAGGCAGCACTGGAAGTGGCGCGGCTTTTAAGCGAAGGCAAGAACGTAGAAGAGTATTACGGACAGAAAAGAAAGCTGTCGGACATTGCGACCTATGTGCCCAACCGGGACATAAAAGACCTGAGCGTAATGTTGCATGGTCAGTTGAAAAAGCTCAAAGGCAAGGACATTTTGGATGGAGTGTATGTGAAGAAAGACGACAAACCATCTACCCCGGAAGATTTGTACGAGACGCTGAAAGAAAAGCTCAAGGACTTTCATGGGGAATATGAGTTAAAAGACTTACAAAAAGCCGAGGTAAAAAAACTTGTTGAGGCAGGACTGTCAGACGAAATGATTGATCAAATTTATTTCGGTTATGTGCAACAGGGCGTGAATGCAGATGTAGAAACGTGTGGCAAACTATTAAATCTTACTCCCGATGGAAGAGCGCGCGAAATTGATCGCGTCATAGAAAATTTCAAAGCAGGCGTATTTGAGGCAGGCTTAAAATACCCTGATTTTGATTGGAGTGCAATCATCAAAAAATATAAAATCAGCTTGAAGCCACAGCTTGTAGAAAATAACAATACGCGCTGGAAAACAACCAATTTTTATCAGGTGTTTCAAGGAGAAGGAGTGGTAATTGGCAACGAGTACGCGTATCAAAACGAAGGCGAGAAAAAGAGAGACGAAGGAAACCTGATTGTTTCTGCCGACAAACAAACTGCTTATCAAAAAGAAAGAGGGATTCCTGCCGGCTTTAACGGAAATTACTGGGGTATTGTGTCGCATTCGCAAGAGGTGGTGACTGACATTTTGAAGATGTTGTTGTCTCAAAAAGACGGCTATGTAAAAAGCATTGAATTTCCATTGAACACCTTGGGAGGTATTTCCAACGATGATGTCAAAGGCAAGTTCAAATACGCAGACGGTGGCGACGTGGGCAAAAACGGTTATGTAGCGTTTTACAAGAACAAGCAGATGGACGTGTATGCCAATACCACATTGGAGGCACAACGCATGGCAGCCAACCTTTTTGGAGCAAAGAAGCCATGGGAGGTAACAGTGGTGTTAGCCGAAAAAGACGGCAAGCAGGTCGAGCATGCTCCGATGTTTGCCAAGGGTGGTGACATTGACTCGGATGACAACAAAAAGATGGTGCAAGCCATCAAAGAAAATCAAGTGGTCATTGTAAAGCCGGAAAGCAAGAAAGGCGCTTCCGACGAGATGCAGCTTTTTTCCATCACTCCTGCCAAAATGAAAGATGGAGGACCGGTAGCACACCGAAGCAAACAACGTTCGCAGAAACATACCTTCACTGTTGAAACACTTAAAACAAAATATCCTACTCCCAACTTCCGATTGGAATTTCATCAGAAGGAAGGCAAGGATACCGTCACGGTGTATAAGAACATGCAACTGGTGGCAGCGCTGACGCAGCAAGGAGACGGTTACAAGTACGTGACTCAGACCGGACGCCCTGCTGCTCGTGGAGAAATGACCACCATGACAGCCCTGAGAAAGCGTTACCCAAGCAACTTGTTCACCTTTAAGCACAGCGGTAAAAACTTACGCATCACGGCCGCTGAACGAAAATTTGCGGTGTTGGAAGGAGAAAATGGCAAGTATCAGTTTGTGCAGACGCCTTTTCAAATGGGAAAAATGGATAAAAAAGCCTAGCATGAAAACAATAAAATTAACCAAGTCGCAAAGTGCGCTGCTCAAGCTGCAGTATAAGGACGGGGCTGACCTGTCCAAGCAAAAGGCGGTTGTGAAGATATTCAACCCGTATGGAAGAGGTCGGTGGTACCTGCTCAATCAGGATCCAGCCGACGAGGACTACGTATGGGCCATTGTGCAGATGGGAGATTCCATTGAGATGGGCAGCGTGTCGTTGAACAGCCTCATACGCGCTCGGGTCAAACCGTTCAATTTGCCGTTGGAGAAAGATTTGTCTTTTGAACCTACCAGTGCAAAGGCGGTGTGGCAGGGATTGCACGAAGGCAACTATTTTGCTAAGGGAGGACAGGTGCAGGTTGACATTGCAAAGGACGATGTGAAGATGCAGCGCTATGCCGGCGTGCTCGGAGATTTTGACAAGGACGGGATACCAAACAGCGATGATCCCCACCCAACACGCAAGGGAGACAAGAAGGCGGTTGAAGAGAAACACCTCACCGGTGCCATTGAAACCTTGTTTGAGCAACGACCGGCGCTCAAAGAGCAGATGCGCGGAACAGCAAAGGGGTTGGCTGCATTGAACATCCCACACAGCAAAGTCATTGCCCGTGTGAAGTCACCGTACAGCATCATCAACAAACTGGTAGAAAAGAAGATGCTTGTTCCGGGCAACCCCAAGAAGGGACTCACGGACATCATTGGCACTACGCTGATTGTGGACAGCACGCAGGATCTTCGCGAGGCAGAAAAGAAAATCAGAGCCGGAGCGTTGGGCAAGGTCATTGAGGCGGAAGACTTCTACGCAGTGGAGCACGATGGTTACAAAGCCGTGCATTTCATCATTGAAGGCAAGGGAGGTATTCCAGTGGAAGTGCAGGTCAAGACTCACCGTCAGAAGGCCATCAACGAGCTGAGCCACACGCCCTACAAGTACAATAACCTCAATGCGCAACGCATGGGAGAGCTCAGTGAACTGGCGCGCAAGGCGGACGATGGGGACAATGTAGCTGCCCGGAAGCTGGATGGACTGTTGAAAGACCCGGAAAAAGTAAAATTAAGTTTGTGGAAAGACAAGACCAAAATACCTAAATTTGGCAAAGGTGGCGAATTGCCGTTCGTTGAACAGTTTAGTCTGGACAACGGAGGCGAAACGCTCACAGACAACTTAATTGACGCATCATGAACAAACTGAAAACATTCTTGTCCGATCAAGGCATCGAGCAAGAGCAATTACCAAAAGCCCTGCAGGTGGACATCGCTGCCTACGAGCAACTGACCGAACAGTACACTGCGTTGGAGCAGGAGCACGAGAAAGCCCGTGTAGCCGACAAGGCAAAGCTCAAGGAAGAGCTTGACAATGCAGCCAACTACCTGAACGACTCCTATGACGAAATCGTTACCGAGGTGACAGCGTGGAAGAAAGAGCAGACTGACGCTCAGGAAAAAGAGGCGAAGGAGAAAGAAGCAAAAGAAGCCAAGGAGAAAGAAGAGAAAAAAGGCAATGAGGGAACTCCGCCTGTTGAAGAGGAAGACACGACCGGTGTATGGGCTTTGGCGTTGACTGCTATCGCAGGGCTCGCTTACTGGGCATGGAAAACAGTGACCAAATCAGAAGGATGAAACAGGGGTTGACACTGGGTGCAAAGGGACTCGCGTTGGTGGAAGCCAAGGAAGGGTTTCGTGCAAAAATGTATTATGACAGTAACAAATTGCCGACCATTGGCTTTGGCACCCTCATCGACCAACCTGACGAGCAGTATTTACTCACTGCCATCATCACACGGGAGCAGGCCGAACAGCTATTGCGCAAGGACATGCTGTGGGTATTTACCTGCATCGACCGGTATGTGAACGTGCAGCTTAACCAAAATCAATACGACGCGCTCTGTGTACTCATTTATAACATTGGCACGGATCACTTCCGCAAGAGCAGCGTATGTGCGAGCATCAATGCGCAAGCTCCCTTAGAGCAGATCCATACCGATTGGTGCAAGTGGAGATATGCCGACGGTGAGCCGGTGTTGCTTGCTCGTCGCGAAGAAGAGTTTAATCTATACAAGTCATGAACGGACAAAAAGTTTTAGGGCATGTGCTCATTTTTACGCTTGGACTGCTGAGCGTATGGACGATCTCCTACGTGGTAGGTCGTGGATTCACCAAAGGTGCTTACACTGAAAAAACGCACGAATGAACTACACCTTGAGCGTTCGCAACGCACAAATAGCTGCCGACCAGTTCTCACTGGAAATCTGGTTGGAAGCATCGGCCCTGAACCTGCGCACGGTACAGGTGGGACTCCTGATGAATAAGTCATTCCTCAATGGACTGACTTCTCGTAGCAACACCACGCCTCCTCCTCCGGGAGCCATCACGGTGGACTGGTGTTCGTGCAGTGACAATGGGCTGCCCGGTGTTGGTTGGAGATCCTTCTATCTCAATGCCAATGCAACCCCCGACAAGGCCAGCTTCAACATTGCTGTCAATACCGGCATGCTTCCGGGAACCAACATCGTCAGCCTCAAGAAGCTCGGTACGCTGACACTCAAAAATCCCCTAGGGTGGAGTGGAGAGCCGGCGCTGCAGTGGAACCTCGTTCAAGGCGTTGGTGCTGCCTTTGCGAACAAAAGCTGTATCACCCTATGGGATGGAACCAAGAGCGTGAACGTGCCCATTGAAAACGGTGCATATCTAATCTTCTGATGGACGCGGTACTCAAGACGATTGCGCAGGGAGCACATGGCAAGCACGCCAATGCGGTGTTGTATGCCAGTATGCTGGGCTTGGTAGTGAGCGACATTGTGCCCACTCCTGCCGATGCGTTGTACTTCCTCATTGAGAAAAAACTCAAGGATCAGGTCACCGCAGGCACGATAACACCAAAGGAATACTGGACCAAGACCGCCATTTACTACTACACCCTCAATCCGATATGGTGGATTGGTGTGCTGCTGGTCACTGCCAACGTGCAAGGCTTTGAAAACAAACTCAAGATTGGGTTCGGGCTCGTTGGTGCCGGTGCGGTGCTTGGTGTGATTGGAAAGAATATCAAGAGCGACATGGCTCAGATGAAAGAAAAAGTAGAAGGCTGATGTTATTGTCTCGCGAGGAATATGTACAGCAGTATGGATGCAAGGTAGTGCGCTTGTGTCGTGGTACCGGTATCTTCCCGCAGACGGTGCTGGCGCAATCCATCATCGAGTCACAGGGCAACGTGGACGGGATCTACCGGGTGGGAGCGAGCAAGCTGGCAACCAATGCCAACAACTACTTTGGTATGAAGCAAGGCTCGTGGACCGGTCCGGTGTACAATGCAGACACCATGGAATATTCCGCCAGCAGCAATACCTACGACATCAATGCCTCGTTCAGAAAGTACAACGACTGGAGCCAGTCGGTGAGAGATTACATTGCCAACTTACGGGATCACTATCCCGGTGTGGCACTTGCTCCCACCTATCAGGAGCAGATACGCCTCATTGCAGCGCACGGCTACTCAACCAATCCCAACTATGCCACGCAGGTAATCGCGTTGGCTGACAAGGTGAATGACTTAATGAACCAGTATCATATCAACACCCGTTGCAGCCTGCTCTTTCCGCTTTTAGCGGTTGGAGCTGCCGTTGTGGTGGGCATCATCGCTTATGAAAAACAATAGTTGTGCTCAGCGCATCAAAGTAGCGCAAATCATCTATCAACCGGGTAAGGAGACGTGGAGTCAAGCACTGGCAAGGGCTGCTCACCAACTGAACCCACCACCGCATAAAAATGGAAAATCCAACACAAGCCATCATCACGGGCTCTCGTCAGCAACGGGTGGCACTCTTCTATGAAGTATTCCTCATCGCAGGAAGCATTTCGTTCATCATCACCATTTACAAGGCCATCCAAGGTAAATGAAAAAGCAGTATATCCTCATAGGCTTGGCAGCGCTTCTCCTCCTTCCGGTTGGAGGCAGTGCCGCTATCTATGCAAAGACGCTTACCGGCATCACAGAAGTCGGTAATAACAGCGGCTTTAGCAATAGCGCCTTTGAGGATATGTTGCGTTCAGTAGGCTGGACAACCAATGAGTCGTGGTGCATGTTCTTTGCCAAAGCGGTCTACTTAAAAGCCTTTCCTTCGCTCGCGGACCAGATACATCGCATGAGCGGAAGCACGCAAGGCACATATGACTTGGTAGCTTCTGGCGCACTCAAAGACTTTGAAATATCACAGCGTCCCCACCGAGGAGACATTGCCATCTGGACACACATCAACAACCCTTCACAGGGGCATGCCGGGATTGTGCTGCATCATGCACTGGGCGTCATGCGCACGGTTGAAGGCAACGCCTCCGGAGCCATTGGCTTTGCCGGTGACGGCGACGTGGTAGGTCGATACGACAGACCATCGGCCATCGGCTCTATACCTAAAAACACCACTCTAAAACTCAAGGGGTTCATCCATCGCAAGAGCTGGCTGGACCGCCTCATCTCGTAATGGATCCTATCGTCAGCACTCCGACCGCTGCCTCTGCAGCCAACCCTCCCGCAAACCCTGCTATCACCACTCCTCCAGCCGAGGCAACTCCCGTCATGGCCAGTGGTGGAGAGGTAGAACCAAAGCCCGGACCAGAGCATTATGTTGCCCTTGGGGTCATCATACTGGGTATTTCCTTTGCAGTGTATGGGCTGATACAGCGCCGCACGCAGATCAAACTGATGGCCAAACGCGAGGATGAAATTGCCAGTAAGCTCAATGCCACGATGAAAGTTGCCAAAGAGGTTAAGATGAACCTCACCGGCGCAATGGGTAATAAGTATGTCCGAATTTAAGTTTGCAACACCCTATTGGGACGAGCGGGAAACCCTTGCCAGCGGCTACCTGCTGCAAGAGCCGCTTGAAAAACTAAAGCTTTCCTTGCGCATTGGTGATACGCTTTTAGAGCTCAAGGAGCTGCTTGGCGCACAAGAATATTTTCACCGGTTGCAGGATCCGCTCAAGGAACGTTGTCTGGCGATGGACAAGGACTTGGCTTCCTTTTTTATGCAGCTAGCAAAAGACAAAGAAATACCAGTTGCAACTGACTTGTTCATAAAAATTGACGAGCTGCTAGCGCCGCTAGTGGTTCGATTGCGGTATATTTTCAATCGGCCCCGACCGCGTTACATGGCCATGCACTACAAGCTGAACCTGTTTGCACAACGGTCGATTGTGGGCGACGAGCCTTCGTTTCCATGCGTGCATACACTCCGGGCACTGTGTTATACTGAAACCATCGGAAGTCTTTTCCCTGCGCTGTACGAGCCTTACAATGAGCTGTGCGAAGAGGTAGCAAGAAGCCGTCAGTGGATGGGAGTGCAGTACCAGAGTGACATCACGGCGGCTATTCAATGTGCGGCGATGGTATGCTCTTACAAAGGCTGGATCGAAGAGTTCAAATTATAAACAGGGATACGGTTTCCCGCACCCCCGTTTACCAGCATCATGCCCATTAAGGGTGTAAGCAAGGTCGGATTTATTTACATTTTTTCTGTTGATAACTCAACTACTAATCAACACTTTATTTTATTTAACTTAAACTAATAGTTTAAGTTTGTGAAGCATCATGAACGAACTGAATTTGTTGAAGGAGGTTGTCCTCACAGCGGAGTCGGTGGGCGTGGAACGCACCATCAAGAGCTTGCAACGCAGCCGCGAAGAGGTGTTTCGCTTTGAAAACCGAAACGTGGACAAGGTATTGGAAGCCGTATGCAGCGTGACCAGCCTGACCCGCGAAGAGGTGCTGCACGGTACCGGACGCAAGAACGGAAGGAAGTACGCCATTGGCTTTTTCACCTACTTTCTGTACCACGAATTCGGCTACATGATGAAAGATATTCAACGGTACACCAATAAGAATAAGAGCGCGCTCACGCGTTATCGCGCCGATATAGAACACATCATACAAAGCAATCTCAAGCAGTTCAAAGACGTGCGGGATCAGTTCAGTGCCATTTTAAACATCATCAAGCCATGAGTGAAAATTACAACCCCCTACTGGAAGAGGTAGAAGTGAAAGACTATCAAAAAGTCGTTGTGAACGAGAAAGACCGCATGGACCGCGTTCCCGAGCCCGTGTTTGCCCAACCGACTTTTGGAAACGAGAAAGTAGCTGCTGAAGCACCAAAAGCCGCCACCGACACCAAGAGCACTAAGCCACCAGTTGCCAACCCGGAACTAAACGAGTTGGATCAAGCTGAAAAACGCAAGGCGAGTGCGGTGATGGCAGATGCTATTTTGGATGGATACGGCAAGCTCAAGAGCGCCGGTGGTAAATTATGCCAGATACCCACCAATAAGTTCAATGCCTTGGTGAGCGCCGGCGAGATCAACCCCAACCAGTTGGTCCCGGTGACGACCGATGGTCAGATGGCCACCATTGGTGAATACGTAGGAGCGTACAACAGTACCGTTGCAGAGACGTTGGTGGTGACCGACGAGTTCCGCAAAGAAGCGAAGCCGGTGCTTACCCGGGTGCTGATGAAACGCAACATTGGCATGACCGACGAGCAGTTGTTGGCTTATCTTTTTGGTGCGGATATTATTTCTACGGGTGCAACCATTATGGCACTGCGCCAACAGGCTGGAATGATCTTAAATTCGTTCCGCGAAAACAAAGCAGAGACGCAAGAAACAGCTACAGCAAGTCCATCCACACCATCCACACCATCCACTCCACCCACACCACCTGCAGAGGAGTCACAGCCGGATCTAGCACCGCCGTGGCCAACGAGGGAATACACAGAGCCGGAAGAAACCTTCAATCAGCCCAGAGAACAAACGATTGATGTAGACCACGCCGACCTATCAGGCGTAGGGGCGCCGGTTGCCGCACAGATGGTGGTGGAAGATATTGTTCCGGAAGTGGTAGACCCCATCTCGGTGGGCACTCCAGTGGAAGAAGGAACAGCAGAGACACCGGTGTACCGCACGCGTAAGAAGTCAAGAGGCAGAAACCCAAAATAATGAGAATCCAAAAACTGATTGTTGCGGTAGGCAAGAAAGCCGTTGGCAAGACCTACGCAACCAACAACATGATCAAGGAGTATGCGCGAGGCATACCGGGCAAGGTGTCTCCTCGCAAGGTGTTGATATTGGATGTAAACGACGAGTACACCGAGTATGCACCCATTGCTCCTGCAGACATCAATAAGTTCACCGTGCAACGCATGATTGAGATACGGCGCATTCGTCCCTTCAAGCCCGATGGACAGAAGATGAGCTTGGACGATATTGTTCAGACATTGTCTCATGTACTAGACACGTTCAGAGGGGGATTGCTCCTTGTAGAAGACATTAACAAGTACGTGACCGATAACATGCCCGACGATTTGATTGGTACCATCTGTACCAACCGGCATGCGAATATGGACATTATGATACACTACCAGTCCATTGGAAGGTTGTCGCCAAAAATTTGGCAGAACATCAACATGCTGCGCTTTCATAAAAATACGGATAGCGTAGAGCGTCATAAAAATAAGTTCCCCGATAAGTACGAGCTGTTATCGCTGGTTGAACGGCTGGTCAACAAGGAATACCGGGAACACAAAAACCCCCGTTTTTACGCCTATGTAGATCTGGAAGAGATGAAGATTGTGGGGGACTACAACCCCAAGCACTTGGTGGAAGCGATTGACGAGTTTGTAGGGCAGAATGGCGCAGTTGTAAAGAAGAAGATGCAGGAACGCGATAGCAAGGGCAAACTCAAATACACCGAAGAAACCGCATTTCTGGCGGAGAAAAAACGACTGCAGGAGGAATACACATGAAATACTACATGGACACGGAGTTCATTGAGACGGACGTGAAAACGCTCTTTGGAAAGAAACGGGTGCGAGAACTGATCAGTGTGGGTATCTACTGCGAGGATGGAAGAGAATACCACGCTTTTCTTAAAGATACGCCCTTGAAGCTGATTTGGAACTTGAAGGACAACTTTGTAAAAAACAACGTCCTTCAACGCATTCACGAAGATCAGAGCAGGCAGATGAACCAGTTTGCCAAGCAGTTCTTTGGTAATTTGTGGAAGGAGTTCACGCTCTCTTCGATGCGTTGGATATTCAAGCATTACGGCCGCTCGAGAGAAAACATGAAAAGCGAGATTTTTCATTTCATGCGCATTGTGGACGATGACTACGGCTATATTTGTACCGAGCCCATTGAAATATATACCTATTACGGTGCTTCCGACTGGGTGTATTTCACTGAGCTGTTGGGAGGCATGATGAAACTACCAAAGAACTTCCCAATGTACAGCATGGATTTAAAGGTAATGTTGCAAGACCGGGGCTTGAGCAAGGAGTGGAAGCAGTTGCATTGTCCCGATCCTCCGGGTGAACACCACGCACTCACCGATGCTCTATGGAACCATAAATTACATCAAACGATACAAGTCTATGACCAATCAAGATGGTAAACGCATGATTATAGTAGGACAAGGTAAAGTGCATGCACACCCTGCTATTACTGTACTGAACACCCCTGCGATTCACGAAGAGGACCAGCGACGCGATCGGTTTTATGCGTTTATGCAACCCGGACTTTTTGAAAATCTCATTGGCAACAAAAGCCGAAAGGACATGATTAATTACGGTAACAACTAACCACTTGGGACAAAGATAACCAATTAAAAAGCCCCCAATTTTTGAGGGCTTTTGTTTTTCACTTTTTCGTTGCAACCAATCTATCCCACTTTAATCTACCTTCACTTGCTTGGAGGACGTTATTAAACCGTTCAACATCTGTCAGCCTTCTTGTGTTGTATCTGAACGAAAACTCGTCACAATAGCGTGAAAGATGCTTAGGGCTTACCTGATGATAGATTCCAATGATACCACGTTTTAAGAGGCTCCAATAGCCTTCTATTGAGTTTGTGTGGAATCCGTCAGGTGAAACATATTCATCTTTATTATGGTCAACTACAACGTGCTTATAATTACCTGCAAGACGTTTGTAGATATGGTAACCGTCTGTTACGATGGTGCTACCTTTCTCTACTCTGTTGAACATAATGGGGAAAAGGTTTTGGTTGGTAGTTGCAGGAACCATTTCAGCGTGTACGTTACCGTCATTTTGAAGCAACCCAAATACCATAGTCTTATTTTGTGATCCACGTCCCGGCTTTTGATTTACTCTCTGTGATTTATGCTTGTATTTCAATTTTCCACCCACGTAGCTTTCATCTAATTGCACTGTTCCACTCAGTAAGGTTGGATTCTTCTCTTTTAGCATTTCACGTACTCGGTGCAATATAAACCAAGCTGTTTTCTGTGACACGTCTATGTCCTTCGCTAATTGGTGACTACTGATACCTTTCTTGTGAGCCGTAATAACAAAGATTGCCTCAAACCATTTGTTCAGAGGAATCTTAGTGTTCTCGAAGATTGTACCAGTAATCACAGTAAACTTCTTGTAACATTCTTTATTGGCACACTTATAACCACGATTAGTTGTGTACACCTTATTGTGGTTACAATGAGGGCAAGTCACGCCATTACTCCACCTCTGTTGAGCCAACAACTTTTTACAGTTGTCTTCGTCAGCGTAGTAGCGTACAAGTTCCAATTTGCTCTTAAAAGATGTTTCCATGTGGTTCAATTTGATGATACAAAGATAGTGGTTGTCCCAACACATTCCTAATATTTCAAAACATTTATTTACGCCTACTTTTTGCAACAAAAATGCCATTATAAATTTTTGGACTTATTAGGCGTATTTTAATCTATTTGATATACAGCCAATTATCCTTTTTTTTAGTCCTATCTATACTTATTTCTTGGTTTGATGTTTTTTATGGTTACATTTGCTCCATGGAGATTCAAGACTTAAAAAATCAGCAGGAACAATCCGAGGATAAAGGATTGATCCCGATTAAAGGATTTAAATACATGACGGAATTTGTAGCTAAAATTTATACAAATTTAGGAGCTACATTATACCACAGTAAAACAGAAATTGCAAAGGCTAATGGTCTTTCAGCTAATAGCATCAAACAAATGCTTAGTTTAGGACAGACATTTCAATTATTAGAACTTAAACATAGCACTGGGTATAAGATTACACCTCTTTTTTTGAAGATTTACAAACCACTAAACGACCACGAAAAAAAGCAATCAGTAATTGTATCATTAAGAAATATACCTGCATTTAATAAAATGTTGAATGATTACAATGGTCATAATCTACCCCCTAATACAAGTATTGCAAATAACATAGCAAGATCATTTTCAATAAATGAGCAATCATCGCTAAGGATTGCTAACCTGTTTATTGAAGCCGTGAAGGATTTCGATTTATTAAATTCTGATCGTGAACTTGATCTTACGTTTTCAAGCGTAAAACAAGAAAAGACAGCAATAGAAGCAAATCCAAACACTATTAAAAATGATACTAATGGAGATGAAATGATCGAACTTCCAATTCTGTTAAAATCAAAAAGACAGGCATTGATTAAACTACCATCAAATTTTAGTGATGAAGATTTATCAAGAATTATAACTATCCTTTCTGCTTATATGGAAAAGGATCAATAAACAAAGCCCCGCTGTACACGGGGCTGGGATGTTTTTGCCGTTTGGAACGGCAGTTTGGAGGTCTTCCACTTCTTCACAGTTCGACTCTGTGACATCCCGCAATTCAGTATCCGTAGCGCAGGTGCTGAACACGAGAGATTTCTGACAACGACGAATAAACTAAGTCGTCAGATGAAAGGGCAGTAGAATGGTTCGCATTAGACCTTACTACTGTCCATCTCGTTTTGTACTTTTACAAAAGTAATCTAAAAAAGGTTACTTGTCAATATGGAAGACAAAGAAAAAAAGAAACCTGCTAAAAAGAAGCGTGCAAAGAAGTACGACCCAAAACTAAAAGTAGACGGTTCATTTATTGACGTTATTAAGGCTTCTGTTGCTCCTGACAAGAACAAAGGGAATGGGTAGGTCTATTTTATTTGTCATAAGCATAATTGCTGCATTAGTCTTTTTCGACTATGCTTCAATGTGGTTATTATCCAATGTTATCTATAACGTGTTTAATTGGTACAACCACCAATCAATATTTTTATGTTCTGTCTTGTTTGTATTTCTCGGAATGCCATTGTTTATTTTCCTCGCCAAAATAGTAGGCTTATTGGCATCTGCATTAACAGCGGTCATAAATGTAAATTTTAAATCCACTCCGTTATCAGTTCAGATTACACAAGGTATCGTACTTGTAAATATTATTCTTACCGTTGTGTATTTATGGAAATCATTTCCATCATTCGGCTTTCTAACCTTTTTGGAGTTTATAAGCCTCACTTACATTATGGTTACGCTGAATTATGTTTTTTTGATACGAAAAAGTACTTAAATCCTTGTCCCAACACGTTAGTCGTTACCTTAATTACATCTTGTATCACGCCGCCATACGCACCTACGAGGAGTGGAAGGAGGAGCTGGCAAAATGCAAAAACAAAACATGTACGCATAATAGCAAAGTACGCACTGCTATTGTTGCATTGGAGGAAAGATTGTAAATTTGCCCTTCGTAGTGAACAGTTGGACTTATCATCCAAGAGCCCTAGCAGCAATGCGGGGCTTTTTATTTTTAACGAGGATGTGAGGGAAGAGTTGCAGTTAGCGCTAAAATCAACGTTTGCGGGTTACTTTACCACTTTTATGTTTTGAGATAACAGTGTTCTGTACCAATACTTTTGGGGTTCAGGATCAGTTCGACTATCATCTGAATGGTGGCGAAGCTGAGAAAACAAAACTCAAACTCAAAAAACTCAAACAAAATGGGAAATTTAACCGCCATCGCTGGTAAGCTCGCTGTCGTAGTTGCTGGTGTGATCATCGCGAACATGATCCAGAAAAAGTTCATGAACTAATCGTTCAGAACACGCAACCTCGTATTCACCTCATCCATCTAAAAAACAAATGGACTCGATTCAAGACTATCTTCGTATGGCACAGAACAGTGCTAACGAAAATTTCAACTCTGCCGACGGCTTCTTCGATGACGATCTGCAGTTTACAGGCCGCGAAGACTTCTTCGGCGCCTCCGGTGCTCCAGCAGGCGAATCTGCTGCTGCTCCTACCTCACAGCCATACATCATCACTGTAACCAACACCGGTGCAGCATTCAACAATTTGGATATCCTCGGATCATTCCAATACATCAGTAACGGTACTTATGGTACTTGGACTGCTGGTTCGTATGTAATCACCAACGGTGGTGGTACCATCACAATTGCGTCCGGTATCCCGAACGTAAATTATCAGGAGATGCTGTACCAGTTCCAAGCAAACCCGTTCTCTGTTGGGTTGACTTACATCCAATCTACAACTGCCGGACAGGTGTTGAAGACGTTGGCTGTAACCACTCAGGACGCGAATGGTAACTTGGCGAGCAAGCCGTTCATCCCTACCATTGACCCATATCAGAATCAAAATGATATCGTGGCCATGAAGCAGGGTTACCGTATTGATGGTTTTACAAAGATCACCATTGCACAGGTGTTAGCCTCTGCAACGATCCAGTTCAACATCTATCCGTCGAACAACATCAACCTTGCACGTGGTCTGGCAGGACGTCCGGTATCTGGCAACTTTGCATCACCACAAGTGATCAAGTCCCAGCCTATCGCTATCCGCTCGATCCAGTAAGTGTTGAGCTAAAGCTCAAAACAAGCCAATCAAACACGAAAGGGAGGGCTGTGGACGTATGTTCGCTGCCCTCTTTTTGTTTAACATGGACAGCAACCTCTATCGATATATTGCCGCCAGCTCACCGCGCAAAGCTGCTGCTCTGTTGCGCAAGCACGGTTATGCTCCCGTGAAGGGGTTCACCCTTGCTCAATGCCTTGAATCACTGGTCAGGGAGGAGGGAGAGCCGGCCTTGCGGGACATCGTGGACATCCACCCGGACAAGAACATCATCTTGGAGGTGTGTGCTCCCAAGGAGACGACCTGCAACTGTGCCGAGCGGCTGGACAAGTTCCTCAATGCGAGCGGACCGGTATCCCCGGCACACAAGACGCAGGAGGTCACTCATTTATTCATCATCGGGGCAAGTCTTGTTCTTGCCTTGGCAATCATCAAATCCAAATGAACCCAAATTACAGGATGGCAGCGTACATGCTGCTCTTTCATCGCCCCGAGACCATTGCAGCCATGCGCAAGAATGGCGTGCAAGTCAGTTCCACCGACTCCATGGATAAGCTCATCGTGGCTTATACTGCATTGGTAGCCAAGAGCAAGTCGTTCCGCGAGGAGATGGCCAGCTTAGGCAGCAAGGTGGTGCGTGGCACCCGTCAGGGCAAAAACAACTTTACCGGAAGCGAAAACCTGTTCGGGTTCACCGGACCGGATAACTATTTCGGGGTGGATGGTGCAACCAACACACCGCCGGCAGATCCAACACTCGGTTCCATGTCATCCAACCCAAGCGTGACCAGCTCAGGCAGTGGTGGTGGATATGACTGGGGTGGCACGGCTGCGAAGGTGTTTGATGCAGACACCATCAAAAATATTCTCAACACCGGATTGGGAGCGTTCAGCACCAAGCTGCAGAGCAAGGCAGACCAGCAGGCGGCACAAAATGCCATCAAGCTGGAACAGTTAAAGCTTCAACAGCAAAATGCAGGCGGCGCTCCTTCTGGCGGATCAAACCCTCTTCCCGGCGCGGGCAACTCAACCACCATCATTGCAGTGGTGTTAGCAGTGCTGGTTATTGGAGGATCCATCCTTTATTTCCGTAAGAAATGACCGACGTAAAAGACTACCTCAAGCAGCCCGACGAGCTGCGTTCCACTGTCAAAGGTTCCTTGATGGGCTTTGCCGTGGGCGCCATGATTGGCTTTGCCAGAGGCGGTTCTGTCATTGTGTACGGACTATTCGGCATGTTGGCCGGAGGAGCCATTAACCACTTTATACTCAAAAAATGACCATTGACTCAAAAGTAATCATGGGCGGCGCACTGATAGTGGTTGCCTATTTGTGGTACAAGCAGGTGCAAGCCAACAAAGCCTTAGCTGCTGAGAACGCAGAGAAAAGTGGTGGTGGTGGTGGTGCCATGCAAGCAGCGGTTCCTGTTGCAACACCAGTGGTGGTGGTGACAGGTCCTGCACGCAGGTATTATCAGGGCGGCGGTCCGGTTGTCGGCGCTACCCACACACCAAAAACACCTCCAAGCGCCAATTTCTTATGAGCGAACTGAGCGCCAACCGAGAGTGGAGAAATTCCGGGAGCACGCTCAGTTATGCTGAGTGGATCACTCGTGAAAAGGCGAAGGGCCGTTTCCTGCTCAATAAAGACGTGCAGGACACCATCAATGCCTCGCTCGAGGAGATGCGCGCACAGGGAGCGCTCAGCAATCAAACCACCACCTCCGTCAAACCCATGTTTTTGGGAGTAGACCAGCGGATATGGCTGGTGGCAAGTGTCATTATTGTTGTTGCAATGATCTATAAATATGAAACCAAGTAAAGAGCAGATAGCCATTGGCGTGTTATTACTCATAGCGGGGGTGGTGTGGTTTACACAACGCAAACCAAGCAAGGTGAGTGTGGACGCTGACAAGCCACCGATGAAAGCAACACCGGGCGTGAGCGCTATTGCTCGTGCATTGGAAAACTTAAAGACCGGCAACGTGATGGTGAAAGCCAACGCGGCCGATGGAGACCACCAAAAAAACAAAGAAACGATATGAAACATTTCTGCGGGTTCGTTGACGAGCCAACAAAATTCAATTCTACTGGCATGGATGTGCATGCTATGTTTCACCGTGCAGATGGCGGCAGCGCTAATTTTCGTGGTGCAGCCGGTGATGAGAGCGCCGCGCCCATCAAGGACACGGACATGAAAATTGACATGGGCAAACATAAATATGCACCACTCCTTGCAGCAGCAGGTTTTGCCTTTGGTGTGTACTACGCCATTGAACACAAAACCGGGTTCTGGATGGGAGCTGGATACACCTTGTTGTTCAACCTCACCGGTTACGCATTGGGTGCCGGCATAGACGCCACCAAATGAAGGAAACCCTTGTCATCGGGCTTGCTGTAGTGGCAGCCTACATGCTCTGGAAGCACAACGAAAAGCTCGAGAAGCAGATTGTTGACCTCAAAGCCAAGAAGACCAATCCGCTGAGTAAGTGTAAGTGCGTTGGTGGTCAGTGTTCTTGCACTAGCAAGATTGTAGACCGTCCGTATGTAGCACCAGCAGGAGCCGAGTATTTTGCAAAAACATTCAATACGGACTGGGAAACCGCCTTGGGCGTTTCTCCACATCATACCCTATGAAGTACACGTTGAACACGTATTATGACGAGCTGGCCATCAAGGTGGTTGCCAAGGCGAACAGCTCTTGCAAACTGCGCATGGTGGTGTACGACGCCGACAATAAGCACCGCATCTTCACCAATCGCTATAAGCAGTGTACCGGTGAGCAGGAGTTCTTTGTTCGGTTGCCTCAGAGCCCTCGTGCAGTTGTCATTGAACTGTTCAACATGGCCAATGGTCCACGCAAGAAAGGCGAGGATCCGTCCTTTGAATTTATCTCTGCAAGCAAGGTGCCGCTGGAAAAGAAGCTGGACGTAGGAGACATCAAGAACGACACCATTAAGTCGTTTGTGAAGTTCGCTCAGCAGTTCAGCTACAATGCACAGGACTTGGAAGACGATCGTACCTATCAAAGCGACGATGGCCGTTTCTTCATCAATTACCTGCCAACAATCGTAGGGAAGGGAGGCAATGAATTAAAGACCCCTGCACGCATCAGCAAGCAAACGGGCGTCATCGAAGTGAGTAAAAAGAGCTTCCTGAGCTTCACGGTGGCTATGCGGATGGCGATCCTTCTGCATGAATTTTCCCATTATTTTCTGAACACGAAAATCGATGACGAGATGGAGGCAGACCTAAACGGGCTGCTTATCTACCTCGGCTTGGGATACCCTCGGATTGAAGGACAACAAGCCTTTCTGGAAACTTTCATTGGTTCACCCAGCGAGCAAAACAAACAACGGTACGACGTGCTGAATCAGTTTATCAAGGACTTCGAGAATTTACCCTCGGTATTAATACAAAAGAAATGACCACCACCAACAAGGTACTCGTAGGCTCAGCCCTTGCGTTAGCGGCCTTCTATACATGGCGCCACTTCAACCCAAGCACCAATACGATCGCCCAATACCTGCGGTCAAACGGCTATTGGTCAAGCGGCAATGTGCGTGATTTAGAAGCACTTGACAAGGCTTACTTAAAGGAATGGTTTAAGGCTGCAAAGCGGGACGCCAAAACCTTTGACTACGATGGCAACACCTTTAACACACAAGGTGGAAAGAACATTGGATCTACTGCTGGCACAGTTGCCGCACAGCCGGCAGCTCCGGCACAACCCAAACAACCCTCTTGGTGGGAAACACTCGGCATGCTATGAAAGTATATGACTATTACAAAGACTTGCCGCCGCTCGCCAAAGGGATTGTGGTGGTCGGAGTATTAGGATTCACAGCGGCCATTGGCATCAACGTATGGAACCGGCTCAAGAGTCCCGGCGCTGACGCAAAAGCCACTAATCAGGCTATCAATGCCTTGAAGCAAAAGTACAAGCCCTCGTTCCGGGACGATCAGTACTTGACCATGGCAGATGAAATCTACTCAAGCATGGATCAGGCTGTCGGAGATGATTACGGCAAGGTGCAGGACATTCTCAAACGCATGAAAAACGACTTGGATGTGGCGTTGCTCATCAAAGCGTATGGCTCTCGCCAGTTGCACAACTTCATGGTACCCAAACAAAGTCAAGGACTTTTTGCAGCAGTGCAGGGAGAGCTTGGACAGGAGTGGGGCGGTTTAACTTCCTACCGCGTCACCGACATCAATGCAGACTGGAAGAAAAAAGGAATAAGCTATCAGATATGAGAGGAACGGCCTTTGCCGACGAGCAGCCATCCAGTGAAGGACGCGCCCTTGTCAATAAGAACATACTGAATTTTACGGGGTACGAGGACAACATGCAGATGAACCAGTATTCCAAGTATGGTTTGGATACCAACAATGCAACCGGTTCAACAGCAGACATGGCCGAATATGCAAAAACACACAATGTGGTTGGTCCACCAACAAAAAACTCCAAATTGGAAAACCCGGACCTCAGCAAGCAAGTGGCAAGCATGGGACCAATCGTAGCGTTGGGCTTGGTGGTCGGCGTATTGTGGGCTGCGTTTCACAATGCTAAATTTGACTAAGATGGCAGCACCTACACTACCCGGGCTGGATCCGAAAGGATACGATGGAAGCGGAATCTATCCAGCCGGCGGACAAGGAAAAACTGCTGAACAACCACCTGTCATTATTGGTCTAAAAAAAACAATGGTGCTAGGAAAACCAAGTACGCTTATTCTCATTGGTGGATGCTTGGTAGCCGCGTATCTACTTTATAAAAAATTGAAATAACATGGGACTTGTATCAGTTTATCCGGAAGACATACCAAATCAAAACACGGCCGCAGCCGTGCTTGGAGGCATATTTCACAGTGGAGCCAACATTAAAGCGTGGGTGGCGGAGGTCGATCGTTTGATGAACCCAACAGCAAGTGCTACCACTTACACAGTTTTGAAAAATACCAAAGGGCAGTATGTTGCACGTTCTTCCTCAACCAAAGGAGGACTGCAGCACCGCAGCAAATCGGTATTGGCAGGAGCTACCATAACCGGTTACAGCGACACTTTCAATGGCAAGCCCGTTGTGTACGAAATCAACACCGATGGCGTCACCTTGTACGACCCAAAGTCAATGCAAGCACCGAAAGAGGCTGCTGTTACTGTGGATGCAAAACCCTCTATGAATTACCGTATGCCCTTACTGATTATAGGAGGCGTAGTAGTGTTGTATTTACTGTTTAAAAAATAAGTCATGGCAATTGATATGTTAGAGTCTGACGAGCAGTGGGTGACCACCTTTGGAGAGCCAGAGTACGGCAATTTCTTGGGTATTCATATTGCCAACCACAAGCACACCTCAGCGCCGGGTCCGGTATATGTTTTTGAAGACGGTTCTAATTTGCCAGAAGCACTGACAACAGTAGGTACATGGGACGCGAATATCCGCAAGGTAGTCCGCGACAACGCCACCAAGAATCTGGATCCTAAATATCCTTTTTCTTCGGATTGTACGGTGTTGGATAAGTCCATTAGCGATGCAACGAGTGCATTGTCACAAATACAAATCAATAAAGATGGTGCTGCTGATCCGCGCAAAAAGGTGGAGTGGGACGAAATTGCCAACATCACCAACGATCGGTTGCAGGCGCTCAAACTGCAATACAACGCAGGAAACTGCTTTGTAAAAACGCAGGACGCGCTGAATGCAGAAGCACAAAAGAAAATTGATGCAGCGCTGAACGCACCAAGTGCCAACTTGTTCGATTCACCTGCTGTTAAATATACCGCCTACGGGTTAGGAGGGTTGTTAGTGTTAGTCATTCTTGTCAAGCTCTTCAAATGAAAACCAAGTCGCTCTTATGGATTGCCGGTGGACTGGCCCTTGCAGGAGTAGGCCAATACTACTACCGCAACTATCAGTTGGTGAAGGATTTTGACGCCAACCTCAAAGGCTTATCCTACAAAGGGCAGCAGGATGGCAAGACGGTATTTAACTGTACTGTCAACATTCTCAATAAAAGCAATCTGGACGCGACCATCAAGGACGTGCAAGGCAAAGTGCTGGTCAATGGCGTGCAAGTGGGCAGCTTCTCCAAGATGGGAGAGCAGGTGATTGCCAGTGATGCGTACATCGATATCAACTTCGATTTTACGCTCGATGACAAAAGTATTATCAGCCAGTGGAACGTTGTGTTAGGTACCATCCTGCAAAAGAAGGACTTACCATTGGACATTGTGGGAGTATTCCGTTACAAAACTATCTTTGGATATCTTACAATTCCCTTGCGTATCAGCACCAGCGGAAGAGACTTGTATGCGACATGGAAGGAGTATTACGGACCCGGTGCAGTTAAAAAATCATGAGTTTAATCGCCAGCATCATTGAAAACAAAGTACGTTCATTAATTTCTCAAGGCATTGCGCTAAAAGCAGCAGAGGTAGGAGTCGAGCCGGGCAACATCCAGTTGCGGTTGAGCTTGGAGGCAGGAGTGAAGTACCACTTCCTGCAGGACTACAAGCCCCTGTGTGAATGCACCTTCTTGGAAGCCGCCGGGCTCAAGAAAGATGGATTAGGCTATCAGTCCATGGCTGAGCCACACATTCACAAAGGCCTGTTGCGCATAGCGGAGCGGGAAAGCATTCCAACACATGCCATCAATGGAGTGTTGGTACAATTGGAAGAGCTGCATTTAGCGCTTTACAATGGATATGAATTTGTAAAAGAGATCAGTGTTGAAGAACTATTATGAGTCTAAAGAAAACGAACCGCGAAGTAGTCAACCTCACCCGATGGGATGGGAACTGCCTGCTTCTGTACATCGAATTTGACGATGGGCAGTTGTATGCAATTGACAATGCGGGGAACTATTCTCTTTTTCAAGACCTCATACCGGGCATCACCACACAAAATATTTATAATTCCGACGGGATTGTCACGCAGTTTCGTACTGTTGACCTCGCCGAGAACAGCATTCAGTGGATCAATGGTTCAGAATTCTCCATTGCCACCGACACGCTGACTCTTGCGCTCAGCACGCTGGACGCAACGGCAAACAATGCAACCCTAACGGTTTCTGGTAGTGCAACGGTGCATGCGCAGATTTTAGAACTCAGCTCAGGTACCAACGGAGGACCCGAAGGAGGCGTCATTGCCAATGTAGATGCCGACCAAGCCCTGCAGTTGTTTTCCGAAGGAGGTATTGGCGTTGGGTTGAACCGTGACAACATTGCATACATCTTGCCTGTTGTCGATGGTATCGATGGACAGGTACTTTCTACCGATGGAGCGGGAAATGTGTTCTGGCAAACGGTCAATCCGGGCGCGTACACGAACATCTACAACAGCGATGGAGGACTCAATGGAGACCGCGTGATAGTTGGTAATGCACATAATATTGCATGGTCAGGCTTTGGTCAGTGGACCATTGCTTCGTTGGATCTGTTTAGTATTTCATCGGTGGGCACCGTTAGCTTCTATGCGACTGATGCAGCAAGCCTGCAGTGCATTGATGATGGGATAACGGCCATTCCGGGACAACTGACGCTCTTTGGCACCAACCCAATCAAAATACAGGACACCAATGCACCTACAAACTACTGGACGCTTCCCCTTTCTAGAGGACTGACCGGACAGGTGCTCATGATTGACGCAACGACCGGTGCGGCTACGTGGCAGACCGTTACATTGACTCCCATCACCTACAACGTCACCGTTGAAGGAGGAGACAATGTAATACAGGCTTACGAGGACGGTACCAATGTTTCCGGTACGGGCACGCTGCATCTGTTGAATACGCTCACGGATCCCAATACGGGATTGGCTTATACCAATACCAGTGCTGCAGCAGCTTTTCCAACAACGGCTGCACTTTGGGGAGGGATTAATGTTGCAACAACCAGTTACGACGACGTGGTAGTGCAAGAGGCGTTCAACTCATTGGCTGGACCGAACTTGTATCACACCTTGACCTCACAGCCCGGCAAGCGCTATCAGTTGTACAGATGTTTTATTGTAATTCCTTCGCAAAACACTTACGAGGCTTCCAATCAGAATTCCTTGTGGTATAGCTTCGATGGACGCAACTGCCACTTCCGCAATGCGTCCGGGGCAGCACGGACACTCTTTGTATCCAGTATTGCTAATCAGACCTATGCCGATACGGTGGTGGACAATAAGTGGGAGTTTGCGAACTTCTCTATGACGGGTATCTTGGATACTCCCGGAGATATCGGCATGCAGATCGGCGCTTCCCGCTCAGCAATCTTCCGTCGAATAGAGTTCAAGAACTTTGATATTGGCCTGCTCGGAGCTTTCCTGCTCAACAGCCGCTTTGAAGAGGTCAATACCAACCAGTGCCTTAGTGCCGGCATCAAAATCACGCTTGGGTGGTGGACCGGTGCAGGAGCCTCAAACTCAGGCTCACAACCGATGTTCATCAACTGCCGTCTGCGTCAAATCAACGTCAACAGTATTGGCATCTACTTGGAAGGCTGTGAAACCATCTATGGCAACCACAACACCTTTGAAGGCAAGGATGGATTGTACGGTTTGTATTGGGACAATTTGGGATCCAGCTATTCCAAAAACTGTGAGTTCTGGAACACCCATGCCGAGATGGACAATTCCGGAGTGGGCAACTGGGGCAGAGCGCTTTTTGGAGTTACCGGTCGTGACATTCTCTCTTTCAAAGCCGGAAGGATATTCAACCAATGGAACACACCCGATGGAGTGCTCATTGAAGCTACCAATACCGGAGGTACAAATACCATCATCATGGAAGACTGCTTGGGTAATACTGGCGGCAACCGATGGCTCATTAAAAATATCAATACCAGTGGTGCAGGGGCATGGCGGTTCGTGAACAGCGACCTGCAGGGCGACCCGACCACCAGCGCACAGGTGATTACCTTCCCAAACATCTGGGCAAGTGGATCTACCATACCACCAGCACAACGCATTTATATACAACCACGATTATTATAGAAACAAAATGGCACTTCAATCAGGAACACGAGAAGGCGTAGCGCCGGCATTCGGACAATCGCTCACTTTATTTATCGACCAATCCAACGCCGGAATACTCACCGCCATGGATGAGTCATGCAACACACAACCGCTTACCGAGCTGATCCCGAGCGTGGTGACCGGAGCAGTCATTGAGGCTGATCCAACAGACCCTCCCATTCCGGTGTTTGGCAATACTTACAAGTTTCCCAATGCGGGAGGACTAGGAGCCAACTTCAACGTGTACCTCACCGTTGCTGATAATGGTGTGTGGAACCAGCAAGGATGGTTTGAGGATACGGATATAGGGTTCAAAGGAACCTGCCAATTTGTACCGGGAGATAACTATATTTCACAAGCTTCTTTTGGAAGTAATCCGAGTGTTTATTACGGTCAACAATTATCATCTGATATTTATGCAATGATTTTGACCTCATGGAATTACGATGATGTCAGCATGAATGTCGATAACCTTTCTGTAATTGCCGGGCCGGACAATTTACAATATGTAAACCGGTTGACTATCATCAATGGTAGCTTAACTGCCAATGATCCTTTAAGAAAAGTCAATCATTTAACAATCATTGGCACCGCTGTTACACTTGGACCCAATTCTCCCACCAATGTATATGGAACCGTCACCGACACGGATTCGTCGGTGCTTGTGCAGATTGACTGTACTGGACTCACAACGCTGGACTTGACTGAATTTGCTTCGTATGCAGGAACCTTTGATTTAATTAATTGCAATACTGGAGAAGGCGGTGGTCCAATTACAGAAATTACCGGGCTTAGTATTGGCCGTAATTACAAGCTGACATCTTCCGACAACAGTTTAATTTTAGCTAATGGAGTGTTTGCTTACAAATCCGGCCCAACGTTAAACTCTTTCTTTTTGCCTTACAATTTCTTTGGGCCTTCTGGCCAATATTTAAACATCAATAATACTGCCGACGGATTGGTGTTGGCTGGTGGTTATTACTTATCAAACGACTAATATGCCTATACAAACAGCCCCCAAAGAAGACATACGCGTTTCCAGCCAATTAGGAAACGGATTAGCCGTATTCATCGAGTCCAACACCGGCGAAGCGTGGGTGAAGGACAATCAAGGCATTGCTGCGCCTTTGACCGCGTATTTGCCTCCATCCGGGTCCTCAATTATTGAGGTGACCCTCACAGAAGCACAAGGGTTGGAAGATAGCGGAACGTGGGTTGATGGACAGTGGTACCGTATTACTAACGGTGGAAATGATTTACCCAACGCCATGTTATCGTTCACAGCTCAAGCGTTAAAAATCAATGCAGGGGGCGTTAGCCTTAATCGAGTGGGCACCATGGCCATCAATCCGGCAACCGCCAATTCATTGGTAGGTACCATTGTCAGCCTTTTTGCTTGTTTTGATTTTGTCAACGTAGCTATCATGTGGGCAAGTGATCAGTATGACAACTACGTAGAAGGAGCTGCCGTTAGTACGTTCCCTTGGAACAATAACAATTTTACTAACAACCGATTGTATCAAACATGTGTTTTTAATCCAACACAGTTGGGCAACGGGTTTCATCGGAATACGCTTGTCAACAGCCAAGTGACCAATTACACTGCAGGCTCAAGCATATTTGAAAATTCATTAACAAACAGCACGTTGGATTTAACTGGACTATTGGGTACCGTTAGTCAAAACACGCTGATTGGTTCCACAATCACCATTGGTAACAATGTTGGCAACGCAAGTTTTACAGGCAATCTATTTAAAGACTCTGCATTAACCTTTGATGGAAATGGTGCAGCAATAGGAACGGTGCAAAACAATCAGTTTATTGCCTGCGAGAGCGTTGCCGCAATTGTGCTAGACGCAGCCGCAGGTCTTGGTTACAATACGTTTAATTTGGTCACATTTACTGCATTAAACCTAGCAAGTGGAAGCGGTATTACAAATTCACAGTTTATCGCAAACACACAACTGGACATTAGCGGAAATAGCGGGGCAATTGTGATACAAAATACCAGCGTTGTTAGTTCGTTCATAGAAGCGCACAATTGTACGAACGCTACAATTACCAATTGTACCATTGAAAACAATGCGCAAATTATTCATGAGAGCAATACAGGAAATGTAATTATTGGCACTTCAACAATTAATAATTCAACAATTTCAACAAGTAGCTCGGCCGGCATTTCCTTTGATTCATGCACCTTGCTGAATCAATCAAGCGTTGTTGCAACAAATAGCACGGGTTTTGACAACGATATTGCTTATTGCACCTTGGACAAAGCGACAATTGCTTTTGCCGGAAACTGCTTCAACACTATCTGGACGAACAACCAAATCGCAAACAGCACATTAAACATCACTGCGTTTGCCGGAAGCTTCACCAACAACGTGATCGCAAACATGCTGACTTTTGACATTAGCAATTGCACTAGTTCAAGTGGGTTTATCTATAACAACTTTGCTAGCGGATCTATTGTAAATGTGTCCGACACCAACGTAAGCGTGCAAGCCTGTTCGCTGACAAACAACAGCACACTGCAATTGCAAAATACGGGACCTTTTGAAGTAATCTTGCAAGAGGTAACATTCAATAACGTGAGCTTGTTGCAACTAATCAATGTGGTATTTGAAGTGAATGCGCTGGCCTTGCAACAGGTTTTGATGGACGGCAGCACAATTGGCTTATCCGGCAATCAAAACTTTACCGGTGGCGGAGGCATAGCAGATTGCAGCTTCATTAATTCAACTTTCCAGCTAGGCCCAGAAAGCGCCTTATTAGGTCCAATTGCCAACTCTAATTGGACTAACAGCTCTTGGGAAATTACTGGTGGCTCAATCAACGGCATCAATCATTGTGGTTTCAACAATGATTCGTGGGCACTTGGCGGCGGCGGTGGTAATGGCGGTGGTATAACGTTAAGTTATGTGCAGTCACAAAGTACGTTTCACACGTTCAGCACCGACAATACGTATGAGTTTTTAAGTTGCAACTTTATCAATACAACCTTGGATTGGTCGGGCATGGACAGCACAAAAGTAAGTGCAGGTCAATTCAGTGTTTCCAATGTGAGTGCTATTGCATTTGGGGTAAATACTCCGCTAACATTAACGGGAACGGTGACCGACACCACTTCAACAGTGCAGGTGAGCTTAAATACAGCAGGGGGAGTGACTTCGCTCAACTTAACAGAATTTGCGCAATATGTTGGAAAGTTCTTGTGTAGCGGAGACGGAGTTGCAACCATTATCACTTTAACAGGACTTGTCAACAATCGCATATATTCTTTCTATGCTGACGGCTCTGACACGAAGTTTGGTACCGGAGGAAACATACAATTTCCAACGTTGCCAACCATTCCGAGCCCTGTTGTTACTATTACCTCGGGCAATCCTGCAGAGTCAATTACAGGCTATAAACAAACAGCAGGTGATTTCATACTGACATCATGCGTATTATTTTAATGGACGGAAAACCTGAAAATATGACGGAAATCAGTGACAAGCTCACACGCATTGAGCAGGACTTGCACGAACTCAAGGGAGCAGTCATCGGCAACAGTAAGTTTGGTAACAGAGGCTTAGTGATGCGCGTTGAAGACTTAGAGAAGTACAAGGACGACGACAAAAAATTTAAAAACAAATTATATGGCGGCATGGTCGTAGTAGGTACCATGTGGACCATTGTAATTGAATACATACACAGGATATGGAAATGAAACTCATCAAAGCGGTTGCCATTGGAGCAGGGGTGCTGGTCTGCATCATGGTTGTTCGCCGCGTTGTGATAGCACGTAATGTGCAGGACAAAAAGCCTTTGGGACACAGTACAGGTACAACAAGCTCCGGATTTCCATTGAAGTTGGGAAGCAAGGGTGCGCTGGTCACCGAGCTGCAGCAACGACTGGGCAAGAGCAACCTTCCCAAGTACGGCATCGATGGCGACTTCGGTTCAGAAACATTGGCGGCACTTCGCAAGGTAACGGGCAAGAGCAGTGTGGATTCTCGCGAAGAGCTCAACAGCATCAGTGCCGGGTCATACAACCCCACCAACCCAACAGGACCTCGCGGCTACGCAGGAGATCCTGTGCTCGCCAACATTGGTAACAACGTATATAACCCCACCAACTTCTAATGCAATATACGCGCGACGAATTAATTGGTATGATATCCAGCAGTGTGCTCGCACAGCCGGAACGCTATGTTGCGCTCTTTAAACTCTACGGACGTCCAGTGAGCGACCATCCTACCTTGGGAGAGATCAATGCACTCGTAGGAGATAACTTAGACAAGAGCGACATTCAGGTGCCGCTTGCGCAACTCATTGCAGACGATGGGTATTCCAACATTGTTCCAGTGATTGTAGCTGCCATCATCTCGAGTGCGGTGAGTGGTGGAGTGAGCATCTTTGGAACGTTGAAGGGAAGCTCTGCTGCACAGAAGCAACTGGACACCCAACGTGCCTTGGCGAAGATGGGCTTGCTGCAAGAGCGAGAACTCGCTCAAATGCAGATTGAGAGCACCGCCAACATCCAACGCCAACAGATTTATGCAAATACCGTTGCCGGCTATAAAGCCGCGCAGCAAGACGCCTTCCAACGCAATCAAGTGATTTTTGTCATTGGAGCTGGCGTGATAGCAGTTACTATTCTCGGATTCTTAATATTCAAAAAATAATGGCGTTTGACTTCACCCCACTCATAGGCGACGTGTTGCAAGCAGGAGGCAGTTACCTCACTGGTACCAATGCGGCCAAACAACAGAAGGAAGCAGCAAAGTATGCAGCTCAACAACAGGCTGCAGCCGCAACGCAAATTGCCGCGCTGCAAGCAGCGGCGGATACCTCCAAGAAAAACATGGATATCGACTTGGCAAAATATGCCTTGGAACACGATCCAAACGCCAAGGCGAAGAAATTTGCCATCTATGGACTGGTAGGGGTGGTCGTGTTAATTGGTGCGGTATTCGCCTTCAAAATGGTGAAAAAATGAAACAGGTTTGGAAAGATATCTTGATCATTGCAGGGGGCGTCAGCACCGTGCTACTGCTTTTTCATGTCAAGGTAGGCAAGAAGCCAAAGGCGCATCAGCTTCCTCCTGCAACGGCGAATGCGGATAAGCTCGCCAAAAAGAAAAACGCAGTCAAGGCACTGAAAGCCATCAAAGCTGCCGTTGCTAACGGGGAACCGGTCAGAAGGCTTGAAGAGCTCAATGGCATGATTGCACAGCAGTATGGCTTACGTGTTAAGTCCTTGCCCGGAGGACAATGGGCTGTGCTGGATGATGTAACCGGCGAACAAGTGACGATTGATAAAAGCTAATGGCAGGATTTACGTACCCGGTGAGCTCGGTAGTAAACAGCATCCCGGCGGTGCGTGTGACCACTGGCTATACCCTTACCTACGAGCAGATGATGAATGGACTGGGCACCACGTGGCAGTTCATCGTGGACAGCATCTACACGTATTCACCGGTGAAGGCGCAAATCAGCAAGGGATACACCTACTCACGGTACAACGTGGATGGTAACCAGCGTATCAACCCCATCACACCTGCACTGGATCCGTATCAGTTTCAGAATAGCTTTGAGCAGGACGTTTACGCTCAGCAGTGCTTGCTGGATGGTCGTGGACAGTTCAACCTCACTATACTTCCGCTGACCAGCTTGGACTTTTATCTCACCGGCACCGTCTTTGAGTCCCGCCGTGCGCTGGAAGGCTCTATCTTTGAGCAGGTGGTACGTAATTTAGCGTTTGAAGAATGGATGTAAAGTACAATCAGGAAACCATACCCTTGCACATTGAGAGTTTAATCGATGTGCCTTTTGACTTGGTGTTATTTCCCGGGCTAGTAGATAACATCAACGGCAATCCAAGCCTCAACACCAATCAGTACGTAGAAAACTATTCAGTGGCGCAAGCCGTGATAGATGGACTGGTATTCCCCATTGATGGACATCAGATACAGATTTACAACCCATCAACCAATGTGACCAGCCTAACCCCCCTTTACACCCAGCATTGCATCAATCCAACACAGTGGACCAATGCCTTGAACAATTGTGCGGACGCTGCAGTTGGACCGGGCGTAATTGTATTTACGTATGACGGTCTTAACACTATTACTGCTACGAGCCTTGTGTACGTGGTACAAAAAATACTATGGTTCTAAGCGTTGAGCAAGTAATTTTTCTTTAGGCAATGATATACAAAATTACACCAATCCAAATACTATGGTTCTAAACCATACCGCAAGACGCTCAACAAGTGATTGATGCCATTTATAGGCTCAGCGCAAATAAATTGATTGCCGTAATCATCAACCCAAAAAGAGCCAACAGGGTTGCGGCTTACATTACTCGCATCTCCAAAATCGTTGTTGTGCCACTTCAAGCCCATTTTATGTGCAACATACACGGAAGGAATTTTTTTATTGCGCCACACCATGTGACGGATTGCGGCTAAAATTTTTGTCATGATTTATTGCTATTAATTCTCATGAAAAAAATTGCGTTGCACTTTGTATAAAAATACTTGTTGCGCCATTTTGCTCATTTGCTTATAGTTAGCATCAATGTATTTTTTCGCTTTTGTGTTCCAGTCTGATGGAGTCGTTAAACTAGAAAAATCTAAAGGCTCAACAATTTTGTCGTCGACAACATCCAATATCTGTCTTGAAAAACGGGAAATGTCGCGTATTTCATCGGTTGCATTATCCCATCCTTTTGCATTGCTAGGAAAATCTTTGTTTAGCCAAGCACTTAATTTTAGTTTAGTTAGTGGTTTCATTTGCTTTTTTATTTAGATTAGTTATTTTACACAGGCAGGCCATTCTTTCCGATTTAATTCAGCACAACGAAATGGGCGATTGTATTGATCTAACCAAAAAGACCGGCAGTTAGTTTTATTAATTTCGTCTCCGTAAACATTACGGTAAAAAATCAATCCCATTTCACGAGCTTGGTCGCAAGTTGGTATCACTTTAACTGACCAAGAAAGCCACCAAAAAAAAGACCGTATTTTTTTCATCGTTCGTGATATTCAACAGTGTCATAAAAAAATCCTTTTTTAATTACTTTCCGGTATTTGTCAGCAGGGTATGGGTCGTGTGCATGGTCAAACAATCTGCGAACAAAAATTGCCACAAGCACAATTGCTAGGTTCAATAACCAGTTTTTTAGCTTCATTTGCTCGTTATTTTAATCATCCAAAATACACAGCAGGCAAAGAGGATGGCTATGAGTAATAGCATCCATTCTCCTTTGCTCCACCTGCGAAATCGTTGCATCATAGCAGTTGATTGTGACCGTTACGAAATAAAACTCCTGCCTCCGCACCGTATTGTACTACTTCTTCAAATCAGAAATTAAAGCATACCACCCTTTATCTCGTGAATCGAGAGATCCATCTTTTTTGTATTTTTTAAGGTTTGCCCTATTTACATCTTGCGGAAAAGAATGTATTTTATATTTTTTTCCTTTGTAAATTACTTCTTGTCCAACACTAAAACCTTTTCTTGTTTTAATGTCTGTGTTTTTAAAAATTATCTTAGCTTCCATTGTATTATTCGGTTTCCTATACTCCGAAAGGTTTTAGTTTATATTAAGTTACAAACTTACAAAATCCCACGCTCAACCCAATTGCTAGGTTCAATAACCAGTTTTTTAGCTTCATTTGCTCGTTATTTTAATCATCCAAAATACATAGCAGGCAAAGAGGATGGCTATCATTAATAGCATCCATTCTCCTTTGCTCCACCTGCGAAATCGTTGCATCATAGGAGTTGATTGTGACCGTTACGACGTTCAGTAATCTCGAGTGAGAGGTTCATTTCCCACGGAGCGGTTGGCTTGCCTCCAAAGTAGGGCAATAGGTCGATAGAGCACACTTGGTTACAGTAGTGGTAATCCATTTCTACGCTTCGCGGTGAATGAGGTGCTGCTAAACCCTGTGGTATAGAAAAGATGGTTGTTCCCGGAACGCTGATCGCGTCAATTTGCCAAGTAAAAGGTTCGGTTCCTACAATGCCCAACCGATCGTCATTGATGGCTGGCGGATGTACCCACGTGCCATTGATGTGGTTATAGGCATAAAGCATAAACTGCCCTTCAACATCGTGTGGCTTCCATCCAATGCGTGAAGAGTTGCTGTTGATGGTAAACCACGAGTCAGAAAATCCCACCAATTTATTGATGAAGTTACCATACTGCGCACGAGGATACCAACAGCTTGGCAATAACTGAGCTGTTCCGCGCATAAGTCGGATGTTATCGTATCTGCGAGGGAAGATGGTTCTCGGAGTAGGGTAATGCGCTCCTTGCGCAAAGTGATAGTTAGACATAAATGTTGTTTTTCACAATCAGGGATAATATTTGCAATTCAATTAAACTAAGATAAGCAATTATTTTAGAAATTTCTTTGCTTGCTCCCGGTATTTCTTGTTCAAGGGCAACTAAGAGCAATAAGCCCGAGAGATACC
>Ga0228699_1000145_pt1 | contig 66385 bp, 62 predicted proteins | sample McNCre217_Aug_MG_FD_178016 | JGI IMG/M metagenome (GOLD analysis project Ga0228699, IMG submission 178016) | Freshwater microbial communities from McNutts Creek, Athens, Georgia, United States - 2-17_Aug_MG | ecosystem: Environmental > Aquatic > Freshwater > Creek | place: USA: Georgia... | reverse complement strand
CCTTCTTCATGTCAAAGCGCGTGCCCTCGGGGCACAGCTCAGGGTGCGGCAAGACGGTGACGACAGGCATGGACAAGCCCCAGGTGAAGTCAGGCGATGGCGTCGAGCGTGCGGCCCGACAGCGCGCGGCGGATGCTGGCGTCCATGCGGCGCGCGGCAAAGGCCGTGGTGACCTGGTTGAGCGCGTTGCAAGCCGACTTGACCGCATCGGTGTCGGCTTCGGTCTCGAGGCGGTCGGCCACCAGGTTGATCGCGTCGTGGATGTGCTGGCGCTCCACGGGCGAGAGCAGCGCGTCGCCGTCTTCGGCCAGCGCGGCCTCGGTGGCATCGAGCAGGCGGCGGGCGTCGATCTGGGCCTCGCGCAACATGCGCAGCGCCATGTCGACCTTGGCCTTGCCCACGCTGTCGGTCAGCATCTGGGCGATCTGTTCGTCGCTCAGGCCATACGAGGGCTTGACCTGGATGTCGGCGTGCACGCCCGTGCTCAGCTCTTGCGCCGAGACCGACAACAGGCCATCGGTGTCGATCTGGAAGGTCACGCGGATGCGGGCCGCGCCGGCCACCATGGGCGGAATGCCCCGCAGCTGAAACCGCGCCAGCGAGCGGCAGTCGTTCACCGTTTCGCGCTCGCCTTGCACCACGTGGATGGTCATGGCGGTCTGGCCGTCTTTGAAGGTGGTGAAGTCTTGGGCGCGCGAGGTGGGCAGCGTGGCGTTGCGCGGGATGACCTTTTCCACCAGGCCGCCCATGGTCTCCAGGCCCAGCGAGAGCGGGCACACGTCCAGCAGCAGCCACTGGCCATCGGCGCTGGCGTTGCCGGCCAGCACATCGGCCTGCATGGCCGCGCCGATGGCCACCACCTCGTCGGGGTTGAGGTTGGTCAGCGGGGCTTTGTCAAAGAACTTGGCCACGGCTTCGCGGGCCACGGGCATGCGGGTCGAGCCGCCCACCATCACCACGCCCTGGATGTCCGCCAGTTCCAGCTTGGCGTCTTTCACGGCACGGCGCGTGGCCGAGAGCGTGCGCTGGATCAGCGGCTGGGTGACCTGCGCGAAGGTCTCGCGGCTGACGATGGTGCTGTGCACTGTCACCGCCTGCTGGCTGGACAGCGCTTCTTTGGCGGCCCGCGCAGCCATCAATCGCTGTTGCTGGGCGTGCGCATCGAGCTGGGCCCAGTCCAGCCGGGCCTGTTCGGCCAGCCACAGGGCCAGGGCGCGGTCGAAATCGTCGCCGCCCAGGGCCGAGTCGCCGCCGGTGGCCAGCACCTCGAACACGCCCTTGGACAGGCGCAGGATGGAGATGTCGAAGGTGCCGCCGCCCAGGTCGTACACGGCGAACACGCCTTCGGCGCCTTGATCGAGGCCATAGGCAATGGCTGCGGCCGTGGGCTCGTTGAGCAGGCGCAGCACGTGCAGGCCGGCCAGGCGGGCCGCGTCTTTGGTGGCCTGGCGCTGGGCGTCGTCGAAGTAGGCGGGCACGGTGATGACCACGCCGGTCAGCTCGCCGCCCAGGCTGGCCTCCGCGCGGGCCTTGAGGCTGCGCAGGATGTCGGCCGAGACCTCGATGGGGCTCTTGACCCCAGCGGCCGTGCTCACCGAGACCATGCCCGGGGCATCGACCAGCAGGTAGGGCGGCGCGCCGGCCTTGAGCACATCGGCCATGCCACGGCCCATCAGCCGCTTGACCGAGGCGATGGTGTTGAGCGGGTCGTGCGGTTGCAGGGCCACGGCCTCGGCGCCCACGGTCACCTCGGCAGTGTCGGCATCGGCATCGGCATCGGCATCGGCATCGGCCCGGGGGGCGGCGTAATGCACCACCGACGGCAGCAGCACCCGGCCCAGTGCGTCGGGCAGCACGCGGGGCTGCGCGCTCTGCACGGTGGCGATCAGCGAGTGCGTGGTGCCCAGGTCGATGCCTGCGGCCAGCCGGTGCTGGTGGGGGACTGCACTTTGACCCGGTTCAGCAATTTGCAGCAGCGCCATCTTCCGACCCTTTCCGTGGTTCGCCTCAGGGCCTCAGACCGCGAAGCTTTCGCCGCAGCCGCACTCGGCCTTGGAGTTCGGGTTGTTGAACTTGAAGCCCTCGTTGAGGCCTTCCTTGACGAAGTCCAGCTCGGTGCCATCCAGAAAGGGCAGGCTCTTGCTGTCGATCAGCAGCGTGAGGCCCTGGCTTTCGAACGAGATGTCTTCGTCGCCCGGGCCATCGGCAAACTCCAGGGCATACGACAGGCCCGAGCAGCCGCTGGTCTTCACGGCCAGGCGCAGGCCCACGCCCTTGCCACGCTTGTCCAGCGATTTGCGCACGTGCTTGGCAGCAGCTTCGGTCAGGGTCACGGCCATGGGGTCACCTCACATCGAGAAGGAGCTGCCGCAGCCGCAGGTGGTCTGGGCATTGGGGTTGTGGATCACGAAGCGCGAGCCGTCCAGGCCGTCTTCGTAGTCGATGTCGGCACCCACCAGGTACTGCAGGCTCATGGCATCGACCACGAGCGTGACGCCATCGCGGTCGATGCGGGTGTCGTCTTCGTTCAAGGCGTCGTCGAAGGCGAAGCCATACGAGAAGCCCGAACAGCCGCCGCCGGTCACGTACAGGCGCAGCTTGAGGTCGGGGTTGCCTTCTTCGGCGATGAGCTCTTGCACCTTGGCCGCGGCGGCGGCGCTGAAGTTCAGCGGGGTGGGCGGGATGTCGGCGGCGGCGTGGCCGGTGGCGGCAGACAGGTCCATGTTGGGCTCCAGGTCAGGGTGTGGGGGGAGGCGGGGAGGTCAGCTGGCAGCGCCAGCGGGGGCGCACACGGCCTGGTCGGCCAGGGTGACGCTGTCGGGGCCTGCGCCGGTGGCGCCGGAGAACTTGGTCTTGTAGTCGGCCACGGCCGCCTTGATCGCGTCTTCGGCCAGGATGGAGCAGTGGATCTTGACGGGCGGCAGGGCCAGCTCTTCGGCGATCTGCGTGTTCTTGATCGACAGCGCTTCGTCCAGCGTCTTGCCGCGCACCCACTCGGTGACCAGGCTGCTCGACGCGATGGCCGAGCCGCAACCGTAGGTCTTGAAGCGTGCGTCTTCGATCACGCCGGTGCTGGGGTTGACCTTGATCTGCAGCTTCATCACGTCGCCGCAGGCCGGTGCGCCCACCATGCCGGTGGCCACGCCGTCTTCATCGGTGGCAAACGACCCGACGTTGCGCGGGTTCTCGTAGTGGTCGATCACTTTGTCGCTGTAGGCCATGGGGATCTCCGGAAGGCGGTGGATGAGGGTGTCGTCAGTGTTCAGCCCACTGGATGCTGTTGAGGTCGATGCCGGCTTGCACCATGTCCCACAGCGGGCTGAGCTCGCGCAGCTTGGTGACCACGTCGCACACGCGGGCGATGGTGAAGTCGATCTCGGCCTCGGTGGTGTAGCGGCCGATGGTGAAGCGCACCGAGCTGTGGGCCAGCTCGTCGCTGCGGCCCATGGCGCGCAGCACATAGCTGGGTTCGAGCGAGGCCGAGGTGCAGGCCGAGCCCGATGAGACGGCGATGTCCTTCATGCCCATCAGCAGCGATTCGCCTTCGACGTAGGCGAAGCTCATGTTGAGGTGGTTGGGCGTGCGGCGCTCGAAGTCGCCATTGATGCTGACGTGGTCCAGCGACTTCAGGCCGTTGTAGAGGCGGTCGCGCAGGCTGCGGACGCGCTCGAGCTCGGTGCCCATCTCCTTGGCGGCGATGTGGAAGGCCTCGCCCATGCCGACGATCTGGTGGGTGGGCAGCGTGCCCGAGCGCATGCCACGCTCGTGGCCGCCGCCATGCATCTGGGCCTCGATGCGGATGCGCGGCTTGCGGCGCACGTACAGCGCGCCGATGCCTTTGGGGCCGTAGCTCTTGTGGGCCGACATCGACATCAGGTCGATGGGCAGCACGCTCAGGTCGATGGCCACCTTGCCTGTGGCCTGAGCCGCATCGACGTGGAAGATGACGCCCGCTTTGCGGCAGATGGCGCCCAGCGCCGCCACGTCTTGGATGACGCCGGTTTCATTGTTGACGAACATGACCGAGGCCAGCACGGTGTCGGGGCGGATCGCGGCCTGGAAGGCGTCGGTGTCGATCAGGCCACTGTCTTGCACGGGCAGCACGGTCACGGCCCAGCCTTGGCGTTCGAGCTCGCGCATGGTGTCGAGCACGGCCTTGTGCTCGGTGGCCACGGTGATGAGGTGGCGGCCCTTGCCCTGGTAGAACTCGGCCGCGCCTTTGATGGCGAGGTTGTTGCTCTCGGTGGCGCCCGAGGTCCACACGATCTCACGCGGGTCGGCGCCGATCAGCAGGGCCACCTGTTCGCGCGCCAGTTCGATGGCTTCTTCGGCGGCCCAGCCATAGCTGTGCGAGCGGCTGGCGGGGTTGCCGAAGCGCTCGGTGAGGTAGGGAATCATCTTGGCGGCGACGCGCGGGTCCACCGGGGTGGTGGCGGCGTAGTCCAGGTACACAGGGCGGGAGAGGGGCGCGGTCAGCTTCGACATGCAAGGGCTCCTGGGTCCGGTGGCCGCGCGGCGTTGCGTGGCCTTGGAGCCCTTCACTGCAAACGCGATGCCAGCAGCAGCGGGGCACCCAAGTGCTTGATTTGCCGTGTGATGGATTTGCTCGCCGGTGGGGCGTCACGACAAAGCCTCGTGGCGTTTGTCGGGTTTGTGGGGGAAAGCAAACCCATGTGTCAGGTGGGGGCAAGGCGGTGGGCCCGCCGCGCGCAGGCAGGGCGACCAGTTGAGTCGGTTAAGCCGGTGGGCATTGTTCTTGCGCCACCGGGCGTGAGCCCACAGGAGCTGCCCATGCCCATCTACCAATACGCCTGCCCCCATTGCCAACACAGCTTCGAGAAGCTGGTGCGCAGCGACACCGTGGTGGCCTGTCCGCAATGCGGGGCCACGGATGTCGACAAGTGCGTGACAGCGCCGCAGGCACCGGGCAAATCCAAGGCCATCATCCAGCGCGCACGGGTGCAGGCGGCCAAGGAGGGGCACTTCAGCAACTTCAGCAAGGCCGAGCGGCCCAAGGTCTGAGCCCGAGGCCAGACTCAGCTGGCGCGGATGTCGGCCAGCGTGGCGCAGCCCATCAGCGCCATGGTCATCTCCAACTCGTCGCGCAGGATGCGCAGCACCTGGGCCACGCCCAACGCGCCTTGCGCGGCCAGGCCCCACACGGCGGGGCGACCCACCAGCACAGCCTGGGCGCCGGCTTGCAGCGCCACGAAGACATCGCGGCCGCTGCGGATGCCACTGTCGGCCAGCAGCACCATGTGGGGCGCCAGCACCTGCCGCATGGCCCGCAGCGCGGTCAGCACCGATGGCGCGCCCGCCAGGACACGTCCACCGTGGCTGGACACCACGATGCCATCGAGCCCCAAGGCTTGCGCCTGCAGTGCATCGTCAGGATGCAGCAGGCCCTTGATCACCAGGGGCACGGGGCACACCTGCCGCAGCCAGTGCACATCGGCCCAGATGGGGGCCTGGGCCATCCAGTGGTCGAACACATGGCCACTGTCTGGGGCGTCCACGTCAGGCTCAGGCAGGTTGACGGCCTCGATGCCCTCGGGCAGCTGCAGCGACCACGGCTTGATGGGCGCGTCCACGGTGAACACCACCACCGGCGCGCCACTGTGCAAGGCGCGTTGCAGCAAGGCCTCGGTGGCGGTGCGGCTGCCTTGCCAGTAAAGCTGGAACCAGGGCGCAGATGCTGCAGGCGATGCGCCGGCCTGCTGCAGGTGCGCATCGTCTGGGCTCAGGCCTTGCCGGTGGGCGTCGGCAATGTGCGCCAGGCTTTGGCTGGCCAAGCTGCTGGTGATGGCGGTGCTGCCTTGGGCCGTGGCGGCCATGGCCAGGCCACCTTCACCCACCTCGTGGAAGAGGCGCGCATACGCCATCGGGGCCAGCAAGATGGGATGGGCCAGCGCCTGCTGCCACAGCTGCAGCTGCGTGTGGCCGTGGGCCAGGGCCCGCAAGGGACGGGGGGTGAGGGCCTCGGCATCAAACACCGAGGGCAGGCTGCCTTCGGCGTCGTGGGCCCCTTGTTGCAAATGCTGCCACAGGGGCTCGGGCAGGGTGCGCTGGGCGGTGTCGCGCAAGCGTTGCAGGTGGGGGTGGAGGGGCATGGCGGCAGCGGGTGGGCGCTTCAGGTCTCTGCCCACTGGCGCAGCAGGTTGTGATAGGTGCCGGTCAGTTGCACGACCGGGGCGCTGTCGCCGTGGGCCTGGCGCAGCTGCAGCAGGGCCATGTCCATGTCGTGCAGCAGGCGGCGCTGCTCGGGGCTGCGCACCAGGCTCTGGATGAACATGAAGCAGCCCAGGCGCTCACCGCGCGTCACCGGGCTGACCTCATGCACCGACGACGACGGGTAGAGCACCAGGCTGCCTGCCGCGCCCTTGATGGCGTGCGTGCCAAAGGTGTCCTGGATGCGCAGCTCACCGCCCTCGTAGCTGTCGGGCGCTGAGAGGAACAGCGTGGCCGAGACATCGGCGCGCACCATGCCACCGTTGTGCATGCGCACGCCACTGTCCACGTGCCAGCCGTAGTGGTTGGCCTCGCCCGCATGGCGGTTGAACTGGGGCGGCGCCATGCGGCACGGCAGCGCCGCCGACATGAACACGCCATGCTGCTGCAGGGCCTGGACCACCAGCGCCCGCAAGCCGCTCAGGCTTGGGCAGTGCTCGGCCACCTGCTGGTTGCGCTTGACCTGCGCGGCCAGCTGGCCGGCCGTGCTGCCCCCATCCTCCCACTGCGCTTGAGCGAGTTGCTGGCGCACGGTGGCCACTTGATCCGGCGTGAGGATGTCGTCGATGGTGAGCAGCATGGGGCGGGGCGGTGGGCGCCGGGTCAGAACCGGCGGGTGAAGCTCAGGATGGCCGTGCGGCGCGGGCCCGGCACGGCAAAGCCGCCGTTGTCGTAGACCGACTCGTAGTAGAGCTTGTCGAGCACGTTCTTGATGTTGAGCTTGGCCGTCCAGGTCGAGGCGTCGTAGTGCACCATCGCGTCCCAGCGCACGTAGCTCTGCGCGGTGTTCGGGTGGAACTGGCCGTTGAGCGTGGGCAGCGTGGCGCTTTGCGGCTGGTAGGCCAGGCGGTCGCCCTGGGCTTCGAAGCCGCCACCCACTTGCCAGTTGCCGTTGATCTTGTAGGTGCTCCACAGGGTCAGCGCGTACTCGGGCGTGTTGCGGGCGCGCTTGCCCACAAAGCCTGCGTTGCCCGTGGTGGTGGTGAGGGCGCCCGTGGTGGCGTTGACCGAGGTGTTGGTGGCCACTTCAAGGATCTTGGCGTTGGCCAGCGAGAGGCCGCCGAACACCTCCCAGGCTTCGGTGAGGTGGCCGGCCACGTCCACCTCCAGGCCGCGGGTGCGGCGCTTCTGGGTCAGCAGGGCAACGGTGGTTTCGATGTCGGTGTTGCGCTCGTGATTCTTGGTGGCCTGGTACAGCGAGGTGCGCAGCGCCAGGTCATTGTTCAGCAGCCACTTGGCGCCCAGTTCGATCACGTTGCTGCGCTCGGGGGGCTGCGGCGTGGTTGTCAGGCTGTAGAGGTCGGCGGTGGGGCTGAACGAATCGCTCCAGCCCAGGTAGTAGTGGGCCTGGTCGGTGGGCTGCCACGAGATGGCGCTGCGGTAGCTGTTCTCGGCGTAGTGCAGCTTGGGCGAGCTGGCGCTGCTGTACTTGGCGCTCAAGTCATCGCGGCGCACGCCGGCGGTCACCTTCCAGTCGGGCACCACTTCCACGGTGTCTTGGGCATACACGGCGTACGAGTCACCACTGAATGTGGTCGGGGTGGCGCTGCTGGTGTAGGGCAAAAACACCGGCGGGTTGGCGGCCGTGGTGCTGCCGAAGTTGGTCAGGGTGCGGCGGCTGTTGTCTTCCTTGAGGTACTCCACACCGGCCAGCAGCTCGTGCTTCATGCCCGCGAGCCGGGCGTTCTGGCTGTAGTCAGACTGCACGGTCAAGGTCTTGTAGTGCGCCATGCGGGTCACGTTGCCGCCGTTGACGCTTTGCGCATCGGGCGTCAGCGTCAGGTTGGGGGTCTTGGCCCAGTAGCTGCGCTCGTAGTCGGCCTGGCGGATCTGCGTGCGCAGGCGCTGGTCAGCGTTGAAGCGGGTTTCGTTGACCAGCGTGAACATCTCGGTGTCGCTGTTGTCGAAGTTCTTGCCCGTGCCAAAGAAGTTGCTGGCGCTTTGGGCAGTGCCCACCTTGCGGGTGCTGGCGTCGAACGAGTTGCCAAAGTCGGGGATGTCGCGCGTCTGCGTCTTTTGGTAGTTCAGCCAGAACTTGCTGTCTTTGCTCTGGTTCAGGGCCAGGCTCATGGCGTAGCCCTGGCGGTGGATTTCAGGCTCGGTGCCCGTGGTCGGGTTGCGGCGCCAGCTGCCTTCGTCGCGGCGCATGGCGTTGACGCGGATCGCCACGTCATCGCTCACCACGCCATTGGCGTCGATCTTGGCCTCCTGGTAGCCGTGCGTGCCACCGGAGATGCTGACCTCGCCGCCGCTCTTGGCCTTGGGCACCTTGGTGACCTGGTTGATCACGCCGCCGGCCTGGCCACGGCCGAACAACATGGCGCCGGCGCCACGCAGCACGTCCACCTGTTCGAGGTTGAAGGTTTCGCGGTTGTACTGGGCGGTGTCGCGGATGCCGTCGAGGTACATGTCCCCGAAGGTGTAGAACCCGCGGATGTTCATGTTGTCGCCCGCGCGGCCACCTTCGGCCGCGTTGAAGCTCACGCCGGCCACGTTGCGCATGGCCTCTTTGAGCGAGCTGGCCTGTTGCTGCTGCAGGATGGTCGCCGGCACCGAGGTGATGGCCTGGGGGATGTCTTGCGGGTTCTGCAGGGTCTTGCCCACGCGGGTGGTGGTCACCAGCGCGCCTTGGGGCTTGTCTTCGTCGGCCTCGACGCGGACGGTGGGCAGGGCTTTGGCAGTGTCAGGTGCATCAGCAGCCAGGGCAGGGGTGCTGTAGACCAGCGGGGCCAGGCTGGCAAGCAGCATGGCGCCCAAGGGTTGCAGGTTCGCGTGGGCAGGCGGTTGGCGGTGCATGGTCAGTTCGTCTGATTCAAGAAGGATGGATGAGACTGGCTGGCTGGCATCGGCCACAGGGGCGTCACGCGGGCTGGCTGCTGCAGGGCGAAGAAAAGGTGTTCAGCGCTGGGGCAGGCTGACGAAGGCGAGCTTGTGCAGGCCTGCGCCCGAGGCTTCGGCCATCACCTGGGCCAGGGCCTCATAGGGGGTGGCGCGGTCGGCGTGCAGTTGCACATCGGGCTGGGGTTGTTGGGCTGCTGCGGCCAACAGGCGGGTGTGCAGCTCATCGGCTTGCAGCGCCTGGCCGTTCCAGCTGACCTGGCCTTGGGCGTCGAGCGTCAGGGCCACAGGTTGGGCCGGTGGTGCGCTCTGGACGGTGCTGGTGCGGGGCAGGTCCACCTTCACCGATTGCGTGATCATGGGCGCGGCCACGATGAAGATCACCAGCAGCACCAGCATCACGTCGATGAGCGGCACCATGTTGATTTCGGCGAGGTCGTTGTCCTCTTGTTGGGCAAAGCTGCCAAAGGCCATGGTCAGGTCCTCGGGTTGGGCGGTCAGTGTTGCGCCTGGGCGCGGGCCAGGGCGATGACCTTGTCGCTGCTGAGGCGCGCGTCGGTCAGGCGGGGCGACACGGGGGTGCCGGTGGCCAGCAGGTTGAACACGTCGTAAGCGAAGGCGTTCAGCCGCGAGAACGTGTGGCGCTGCATGCGGGCGAACACGTTGTAGGCCACGGCGGCGGGGATGGCGACGGCCAGGCCAATGCCGGTCATGATCAGCGCTTCGCCCACCGGGCCGGCCACCTTGTCGAGCGTGCTTTGGCCCGAGGCCGAGATGGCCGCCAGCGCGTGGTAGATGCCCCAGACCGTGCCCATCAGGCCCACGAAGGGCGCGCTGGAGGCGACGGTGGCCAGCAGGGTCTGCCCGGCGCCGAGGCGGTCCTGGTCTTCCTCGATGGCCCGACGCAGGGCGCGGGTCAGCAGGTCTTCGGGGGCGCCGGCATTCACCAGGGTGCGGGCACCGTCCTGGCGGTTGAGCTGCTCGATGGCGGTGAAGCCGTGGTGCACCAGGTGCGAGAAGGGCTCGGGCGAGCCGTGTTCGCGCAGGTGGGTGGCCACGGCTTCGAGGTTCGGGGCGGCCCAGAAGGCGTCCAGGAAGCGCTGGGTGAGTTGGCGCGCGCGCAGGCTCTGCACGGTGCGCAGCACGATCAGGGTCCAGGTGGCGATGGAGCCGGCCAGCAGCAGCGCCAGCACGCCGCGGGTCAGGCCGTCGGCCTGGGCCACGAAGCTGGCCAGGGTGAAGGATTCGTTCATGGTTGGGCTCGCTTCAAAGAAAAGGAGATGGGCACCTGCACCCAGGCGGCAACGGTCTGCTCACCCTGGCGTGCCGGGGTGAAACGCCAGCGCGCGACGGTGCTGCGGGCGGCGCGGTCCAGCCGGTCAAAACCGGACGACTGGGCCAGCTCGATCTGATCGGGCAGGCCGCTGGGCAATACCCGCACCCGCAGCAGCACCGTGCCTTCTTCGCCTTCTTGGCGGGAGACGGCGGGGTAGTTGGGGCGTGGGTTGTCGAGGTAGGCGGCGTCAAAGCTGGCAGGCACCACAGCGGGGGGCGCTGCTTTGGCTGTGACGGCTGGGGCGGCCGCAGGCATGGCGGGTGCAGCCGTTGTGGGCGCGGCCATCGGTTCGGGCGGATGGGGGGGCGTCGGAGCGGCGACCGCAGCCGGCGCCGGGACTGCTTCGGGTGTGGGGGTGGCGGTTGGCACAGGGCGTGCCGTGCTGACCGCTGTGGGTGCGGTGGGTGCTGCAGCGACCTCACGCGGTGGCGTACTGGGCGCCGGCGCTGCGACGCGGCTGGAGGGTGTCATCGGAGGCAGCGTGGTCACCGACGAGACCGGTTGCACCCACGAGACCGCCATCTGCTGGCCCATGGGCAGGGGCTCGGCCTCTTGCACGACGGGTGCGTGGCGCAGCCACCAAGCCAGCACACCCCCGTGGGCGGCGGCCACCAGCAGCAGGGCAGGCGCCCACAGCGGGGGCGACACCGGATGACGGGCCATGGCGCTCATTTGGTGAGGATCAGCTTGCCCTGGGCGGTGACCCGCAGGCGGTAGGTGTCTTGGGCGTGCTGGATCAGCAGCTCGCGGTGCTCGCCAAACAGGGCTTCGCTGCGCAGCACCGGCACGCCGGTGGAAGGCGACAGGCTGGCTGGCGCCGCCAGGCCGGGCTCGACGGAGGTGCCGCCCACCATCAGGCTGGGGGCACTGGACGCAGGGGGTGCGGTGGGCGCAGAGGCGTTGCTCGACTTCATGAATGACATTCTAAATGAGAATGATTCGCAAAAGCAATGAAAACAAAAGCCCCGACTCGCGGGGCTGGATTGGGGCGTGTTCAGGGGCGGCGTTGAGGTTGCGCGTTCAGGTGGCGGGCGCCGCGAACCACTGCGGCTGCTGCGGCCGGTAAACCCGCAGCCACATCAGTGTGGCCGGCACCAGGGCGTGCACGCACATCAGCAAGGCGTCGTCGGCCTGGGCGGGTTCGGGGTGGCCCAGCGCAGCGGGCATGGCGCGCCAGCCAGCCCAGTCGATCTCGGGCATGGCCTGGCAGGCCAGGGCTGGCACCCCCGCCAGGGCTTGCGCCAGTGCCTGCAGCTGCTGGGTGATGGCGCGGCGCGTGAGGCGCGAGCGCTTAAGTTCGCCATCGGCCAGGCCCTCGGCGAGCGTGAGCACACCTTCGCCCGCTTGTTCGGTGGCACGCAACAGCGAGGCCGTGTACCAGGCCTCGGCGTCGATGGCGGTGGCGCTCACACGAAGCTCAGCAGCTCGATGGTGACGGGCTCTTCGCCCATCGTGGTCTGGCAGGCCAGGCGCGACTTGGAGCTCACGCCCACGATGGTGTCGAGCTTCTCGTTTTCGGCGCGCTGGATCTTCGACAGGCTCTTGCGGCCCTCGTGGACGTAGATGTGGCAGGCGCCGCACTGGCCCTTGCCTTCGCACTTGCTGGCGATCGCAGCGCCCGCGGCGCGGATGGCGGCCATCAGCGTCATGCCGGGCGCGGCGTCAAAGGTCAGGCCTTGGGGGTTGATGGTGAGCGTGGACATGGTGATCTCCTTGGGGTGGGGGGGCGCAGGGCTCAGCCCTGCATCAGCGCGGCACACACATCGGCCAGGGGCATGGCGATGCGGGTCACGTTGTTCTCTTCGAGGAAGCGCGCTTCCATGCGCGTGGGCTCGTGCGGCAGCACGGCCCAGTGCCGGTCGCTCGATCGCTTCATGATCTGGCGCGCAAAGGTGCGGGTGAGCTGGTCGTTGAAGCGGCAGCCCAGGAAGACGAAATGGCGGCCTTGGCGCAAGGCCTGCACCTCGGCCGGGATGGGCGTCTGGATGTCGATCTCGGTGAGCACCTCGACGTAATCCGAATCCGACACCAGGTAGTTGCTGGCTGGCGCATGGCCGCCGATGGGCCGGTACAGCGTGGTCTGCCAGGCGGCTTGCGGCGCTTCGGCCAGGGTGCCGTCACCGTGGTAGCTGGCCCACCAGGTGCCGAAGTGCTCCGACTGCGACAGGCCCTGGATCTCGCCCCAGGCCTCGGCCGTGAGCGCCTGGCTCAGCGCGGCGCGCAGGGTGTCGTCGTACCAGCTCTCGACCACCATGGGCGCACGCTGCGCGGCCAGCCACAGGTGGAAGGCGCTGGGCTCGGGCGTGGTCTTGAAGGCCTCGTCCATGCCCTGCACGATGCTCTTGCGGTGCTTGAAGTTCTCGATGTACTGGGCCGCAGCCGTCAGGCGGTTGCGGATCTTGTGTGGCACGGTGACCTTGGCCGTGAGCTGGGCCACCAGTGCTTCCGGGGCCGTGGGCACGGGGCAGCCGGGGATGAGGTCGAGCAGGCCGGGGCCGGTGTAGGGGATCACTTTGCGGGCCTTGAGGCCTTGCAGGATCTCGTGGATGGCTTGGGCGTCGCTGGTGGTGGCGGGCGCAGTCAGGGCGGTGGTGGGCATGGTGATGCTCGCTGAAAGGGGGTGATCAGTAGATGGCCGCACCCGCACCCACATTGACCGACGCATCCTTGAGCGTCTTGACGATGTAGCGGACGTGGTCTTCGTCGAGGTGACTGTGGAAGGGCAGCACCAGGGAGCGGTCGGCGATGCGCTCGGTGTTGCCCAGCTGGCCGCGCTGGTAGCCCAGCTGCTGGTAATGGAACTGCTGGTGCAGCGGGTTGCAGTAGATGCTGCACTCCACCGCGTTGGTGTCCATGTCTTCGATGATGTCGTTGCGGGCGCTGCCGGTGAAGCGCTTGCCCAGGTGCACCTTGTAGAGCATCCAGTGCACCTCGTCGATGTGCTCGGCGCGGTAGGGCGGCTTGATGCCCTCGAAGCTCTGCATCTGCTCGTGGTACCAGGCTTCGACCCGCTTGCGGCGCGCGAGGATCTCGTCCACACGCTTGAGCTGCACCAGGCCGATGGCGGCATCCACATCGCTCATCGAGGCCTGCCAGGGCACGCGGCTGCCCACCGACACCGAGAAGCGGTCCTTCATGCGGCGCTCGCGCAGGTAGCCCAGCTCGCTGGCGATGTGGCTGTCGTGGGTCACCACCATGCCGCCTTGGCCACAGCACAGGGCCGAGGGCTGCGAGAAGTCGAAGATGGCCACGTCGCCGAAGCTGCCGACCATCTGGCCCTCGTAGACCGAGCCGATGGCCTCGGTGCTGTCTTCGATGAGCCTCAAGCCATGCGCGTCGGCCAGGGCCCGCAAGGATTGCCAGTCGGCCGGGTGGCCGTTGACGTTGGACGCGAGGATGGCCTTGGTGCGAGCGGTGACCTTGTCGGCGGCCTTGGCGGGATCGATGCAACCCGACCAGTAGTCGATGTCGACCAGCACCGGCGTGGCGCCCACGATGCTGATGGCGTGCGCGATCTGGTGCCAGGCGTAGGCCGAGGTCAGCACCTCGTCGCCGGGGCCGATGCCCATCACCTTGAGCGCCAGGCACAGCCCCATGGTGCCTGAGGCCACGGCGGTGGCGTGCGGGCGGCCCAGCCAGTGTGCAAAGGCCTGCTCGAAGCCTTCGACCTGCGGGCCCGCCGACAAGCGGCTGCCGCGCAAGGTCATCACCACGGCCTCCAGCTCTTCGGTGCAGAGGTCGGGGTCGGACAAGGCCAGCCACTCCAGGCTGTCATCATCCAGGGTGAAGGCTTCGGTGGGGGCGTTCATGGTTTCAGGCTCCGGTCAGCACCAGGGCGTTGGCCTGGGCAGGCTCTTGCGTCACGTTCCAGCAGTGGCCATCGGTGGCCATGAGGTAGATGGCGCGGTCTTGCGGCAGGCGCATGACGGGCTGCTCGGCACGCATGTCGAAGGCATCGAGCACCAGCGTGCGCAGCGGCGCCAGGGCCTGGCGGATCTCGCTGGCGGCAGCGCGCACGTTGGCGGCTGCGCTCAGGATCTGCGCGGCGCATTGCAGTTGTTCGGCGCTCACGGACATGGTCACACCTCCTCGCCCGTGGTCAGCCGCTTGGCCTCGACGGTGATGGGCAGCGTGGTGCCCTCGGGCATCTCGGGCAGGGCCAGTTGCCAGCCGTTGGCCAGGGTGACGGTGCCACCGAAGAGCTCGGGCTTGTCTTGGGCCACGATGGGCTCTTCCAGATCCTTTTTGGGCACGTAGGCAGACAGCACGCCATTGGCGGCCTTGCGGATCATGACTTTCATGCGAACACTCCTGGGGTGGTGGCCTCGTGGCCTGGGGCAGATGGGGTGGGCAGCAGGGGCCGCAGGCGAGCGGGCAGGTGCTGCAGCAGGTGCTGGATGTCGCGGGCGGGGGTGTCGGGCCCGAGGCTCAGGCGCACGGCGCCCAGGGCCTCGTCGCGGCTGAGGCCCATGGCGGTCAGCACGTGCGAGGGCTCGTTGCCGCCCGATGAGCACGCGGCCCCCGACGACGCGGCGATGCCCAGCTGCGCCAAGGCGTTGAGCACCTGCTCGGCATGCAGGCCTTCGATGCGCAGCAAGGTGGTGTTGGGCAGGCGTGCCGTGTGCTCGCCCAGGATGTGCACCCCAGGCAGGGCCTGCACGAGGCCTTGTTCGAGCTGGTCGCGCAGGCGGGCCATGTGGGCGGCGCGCTGCAGCCAGGCCTCGGGGCTGAGCTGCAGGGCCTCGGCGGCGGCGGCCATGCCCAGCACGCCGGGCAGGTTTTCGGTGCCCCCACGGCGGCCGCGCTCCTGGCTGCCAGGCCACAAGGCCGGCCAGTTCAGGCCCTGGCGCACCAGCAGTGCGCCCACCCCCTTGGGGCCACCGAACTTGTGCGCCGACAGGCTCACCAGGTCTGCCCCACAGGCGGCAAAGTCAAAGGGCAGCTTGCCGATTTGCTGCGTGGCATCGACGTGCAGCAAGGCCCCTGCGGCGTGGGCCAAGCGGGCCAGCTCGCCAATGGGCATGAGGGCACCGGTCTCGTTGTTGGCCGCCATCACCGACACCAGCGACACGTCATCGCGGATGAACTCGCGGGCCTGCACCGCATCGAGGCTGCCATCGGGCATCAGGCCCACCCAGCGCACGGTCACGCCCGGCTGGGCGGCCAGCGCCTTGGCCAGCTTGCGTGCGCTGCTGTGCTCGGCCTCGCTCACCACGATCACCTGGCGGCCATTGAAGCCCACGGCGCCGCGCAAGGCCATGGCGCCGGCCTCGGTGGCCCCGCTGGTGAACACCACCTCGGCTGGCTTGCAGTGCAGGGTGCGGGCCACGGTGGCACGGGCCTGCATCAGGGCCTGGCGTGCGGCTTGACCGGGCGCATGCTGCGACGACGGGTTGGCCCACAGCGATTGCAGGGCCTGGGTGACGGCCGTGACCACGGCGGGCAGCGGCGCCGTGGTGGCGTTGTGGTCAAGGTAGATGGCCGGGGTGTCCATGGTCGGGGGCCTCGGAGGTCAGGGCCAGAAGACCCGCAGCGGGTCGGCGCAGAGTTCGTCGAGCAGCTCGGGCAGCTGGCGCGAGGCCAGGTGCAGCACCCAGCGGCCTTGGTCGTGGTCGTGCGCGTGCAGCACCCAACCACCCTCATGGGGCGCCAGCCAGGCAATGGGGATGACGCCGCCGCTGGGGTCCACGTTGCGCGAGCAGCAAGGGCTGTGCACCAGCCAGCCGCCCTCGTCAGCGCGCCGCACCGTGGGCTGCACGTAGCGGTAGCGGGCGCGCTTGGCCAGGGCGCGCTCGATGCGGCGGCGGTCGAGCTCATGGACGCGCGCGGGCCTGTCCGGGCGGTCCGGTGGCTCGGGCGGCTGGGCGGCGAGGGCGGCGCACATGGTGGGGCTGCGGTGGGTGGGCGTGCGCAGTGCCTCAGGCGGCCAGGCCGGCGCTGTTGGCGCCGGGGGCCCGGGCTTGTGCTGACCCTTTTGCCTGCGCCACCAGGGCCTCCAGCTCCTGGCGCAGCATGATTTCTTCTTCGAGCACGCCGATCACGCGCCCGTCGAACTCGACCATGTAGACCGGCTGGTTGGCCTCTTCGTGGTGGCCCACCTGCACGATCTCGCCTTCGCTGCCCATGGCCGCCAGCACGGTGTCATCGGGCACATCGGGGAAGGTGCCGTCGTTGGTCAGGTCGACCAGGGCGACGACCAGTTGGCCCCATTGGTAGATGGGCTCACGGGGTTCGATCATCATGGTGTGGGCTCGCTTTGGGGTGGATGGGGTCAACGCAGTTGCTGCAGGACTTCGGCGCGCTCGCCCAGCTGGGCGAGCACCTCATCCGGCAGGTGGTCCAGGGTCATGAGCTCTTTGGCCCGCATGCCCACCTTGTAGCCATGCTCGGTGAACTCGACCGCGTAGATGTAGAACTGCTGCAAGAAGGTGCCGATGGACACGACGTAGCCGATGTCGCCCTTCTTCACCAGCACCTCGCCGATGTCTTTGCCGGTGAAGGTGCCGTCGTTGCGGATGGTGCTGCGGCTGACCACGCGCTCACCGAAGTGAAAGCGCGGCGGGTCGGCCACTTCGAGCGCGGTGTCGTCTTCGCGGGCGATGTCAACCATGGTGGGGCTCCGAATCAGGCAGGTCGGCGGTGGAGTGCGCATGCCAGCGGGCCTCGGCGGCCTCGGCCAACATCGGGTCGGGGTCTTGGCGCAGCGTGGCGAGCAGCGGGGCGTGGGCGCGCTGGATCACGGCCCAGCGCACGAGCAGGTCGTCGTCGGTGGCCAGGCGCGCCAGCAGGCCTGCGGGCAGGCGCTCGGCCACCAGGCGGCGCACGCCGGCATCCGGGTCGTCGCACAGGCGCAGCAGCGCAGGCATCTCGATGCGCCGGGCCACCTCTTGACGCACCACGGCCTCATCGTCGTGGGCCAGCAAAGGCAGCAGCGCCACGGGCAGTCGGCGCGCCACCCACTGGCGCACGCCGTAGTCGGGGTCGTTCACCAAAGCGGGCAGGTGGCCGAGGTCGATGCGCTGCGCCACGCGGATGCGCACCTCGCGGTGCTCGTCTTGCTGCATCTGCGCCAGCAGGCGCTGCGGCAGGCGCAAGGCCACCTGCAGGCGCACGGTCTCGTCGGGGTCGCCCATCAGCGCAGGCAGGTGGAACACCTCGGTGTAGCGCGCGGCGATGGCGCGCACCTCGAAGTAAGGGTGGCGCAGGTGCTGGGCGGCCAGCGCCTTGTGCCAGCGGAAAAAGCGGTCGATGCGGCGGGCATAGCCGTCTTGCATGCAGGCGTGGCCGGGCTCGCAGGCGCCTTGCTCGCGCAGCGCGTGGTGGGGGCAGTTGTTGCAGTCGATGGGGTTGCCTTGCCAGGTCAGCGCGGGGATGTCGCCTGCCGGTGCGCGCGGACGAGGCACCGCGGTGGCGGTGGCGGCAGTGGTGGCCGCGGCGGCCGTGGCGGTGGGCGCGTTCATGGCGCGGTGCTCCAGCCCCGGTGCGGGCGGCGGCCTTCCTGGCGTGCGCGCTCGTCCACATCGAGATCGTCGTCGTCGGTGCCTTGGGCCGCGCGCTCGGCACGCGCCAGCACGGCCTGCAACACGGCGCCGCCCACGCGGTCTTGGCGGTCGAGTTCACGCAGCATGTGCAGCGCCACGCGGCCCGTGTCGAGCCGGCCCAGGCGCAGGTTCAGGTAGGCGTAGCCCTTGAGCGTGAACAGGTAGAAGCGCGCCGCCGCATCGAAGCGGGCGGCCTCGTCGTCGATGTGGGGCAAGGCGCCGGGGTCATGGGCCACCGGGGGCTGCAAGGCGCTGCGGGCCAGTGCCAGCGCCTCCTCGGCCACGTCCAGCGCCTGGCGGATGCGGTGGCCGTAGAAGTGGTAGCGGTACAGCGCGATCACCGTGGCCGGGTGCTGTGGCGCCGCCCGGCGGGCTTGCTGCAACAGCGCTTCCGCTTGTGGGGCGTGTGGGCCCAAGGCCCCGGCCTGGGCCAGCCATTGTTCGACCGCAGCCGGCAGGCCTCGGCCCAGCACGGCCAGGTCGAAGTCCACCCCGGGCGCACCCATGCCGGGGCCGGTGGGGTCGGCGGCGGGTGGGGTGCTTGGGGAGGACATGGTGTGGCCCAGGCTGTGCCGATGCGGGTTCAGTGGGCATGGGGCGTGCGCGGCGCCCCCATCGGCTTGATCGCGCCGATCTCGATCTTCGACACCGCAGGCGCCGAGCTGGGCGCGGCATCACCACTGCTGCTGCACGCACACGGCGCGGCATGCGGGTTGGTGAAGGTCAGCCCAGACTTGGTGGGCGTGTCCGCGAAGTCCACGATCACGCCGTCCAGCAGGGTGCAGGTGTCCGCCGGCATGAACACCGGGATGCCGTTGACGCTGGCCACGCTGTCGCCGAAGGCGGGCGTGGCCTCCACCGTGAACTCGGCGTTGTAGCCCGAGCACCCCCCCGGGGTGACGGTGAGGCGAAAGCCTGCCGTGGCGGGCAAGCCAGAGAACATCACCATGCGGCGGATGAACTTCTCGGCGGCGGGGGACACGGTCCAGTTCGGTGCCATGGGGTGTGTCTCCGATCAGGCCTGGACGATGCAGCCGTCGACCGGGCAGACCGACACGCACTGGGGCGCGTCGAACTGGCCTTCGCACTCGGTGCACAGCGCGGGGTTGATCTTGAAGACGCCACCCTTTTCACTGATGGCGACGTTGGGGCATTCGGGCTCGCAGGCCGAGCAGCCGGTGCAGGTCGAGGCGATGATCTTGAGGGCCATGGTGATGCTCCTTTAAGGGTGAGGGGAACAAGTTCAAAGACAGTTCAGGCGGCGGCTTCTGAGGTGTAGGCCCCTTGGCGGATGGCCGCGTCACCACGGGGCTGGTGCACCAGCTGGCCGCTGGCGATGCGGCCGCAGTAGTCGGCAAACCAGTTGAGTGCGGCCTTCTCGATGAACTCATGGGCGTACTGGTCCACCGGCTCGATGCCCGCAGCCTTCAGCTCATCGCGCGGGCAGGCGCCGATCTTGGCCACCAGCACGGCGTGGCAGTCGTTGATGGCCTTGACGATGGACGGCAGCTGCTCGTCTTCGCCATAGCCGCCTTGGCAGTACAGGTCGACGCGGCGGTGGCCCACGAACAGCGCCTCGCCAGCCGAGACCTCGAAGATCTGGAACTCGGTGGCGTGGCCAAAGTGCAGGTTCACGCGGCCGTGGCCTTCGGTGGCCACGGCCACCAGCACCTTCATGTCGGGGTCGACCTCGGGCATCGCGGCCTTGGCCTCTTCCAGGGCATCGACCTTGGCGGCGTGCTGGGCCTGGCGCTCCACCTCCACCTGGTCTTGGTAGGCGCGGCGGCGGTCCAGGTCGTAGACCACCTCCATCTCGTCGATTTTGTCGAGCGTGAACTCTTCCGAGCGGTCTTCGCCCAGCAGGCCCACGGCATCCGCTCGGCACTGGCGGCAGTGGCGCATCAGGTTGGCGCCGCCGGCGCAGGCGTCTTGCACGGCCTTGAGCTCTTGCGCGGTCGGCCCACGCTGGCCGTTGAGGCCGAAGTAGGTGCCATGCTCGGGCTCAGAGATGAGCGGCATGATGTTGTGCAAGAAGGCGCCGCGCTTTTTGACCTCGCGGTTCACCTCGATCAGGTGCTCGTCGTTGATGCCGGGGATCAGCACCGAGTTGATCTTGGTGAGCACGCCGCGCGCCGTCAGCATCTCCAGGCCGAGCATCTGGCGCTCGTGCAGGATCTTGGCGGCCTCGTAGCCGGTCACGCGCTTGTGGTCCCAGAAGATCCACGGGTAGATCTTCTCGCCCACAGCCGGGTCCACCATGTTGATGGTGATGGTGACGTGGTCGATGTTGTACTTGCAGATCTCATCGACCTGATCCGGCAGGGCCAGGCCATTGGTGGACAGGCACAGCTTGATGTCGGGCGCCTGCTCGTGGAGCATGCGCATGGTGTCGAAGGTCTTCTTCGGGTTGGCCAGGCTGTCGCCCGGGCCCGCGATGCCCAGCACCGTCATCTGCGGGATCTCGCTGGCCACGGCCAGCACCTTCTTCACGGCCTGATCGGGCGTGAGCTTTTGCGAGACCACACCGGGGCGCGACTCGTTGGAGCAGTCGTACTTGCGGTTGCAGTAGTTGCACTGGATGTTGCAAGCCGGGGCCACGGCCACGTGCATGCGGGCATAGTGGTGGTGGGCCTCTTCCGAGTAGCAGGGGTGGTTCTTGACCTTCTCCCAGATCTCGGCGGGCATGTCGTCGGGCCCGCCTGACGAGCCACAACTGGCCTTGCCTTCGCCGCCTGAGGTGCCGCATCCGCTGTGCGCGGCGGGGTCTGGGGCGGCGCCCAGGGGCTTGATCTGACCGATGCTGATGAAGGCCTTCGCGGCCAGTGAGGATGCGTCCATGTTGGTTCCCCGTCAGTGAGCGTCTGCTCGGTTGAAGGGGCGGATTGCCAAAAGCGTGCCACCTCAGGTGGGTGGTTTGAGCCTCGTCAAATCAAGCACTTAGCGTGTGGGTGCGGCGCGTGCTCGGCGGGGCTGCAAGGTTTGTCGAGAAGTGCACGCGGCCTGCGCTGTGGCTTGTCTGACAAAGCCGACAGCGTTGCGCGCTCCGCCCAGGCTTGTGGGCTTGGCATGTGGTTTGCACCCCAGTGGCCCACCTCGGCTCACTGGAGATGCACATGGAACCTCAGCCCTTGCCCAGGGTGGCCCCTCGCGCTCAGGCTGTGCCGGATCTTGACGACGAGCATGCCGACCTGCTGGCCTTGCTGCGTGCACACGCCTCGCACCCCGGTGTGCTGGCCGATCACCTGGCCATGGCGCTGGCACAGGCCTGCATGGGCCAGCGTCACCTGTGGGAAGACCTGGGGCTCGCCCACCGGGGGCAGCTCAATGCGCTGATGGCCGAGCACTTCACGGCCTTGCACCAGCGCAACGTGCACAACATGCGCTGGAAGAAGTTCTTCTACCGCCTGCTGTGTGAGCAGGCCGAGGTGATGGTCTGCAAGTCGCCCCACTGCGCGCAGTGCGACGACCAGCCGGTGTGCTTTGCACCGGCCGATGCGGCGTGATGGCGGCAGGTGCAGGCTGAGGCGCCCAGCCGCCAGAGCACGTCAGAACTTGCGCACCTCGATGTGGTGCTTTTGCAGGGCATAGCCCATCTGCCGGGGGGTGATGTTGAGCAGGCGTGCGGCCTTGGCCTGCACCCAGCCGCATTTCTCCATGGCCCACACCAGGCGGTCGCGCTCGCCGTGGGGCTTGTCGTCGGGATGGCCGCTGCCTGTCTGCAGGCCTGACGGCGACTCGCTGGCGTTCAAGTCGTGCGGGGTGCCAGACCCGTGCGAGGCCTGCTCGCGCGGTGGTGCTTCAGCGATGGGGATGGTCACGGTCCGGCCCGGCTTCACCGCGTCTTCGCGCTCGATGAAGTGCAGCACCTGGGTCAGGCAGCGGTTGTCGTGGCAAGGGAAGCTCAGGTCGGTCAGCTCGTCGTTGAGCGCCATGGTGGCCGTGCGCTCCACGCAGTTCTCCAGCTCGCGCACATTGCCTGGCCAGTAGCAGCTGGTCAGCACCTTGAGCGCCTTGGGCGTCACCTTCACCTTGCGCGTGTTGTCGCGGTTGAAGCGCGACAGGAAGTGCTCCACCATCAGCGGGATGTCTTCGCGGCGCTCGCGCAGCGGCGGCAGCGAGATGCTGACCACGTTGATGCGGTAGTACAGGTCGGCGCGGAACTCGCCCGCCGCCACCATCTTCTCCAGGTTGCGGTTGGTGGCCAAGATCATGCGCACGTCCACCTTGATCGGGTGCGAGCCACCCACGCGCTCGAACTCTTTTTCTTGCAGCACGCGCAGCAGCTTGGCCTGGAACGAGGCCGAGATGTCGCCGATCTCATCGAGGAAGAGCGTGCCGCCGTGCGCCATCTCGAAGCGGCCCTTGCGCGTGCCCATGGCGCCGGTGAAAGCGCCTTTTTCGTGGCCGAAGAGTTCGCTCTCCAGCAGCGTTTCGGTCAGGGCCGCGCAGTTCACACGCACAAAGGGCAGCTCGCGGCGGGGTGACAGGTTGTGCACCGCACGGGCGATCACCTCTTTGCCGGTGCCGCTTTCGCCGCGCAGCAGCACGGTGGTCTTGGTGGGCGCCACCTGGTGCACCTCGGCGAACACGGCCTGCATGCGCGGCGAGGCGCCAATCGCCGTGTCCAACTGCAGCGCGGGCTTCAAGGCCTTGCTGAGGCGGCGGGCTTCTTCGTGCAAGCGGCCATGCTCGGCCGACACGCTGGTGTGCAGCAGCAGGTTTTGCCCGAAGAGTGTGGCCAGCATGGTCAGCAGGCGCAGGTCTTCGTCGAACACGCCAGTGCGCTCCAGCACGCGGCGGTCCATCGTGAGCACGCCCAGCGTGCGCCGATCGGCCTTGATGGGCACGGCCAGGTAGGCGATGGTGTCGTCGGGGTTCTGGTCGGCTGCGCCGCTGCGGTTCAAAAACAGGGGCTCGGCCTGGATGTCGGGCACCACCATGGGCACGCCAGTGGCGAACACGCGGCCCACGATGCCTTCGCCCACGGCAAAGGTCAGCCGCGACGACTCATCCCGCGACAAACCCACGGCACACAGCCCGCACAGCACCCCGTCGTCTTGCTGCAGGATCACGGCGGCGCGGCGCCAGCCCATCATCGCGGTGAGCACGTTGAGCGCCTCGCGGAAGGTCTTGTGGATGTCCAACGAGGCGCCCAGGATCTTGCTCACCTGGTAGATCGTCAGCAACTCGACGCTGGCACGGGCTTGGTGGCTGTTTAACATGGCGACTTTCCTCTCGGTGGATGCAGTGGACTGGTGCGTCGCCCCGACGGATTTCACCGCTTTGGGTCATGGTGTGGCCCTGTGATGGTGAATGCCGCCCTGCACGGGCGCCTGCTTGACGTGATCAAGCAAAAACAGCGCCGAAATTCGCCCTCAAATCCTTTGATGCATGTCAGTTGATCCAAGTCAAACGATCGCCTTCGTCGACCTCGAAACCACCGGCTCCAACGCCTTGGTGGACCGCATCACCGAGGTGGGCATCGTGCTGTGGGACGAGGGCCGCGTGGTTGAGCGCTGGTCGTCGCTGGTGAACCCCGAGACGCCCATCCCCGCCTTCATCCAGAACCTCACCGGCATCTGCGACGAGATGGTGGCCCAGGCGCCCCTGTTTGCCGAGCTGGCCCCCGACATCCTCGACCGCCTGCAGGGGAGGCTGTTCGTGGCGCACAACGCGCGTTTCGACCACGGCTTTTTGCGCAACGAGTTCAAGCGCGCGGGCATCGAGTTCAAGCCGCCGGTGCTGTGCACCGTCAAGCTCTCGCGCAAGCTCTACCCGCAGCACAGCAAGCACAGCCTCGATGCCCTGATCGCCCGCCACGGCCTGACCGTGCCGGATGCCGCCCGCCACCGCGCGCTGGCCGATGCCGACGTGCTGGCCCAGTTTTGGGGCAAGGTGCAACAAGAGGTGCCGGCCACGGCGCTGGCCCAGGCCGTGAGCGAGCAGACGGGGCGGGCCAGCTGGCCCCCCCACCTCGATCCGGCCCTGGCCGATGCGATGCCCGACACGCCCGGGGTGTACCGCTTCATGGGCGAAGGCGACGTGCCGCTGTACATCGGCAAGGCGGTGCGCATCCGCCAGCGGGTGATGTCGCACTTCAGTGCCGACCACCGCAACGCCAAGGAAATGAACCTGTCGCAGCAGGTGCGCCATGTGGACTGGGCGGAGACGCCCGGCGAGATGGGCGCCTTGCTGACCGAAGCCCTGTGGATCAAACAGCAGCAGCCCATCCACAACCTGCGCCTGCGCCGCCAAAGCGAGCTGTGCACCTGGCAGTGGCGCGCGCCTGAGGGCGCGCAGGGTGAGCAGGGTGAGCAGCCTGGGCAGTTGAGCCTGGCCTGGGCGCGCGACCTCGATTGGGGGCGGCAGCACGCGGCCCATGGCCTGTTCGCCAGCAAGCGCGACGCCACGGCCTGGCTGCGCGAGCTGGCCGAGACCAACGGCCTGTGCCAGGTCACCCTGGGGCTGGAGAAGGCGCCGAAAGGCCGCCCGTGCTTTGCCTTCCAGATGCGGCGCTGCGCCGGGGCCTGCGTGGGCCAAGAGCCCCGCGCCCAGCACGATGCCCGCTTGGCCGCCTTGTTGGCCGATTGGCAGGTGTGGGTGTGGCCGTTTGGCGGCCCGATCAAGGTGAGCGAGGGGGGCGCCTGGCACGTGGTCGATGCGTGGAGCTACCTGGGCACGGCGCACAACGAAGGCGAGGTGCAGGCCTTGCTGCAGGGCGGCCGGCCCGCCTTCGACAAAGACACCTACCGGATCTTGCTGGCGTGGATGCCGCGCTTGCCGCTGTCGGACCTGAACGGGCAGGCGGTCAGCTGGCGCTGAGGCCTTTCAGCGTTCAGCGGCGCACAGTGGCGTTCAGTGGCACACCGCCTGGTTGGTGGTGATGAAAGCCGAATTGGGCCCGTCGACCGCGTAGGCCGCGGCGCAGTGGATGTTGAAGCCCACGACCACATGCTCCTCAGGGGCGCTGCAGCGGTCGGTGGCCATGCACTGGCGGTTGCTTTGCGTGTCCTTCCAGTCGTACCACCAGCTCAGGCGCATGACGCTGACGGTGCGCGGCGGGCCTTTGCTCTCGCAGGTGCCATCGGTCACCCAGGCCTCGGCCAGGTCGTCGCTGTAGGCCGGAAAGAAGTGGTTGCGGAAGCGCACGTGCAGGCAAAACGGCTTGGCGGCGATGCCCACGGCCACGTCTTTGCCCGAGATGATGCTGTCGATCTGCGTTTCCTTGCCGCTGTGCAGCGGGCGCAGCATGCAGCCGGCCAGCATCAGCGTCAGGCCGGCCGTGCCCAGGCGCCGCGACCAGCGCAGCACCTCGGGGCGGTGCATGCGCTCGGCCTGGGCCTGGGCCACGGCGGGCGCGGCGTCAGGCCAGCAGGTGGAGGGCAGCAACAGGGCGAGCATGGCGCCATGGTGGGCCCGGGCGGCGTGTCCCAAAGCGCCGATCAAACAGGCTGGGCCGGCTCAGTTTTCGGGCACCGATGCCGCTGCGGCCACGGGCCAGTCGGCCAACTTGCCCATGGGCGTGCGCGGCAGGGCCTCGGCCACGCACAGGTGGGCGGGGCGGGCGGCGGGGGGCAGCAGCTTGAGGTGTTGCGCCAACTGACCGTTGAGGTCGGCGTCGGTGGTGGGCTGCCCGGCAGGCCAGGGTTTGGGCACCACCAGGGCCTTGAGCCGGGGCACGCCCGCAAAGTCGTGCAGGCGCACGGCGGCGTCGGCCACGCGGGGGTGGGCCAGCAGGTGCTGGCGCACGGCCTCGGGGTGCACGTTCACGCCACCCACTTGCACGGCTTGGTCCACGCGGCCGGCGGGCAGCAGCTGCCGCGCCGCCACCCAGCGCACGTGGTCGGGCAGGGCGATGGTCTCAACTTGCCCATCGGGCCAGGTGCGCAGCAGGCGCGTGGGGTCAGGCTCGCCACCGGGCAGGGGCACGGCGTGCCAATGCGGCATCAGCGCAAAGGGCCGGTGTGGGGCATCGCGCCAGCCGATGCCTGCGGTCTCGGTGCTGCCGTAGACCTGCAGCAGCCGCGTCACCCCCATGGCGCACACCTCGTCGGCCAGTTCGTCGGGGCAGGGCGCGGTGGAGCTCACCCCCAGCACGCCATCGGGCACGCGCACGCCGCTGCGGCAAGCCGCGCGCCACCAGTCGGGGAAGGCCACCACCAGGTCGCCTGCGCGCAGCTGGCTCAGCACGACTGCCACCGGCAGGCCTGCCGCATCCCACACGGGCAGGGGCTGGCCAGCAGGCTGACCCCAGCCGGGCGCATGGGGCAGCAGCCAGGTGAACAGAAAACCGTAGATGTGGTGGCAGCGCACGACCGACACCACGCGCTGCACACTAGGGCCTTGTTGGCCTTGTTGGCCATGTGGGCTGTGCAGGCCTTGCCAGCTCTGGATGTGGGCGCACACGGCGCTGACCTCTTGCTGCAGGCCATCGACCCGGTGGGTGATGCGCCTGGGCCGCCCCGTGCTGCCCGAGGTGCGGAAGGCCACCGTGCCGGGCTGGGCCTGCCAGGCCTGTTGGGCCACGGCCAGCCAGGCCTGCAGGTGTTGGTCGGCGTAGAGCGCGGCGGCGGCCTCGGGGCTGCGCAGGCCACAGGCTTCGACGAGTGCGGCGCTCAGGCCCATCAGCTCCAGCGAATCCACGCCCAGCTCATGGCGCAGGTGGCCCTGGGCCGCTTGCCCAGCAGGCCAGGGCCAGGGCAAGCCGGGGCGCAGGGCTTGCAACTCGGCGCCGATCAGGTCGCGGGTGTGGCGGGCGATGGCATCGGCGTCGGCCCACCAGGCCCAGGCATCTTCAGTGCCGTTCAGCGTCGCCATGTGGCTTGCAGCCGCTGCATGCGCAGGTTCTCGGTGTCGTCGGTCACCACCACCATCAGCCCGTGCTGGCTGCGCTCGACCAGCATCGCCGTCACCGACAGCGCTTCAGGGCTGCCCTTGCGCCTCATGCGGGGCGGCAATTGCAGCTGGTAGTTGTTGACGATGGTGCCGCTGTGGCCACTGAACACCTTGAACAAAGTGTGCAGGTCGCTGGAGGCCACGTTGAGGATCTCGAACAGCTGCAGGGGCTCGTCGCGCTGGGCCACTTTGGTCATGCCGACCGTTTGGATGAGCGGGGCCAGCAGCTGCATGGCCATGGGGTTCATCAGGTGGATGCGGCCTTCACGGTCGGCCTGGATCAGGCCCACGGGGGCCATGTGGATGAACTGCAGCAGCCCGGCGTATTCGTTGGCCAGGGTGGCGGGGTCCAGTTCGGGTTCGGCCATGCCGCCGGTGTCGCTCATGGTGGCGTCAGGCCTGGGCGGCCTGCGCCCGGTCGACGAGCACATAGCGCAGGCCTTCGCCCTGATTTTGACTCGCTGGCGCCAGCAACCGCAGTGCGCAGGCCGTGGGCTTCATGCGGAAGGTCAACACGTAGGGCATGCTGTGGTCCAGCGGCGCGCCGGTGGCCTGTGCATCGTCAAACACCCCGGCCACCAGGTAGTTGTTGAAGCAAGGCGCCAGCTCTTCAAACACATGCTGGCCCATCACATCCGCTGCGGCAAAGTGCGCGCAGGTCACCTCGTAGCGGTTGTAGCGCCGAATCAGGCCCTCTGCATCGAAGCCAATCACCCCAAACGGCAGCTCATCGAGCAGTTCGGGGCTGAGGCCATCGAGCCTGGCGAGCATGTCGGGCGCGTCCAGGCGGTCGGGCAGGTCCATGGGTTCCTCCGGTTGGGCGTGGGAGCGGTCTGCTGCAACACCCGGGCAGACGCCAGTTGCCTCGTTTTATCAAATCCCGGAAGGCTTGGGGCGCCAATCTGCCCGCTCAGACGTGCCCAGTTGCACCTTTTCGCGTGTTTTGCCAGTTTTGTTGCGCTGCCACACTCAGGCGCGCAGGGCGGCCAGCACCGCGTCGGCCGCGGCCTGGGGATCCTCTTGCATGAAGCAGTGGCCGCCCGGCTGCACCTGCACCGTGAGGTGATCGCTGACCTGGGCCCAGCGGTTGAGCCCATCCACCACGAACGGGAAGGTGTGCTGGGCGCGCAGCACGGTGACGGGCACGCTCAGTCGGCCCAGCAGGCCCCACAGCCGCTCCGGGCCGGTGGAGAAGATCTCGGCTTCACGCTCGGGGGCGCAGCACAGCGCCACGCCGCCGGCGGGGTCGTCACGCAGGGCGTGGTCGGTGAAGGCGCGCAGGGCGTCGTCGCGCCAGCCCTTGTAGACGCCCCGGCCGTGCAACTGCGCGTACGCGGCGTCGCGGCTGGGCCAGTGGTGGCGGCGCTTGCGGGCCGAGCGCGCCAGCGGCGCGTGCTGGGCCAGGCCCGACATCGTCGCCAGCGACAGGCCGAACAGCATGGCCGGCGGCATGATCACCGGATCCATCAGCACAGCCTTCTGAAACGGCTGGCCACGCTCGCCCAGCATCAGGGCGCTGAGCACGCCGCCGTAGCTGTGGCCCAGCGCCAGGTGTGGCGCGCCCGCAAAGGCCTGCCCTTGGGCACGCAGGGCTTCCAGCGCGAGGTGGGCGCTGCGGTTCCAGCCCACGAAGCGGCCGCCGTGGTCGCTGCCGCCGTGGCCTTGGGTGTCGCTCAGCCAGAGGTCGTAATGCGGCGCCAGCAGCGCCAGCAGCGGCTCGTAGCTGCGGCCGCAAAAGCCATTGCCGTGGATGAAGTGCAGCAACGGCAGGCCGCGCGGGGCCGTGTGCCAGCCGCGCAGGGTGAAACCGTCACTCGTGGGGTGTTGCCAGGGCTGCCATCTCATGGGCGAATTGTGGCCGCCCGGGCGGCGGTGCGCTGCGCATCTGGTAAAAAGCTTGGCGCCGGTCTGGTTGCTGATCCGGACATCCGTGGGGCTTTTGCATCATGGATGGCGGTCGGTACACGCCAGCCGTCCAGCGCGCGCCCCCATTTCCGACAGGCCACCTGAGGCCTGCAGCCCCCGCAGGGAGAACCCATGTTTTTCGCCGCCGAGCCGAACACCGTGACCACCGCACCGCAGCGTGCCGCCGCCTGGGGGCTGACGTGGGGCGCGCTGATCGTGGCGGGGGCCTTGGCCACCTTGGCCGGGTGCAGCAAGCAGGGTGAGCCGGCCAGCGCCGCCTCGGCGCCTGCAGCGGGTGCATCGACGGCTGAAGGTGCGGCCTCCGCCGTGGTGCGCAGCGCACCGGCCCTCAGCGTGGAAGTGACCACCCCGCAAAGCGCCACCTGGGATGTGCGCATCGTGGCCAATGGCCCCATCCAGGCCTGGCAAGAGGCCATCGTGGGTGCTGAATTGGGCGGCCAGAGGCTCACGGCTGTGCTGGCCGACGTGGGCGACACGGTGCGCAAGGGCCAGGTGCTGGCCACCTTCAACCGCGAGGCCGTGGCCGCCGACGAGCAGGCCGCGCGTGCCGCATTGGCCGAAGCCGAGGCCCTGGCGGCCGAGGCGCGCGCCAATGCCGACCGCACCCGCCGCTTGCAAGGCACCGGTGCCCTGAGCCCGCAAGACGTGCAGCGCAGCCTGACCGCCGAGGCCACGGCGCAGGCCCGCGTGGGCTCGGCCCGCGCCCAGCTCAACAACCAGAGCCTGCGCCTGCGCCAGACGCAGGTGCTGGCCCCAGACGACGGCGTGGTCACCGCGCGCACAGCCACCGTGGGGGCCGTGGGCCAAGCCGGTCAGGAGCTGTTCCGCCTGCTGCGCCAGGGCCGCCTGCAGTGGCGCGCCGAGCTGGCCGCCGCCGATCTGCCCCGGGTGCGCACCGGCCTGCTGGCCCAGGTGCGCGTGCCTGGCCTGGCCGACCCCATCGAAGGCCGCGTGCGCGTGACCTCGCCCACGGTGGACAGCCAGACCCGCAACGGCCTGGCCTACATCGACCTGCCCGCCCAGGCGCTGCGCCAGGGCGTGCGGCCTGGCATGTTCGCCACAGGCTGGCTGGCCGAAGGGCAATCGACCGGACAGACCTTGCCGCAAACCGCCGTGGCCCTGCAAGACGGCTTCAGCTACGTCTTCGTGCTGGAAGGCAGCACGGTGCGCCGCGTGAAGGTCAAGATGGGCCGCCACCAGGGCGACCGCGTCGAGGTGCTCTCGGGCTTGCCGCAAGGCGCCCGCGTGGTGGCCGCTGGGGTGGGCCTGCTGTCGGACGGTGACACCGTGCGCGTGCTGCAAGCCGGGGGCACGCAATGAACGTGTCAACCTGGTGCATCCGGAACCCGGTTCCGGCCATGATGCTGTTCGTCATGCTCACGCTGCTGGGCGTGATCGGCTTTGGCGGCATGAAGATCCAGAACTTCCCCGACATCGAGCTGCCCACGGTCACCATCCGGGCCAGCTTGCCGGGCGCGGCTCCTGCCCAGCTCGAAACCGAGGTGGCGCGCAAGCTCGAAGACAGCGCCGCCACGCTCACGGGCGTCAAGCACATCTACTCGCACGCCCAAGATGGCAGCGTCACCGTCACGGTCGAGTTCCGCTTGGAAAAGCCCATCCAAGAGGCCGTGGACGACGTGCGCGACGCCGTCTCGCGGGTGCGGGCCAACCTGCCCGCCGACCTGACCGACCCGGTCGTCTCCAAGGTCAACCTCTCGGGCATGCCCATCCTGACCTACACGGTCTCGTCCACCCGCATGGACGACGAGGCCCTGTCCTGGTTCGTCGACCACGACATCACCAAGGCCATGCTGGCCGTCAAGGGCGTGGGGGCGGTGGCCCGCGTGGGCGGCGTCACCCGCGAGGTGAGCGTCGAGCTCGATCCGGCCAAGCTGCTGGCGCTGGGCCTGAGTGCGGTCGATGTCTCGCGCCAGCTCAGCCGCATGCAGGTGGACGCCGCCGGCGGCCGGGTCGACCTCGGCTCGGGCGAGCAGGCCGTGCGCACCCTGGCCACGGTCAAGTCGGCCGACGAGCTGGCGGCCATGTCGATCACCCTGAGCGATGGCCGCCACATCCGACTGGACCAGGTGGCCCGCGTCAGCGATGGCTTTGCCGAGCCCCGCTCACGGGCGCTGCTGCAAGGCAAGCCGGTGGTGGGCTTTGAGATCACCCGCAGCAAGGGCGCGGGCGAGGTGGAGGTGGCCCAGCAGGTACGGGCGGCCGTGCAGGCCTTCCGCGCCGCGCACCCCGACGTCACCATCACCGAGGCCTTCAACTTCGTGGATTCGGTGCAAGAGGGCTTCAAAGGCTCGATGGGCCTGCTCTACGAGGGCGCCATCCTGGCCGTGATCGTGGTGTGGTTGTTCTTGCGCGATTGGCGCGCCACCCTTGTGGCCGCGGCCGCCTTGCCGCTGTCGGCCATCCCCACCTTCGGCGCCATGTACTTCATGGGCTTTTCGCTCAACGTGGTGACGCTGCTGTCGCTGTCACTGGTGGTGGGCGTGCTGGTCGATGACGCCATCGTCGAGATCGAAAACATCATGCGCCACCTGGCCCAGGGCAAGTCGCCCATGGCCGCCGCGATGGAAGCCGCCGATGAGATCGGCCTGGCCGTGATCGCCACCACCTTCACGCTGATCGCCGTGTTCTTGCCCACCGCCTTCATGGGCGGCATCCCGGGCAAGTTCTTCGTGCAGTTCGGCTGGACGGCAGCCATCTCGGTCTTCTTCTCGCTGGTGGTGGCGCGCATGCTCACCCCCATGATGGCGGCTTACATGCTCAAAGGCACGGGCCACGCGCAGCCCGAGCCAGGCTGGATGGCGCCTTACCTGGGCTGGGCACGCTGGTGCCTGAAGCACCGCTGGCTGACCTTGCTGGCCGTGGTGGGCTTCTTCGTGGGCTCGGTGGCCATGATGCGCACGCTGCCGGCGAGCTTCATCCCGCCGGACGACCTGTCGCAAACCCAAGTGACGCTGGCGCTGCCGCCCGGGGCCACGCTCGCGCAGACCACCCGCACCGCCGAGGCGGCCCGCGCGATCGTGCAGGCCAATCCGCACGTCAAGCTGGTCTACACCGCCATCGGCGGCGGCAGCACCGGGGGCGATCCGTTCGCCCCGCGCGGCGGTGGCGAGGTGCGCAAGGCCACGCTCACGCTCAACCTGACGCACCGCAAAGACCGCCCGGGCATCAAGAAGCAGCAGATCGAGGCGCAGCTGCGCCAGGCGCTGGACGCCTTGCCCGGTGCCCGCGTGAACGTGGGCTTCGGCGGATCCGCCGAGAAGTACCAGCTGGTACTGGCCGGCGAAGACGGCCCCGCGCTGCTGGCTCATGCCGAGAAGGTGGCGCAAGAGCTGCGCACCATCCCGGGCATTGGCACGGTCACCTCCACCTCGGCGCTGGTGCGCCCCGAGCTGGTCGTCAAGCCCGATGCCGCCCGCGCGGCCGACCTGGGCGTGAGCACAGCGTCGATCGGCGACACCCTGCGCGTGGCCACCTTGGGCGATTACGACCAGGGCCTGGCCAAGCTCAACCTCAGCCAGCGGCAGGTGCCGGTGGTGGTGCGCCTGCCCGCCGAGGCCCGCCAGGATGTCGAGCTGATCGCCCGCCTGCCCGTGCCTGGCGCCCGTGGCCCGGTCACCCTGGGCAATGTGGCCGATGTGAGCCTGGACAGCGGCCCGGCGCAGATCGACCGCTTCGACCGCCAGCGCAATGTCAACTTCGAGATCGGGCTCAATGGCATGCCGCTGGGCGAGGTCGAGAAAAAGGCCCTGGCCCTGCCCAGCCTGGCCCACCTTCCACCGGGCATCACCCATGCCGCCGTGGGCGACGCCGAAGCCATGGCCGAGCTGTTCAAGAGCTTTGGCCTGGCCATGCTGATCGGCGTGCTGTGCATCTACGGCGTGCTGGTGCTGCTGTTCAAGGGCTTTGTGCAGCCGGTCACCATCTTGGCGGCGCTGGTGCTGTCCATCCCCGGCGCGTTCGCGGCGCTGGCGATCACGCGCACGGCGCTGTCGATGCCCTCGATGATCGGCCTGATCATGCTCATGGGCATCGCCACAAAGAATTCCATCCTGCTGGTGGACTACGTGCTGATCGCCCGCAACGAGATGGGGCTGAGCCGCTTCGAGGCCATCATCGACGGCTGCCGCAAGCGCGCGCGTCCCATCATCATGACCACCATCGCCATGGGCGCGGGCATGATGCCCATCGCCCTGGGCTGGGGGGTGGATCCGAGCTTCCGCGCGCCGATGGCCATCGTCGTGATCGGCGGCCTCATCACCTCCACCTTCTTGAGCCTGCTGGTGATCCCGGTGGTGTTTTCGCTGGTGGATGACCTGATCGGCCTCACGGGGCGCTTGCTGGGCCGCAAGCCGACGCAAGCCGGTTGAGGTTCTGCTCGTTGGCGGGCTCAACGATGTGCCGGATGGCCTGGGCCACGCCGGCGTCGTCGAACGCCTGCTCCCAGGTCAGCGCGGTGCCTTCGGGCACGGCCGCCAAGGTGATCGTCAACGTGAACAGCGGCTGCACGACGTGGCGGATCACCACTTGGTGATCGGGCTCGATGCGTTCAAAGGTGGACTGGTTGGGGTAGACCGCGCCATCGGGCCCGATCATGTCAAACACCCAGCGACCACCTGCTTGGAACTCGAAGGTGGTGAAGCGGTTGCTGAAGCCATCCGGCCCCCACCATTGGGCCAGACGCGCGGGATCCTGGATGGCGTCAAAAACCGCCGACGGGCTGAAGGGCAGGGTGCGGGTGTGGGTGAAGGTGAAGGTGGACATGGGAAGGCTTCGTGGGTGTGAGCGGCGGCCTTCAATCGGTCTGTGCAGGCCCATGAGGGTTGGGCAGCAGCTTGTGCAAGACCAAGGCGCCCACAGCGGCCGCCAGCACGGCCAAGACCCCTGTGCCCAGGCTGAGCGGGGCCGCATCGCCTCCGTTGCCCAGGAACGTGGCCCCAGCGTTGAGCGCAGCATGCAGCGCGATGCAGGGGATGAGCGAGCGCGATCGTGCGTACAACACGCCGGCCATGCACCCCATCACGAAGGCCCAGCAAAACTGGTAGATGTTGAGGTGTGCTGCGCCAAACAGCAGCGCCGAGTAGCCGATGGCCAGCCCCGGTGGGTAATGGCCGAGGAAACCGCGCAGCACCACGCCCCGAAATAGCATTTCTTCGAGCATGGGCGCGAGCACGCACACGCTCAGCACCGTGGGCAAATCGATCACGGCCATGCCGCTGAAGGCCTCTTGCTCCCAGTTGGACAGCGGCAGCAGGGCCTCCAGCCCGTCCATCATCCAGCCATCCACCAGCAAGGCCAGGGGCACGAGCAGCAACACGGGTGGCACCAGCAAAGCCAGTGCCGCGGTGGGTGAGGCGGGGTTGGGGTGCAGCAGCCCGCGCCAGCCGATGCCCTGCAACTGCATGCCCAGCGCGATCATGCCGCCATGGGCCAACAGCATGGCCATGGCGCCGATTTGTTCCTCGCTGAGGCCGAGGCTACCCCGGGCGTCGTACAGGGCCAGCTGCAGCACGTAGCGCAGCAAGAAGTCGCCCAGCGTGAGCAGGGCGGCCTGTGAGACGCTGGGGAAGGCGGCAGCCCGCATCGGCTCAGGCGCTGGGTTTGACGCGGTAGAGCGCGCACAGCTTGTGGCCGTCCGGGTCGCGCACATAGGCCAGGTGCATGGGTCCCAGGCTGCCTTGGCGCAGGCCCGGCGGGTTTTCAATCGATGTGCCGCCATGGGCCACCGCCACATCGTGGAAGGCCTGCACCTGCTCGGGCGAGTTGCACTTGAAGCCGATGGTGCCGCCGTTGGCAAACGTGGCCGGTTCATCGTTGATGGGCTCGACCACCGCGAAGGTGTTGCCATCGTGGCGGTAGAACAAGCGCACATGTCCGGTGTCGTTGACGTTGCGCAAGGGGGCAGGGGCGCCCAGCACGCCCAAGACGGCGTCATAAAAGCGCTTGGAGCGCTCGATGTCGTTGCTGCCGACCATGATGTGGTTGAACATGTGCATCTCCTCGTGGTGGCCACAGAGCGTGGCGTCGGCAGCATACCAAGTTCAGTTCTGGATGTGCGTGACAGTGCCCACATGGTCTGGCGTGCTTTGGCCAGGGCACACCACGAGGTCATCGACATCGATGCGCAGGCCGCTGCACATGCCCAGGTGGTAGCTCAGGCACGCGGGATACCCGTGGTGAGGCTTGCCAGGGCCAAGCAGTTGGCGCGCTGTCGCCATGGGGGTGCCGGGGCGCAGCAGGCGTTCTCTCAGGTCATGCACCATGTGCGCGCGTGCGCAGTGCAGGGGATCAGCGTTGCGGCATTGGCCCAGCGCGCAGGCTTGAGCCTGTTGCCAGCGTGCCGGGTCGAACGCCTCACCTTGAAACGGCAGCTCATGCCACACCCATCGCAGCACAGGGGTCAGCACCCCGGTGCTCAGATCGATGAGGGGCTGAGGCGCAAAGACGACCAGCACCACGCCCAGCCAGATCGCGATGAAGGCCCACTTCAGCCCGCGCAGCATCCAGTCCAACACCCTGACTCCGGTCGATCAGGGCTTGAAGACGTACTGCCCATTCTTCTTGGGCGGCGACATGAACGCGAAATCGGGGAAGAGCTTGCTGCGCACATACATCGTGTAGAAGAGCGGCCCCCAACTGACGATGAGGATCACGGTGCCCATCATGGGGGCTTCGGTGAAACCTGACAGGGCCTTGTGCGCATTCATGATGCCCAGCAAAAAGGTGCCGTTGTACGCCCAGGCGCGGTTGTGCGTGAAGCCCCACACGAACAGGTAGCCGAACCCGCCGACGAACGCGACCATGAAGGCGAGGAAGCCCAAGCCATGCTGCAGGCCCAGGCCGATGGCCACCAGCACGGCGAAGGCCAGTTGCAACCACGTGATCACGATGAGGGCGTCGATCTTGTGCGCGTGCTGCAACACCAGTTCAGGCTTGGCGTACGAAGCGATGGCCACGGCCGTGGTGCGCGCTTTGGCGCCTGCAGCCAGCAAGTGCTGGTAGGCTTGGTCTTTGGTTTGCCCCGCCGACAACAGGCGATGGACTTCGGCTTTGATCTGTTTGGCTTTCATGGGATGGCTGTTCAGTGGTGCATCGACAGGTGGTGGTCAATGGCGAGTGCGCACATGCGTGGCCTCGCGGCTCAGGGGTTGACCACGCGGTCGATGTACTGATCGCGCAGCGAGGGCTGGTTCGGGTCGCCCGCCAGATCGCGGGCATTGGGCAAGCTGGCCGGCATTGCGGGCAGTGCGGGCTTGGGGCGTCGCCCCGGCACCACCGTCACGGCGCCGCCACCCATCGCTTGGGCCTGTTGGCCTGCCGCACAGGGGGCATCCGAGTACACCACCGTGCCGCCTTGCTTGCACTTGTGCAGGCCGGTGTTGTGGGTCGTCGGGGCGTTGGTGCCACCGCCTATGAGCGCGGGCAGGCGCAGTGCGGCAGGGCCAACGAAGTAGAAGAAGGCCGCAGAGGCCACGGCGATCAAGGCGACGCCTGACAGCGCGATGGAGGTGGAGGTTTTCATGCTCGCTCGGTGTCTTGAGCTGTTTGCCTGGTTCTTGGCGTCACCGGCCTTGCCGCCAGGCCCGGCCATGCCCCCATGCCACTGCTGCCATCACCGTGGCCAACACGAAGAACGGCATCCCTGCTGTCCAGGCCTGCGGTGAGCCCGCCATCACCCAGGCCAGCACCGGGCTGGCCAAGGCTGGGCCCACGATGGCCATGACGCTGGAGAGCGCCGAGAGTGCGCCCATGGCCTCGCCCTTGCGGTCTTCGGGGATCCGGGCAGCCACGGCACTTTGCGCGGCCGGCATCACCAGGTAGGCCATCACGTTGGCCCCGGTGATGGCCCACATCATCCAGCCTTGGTTGGCCAGGCCCCAGGCCAACAGCCCGACCACAAAGCTCCACAGGCCCACCTGCACCATGGTTTGGTGGCCCATGCGCTTTTGCAGCAGGGGCAGGACCAGCACCTGGGCCAGGGCCGCCACCACGCCCATGGCCAGCAGCGAGAGACCGTTGTCGCGCGGGCCCCAGCCAAAGCGGAAGGTGGTGTAGAGCAGCCAGAACGTTTCAACCGCGGCTTGGGCCAGCATCACGGCGCCGATCACCCACACCAGCGGGGCCACGCCTTGCAGGCTGCGCAGCTGACGCAGCGCGGCAAAGGGGCTCACGGCCTGGAAGGGGCGGCGGCGCTCGGGCGGCAGCGATTCGGGCAGCAGCCAACCGTAAGCCATGCTGAGCAGGCTCAAGGCGGCCGCCAGCAGGAAGGGCCAGCGCGGATGGCCTTCGCCCACCAGGCCGCCGAGCGCTGGGCCCAGGATGAAGCCCAGGCCAAACGCCGCGCCCATGCGGCCGTATTGGGCGGGCAGCTCGGCGGCGGGCGTGGTGTCGGCGATGTAGGCGTTGGCCACGGCCATGTTGGCGCAGGCCGCACCGCTGAAGGCGCGGAAGGCCAGCAGCACGGCAAAGCTGGTGGTGAAGGCGCCCGCCACAAAGCTGAGCGCCAAGCTGGCCAGCCCGACCAGCAGCACAGGCTTGCGGCCCACGTGGTCTGACCACGCGCCCAGCCAAGCCGCGCACGCGAACTGGGCCACGGCAAAGCTGCCTTGCAGCGCGCCCATGGCCCAGGCCGAGTGGCTGTTGCCCATGCCCAGGTCAAGCAGCAGCTGGGGCAGTACCGGCACGATCACGCCAATGGCCAGTGCATCGAGCAGCACGGTGAGCAGGATGAAGGTGGCCGCGGCAGGGCGCTGGGGGGCAGACATCAGGGTTCAGCGCTCGGTCAGGGTGTCCAGGATGCGGGCCTCGGGCACGCGGTCGGCCCAGTGCTGGCACAGGCGGGTGGCCGCGGCTTTGTAGAGGGCGGCATCCGCCGGACTGGCTTGGGCCGCGTCGATGCAGGCCAGCACGTACTTCACGGCGTGGGCATCGGCACGGATGCTGGCCAGGCGTGCACAGGCTTCAAAGGGCAGGGCGGCTGGGGGCGGCTGCAGGCTCAGCGGGGTTTGGCCGATCACGCGGCGCATGGCGGCCAGGTGCAGCGTGGCCAGGCGGGCGGCGGTGCGCACATCCAGCTCGCTGGCATCCGGCAGCTGGGCCAGGGCCCACCAGGCCTGGGGCAGGGTGAGGGCGTGCGTCCAGCCATAGCGGGCGTCGTCCAGCGGCTCTTGCAGCATGCTCCAGGCGGCGGCTCGGCAGGCGATCGGCAGGGCCTGGGCGCCCGCCTTGTCGGTGCCGGGCAGCCAGGCCAGGTGGGCGCCATCGGCCAAGGTCTGGTTCACCATGGGCCAGATGCCCTGGTGCGCGGGCTCGGCCACGCGGGTTTGGCGGGCCAGCAGGGCCAGCAGCGGCGGCGTACCGGGTGCGGTCTGGGTGGCGAAGGTGTCGGGCCAGCTCACGCAGCGTTCGGGCTGGCGGGCCAGGTCGGCCAGCAGCGGCACGAGCATCGGGCGGGCCAGCATCGCATCGGCCGGGGCGGTGGCGTGCAGGCGGGCGAGCAGCTGCAAGCCGATGGGCACGTGGGCCGAGGCGCCCATGCGGTTGCGCACCACGCGGGCCAGGTGCAGGCACAGGGTGAGGGTGTCGGTGGCGCCCGCCGCAGGTGGGCGCAGCAGCTGTTGGGCGATCCGTGTGGCCTGGGGCACATCGCCCGCATCCAAAGCTTGCGCGAGTGCGGCATGCGGGGCGGCGTCGGCGTGCGCACCGGGGCTTTCCGCAGGCAGGGCCACGGCCTGATCCGGTTGCCGCAAGGCTTCGGCCTGGCGCGCTTGTGCCGCCTGCACGGCCGTGTGCACCATCTGCAGCAAAGCCAGAGGGCGGTCGGCGCGGTCGAGCAGCGGCAACAGCTGCCAGCGGGCCATCACCTCCAGCGGGGCGTGCAGGGTGAAGCTGTCCAGCGGCACGACGGGGGTGTCAGGGCCCAGCAGGGCGCAGCACAGGGTCCAGGCCTGTGGGGCGGTCATGCCCTGGGCCAGCGCGGCATGCACCTGGGCAGGCAGCTCGGGCAGCGGGGTGGCCAGCCACGGGGCGGGGCTCAACAGGTCGGGCAGGGTCAGCTTGGGTGTGGGCGACATGGCGCCATTGTCTGGCCACGCCAGGCCCGGGCCTGTGGGGAGATGTCCTCAGCGATGCGATGGCCTGGGCTGGTTTTTGTGCGCTGTGGCCCGCGAAAACCCCCCTGCCCACAGCAGGGCTTTGCGACTAGCCTTGACGGGTTAATCGCCCAACGTTTCGCCTTGTCATGCACGCATCCCCTTTGACCGGTCTGGCCTCTTTCCCTGAACACCGTTTGCTGGCCACCGGCAGCTACGACGGTGCCGTCATCATGTGGGATGCCAGCCGCTACCCGCTCAAGCAGCTGTGGCACTACGCTTGCGCCGACCTGGTCAACCACGTGTCGTTCAGCCGCGATGGCAGCAAGCTGGCCGTGTCGTCGGCCGATGGCTTTGTGCACCTGCTGGATGCGCGCGAAGGCAGCCTGTGCGGCCACCTGGGCCCGCATGGCGACGACGTCAACGCGGTGGCCTGGCACCCCGATGGCCACACCCTGGCCTGCGTGATGGACGCCAAGGACATTCAGGTGGCCATGTGGGATTTGCGCTCTGGCACGCGCCTGGCCCCCTTCATCGGCCACGAACATGGCATTTATGCGCTGGCCTTCAACCCCGATGGCAGCGAGCTGGTGACGGCCGCCGAAGACGGCACCTGCCGCATCTGGGATGTGGCCTCGCGCCGCCAGCGTGCGGTGCTGCAGCACCCGGGCGACCCAGAAACGGTGGACTGGTCGCCGCGGGGCGACTTCATCGCCTCGGGTTGTGACGATGGCGTGCTGCGCGTGTGGGACGCCCGCACCGGCCAGTTGGCCATGGAGGGCAAGGAAGCCCATGCGGCCGTGCGCCTGGTGATGTTCTCGCCCGATGGCAGCCAGTTGCTGGCGGGCTCGTACGAGGGGATGCTGCGCGTGTACGCCTTCCCGTCGATGCGGGTGGAGCGTGAGCTGCAAGGCCCGATGCAATGGGAGCGCGCCGCAGCCTTCATGGCCGATGGCGACCTGGGCGTGGGCAGCTTCGGTGGCCGCCCCATGGTGCACCGGGCCAGCGGCGAGGTGCTGGGCACGCAGGCCACCTACGGCATCAACAGCGTGAGCGCGCAGGGCAGCGAGCTGGTGGTGGGGCGAGACGACGGGGCCGTGCTCAGCCTGCTCGATGGCCGCTTGCTGCACCGCCACCCGTCCATCGTGAACACCGTGGTGCTGGGCCCCAATGGCCTGCTGGGCAGCGGCGACTACCGCGGCCACCTGCGCCTGTACGACCGCCAGCAGGGCCGGGTGATCGCCTCGCAGCACCTCGACAGTGGCCCCATCAACACGATTGCCTTCCACCCGGATGGCGAGCGCCTGTTCACGGCCGGCTACGACGGCGTGATCCGCGAGTGGACGCGCGAGCTCAAGTTGCTGCGCACCACGCAGGCGCACGGCGGTCCGGTGAAGTCGCTGGCGTGGAGCAGCGTGGCCAACGTGCTGGTGGCCGGCTCGTCGGACGACACGGTGAGCGTGTGGCGCGACGGCGAGCGTGTGGTGCACATCGAGCGCGACGACCTGGTGCTCGTCAACGGCGTGGCGGCCTCGCCCACCGAGCCGCACCTGGCCACCGCTTCGCGCGATGGCACGGTGCGCATCTGGCATTGCCTCACGGGTGAGCTCATCGACAGCCTGCCGGCCTGCCACATCAAGTCGGTCAAGGCGATTGCCTACAGCGCCGATGGCCGCACCCTGCTGACGGGGGCGTATGACGGCATTGGCGTGATCTGGGCCAAGCAGGCCGATGGCAGCTGGCGCTTGCGCAAGCTGCAGCGCCATGGCAAGCCGGGCGTGCCCAGCGTGGGCTGGGCCGGGCAGTCGGCCATCACCGCCGGTTGGGACGGCAGCGTGTGCCGCTGGAGCCTCAAGGGCGAGCTGATCACCCAATACCGGGTGAGCGAGTTGGGCCGCGAGGGGGCCGTGGGCTGCTGAGGCCCCTCACGCTGCGCCTGCCCCTCACGCCGTCACCTGCCAGGGGGGCGTCAGTCATCGGGCAGCACGGCCTTGAGGTCGCGCTCGATGGCCTGCGCCAGCGCTTTGCTGTGTGGGGCCATCACCATGTTGATGTGGTTGCCTGGCACCGGGTGGATGGTGAGCCCACCTTGGATCAGCGGTGTCCAGCCACGGTCTTCCGGGTCGTGGTCGTCTTCGCCTTCGATCTTCTCGTGGGTGCGGTAAAGCACCGCTGCGCACGCCACCGGTTGCGGTTGGTGCTGCTTGATCGACCGCTCTGAGGCGCGGTAGACGTTGAGGATGCGGTGGGCCTGCGCCACGGTGAAGCCGGGCGGTAGCCATTGGTGAGATTCGGCCATGGCCACGGCGGTCTCGATCAGGCTGTCTTGCGGCAGGGTGCGCAGCATGTCGGCCGTCACGTCGAACTCGTTGCCGAACATTTCGGCCAAGATGGCGGCGTTGTCGCGCAGCGGTGTGGGATCGCTGAAGACGTTGGTGCTGGCATCGAGGAAGCCCAGCAGGGCCACGCCTTCGCCTTGCAGTTGCAACTGCTGCGCCATCTCGTAGACGATGTTGCCGCCCATGGACCAGCCGGCCAGGCGATACGGCCCCCGTGGCTGCACCGCGCGGATCTCGTCGATGTAGTGGCGCGCCATGGCGGGCAGGTCGGGCGCGGCGGTGGTGCCTGCTTCGATGCCTTGGGCCTGCAAGCCGTAGACGGGTTGCTCGGGGCTCATGTGACGCGCCACCTCGTGGTAGCACATGACCGAGCCTCCGGCCGCGTGCACGAAGTAGATCGGCGGGCGGCTGCCCTTGGGTTGGATCGCCACCAGCGATGAGGTGCTGGGCGGCGTTTGGTGGCGCACGGCCGCGGCCATGGCCTCGATGGTGGGCGTTTGCGTGAGCGCCGACAGCGAGAGGTTGACCCCGTAGCGCTGCTGCACGCGACCGAGCACGCGCATCGCCTTGAGCGAATGCCCGCCCAGGTCAAAGAAGTTGTCAAGGATGCCGAAGCCCTGGCGGCCCAGCACCTCTTCCCACATCTGCAGCACCTCCAGCTCCAGCGCATCGCGTGGGCCCATGGTGGGGGACTGGGTGCCGGGGGCGTCGTCGGGCTTGGGCAGCGCGCGGCGATCGATCTTGCCGTTGGGCAGGCGAGGCAGGGCTGGGTGGCGCCACCACAGTGCCGGCAGCATGTGCATGGGCAGGCGTTGGGCCAAGGCGTGGCGCCAGACATCGTCTCGCGCGGGCGCATCGTCGGTGGTGACCACATGGGCCACCAGGGTCAGCTCGCCACGCAAGGTGGGGGCATCCACCACCGCCTGCTGGATGCCGGGCAGTTGCTCCAGCGCGGCCTCGATCTCGCCCAACTCGACCCGCATGCCGCGCACCTTGACCTGCTGGTCGAGGCGACCCAAGTGGTGCAGCCGGCCATCGCGGTCCCAGCGCACCAGGTCGCCGGTGCGGTACACGGTTTGGCCGGGCTCGAAGGGATGGGGCACGAAGCGCTCGGCCGTGAGTTCAGGGCGGTGCAGGTAGCCCGCAGCCACGCCACTTCCGCCCACGAGCAGCTCGCCCGGGACGCCCGGCGGCGTGAGCTGGCCGTGGGCATCGACCACGTAGACGGTGTTGCCGGCCAGGGGGCGACCGATGGGGGGGCCCTCCAGCGGCCAGCTGGCGGCTTCGTGCACGGCACAGGGGTGCACGGTGGGGCAGACGGTGGTTTCAGTGGGGCCGTAGCAGTTGACCAGGCGGGTTTGTGGACCCAGCCGCTCCAGCAGGCTGGCGGGGCAGCGTTCGCCGCCCACGAACACGGTGCGCAAGGCGGGCAAGGGGCGCAGGTCCATCAGCATGGCCAGCGAAGGTGGCAGCCACACGGCGTCGACGCATTGCTCGGCCATCACCTGGCTCAAGCGAGGCAGGTTGCTCAGGGTGTCGCTGGCGATGAGGCGCAGAGAGCCGCCATGCATCCAAGCGAGCAGGATCTCCAGCAGCGAGGCGTCAAAGCTCAGCGAGGCCACCTGCAGCACGCGCACAGGCTGGGTGATGTCCACACGCTGGCTCACCGCCAGGGCGAAGTGCCACAGGCTGCGGTGGCGCACGGCGGTGCCTTTGGGGTGGCCGGTTGAGCCCGAGGTGTAGATCACGTAGGCGAGGTCATCGCCTTGCACCGAGGGCAGCTCGGGGCCGCTTGGCGAGGGTGGCGCCGCAGCCGAGGCCTCGTACAGGCTGAGGCCATCCAGCAGGCGCACCGTGGCGGGCCAGCCGATGCCGGCAGCGCTGGTGGTCAGGCTCAGGTCGGTCAGCACCCAGCGCAGTTGCGCGTCATCGGCCATCAAGGCCAGGCGCTCGGACGGGTAGCTGGGGTCCAGCGGCAGGTAGGCGCAGCCGGCCTTCCAGATCGCCTGCAGGCTGACCAGTTGCGCCAGGCCTCTCTGCAGGTGCAGGCCCACGAGCTGACCGGGCTGGACACCCTGGGCCAGCATCGCGCGGGCCATGGCGTCGCTGCGGCGAGCCAACTCACCGTGGCTGAGGTGCTGGCCATCTTCCAACACGAGGGCCAAGGCCGCAGGTGTGCGCTGGCCGTGCACGGCCATGGCGGGCAGCACGGTGCCATCGGCGCCCAGGCCAGGGTGCGCCTGGGTGAAGGCTCGCGCTTCGTCGGCGCCGCTCCAGGTGTGCAGCAGCGTGTGGCGCGTGGCCTCGGGCAACAACGGCAGGGTGTGTGCCGGCTGGTTGGCCACGTCCGTGCCCAGCAGCCCTGCCACGGCGCGCAACAGGTGCAGGTACTGCTCGGCCAGGGCGGCCACCGTGCTGCGATCGAACAGCGCGGCACCGGCGGTGAAGGCCGCGTGCAAGGGCTTTGGCGTGGCGTGTGGCGTGGTCTGTGGCCGGTGGTGATCGGCCACCTCCAGCACCAACTCGAACTTGGCGCGGGCCAGGCCCAGCTCCAACGTGCAGGCGTGCACACCGGCCACGTCCAGGTCGATGGGCGCGGTGTTCTGCATGACGAACATGGTCTGGAACACTGGCGTGCGGCCCACATGCCGTGCAGGTTGCAAGGCGTCGACCACCTCGACAAAGCTCAAGGCGGTGTGCTGGTGCGCGGCCTGCATCTGGGCGTGGACTTGGCCCAGCAGGTGGGCGAACGTGGCATCGGCCGGCAGCGCGCAGCGCACGGGCAGCGAATCGACCAGGTAGCCGATCAGCGGCTCCAATTCGGGCCGGTCGCGTTGGGCGAGCACGGTGCCCACACACACCTCGGTCTGGCTGCTGTGGCGCGTCAGCAGCAGGGCGTAGGCGGCCATGAGCACCGCGTGCAGGGTGCTGCCATGCCGGCGGGCCAGCTCGCGCAAGGCTTGCGCGGTGTCCGCAGGCAAGGTGAAGGGCAGCGTCAGCGCTGTCGCGTCGAGCTCGGCGGGGCGCGGTCGGTCGGTGGGCAGCGACAGCACGGGCAGGGGGCCTTGCAGCGTGTGCTGCCAGTGTGCCAAGGCGGCGGCGCGGGCCGCTTGCTGCGCGGGGCTGCTGGCCTGCTCGTGCACCTGCCAGGCGTGCTCGCTGAAATTCAGGGCGAGCGGTGGCAGGCTGTCGGCACCGGTGTCGGGCAAGCCCAGGTGGCTGGCGTACAACCAGGCCAGCTCTTGGTTGAGCACGGCCAGCGACCAGTGGTCGGACACGATGTGGTGGGCCACCAAGGCGAGCACGTGCTCGGCCGCGTCGGCAGGGTGGTCGGTGTGCACCAGGGCCACGCGCAAGAGCGGCCCGGTCTGCAGGTCGAAAGGCTGGTGTGCCCAGGGCTGCAGCAGGGCGGAGAGCGCAGCCTCATCGTGCAGGTTGGGCAGCGAGAAGGTGTGCCAGGCGGGCTGGCTGGCCGGGTCATCGGCCGGGCGAGGGCGCTGCATGGGCTGGCCGTCGCGCAGGGCGAAGCCCATGCGCAGGGCATCGTGGCGGCACACGATGTCGTGCAAGGCGGCTTGCAAGGCGCCGATGTTCAGCGGGCCGCGCAAGCGCATGGCCACGGCTTCGTTGTAGGCGGCGGCCTCGGGGTGCATCTGCTCCAGCAGCCACAGGCTGTGCTGGCTGGGGGTGAGCGGCCCCCAGGCGCCGGCAGGTCGATTGACCTCGGGGCGTGGTGCCGTGGGCAGGGCGGCGGTGGTGTCTTGCCGCGCCGACAGCAGGTGCTCACACAGGGCCGCGACCTGGGCCACGGTGGGGCCGTCGAACAGCTGGTGGATGGCCGGCCGCACGCCCAGTTGCGAGCCCAGGGCATTGGCCCCGCGCATCAGGTCGATCGAGTTGAGCCCCAGATCGAGGAAGGAGGTGTGCACCGGCAGGTGGGCGAGGGCCCAGGTCTGGCGCAGCACGTGGTGCACGCGCGCGGCGACCGCATCTGGTGGCAGCTCGTCCGCCGAGGGGGCGGTGGCGGGTGTGGCGGCTGCGTTGGCCTGCTGGAGCGACTGCATCAGCGCGTTGCGGTCGACCTTGCCGTTGGCCGACAGCGGCCACTGCTCGCGCAGCAGCCATTGGGTGGGCTGCATGTAGGCCGGCAGGGTGTGCGCCAGGTGCTGGGTGAGTCGCTGCAGCAGCGCGGCCTGATCGTTCTGGCTCAGGGGGGATTCGCTGAGCGCACACGCCATCAGTTTGGCATTGGCGCCCTGGCCCAGCACCATCACCAGGGCATCGCGGATGCCGCTGACCTGGCGGGCTTGGTGTTCGATCTCGCCAGGCTCGATGCGGTGACCGGCCACCTTGACCTGGTGGTCGATGCGGCCCAGGAACTCGATCTCGCCATTGGGCAGGTGGCGGCCCAGGTCGCCCGTGCGGTAGAGTCGCTGGCCGGTGTGGGGGTGGGTGACGAAGCGCTGAGCCGTGGTGGTGGCGTCACGCCAGTAGCCCTGGGCCAGGCCCACGCCGCCGATGTGGATCTCACCCGGCACCCAGGTGGGCCGAGGGTGACCGGCGTGGTCGAGCACGGCCATTTGCTGGTGGGTGAGGGCACGGCCGTAAGGGATGCTGGGCCAGTCGGGCGGCACCTCGCCAATCTCATGGGCGTTGGACCAAATGGCCGCTTCGGTGGCGCCACCCAAGGCCAGCAAGGCGGTGTTGGGGCGCAGGGCGCGCACGCGGTCGGGCAGGGTCACGGGGATCCAGTCGCCGCTCATCAGCACCCAGCGCACGCTGGCCGGCCATTGGGTCGGCTGGGGCTCGGCCTGCTCGACCATGAGCTGCACGAGTGCCGGCACGGCGTTGAGCACGGTCACCTCTTGGCGGCGGCAGAAGGCGAGCAAGGGCTCGGTGTCGCGGCGCAGCTCGGGCTCGGGCATGGCGATGCAGGCCCCTGCGGCCAAGGTGCCGAAGATGTCCCACACCGAGAGGTCGAAGTTGAGCGCAGACAAGGCCAGCACCGTGTCTTGGCTGCACAAGCCGCCGCGCGTGTTCAGGTCGAGCACGGTGTTGAGCGTGGCCGCATGGGCCATGGCCACCCCTTTGGGCTCACCGGTGGAGCCTGAGGTGAAGATCACGTAGGCCAGGCTGTCGGGCGACACCTCGGGCAGTGGCCGGCCGGTGGCGCTGGCCTGCGGCACGTCGCTCAACCCGGTCGACGCGCTCACCTCGATCACCGTGAGGCCTGCGGGCAGCCGCTCACGCACAGGGTGGCCGGCTTGCACCAGCGCCACGCGGACCTCGCCGCGTTGCAGCAACTGGGCCATGCGGGCGGGCGGCAGCTCGGCGTCGATGGGCAGGTAAGCGGCCCCGCTGCGGACGATGCCCAAGGCGGCGACCACCTGCTCCCAGCCCTTGTCCATCACGATGGCGATCAGGGTGTCGGGCTGCGCCCCGGCGTGCAACAGGGCTTGGGCCAGCTGGGCGCTGCGTTCCGCCAGCTCGGCATAGCTGAAGGTGCGCTGGCTGGTGCGCAGTGCTGGGGCCTGCGGTTGGCGGGCCGCCTGGCGCAGGAAGGGGGCGTGCAAGGGCTCGCGCGGAGGCGGGGCCTCGTGCCAGGCGGGCAGCAAATCGGGTGTCTGGCCGCGCGACAGCAAGGCGCTGCGGCCATCGGCGCGGGGGCCGTGCGGCGCCAGCGGGTGGCCGGCGCGGGCCTGGTCGACCAGGGTGCGCAGCAAGCGCGACCACGCGGCAAACAGCTGGTCCAGCAGGCCCGTGGGGAAACAGGCCTCGCGGGCATCCCAGGCGATGTGCAGCTCGCCTTGGCGCTCAAAGACCTGGTGATCCAGCCACACCTGCGGGGTTTGCGACAGCACCTGCAGCGGCTCGCCCAGCCAGCGGCTGTCGGGCTCGTCGCGCAGCAGGCAGGTGAAGACGAAGGCGCTCAGCGGCAGGGCGGTGGCACCGTGCACGCGGCGGTGCTCGCGCTGCACGGCCAGGCCATCGAAGGCCTGCAGGTCGAGCGCGGCCAGGAAGTCGGCCTGCGTGGCTTGCACAGCCTGGCCGAAGTCGGCGTCGCGCACGTCAAAGGCCAGCGGCAGCACAGCGGTGAAGTCACCCACCACCTGGTCGATCTGCGGCAGGTGCGCCGGCCGGTTGAACAGCGTGAGCGTGAGCGAAAAGCGCGGCTCGCGGGCGAACAGGGCCAGCGCCTCGGCATAGGCCCGCACCAGCAGCATGGCTGGGGTCACGCCCAGGCGGCGGGCCTGCTGGCGCAAGGCCGACCAGCTGGGGGCGCCCAGGCGCATCTGGCGGCGGGCAAAGCGGTGGCCTGTGGCGCCATCGGCCGGCGTGAGCACGGGCAACTCGGGCGCGCCCGGCCAGTCGGGCAGGCGCTGCAACCAGGCCTGGCGTGCACGGTCGCACCGCTGCGCCTGATCCTGACCTGGGGTGGACGCGGCCAGGGCCTGGGCCACGTCCAGCGTCAGCGCAGGCAAGGTTTGGCCGGCATACAGCCGGCCCCAATCGGCCATGAGCGTGAGCAGGCTGCTGGCATCGGCCACCAGCATGTCGATGCCGATCAGCAGCTCGCAGCGTGGTTGACCTGGTGCAGGCAGGTGCGCCAGGTGCAAGGCGTAGAGCGGCCCATCGGTGGGCAGCACCTGGTGCGACACGGCTTCGCACAGCGCAGCCAGCCTGGTCTGGGCCTCGGCTTCGGGCAGGGCGCGCCAGTCGTGCACCTGCCAGCCTGCATCGGCGGGCCAATCGGTCAGGGGCACGATGCGTTGCAGCGGCCAGGCGTCGGGGCGCATGCGCAGCAAGGCATGCCGCTGCAGCAAGGCCTGCCAGCTGGTGCGCAGGCGCTGGGCATCGAGGCGGCTCACATCGAAGCGCGCAAACACGTAGGCCGAGACCCGCTCGCGCCCCAGCAGGTAAGCCTGCTGCAGCGGGGTGAGCGGGAAGGGCTGTGCGTCGTTCAGCACCGCAGCAAGCGGGGGCGCTGCGGTCTGCGTGGCGCTGGGGGCCAGGCTGGCACCGCCGCTGGCCTCGGCCACCAGGCGTTCACCCAGGGCTTGCAGGGGCTGGTGGAACAAGTCGGCCAGGGACAGCACAGGCAGCTGCCAGGCGTCCAGCTGGGCTTGCAGGCGGGTCAGCACCAGCGAGTCGGCGCCCAGCTCGGCCAGCGTGGTGGTTGAGCCGATCTGCGTGGCAGGCAGACCCAGCAGCGTGGCCAATTGGCCTTGCAGGGCGGCGGTCATCGCGGCAGGCGTGGTCGGGCGCGGGGCCTGCTGGGCTTGCAGGGCCTGCTGGGCACCCGTGCGGTCTGCATCCGCCCGAGGGGCTGTGAAGCCATGGGTGGGCATGCCGGCGTCGCGCTGGCTGCGCGCCACCGCCTCGATGTGCCCATCCAGGTAAGCCTGGCGGCAGGTGGAGCGGCGCACCTTGCCGCTCGATGTCTTCTCCACCACGCCAGCCTTCACCAGCACGATGTCATCGGGCTGCAAGTCCAGCTCGGTGGCCAGGGCCTGGCGGATGGCGGCCAGGGCCTCGTCGTGCGGGGCCTTGGCGCGCGGCTCCAGCTCCTGCACCAGCACCAGCTGATCGCGCAGCGGACCGGGCACGGCAAAAGCGGCGCCCGAGTGCTTGCGCAGGCTGGCGTGGCTGCGCTGCGCGGCCTGTTCGATGTCTTGCGGGTAGAGCTTGCGGCCGGCCAGGTTGATCTGGTCTTTCATGCGGCCACTGATGGCCAGCTGGCCACCCACCCATCGCCCGAGGTCGGCGGTGCGCAGCCAGCGGCGGCCGGCCAGCTCGGGCGGCACCTCGCCTTGCAGTTGCGCGTGGAAGGCGGCCGCCGTGCGCTCGCTCTGGCGCCAGTAGCCCTGCGCCACACTGTCACCACTGATCCAGACCTCACCTTCTGCGCCATCGGGCAACAGGGTGCAGGTGTCCGGGCAGACGATGCGCACGTGCTGATCGGGCAAGCTCGGGCCCAGCGGCACGGGTGTGAGGGCGTCGTGCTTCGGGTCGATGTCGGCGCGTGGCTGTTCAGGCCAATAGGCCCCCGTCACCAGCAGCGTGGCCTCGGCGAGGCCGTAGGCCGGGAAGAAGGTGCTGGGCCGAAAGCCTGCGCGAGCGAACTTGGCCGCAAAGCGGTGCAAGGTGCTGATGCGGATGGGCTCGGCGCCATTGACGGCCACGTGCCAGTGGCTGAGGTCGAGCTCGGCGGCTTGCTCGTCGGTGACCTTGTCGACCGCCAGTTCGAACGATGCGTTGGGCCCACCCGAGATCACCCCACGGTGGCGCGACATGGCCTGCAGCCAGCGCAGGGGCCGCTGGGCAAAGGCTGCGGGGCTCATGGCCACGCTCACCAGGCCTGTGTGCAGTGGCATCAGGATGCCGGCGATCAGGCCCATGTCGTGGTACGGCGGCAGCCAGTTCACGCCGCGCATGCCGTCGCCGCAGCGCAGTTCACGGGCCAGGTGGCGCACGTTGTGCAGCAGGTTGCTGGCCGACAGCATCACGCCCTTGGGCTGGCCGGTCGAGCCCGAGGTGTACTGCAGGATGAGGATGTCGTCTGGGCGCCAGCAGGGCGTGCCCGTCCACGGCGCCACATCGGTGTGCGGCGCGCGACCGGTGTGGATCCACGTGGCCTGATGGCCCTCGGAGGGCGGCACCAGGGCCGGGTCGAACCAGCTGGCATTGGTCAGCACCACCGGGGCGCGGGCGTCGTCGATCAGGGCCTGCACGCGACCTGCCTGACGCTGGTGCAGCGGCGGGTAGGCCGGCACGGCGATGCAGCCGGCGTAGACGCAACCCAGCAGCGCGCTGATGTAGTCCAAGCCCGGCGTGTACAGCAGCATCACCGGCTGCCCCTGTGCCCCTTGCGCCAGCAGGATGGCGGCGATGCGGCGCGCCTCGGCATCGAGTTCGGCGCACGTGACCGGGGTCTCCTGTTCACCCGCGTCGTCCAGGAAGATGAAGCTCAGGGCATCGGGGCGGGTGGCCACCCGCTCCAAGAAGGCGTCAAACGGGGTGGTGTGCGTGGAGGGGGCTGACATGTCGCGGCGCAAACGGCGGGGCGGGCGGCCCCAACAGGCATGGGCCCGCCGGGTTCACCAGGTGATATTTCGGCAGGGCCAATCAAAAGCTGTTGGGGCCATCCACCGGGGCCAAAAACTTAGCACGTTGGCGTGATTGGCTATTTTCAAGAAAACCCGCGACATCGGGAAATTCAGGGGGCTGGCAAAGGTGAACTCCCTAGACCGTGCGCAGCGGTTCCGTATTACTTTACGGGGGTGGCAAGTCCAGCCTTGCTGCGCGCCGACCGGGGACGCTGGTGAACCCGGTTTGGCGGACACGCCCCCGATCAGGTGGGTTTTGCGCCAGGTGACAGGTATTTGCTGTGCGAGTCAGAAATTGAGTTGATGGCATGAAACCCGTGGATTTCAACAAGGTCGGTTTGGACGATGTTTTCGTGGAACTGAAAGGTTTCCTCGAAGGCCAACGCGTCTGGCTGAAAATGGAGAAATACCACCCTACGGGCAGCATCAAATTCAAGACGGCGGTAGAAATCCTCGACAGTTTGGAAGCCGAGGGCCGCCTGCGCCCCGGGCAGCACATCGTCGAGTCCAGCTCCGGCAACTTGGGCGTGGCCCTGGCCTGGCTGTGCCGCGAGCGCGGCTACCGCTTCACCTGCGTGGTCGACCCCAATGGCCTGGCCAGCAACCTGCGCCGCATCCGCGAGTTCGGTGGCGAGACCTCGATGGTCACGCAGCGCGAAGGTGGCGGCTACCTGGCGGCGCGTTTGCAGCGCGTCAAAGACTTGCAAACGGCCGACCCCACCGCCATCTGGACCAACCAGTACGCCAACCCCGCCAATGCCCGCGCCCATGCCCGCCACACCGCGCCGGCCGTGCTGCGCAACGTGCCTGGCGTGAACGTGCTGATGGTGGGCGCCGGCACCACCGGCACGCTGCTGGGTTGCATGCAGCACCTGCGCGAGGCCGCGCCCCAGGTCAAGGTGGTGGCGGTGGATTCGGTGGGCTCGGTCACCTTCGGCGGCAAGCCCGCACCCCGCAAGCTGCCAGGCATCGGCACGGCGGTGCGACCGGCGCTGGCCGATGCCGTCGATGCCTTGCAGCGCCCCGAGCTGCACATGATCCCCGAGCCCGACACCGTGGCCATGTGCCGCCGCCTGCGTGACGAGCACCAGGTGCTGGTGGGCGCCTCCACCGGCACGGTGGTGTGCGGCCTGCTGCGCGAGGCCCCGCGGCACCCGCCGGGCACGCAGTTCGTGGCCATCTCGCCCGATGGGGGCGAGCACTACCTCGACACCGTCTTCAACGACGCCTGGGTGCGCGAGGCTTATCCTCAGGATGAGCTGTGCCGCGCGTGAGCGGCCCCGCCCACGCCACGCTCGCTGCCCGCGCCGATTTGCCTGCCCTCACACGATGAAACCTGCCACCCCGAGCAGCGTGTCCCTGCCCGACACGCCGGCATTGCAAGCAGCGCCCTGTCTGGGTGCCCCCATCACCGATGCGCACATCGACGCCTTGCTCAGCCGCGACCGCACCCAGGTCATGCGCCTGGTGACCGAGGCCTACCGCCTGTTTGCCGAAGGCCAGGCGGTCGAAGAGGTGCCGTCTTACCTGCGCCCGCCCCACGATGCCCGTGCCCGCATCATCGCCAAGCCGGCCTGCCTGTATGGCGCGCATCCGGTGGCCGGCGTGAAGTGGGTGGGCAGCTTCCCGGGCAACCTGGCGCTGGGCTTGCCGCGTGCCAGTGGCCTGCTGGTGCTCAACGACATGTGCACCGGCTTGCCCATCGGCAGCCTGGAGGTGGCGGCCATCAACGCCCACCGCACCTCGGCCTCGGCGGTGATGGCGCTCAACCAACTGCATGGCGTTCCAGCGGGCGCCCAGCGCGCAGGGCGGGTGATCAGCTTGGTGGGCACCGGCCACATCGGCTGGCAGATGGCTTGCTACCTGGTGCACGAAGGCTGGCTGCCGTCGCAATGGGTGCTGCACGACCTCGATGCCGCGCGTGCTCAGGCCTTTGCCGCCCGCTTGCAAGCCTTGACGCCCGGGGGGCCTGATGTGCCGGTGCATTGCGCCGACAGCGCCGCACAGGCCTCTACGCTGGGCGAGGTGGTGGTCTACACGACCACGGCTGGCGTGCCCCACCTCAATGACCTGCTGTTGCGCCCCGAGCAGACCCTGCTGCACATCTCCCTGCGCGACCTGGGGCCGGCCGTGCTGGCCCAGGCCCACAACTATGTGGACGAGGCTGGCCTGGCCTTCAGCCAGAAGACCGCGCTGCAGCTGGCCGAAGAGGCCCTGGGGCACCGCGACTACCTGCGCGGTGAGATCGATGCGGTGCTCGCCGGTGGGCGTCCCAACGATGGGCGGCCGGTGATCTTCTCGCCCTTCGGCATGGGGATCCTGGACCTGGCGGTGGGCCAGTGGATCCTGCGGCAACCATGAGCCACAGCATCTGCCACGACCGTGGGCTCAGGCGCTCACCACGCGTGCCACTGGTCCTCGGGATCGAGCCAGGCCACGGCGGCACGGGCAACCAGCCCCTCGGGTAAGGGCAGGGGCGCCCATGCGATCGGCACCACGGTGCCCGGCGTGCGGTCGTCCGCCTCGCCCAGCTCCAGGTGCGTCAGCCCAGCTTCTGAGGGCGCCGCAGGGGGCTCGTCGAAGGTGGTCACATCCAACGTGAAGCGGTTGGGCGTCACCAGCAGGCCGCTGCCCAGTGCCTTGAGCACGGCCTCCTTGGCCGACCACAGCTGGTAGAAGCGTTGGGTGCGGGTGGCGTCGTCGCCATCGCTCATCCACGTCAACTCGGACGCGGTGTACTGCTGTGCGGCCACGCTGTCGCGGTCGGGCAGGGGCTTGCACCATTCGATGTCGATGCCCACGGGGCAACGCGGGTGCCAAGCCAGCAGGCCCCAGTCTTCGCTGTGGCTGAGGTTGAACTGTCCCCAGCCCCTGAACACCGGGTGGGGCTTGCCCAGCAAGCCGCGCGTCCAGCGCCAGTTACCGGGGGTGACGCCCAGCTGTTGCGCCATCGCCTGGCGCATGGCCGCATGGGCGGCCCGAAAGCGCCGCGCGTGCACTTCGTACTTGAAGCGCGTGGCGCGGTCGCGTTCTTCCGGGTCGCAGGCGGCCCAAAGGGCAGCCTCGGGTTCCGCCCGCAGGTCCAGCAACCACAGCTTGAGCTCAGGCAGGGCGGCTGGTGCCGGCAGGGCGGTGGTGCTCATGCAGCGCTCGAACGCGCTCAGACGCGCTCGATCACCATGGCAATGCCTTGGCCGCCGCCAATGCACATCGTGATCAGCGCGTAGCGACCGCCGGTGCGCTGCAGCTCATAGATGGCCTTGGTGGTCAGGATGGCACCGGTGGCGCCCACGGGGTGACCCAGCGAGATGCCCGAACCGTTGGGGTTGGTCTTGTCAGCCGGGAAACCCATTTCCTTGGACACGGCGCAAGCTTGGGCGGCGAAGGCTTCGTTCGACTCGATCAGGTCGAGGTCGGACACCTTCAGGCCAGCCTTTTCCAGGGCCAGCTTCGAGGCGGGCACGGGGCCGATGCCCATGTACTCGGGCTCGACACCAGCGTGGGCGTACGACACCAGACGGGCCAGGGGCTTGAGGCCCAGGGCCTTGGCCTTCTCGGCCGACGCCATCACCACGGCGCCAGCGCCGTCGTTCAGGGTCGAGGCGTTGCCGGCGGTCACCGTGCCTTCTTCCTTCTTGAAGGCGGGCTTCATCTTGCCCAGGGCATCGGCGGTGGTGTCGGCCTTGACGCCTTCGTCGGTGTCGAACAGCACCACGCCCTTGCGGCTCTTGAGCTCCACCGGCACGATCTGGTCTTTGAACACGCCTGCAGCGATGGCTTTGGCGGCGCGCGCTTGCGATTCGGCGGCGTAGGCATCTTGCTGTTCGCGGCTGATGCCATGGCGGGCGGCCACGTTTTCAGCGGTGATGCCCATGTGGATGTTCAGGCGCGGGTCGTGCAGGGCGCCCAGCATGAAGTCCAGCATCTTGACGTCACCCATGCGGGCACCCCAGCGGTTGGAGGTGACCAGGTAGGCGCCACGGCTCATCGATTCGGCACCGGCACCGATGGCGACTTCGCAGTCACCCAGCAGGATGGCCTGGGCGGCCGACACGATGGCCTGCAGGCCCGAACCGCACAGGCGGTTGACGTTGAAGGCGGGGGCTTCTTGCGGCACGCCAGCGTTCAGCGCGGCCACGCGGCTGATGTAAGCGTCTTGCGGCACCGAGGGGATGACGTTGCCCATCACCACGTGGCCCACATCGGTGGGCTTCACGCCCGCGCGTTCCATGGCCGTCTTGATGACCAGGGCGCCCAGATCGGCAGGGGGGATGTCCTTGAGCGAGCCACCGAACGAGCCAATGGCGGTGCGGGCGGCGCCCACGAAAACGACTTCACGCGTCATGATGAGTTCCAGAGCAGGGGGGGAGGATGCCCCGACACAGGTGCCGCGTGCGGCCCATCTGCGCGGGGACGTTGTCAAATTATGAGGCCATTGCAGCCACCATGCAGCGGTGAATGGTGCGCGAAAGTGTGCCTGTCTCGGCTCAGGCCACCTGCTGCAGCTGGCTGAGGTGGGCTTCGACCAGGTCTTCGCCTTGCTCCAGCAGCATGTAGCGGAAGGCCTCGGCCGCAGGCGACAGGGCCTTGGAGGCCTCGCGCACCAGGTTCCAGGCGCGTTGCACCGGCGAGCCCTCGAACTCCACCAGGCAGAGCTGCCCGCTGCGCAACTCGTTGGCCACAGCGTGCAGCGACACAAAGCCCACGCCCATGCCCGCCTGCACCGCCGCCTTGATGGTCTCGTTGCTGTTGATGGCCAGGGCGATGGGCGGCGACAGGCGGTGATCGCGCAGGTACTGGTCGAGGGCGTTGCGGGCCTCCGAGCCCAGCTCGCGCGCCACGATGGGGTGGTGGATGAGCGCATCGGCCGGCGGGTGCCCCACCGACAGCAGCGGGTGGCCGGGCGGCACCACAAAGCCCAGCAGGTGGGTGGCGAAGGGCTCGGCGCGCAGCGCCAGCTCGCGCGGTGGGCGGCCCATCACCGCGAGGTCGATCTCGTTGGCGTGCAAGCGGGCGAGCAGCTTGTCGATGTCACGGGTCACGTCCAGCCGCACCTCCACGCCCGGGTGCTCGGCCTGAAAGCCCGCCAAGATGCCCGGCAAGAAGTAGCCTGCCGTGCTCAACATGCCCAGCGTCAGCACACCCGTCTGGGCCTTCTTGAAGCGCGCCATCACGTTGTCCGCCTCTTTCAGGGTGGACAGCAAGCGCTTGGCATAGACCAGGAAATACTCGCCCGCCATCGTCAGCTGCACCTGCCGGCCTTGCCGCTCGAACAAGGGCATGCCCACGTGGCCTTCCAGCTCCTTGACTTGCATGGTCACCGCCGGCGGCGTGAGGTGCAGGCTTTCGGCCGCACGGCTGAAGCTGAGGTGGCGGGCCACCTCGGTGAACACCCTCAATTGACGAAACGTGACGCTGCGCATGCGGTCGGCTCCTCCCTGAATGCCCTGACACGGTGCGAGTTTCAGGTCTTTGGTTAAGTAAAAGCTGAAGTCATATCAAACAAATTCTGAATTTACCTTTGTTCTGCCCCCCTCTAGAGTGAATTCATCACATCTTTCACAGACCAGCCAAGAGGGGCCGCGATGAACAAGCCAGTCGACATGGGCGTCATCACCGACGCGAAAAAGCGCTACAGCGCCGGTGTCCTGAAGTACCGCCAGATGGGCTACTGGGAGGCCGACTACGTCCCGAAGGCCACCGACGTGGTCTGCCTGTTCCGCATCACCCCGCAAGACGGCGTGGACGCCATCGAAGCCGCCGCCGCCGTGGCCGGTGAATCGTCCACCGCCACCTGGACGGTGGTCTGGACCGACCGCCTGACCGCCTGCGACAGCTACCGCGCCAAGGCCTACCGCGTTGAAGAAGTGCCCAACAACCCCGGTCAGTACTTCGCCTGGGTGGCCTACGACCTGGTGCTGTTCGAAGAGGGCTCGATCGCCAACATGACGGCTTCGCTGATCGGCAACGTGTTCAGCTTCAAGCCCCTCAAGGCCTGCCGCCTGGAAGACATCCAGATCCCCGTGGCCTACGTGAAGACCTTCAAGGGCCCGCCCACCGGCATGATCGTGGAGCGTGAGCGCCTCGACAAATTCGGCCGACCGCTGCTGGGCGCCACCACCAAGCCCAAGCTGGGCCTGAGTGGCCGCAACTATGGCCGTGTGATCTACGAAGGCCTCAAGGGCGGTCTCGACTTCATGAAGGACGACGAGAACATCAACTCGCAGCCCTTCATGCACTGGCGTGACCGCTTCCTCTTCGTGATGGACGCCGTCAACAAGGCGCAAGCGGCCACGGGTGAGGTGAAGGGCTCGTACCTGAACGTCACCGGCGCCACCATGGAAGACATGTACGAGCGCGCCGAGTTCGCCAAGAGCCTGGGCTCGTGCGTGATCATGATCGACCTGGTGATCGGCTGGACCGCCATCCAGTCCATGGCCAACTGGTGCCGCAAGAACGACATGATCCTGCACATGCACCGTGCGGGCCATGGCACCTACACCCGCCAGAAGTCGCACGGCGTGAGCTTCCGCGTCATCGCCAAATGGCTGCGCCTGGCCGGCTGCGACCACCTGCACGCCGGCACCGCCGTGGGCAAGCTCGAAGGCGACCCGATGACGGTGCAGGGCTACTACAACGTCTGCCGCGACAGCTACACCCGGCAAGACCTGCAACGCGGCCTCTTCTTCGACCAGGACTGGGCCGACCTGCGTAAGGTCATGCCTGTGGCCTCGGGCGGCATCCACGCCGGCCAGATGCACCAGCTGCTGGGGCTGTTTGGTGACGACGTCATCTTGCAGTTCGGCGGCGGCACCATCGGCCACCCGCAAGGCATCCAGGCGGGCGCCGTGGCCAACCGCGTGGCGCTGGAGTGCATGGTCAAGGCCCGCAACGAAGGCCGCGACATCGCCCACGAAGGCCCCGAGATCCTGCGCACCGCCGCGCGCTTTTGCTCACCGCTGCAGCAAGCGCTCGACACCTGGGGCGACATCACCTTCAACTACGCCTCGACCGACACGAGTGACTTCGCCGTGACGCCCACCACCGCCTGAGAGGAGCCCACATCATGATGACCAACCCCACCGGCCGCATGACCCAAGGCCAGTTCAGCTTCCTGCCTGACCTCACCGATGACGAGATCTTGATGCAGGTGCAGTACGGCCTGAACAAGGGCTACGCCTGGAGCGTCGAGTACACGGACGATCCGCACCCGCGCAACACCTACTGGGACATGCATGGCCACCCCATGTTCGACCTGGCCGATGCCGCTGGCGTGATGCTGGAGCTCAAGGCTTGCCGCCAGGCCTTCCCGCGCCATTACATCCGCCTGATGGCGTTTGATTCGACCCGCGGTGTGGAAAGCGTGGTGATGAGCTTCATCGTCAACCGCCCGCCCCATGAGCCCGGCTTCCAGCTCGAACGCATGGAGATGGACGCCCGCAACGTGCGCTACACCACACGCAGCTACGCCACCCATCGCCCTGAGGGCGAGCGTTACGCCGATTGAGGTGCCCCATGGCCACGCCGCTCTACAGCATCCCCTCGGCCAACCTGGCCACACCGGCCACCCCTGCCACCCACACCAACGCGACCCTGGCCGCCTCGCTCGTGGCCGCAGGCGCCGCCCTGAGCCACGACGATGCGGTGGCCCAGGGCCCGCGCTCGGTGGGCGAGGTGCTGTCGCAAAGCCAGGTCGAAGCGGTGATGGATGAGCTCGACCGCGACCTGGTGGGCCTGGCCCCGGTGAAGTCGCGCATCCGTGACATCGCCGCGCTGCTGGTGATCGACAAGCTGCGCGGCGCGCATGGCCTGCACGCGCAAAGCCCCAGCCTGCACATGTGCTTCACCGGCAACCCGGGCACAGGCAAGACCACGGTGGCGCTGCGCATGGCGCAGATCCTGCACCGCCTGGGCTACGTGCGCAAAGGCCATGTGGTGTCCGTCACCCGCGACGACCTTGTGGGCCAGTACATCGGTCACACCGCCCCCAAGACCAAAGAGGTGCTCAAAAAGGCCATGGGCGGCGTGCTCTTCATCGACGAGGCCTACTACCTCTACCGCCCTGAAAACGAGCGCGACTACGGGCAAGAGGCCATCGAGATCCTGCTGCAGGTGATGGAGAACCAGCGCGACGACCTGGTGGTGATCCTGGCCGGCTACGCCGACCGCATGGACACCTTCTTCCAGAGCAATCCGGGCATGAGCTCGCGCATCGCCCACCACCTCGACTTCCCCGACTACGGCGTGCCCGAGCTGCTGCACATCAGCGAGGCCATGTTGGGTCAGTCGGGCTACCACTTTGGGCACGGCGCCCGCGAGGCCTTCGAGCAGTACCTGCAGCGCCGCCAGGCCCAGCCCCACTTTGCCAACGCCCGCAGCGTGCGCAATGCGCTGGACCGCGCCCGCCTGCGCCAAGCCAGCCGCTTGTTCGCTGACCGCGAGCGCGAGTGGTCGGCGCTGGAGCTGAGCACCATCGCCGAGGCCGACATCCGCGCCAGCCGCGTGTTCGCCTCGGCCGCTTGAGTGGCCCGGGCCACCACCGCATCCCACCACAACAAGAACCGGAGAGAGACCCACCATGAGCGACGACCACACCCCTTTGCGCGATGCCCTCTCGGCCCACCTGGCCGATGTGCCGGCCGAACAGGCGCAGGCCTTGATCGACACCCTGTGCTGCATCGCCCAGGCCTGCGTGTCTATTGGGGATGTGGCCTCGCGCGGGGTGCTGTCCGGCGCCCATGGCCAGGCGGGCAGCACCAACTGCGCTGGCGATGACCAGCAGCGGCTGGACCTGATCGCCGACGAGCTGCTCAGCCGCCACCTGATGCACTGCCCGCACGTGGCCGGCTGGGCCAGCGAAGAGCACGACCGCCAGCGCCCCTCGCCCGAGTTTGCTGAGAGCGGCCGCTACCTGGTGGTCTACGACCCGCTGGACGGCTCGTCCAACATCGAGGCCAACATCTCCATCGGCACCATCTTCTCGGTGCTGCCCCACACCTACCGTGGCGTGGCGCCCACCGATTCGAGCTACATGCAGCCGGGCAGCGAGCAACTGGCCGCTGGCTACGTGCTCTATGGCCCCGCCACGATGATGGTGCTCACCTGCAAGCGTGGCGTGCTGATGTTCACGCTCGACCGCGCCGTGCGCCCCGGCCTGTCGCCGCGCTGGGTGCTCACACAATCGCACGTGCGCATCGCGCCGCACACCCGCGAGTTCGCCATCAACGCCTCCAACCAGCGCTTTTGGGAGAAACCCATCCAGCGCTACGTGGCCGAGTGCGTGGCCGGCGAAAGCGGCCCACGCATGAAGGACTTCAACATGCGCTGGGTGGCCTCGATGGTGGCCGAGGTGCACCGCATCATGACCCGTGGCGGCGTGTTCCTCTACCCGCGTGACACCCGAGAGCCCCGCAAGCCCGGCCGCCTGCGCCTGATGTACGAAGCCGCGCCCATGGCCTTGCTCATCGAGCAGGCTGGGGGCAGGGCGGTCAATGGCACCAGTGCCTTGCTCAGCTTCGTGCCCGACACCCTGCACCAGCGCGTGCCCGTCATCCTGGGCTCGCGCGACGAGGTCGAGCGCATCGTCAGCTACCACGCCGACCCGCACGAGAACGTCTCGTGGCAGCTGTTCAAAACCCGCTCGCTGTTCGTCCAACCCCAGGCCTGAGGAGTGCCGCCATGTCTCGCCGCCACCCCATCATCGTCGTCACCGGCTCCAGCGGGGCTGGCACCAGCACGGTCAAGAGCACCTTCGACACCATCTTCCGCCGCGAGGGCGTGACCGCCGCCATCATCGAGGGCGATGCCTTCCACAAGTTCACCCGCCCCGAGATGAAGGCCGAGATGGCCAAGGCCGAACGCGAGGGCCGCCACCTGAGCCACTTCAGCCCGCACGCCAACGAGTGGGCCGAGCTGGCGCAGCAGTTCCGTGCCTATGGCGAGACCGGCCGCTGCCGCACCCGCTACTACCTGCACAACGCCGACGAGGCCAAGCCCTACGCCCAAGAGCCCGGCACCTTCACGCCCTGGGTGGACACCCCGGTCGACACCGACTTGCTGTTCTACGAAGGCTTGCACGGTTGTGCCAAGCATGACGATGTGGACGTGGGCCAGTACGCCGACCTCAAGATCGGCGTGGTGCCCATCATCAACCTGGAGTGGATCCAGAAGATCCACCGCGACACCAAGGCGCGTGGCTACTCGAAAGAGGCCGTCTCCGACACCATCTTGCGCCGCATGCACGACTACGTGCACTACATCTGCCCGCAGTTCGCCGAGACCGACATCAACTTCCAGCGCGTGCCGGTGGTCGACACCTCCAACCCCTTCATCGCCCGCGACATCCCCACGGCCGGCGAGTCCATGACCGTCATCCGCTTCAAGAACCCTCGGGGCATTGACTTTCCCTATCTTTTGTCCATGATCCATGACTCGTTCATGTCGCGCGCCAACACCATCGTGGTGCCGGGCGGCAAGATGGACCTGGCCATGCAGCTCATCCTCACCCCGATGATCCTGCGGCTGATGGAGATCCGGCGCGCACAGATGCAGTGACTCAGATGCAGTGAACCGTTCCCACACAAACAGGAGACCCCCATGGCCGTGAACACCCCGCTGGCAGACATTGGCTGGCACGCCGAGCCGTTTCGGCTCAAGGGCACCGATGGGCGCATGCACACGCTGCGTGCGCTGGCGGGCAAACAGGGCACGGTGGTGGCCTTCATCTGCAACCACTGCCCGTATGTGCAGGCCGTGATGCCGCGTCTGGTGCGGGATGCGCGGGCGCTGCAGGCCCTGGGCGTGCAGGTCATCGCCATCAACGCCAACGACGACCAGGCCTACCCGGCCGACAGCTTTGCCGAGATGCAGCGCTGGGCGCGCGAGTGGGACTTGCCGTTCGCCTACCTGCACGATGCCAGCCAGGCCGTGGCGCGGGCCTGGGGCGCGGTGTGCACGCCTGATTTCTTCGGGCTCGACCGCCAGCTGACCTTGCACTACCGCGGCCGGCTCGACGAGGGCCGAAAGGAGGCCCCGGCGCCCGACGCGCCGCGCGAGCTGTTCGATGCCATGCGTCTGATCGCCCACTACGGCTACGGCCCGGGCGAGCAGCACCCTTCGATGGGCTGCGCGGTCAAGTGGCGGGACGATGCGGAGTTGTCGGCCAGCCGGCAGCCCTGGTCGGCCGCCGCGTGATTCAGTGCTTCTTCATCCAGTCGACCACGGCGGCCTGCAGGTCGAAGGCCGGCAGTGACACCGTCTCGCCCACGGCCGGCGGGCGCATGGTGGTGACGCCTTTGTCGCGCCACACCATGTAGACCCACTTGCTGTCGTCCAGCGAGGTGGGGAAGACGAAGCGCACGCGCTCGGCGGCGCCATCGGCCATCACGTCGAGCACCTCCACGGTGATCGGCCCCATCTGAATGCGCTCGCCCACTTTGAAGGGCTGCAGTTGCAGGTCACGGGCGATGGTGCTGCGCCAGCCACCTTCCACCGCCATGTCGAGCATGCGCTCGTTGACGCGGGTGAGGGTGGTGGCATGGCCGTTGGGCCCCAGGGCGTACATCACCGAGGGGTTGGGCAAACCAGCTTGCTCGCGGGTCAGGCGGGCGTAGTAAACGCCTTCGGCCACCGGCGAATTGATCATCACGAAGTGGTCTTGCGGGCCGATGTTGGGCTTCGGCGCGGCCAGCGGCATCAGGTGGTCGCCGGGGTCTTTCAGCGGCTTCATGGCGGCCGATTGCGCCGCCTTGGCCAGCGGGAACAAGGCCAGGTGCACAAAGCCCAGCACCAGCATCACCCACTTGGCCACGCCCAGCAGACCCCCTTTGAGCTCAGCTCGGTGGGCCCAGACGCTGGCCAGCACGATGGCCAGCGCGCCGCTCACCCCCACGTCGGAGTTGAGCGTGAGTCGGTCGAAGGGGAAGCCTGCGCAGGCCGGCGCCAGCGACAGCACCGCCCCGGCCAGGTAAAAGCGCACCAGCGGCGAGCGCAGCGCACCCAGCACCTGCATCAGGCCCAGCAGCGCCAGCAGCGCCACCGCACCAGCGGCCGAGTACATCAGCTTGACGGGTGCAGCCAGTTGTTCGTACATCACCGACGACACGCCAAACCACTGCGCGATCATCAGCGCGGGCATGCGCAGCGTCACGCTGGTCAAAAAGCCTTGCAGGTTGGACGATGGGTCGACATAACCCGGCGAGCCCCACGAGCCATAGCCCAACTTGCTGTGGATCACCTTCCACACCAGCACCACCAGCACAAAGGGCAGCACGGCGAAGGCGCGTTGCAGCAGCGGCCGCTGGTGTTCGATGAACAGGCTGTAGGCCAGGATGTAGCCAAAGATTTGCACCGAGGCCTCGGCGCTCATCAGCCCCAGGATGAAGGCCAGCAGGGCCAGCGCCATGCGGCCCCAGCCGCCTTGCTGTCGCCAGCTGTCGTAGGCCAGCAGCGTCAGGCCCAGGAAGATGCCCGAGAGCATCTGGTTGCGACACGCCAGCCAGGCCACCGCGAAGGCATGCAGCATGTTGGTGGCAAACAGCCAGGTGGCCAGGCCCGTGTGGGTGCGGTCGCTGTCGATGCGCTGATAAAAACGGCCCACCAGCAAGATCATCACGCCATAGAGCAGCACGGCGTGCAGGTGCATCAGCCAGAACTGCTCGGGCCAGAGCTGGTAGTCGATCCACTGGCTCAGCTCAGACAGCGGCCGCCAGAAGTTGATCTTCAACCGGTCGCTGGCCCACCAGGTCAGCATGCCGTTGTCTTTCAAGGCCTGCACGTGCTCGGGCACACCATCGGCAAAGGCAAACAGGCCGAAGAACGAGCCTGTCTGCGGGTTGTGCACGCGGCCGGTCAGGATGGCCCAATGCAGGTAGTCATCGCCCATCAGGCCCATGTTCAGGGTCGGCAGCACGAGCAGCATGCCCACCACCACGGCCAAGGTCAGGCTGCGAGGGCCCGAGATCAGATTGCGCCACACAAGCGTTGCTCCAGTTCAAGACGGGGCAGTGTACGCATCGCGCCAAGTGCCGCACAGGTGGGCTTTCCAGAGGAAGGCGCGCCTGGAGTGGCCGCGCACCCACCGCGTTTGCAGGGGGCGCAAGGCCTGGCGGGCCATACAGCGCTGTGCTCACGGGAAACTCCTGCTCGGGGGGCTTGTCGTGCTCTGTAAAAATCGCGCTTCCCCTCCCGTCCCTCCTCCTGCCCCTCGCCCCTATGCTCAAGCTGCAGTCGACCGTGGTGACCGACACCATGGTGAAGTCCGGTGTGCCCTGTGAGAGTCAGCCCCTGACGGGCATCGACATCCTGCACGGCTACATCGGTGTGCCGGTGATGCTGGTCTATCCCCAGGGGCTGGATCTGGACAAGGCCTTGAATGGCCTCAAAGAGACGCTCAAGAAGTACCCGCTGCTGTGCGGCCGCCTGCGCAAGGGCAAGGACGGCCAGGTGTTCATCGACGCCTGCGACGAAGGCCTGCAATGGCGCGTGCTGCAGTGCAAGGGCCCCACGCCGGTGGGTGAGCACCGCCCGCCGCTGGGCGACATCGGCGCCTTCTACAAGGCCTTGATGCCCTGGCAGGCCGTGGGCGGCAAAGAGCCCATCATGCAGATCAGCATCCACATGTTCGAAGACGGTGGCTCGGTGATGCTGCTGCGCTGCCCGCATGTGATGCTCGATGGCTCCAGTGCGTTTGGCTTCTTGCTCGACTGGGCCCGCGCCTGCTATGGCATGCCCGTGTTTGGCCAGGATCCTGACCGCAGCCAGCTCATCAAGCTGGGCCAGGCCACGCCGCTGCCCAAGCAGCCGCTGCCCATGCTCTACAAGCCGCCGCTGCTCAAGTTCATGGGCGTGATGCTGCGCCTGGGCTGGCGCGCCGCCTTCCAGATCCGCAAAGAGGTGTTCCGCATCCCGGCGGCGCAGATCAAAGCCTGGCAAGAGCAGGCCAAGGCCATGTACCCCGATGAGGCCCCGCCCAGCTCGGCGCGCCTGGCCTCCGCTTTTGTCTTCCAGGCCGTTGATCACCTGCTGCCCGCCAACGAGCCGCGCTACATGGGCCTGGTGCTCGACATGCGTTACGCCAAGGGCTTTGGCCTGCCGCGCAACTACTTCGGCAACGGCCTGTGCAGCCCCGAGGCCCGCGTGGAAGCCAGCGACATCCAAGGCAGCCTGATCGACCTGGCCCGCAAGCTCAGCCCAGATGCCGAGCAGACCAAGGTCGAGACGCTCAAGCAGATCGCCGCTGTGCTCGAAGACGCACGCCAGAAAAACGAGGTGACCCGGCTGATGCTGGGCGCCGGTGAGCGCAACCTGGGGGCGGGCATCTTCCAGAACAACTGCTCGCTGCTGCCGGTGTACGACTTCGACTTCGGCACGGGCCGCCCGCGCTGGTACGACACCATGGCCATGACCATCCGCACGATGACGCTGTTGCCCACGCCCGACCGCGATGGCGGCATCGACATCCACTTCAGTGCCCGCCAAAGCGAGCGCGATGCCCTCAAGGCGGCGCTGGCCAAGGCCGGCATGGCCCCGCACCCCGGGCAGGTGGCCGCTGCACGCGCCTGACGCCCCCATCGACCTCAACAAGCCCCTGCCGTGTCCAAGATCAGCCCCAAGCTGGTGTCGTCCAAGCGCCTGAAGGCCGGCGTCACCACGGCCGAGCCGCAGTACATCAGCGGCCTCGACATCTTCCACGCCCACGCGCCCATCTCGCTGGTGCTTTGCTACAAGCAGGGTGTGGACATCGACCTGGCCGAGCGCGCCGCGCGGGCCGTGTTGCCCAAGTACCCGCAGCTCACCGGGCGCTACCGCTCGGACCCGCAGGGCCAGACCTACATCGACGGCTGTGATGCCGGCATCGACTTCAACGTCTTCGAATGCAAGGGCCCGATGCCCTATGGGCCACAGCGCCCGGTGGGCAAAGACATCCACCGCCTCTACAAGATGTGGATGCCGTGGCAGGTGGTCAACCACGACCGACCTTTTTTGCAGCTCAACTTCCACCGCTTTGAAGACGGTGGCGTGCTGATGTGCCTGGCCGCACCGCACTCGGCCGTGGACGGCTCCAGCTGGTGGGGCTTTGCGCAAGACTGGTCGCGCGCCTGCTTGGGGCAAGAAGCCAAGGGCGCCACCTTCAACCGCCACCAGCTGATCGAAGCCGGCCAGGGCCAGCCCGATGCGCAGGCCTACGACCTGATGGTCGCGCCCAGCTTTGGCCAGTGGCTGGGCACCATGGGCCGTTTGGCCTGGCAGGCCGTGTTCGGCTACCAGAACGAAACCCTGTGCATCCCCGCCGACGTGATCCAGCGCTGGCGTGAGCAGGCCAAGGCCGAGTTGCCGGCCGATTCCGCCGGTGTGAGCGCGGCCGAGCTGGTCACCTGCTACCTGATGAAGGGCATGTCGCCGGGCATGAAGCCGGGCGTCGAGCGCAGCGTGGGCTTGGTGCTCGACCTGCGCTACAAGCGCCGCCTGCGCCTGCCGCGCGACTACTTTGGCAACGCCCTGTGCTATGCCGAGGCCCGCTACACCGCCGAAGAGCTGGCCAGCCAGTCGCTGCCCACGCTGGCCGAGCGCTGCAAGCCCGTCACGAGCCAGGTCAGCACCGAGGCGCTGCAGAAGATGCTGATCCTCATGGAGACCTGGCGGCAGAAAAAGGCCGTGTGGCGCCTGATCTTCAAGCCCACGCTGGAGACGCTGAACGCCGGCCTGGTGCAGAACAACTGCATCCAGTTCCCGATGTACGACATCGACTTCGGCACGGGCACGGCCTCGTGGTTCGACATCACCCCGATGACGATCCGCATGGTGATGCTGACGCACACCCCGAAAAAGGATGGTGGCGTGGTGATGTACCTCACGGCCAGCAAATCGGAGCTGGCGGCGCTCAAGGCGCAGATGCAGCGCGATGGCATCTCGCTGGCGCTGACGCTGTGAGGCGTTGACGGGGGGGGGGCGGTTTGGTTTGAGCCGCAAAACGGGTAGGATGGGGCAATTCCCGTCACCTCAGCCCGTGTCGCGGCCGTCACCATGATTGCACAGCCCCTGTTGTCAGCCCTGGAGTCCCCCGCTT